>Ga0070669_100002636_pt1 | contig 12954 bp, 16 predicted proteins | sample KBSS53metaG_FD_64680 | JGI IMG/M metagenome (GOLD analysis project Ga0070669, IMG submission 64680) | Switchgrass rhizosphere microbial communities from Kellogg Biological Station, Michigan, USA - KBS S5-3 metaG | ecosystem: Host-associated > Plants > Roots > Rhizosphere > Soil ... | reverse complement strand
CCCAACACCACCACCGCGTTCGCCGGCGCCCGGCGCGCCAACTGGGCCAGCAGATCCGGCAGGTCGCGCGCCTCGATGCCTGCATCGGCCCAGCGGCCCTCGTCCGCGTCACGACCCTGGTCGAGCAACACGCGCATCCGCACGAACCGCTCGTCGATGTGATACCGCTCGAGGCGCGGGTCGTCCAGCACGCGTTGGCAATAGGCCCGCAGCCGCTCAGTCGGCGAACTGAGAGGAGGCGGGGTCGGGGGGGCGTGGGGTGGACGATCCTCCGCATGGCTGCTTCTTGCCTCGCCCGCGAGATCCTCGCGCAGCGCCTGCAGGTCGAGCAGCAGGTCCCTCATGCCCTGATAGCGCTCATCCCGATCCTTGCGCAGCGCCTTGCCCACTATGCGCTGAAGCTCCCAGGGAACATCCGGGTCAAATCGCGCCAGCGGCGCGGGCTCTCGGTCGAGGATGGCCGCGATGACGTCGCTGCGGCTCTCGCCCGCGAACGGGCATCGCCCCGCCACCATCTCGTAGAGCATCACCCCCAGCGACCAGATGTCCGTGCGTGGGTCTACCTCACGGCCACGGACCTGCTCGGGCGACATGTAGACCACTGTCCCCAGCACGATACCCGCGTCGGTGTGCACCATCGTGCGGGTCGCGACCGCCACGTCGCTCGGCGAGGAGGCCAGCAGCTTCGCAAGCCCGAAGTCCAACACTTTGATGAAGCCGTCGGGCCGGATCATCGTGTTCTCAGGCTTGATGTCGCGATGAATGACGCCGAGGGCATGCGCGGCGGTGAGTGCTGCGGCAACTTGCACGGCGAACCGGATCGACTCCGGAAGTGGAAGATGGCCGCTGCGGAGCCGCGCACGGAGCGTCTCGCCTTCGACCAGTTCCATCGCGATGTAACGCCGGCCGTCCGCCGTCTGGCCCAAGTCGTAGATGTGAGCGACGTTTGGATGACTGAGGGCCGAGGCCGCCCTGGCCTCTTGCTCAAATCGGCTGATCCGCGACGGGTCGCGCGTGACCTCTTCCGGCAAGAACTTCAGGGCCACGCGTCGGCCGAGTGTCTGCTGGTGCGCCGCCCAAACCTCCCCCATCCCACCCGCACCGAGTAAGGTGAGGAGCTGGTAGTCGCCGAAGGACTCGCCAGGACGCATTCAGTGGCTCCGTTTGGGCGCGCTATTATAACGGTCGAGTGCCCCACGGGCCCGTGCAGCCTTCGCAGGAACAGCGTGCAGGCGACGAGGTACGTTCCTGAACACCGGCTTGACGCCGGCCATTCGTCAGGTCATATTACTTCCATGGCACTCTCGAGGAAGAAAGCCACCACCATTGCGCTGGATCCAGAGGACGATCGGCTGCTCTCCCGAGCCGCTCGCGAGCGCGGGATCTCGCGCTCAGAATTCATCCGCCAGCACCTGGCCCTGGTGCTCGAACAGTACCGTCGGCATCCCAAGCCGCGAAGCGCGGGCATCGTCCGAACCCTGAGCGAGCGCGGCAACGAACGCGAGTTGTTCGGTGCCGGTCGGTAACGCCGATGCGCTCATCTGCGATACCGGTGCGCTCATCGACTACCTGGTCGAGAGCGCGCCAGACCACAAGCGCTTCCGCGACGCCATTGACCAGGCACGCACCCGCTACGTTCCAGGCCTCGTGCTCGCCGAGGTCGACTACTTCCTTCGCGACGACCGCGATGCGATGCAGTTGTTCATGCAGGATGTCGCGCGCGGTGCCTTCACCTACGCGCCACCAACCGTCGGCCAGCTTTCACGCGCGATGGAAGTGGACCGACGCTTCGCGGATCTCAGCCTGGGCCTCGTCGATAGTTCCGTCGTGGCGCTTGCGGAGTCGCTCGGCATCCGTCGCCTGGCGACACGCGACGTGCGTCACTTCGCGGCCGTTCGACTCCGCGACGGCCGCTCTTTCGAGTTAGTGGTTCATCCGACGGATCCCGACAAGGCCTGACTCACAACGAGCGTGACGACCGCTGAACAAATGCCGCCCTAAATGATCGCGGCACATCAGAAGGTGTGACACAATTGGCGATCGTTCCGCTCGAGTCGCGGGTGTCAGTGATGGATTCTAAAGCGGAGAGATGTCCGAGTGCCACAAATGCGCAAAGCCGCCGCCCGCCCAACCGAACGCCGCGGCACGCCGAGCTCGGGCCGCATCGTCACGCTCATGCTCGGACAGGGGCACGGCTTCATCCGGCTGACGAGCACTCGCCAGGTGTTCTTCCATCGAAGCGACCTGTGCGAGGGGACGTCGTTCCACGATCTGGCCGTCGGCAACCGGGTGACGTTCGAACTGCTCGAGGACCCCATCAGCGGTCCGCGGGCGCTGCGGGTCGAACGTGTCCGAGGGGCGAAGCCTCTCGCATAAAACTAGCGACCTCGCTCAAACCGACTCCAATGCTGCCTTCACCGGCGCGCGCAAATGAACGTGGTGGATCCACGCGCGACCGAGTAGCTTGCGCCGGTAAGCGATCGTTAGTGCACGCAGCTATGTATTGCGCAATACGATGATCGGATCGACGCGTGCCGCGCGCCAGGCGGGCACAGCGGCCGCCGCCAGCGCCGTCAGGAACAGCGTGCCGAGTGGTAGTCCAAGACTCGAGATATCGAGCGGCGCGACCTCGAACAGCATCGTCTCGACAAAGCGCGACGCGTAAAGGCCGCCGGCCAGGCCGACGATGGCGCCGAGCAGCGTGGTGCCGGCACTCTCGGTCAGAACCGAGCGCACCGCGCCTAACGCCCGGGCACCGAGCGCGACGCGGATGCCGATCTCGCGCGTACGCTGTACGACCGCATAGCTCAACGTGCCGTACAGCCCAACGGCCGTCAGCACGAGCCCGACCAGCGCAAAGAACCCCGCGAGCAGCGCGAGCAGTCGCTCGCGCACGACCGTACGATTGACCACCGCCGCCTGCGACGTGATCGACGTCACGCGCAAGAGCGGCGTGGCGGCACGCACGGCTTCGCGGAGCCTGGCGGCGATCGGCCGCGCGTCGCCGGCGACTTTGACGTGCAGGGTGCGGAAACTGCTCAACGGAAGCAGAATGTAAATCGTTGGCGCCGGGGGCTTGCGCAGGTCGTGGCGAACATCCGCCACGACACCGACGACCTCGTTCTGCATCCGTGTCTTGCCGAATCGCGCATCGATCAGGCGGCCGATCCCTGACTCGGCACCGAAGTAGCGCTTCGCGAACGATTCGTTGACGATCACGATCGTGGGATTCTCGGTGTCGAGATCGCGGCGGGTGAACGTTCGTCCGGCGACGAGCGGAATCGCCATCGCTCCGAAGTATCCTGGCGTCACCGGTGCCACGGTCGCTTCCATCACCTCGCGTGAGGTACCGGGCACGGCGATCTCTTTCCGCCAACTCCGGCCGAGCACACTGAACTCGGCCGCACCGACGTCGGACACACCGGGCAGATCGCGAACCCGATCGAGGACCTGAAACAGCGCCGCGCGCTGTTGAGTCGGCGGCATGCGCTCGACGGCTTCCAACGACACCAGCCACACGTCCGACATCGCGAATCCAGGATTCACGCTCGACAGTTTGACGAAGGACCGCACCAGCAGACCGCCGACGACGAGGACGATCAGGCTGAACGCGACCTGCATGACGACGAACGGACGCATGGCGCGGGCGCGGCCGGAGGCGCGCCCGGAACCTGCCTTCAGCGCCGTGATCGGCTCGACCCTCGACGCACGCAACGCGGCAGCGAAGCCAAGGAGCGCGCTGCTCAGCACGGTGATGCCGCTGATGAACGCGACGAGGCGCCAGTCGGCGCGCAAATCGAGCAACACAGGATCGTCCGCCGACCTGAGCATGTTCACCACGGACGGCGCGGCAACGAGCGCGAACACCATGCCGATGAAGCACGCGGCAACAGCGACAACCGTGCTTTCGACCACCATCTGCTGGATCAAGCGGCCGCGTCCCGCTCCCAACGACAGGCGAAGCGAGATTTCGTCTTCACGCGCCGCCGTCCTCGCGAGAAACAGGTTGGCGACATTCGAACCGGCAATCAGCAGCATGAGTACCGAGATCGCAGTGAGAACCCACAGCGGCCGCTGGAACATGGCGCGGAGCGGCGACACACCAGTCGCGGCTGGTCGTACGTAAAGCGGCGTGTTGACGAACTGCGCGACGAGATCGGGCGGAGATGACGCACCGAAGTTGTTCGCTGCATCGTCGCGACGGAAGCTCGTGAACGCGCCCTGCAGGACGCCTTGCGCCTGCTCCACCGCGACTTCGTTCTTCAATCGTCCGATGATGCGCAGCGATCGATATCCGCTGTTGCCGAACACGGCCGGCTCCTGCATCGCGTACGGGAGCCAGACGTCGGTAGAATAGCCCGGCTCCAGGCCGCGAAAACCCGGTTCGGTGACACCGACGATTTGAAACTGACGATCTTCCGTGGCGCCGTGCATCACGATCCAATGCCCGACGATCGCGGGATCGCCGCCGAACCGCTGCATCCAGAACGCATGGCTGAGGACGGCCACGACATGCGTTCCAGGGCGCTCATCATCTTGAACCGTCAGCACCCGGCCAGCGGCCGCGCCGATGCCGAGGTGTTCGAACGCCTCGCCGGAGATGTACTGCGCTCGCACAGTCTCGCGCTGTCCATTCGCGACGTCGAATGTCACACGCGGCCGGTTGGGGTACACCAGTGCGAACAAATCGACCCGCCCGCGGCCGGCGTCGCGCATCCGCACGAACGCCGGGTCGCTGAACACGTCGTCTTCGGGCCGATCGGGGTTGGTGCTCGGATATGTCAGGTAGACGAGGCGGTCGGGTTCGCGCACCGGGAGCGGCCGCAGAATCAGCGCATCGACCAGCGAGAACGCCGCCACGCACGCGCCGAGCGCCATCGACAACGATAGAATCGCCGCAGCGGTTACCAGCGAGTTCTTACGCAGCATCCGCGCGCCGAGTCGCAGGTCGCGCCCCAGTGAATCGAGCGACGGCAGCAGCTTGACGTCGCGGCTCTTCTCGCGAACCTGGAGGCGGTTCCCGAACTGACGACGCGCCGTGATCTTTGCTGCATCGGGCGCCATCCCGTCGGCGACGAGATCGGCGATCCGGGACTCGATGTGGAAACTGATTTCGTCATCGAGGAGGCGATCGACGTTCGACGAACGGCACACGTTCGCTATCCGGGAGAGCCAGGACATGCGTGCCACCACCCTACGCGTGCTTGAGTACGTGGTTCACCGCGCCGGTGACCGAACGCCACCGCGCTTCTTCTATACCGAGCTGACGCCGCCCTGCGGCGGTTATCTCGTAGGCCCGCGCGCGGCGGTTGTGTTCGGTAGTGATTGTCCGTGCCTTGATCCAACCCGCCTCTTCCATCCGATGAAGGCTGGGGTACAGCGATCCCTCCTCGACTCGCAAGGCGTCAGAGAGATTCTGAATTTGTGACGTGATGGCATAGCCGTGCAACGGACCGCGACGGCTCAGGATGGTGAGGACGAGCAGCGGCAACGACCCTTGAAGTGTGTCCGGACGTGTCGGCATACCTAGCGAGCTCAGTAAGTGCGCTCAGTATGCCTGTCGGAGCATCGCCTGTCAAGGCGTCGCGGCCTCTCGGCTGAAACTAGACCGCCACCCAGTTGGCGACCTTGCTCAAACTGACTCCAATGCTGCATTCACCCGCGCGCGCGCAGATGAACGTGGTGGATCCGCGCGCGACCGAGCCGACGAGCCTCTGGATCTTCGTCTGCGGGTGACCACATACGGGGCAGAGGTGAAGGGCGGGCGCTGTTGTCTTGCGTGGCTGCTGCATGTGCGTCTCAGGACCTCCGTAAAGCTGCAGTCAACGCCGCTGCGGCCAACGACCACACGCGGTCAATCACTCATGCTGCACGTTCGCTCGGCGAAACCGAAACCCGTCATGCGGATGCTCAACGCGTTTTCTTGGGATGTTCCGTATCGTACAGGACGCGCGCAATACTACCGTCCGCTCCCGCTCGCGCCGCGAGCGCAACGACGATGATGGTCCCGGCGAAGAAGCAGATCGTCACCGCGAGAGCAAATGAGGAAAGCATGGAACCTCCCAGTCCTGCGAGGGGACGTGCGCCGTCGACTTTGATGAGCCAGGCTGCCCGCAGGACGGCAGGAGGAATCAGGAAAGCTCGCTCAGCATACCACGTTCGGTTGATCGGCGATACTGGACGACGCGAGAGTCGAGACCCGGACCATCGGCGATCCGGGCTCTTATTCATCTGGCTGACCGAGCGATTACCAGCGCGGGTCGCGCCGCTGGCGACCGCCGCCGAAGCCGCCCCCGGTCGAGCGCGCCGCCGGCGGTTTCGCTTCGTTGACCGTCAGACTGCGGCCGCCCAGCTCGTGCTGGTTGATGTCGGCGATCGCGCGCTGTGCGCCTTCGACATCGCTCATCTCGACGAAGGCAAAGCCGCGCGCCTGGCCAGTGGCTCGGTCGCGGACGATGCTGATGGTGTTGACCTGACCGGCGGCGGCGAAGAGCGCCTGCAAATCAGATTCGGTGGTCTCGAAGGGCAGGTTGCCGACGTACAGTTTGGTGTTCATGAATGACTCCTGCATCCGTTGGATGCACATGCTCTGATGGCGGGCCCGAGCGGAATGCTCGGCGACGGAACGCAGGAGAGGCGAAACGCTCGGATCTGATGCGGAAGGTCGGGAAGCGCTGCTGTCAGAAAAACAGATGCAAGCATATCACAGCGTAGACGTATACTGAAGTCCCTGCTTTTCTGAGCTTTCCGGCCATCCCGGCCAGAGCCCTCACCAAAGCTTTGCTGCGTGTGAGGGCGTGATGTCGCTTCCGCTCTCTCATTCGCGGCTCGCGGGAGAGCGGCTGCCATGATCAGACGTCCCAACGACATCAGTACATTCGAGTTCGCCGTGTTGTCTGGCCTGCGGGCGGCGCAGTTGTCCCGTGGCTGCTCGCCGCGTGTCGAGCCCTCCGCGAAGATTGCCCTCACTGCGCAGCACGAAGTCGCGGAGCGGAAAGTGCAACGCGCAAAAACGGATGACCCGACGTAAGCGAGGCGGGCCGACATGCGAACCACACCATACCCTGTCAGGCCGTGTGACGTCGTGGCGCTGACGGTGCCCGAGTTCACATGTCAGCTGGATTCGAGCGACGCCGTGTCGATCGACATCGCGTGCCAACGCTTTCCGGAGGACATCAACCGGGCCATGGTCTGGTTCATCCGCTTTCGCGCGCTGACGGCCTGGTGCGCACGCACGGAAACGGTATCGTGGCTGCGATCGGAGCCCTCGCGCACCGGCCGCGCCTGTGAACTGGCGGCGAGCTTCGAGTTGAACGAGCGGTGGGAATTCGACGCCGATCGGTTTCGTTCAGCCGTGGATTCCGTCGCAGCTCGACGGGAACGCGCGGCTCACGCGCGATGACTCGGTTGGATCAACACGTGACCCTCGGACATGCGGAGCGGCGCGCCACATCGCGATGTTCGATCGACCGATCACTCAGAGATCGGCAACTGTTCCAGGCAATGCGGGGAGTGGGCGCCCGGCAAATAGCCGGCGGCAGGGGCGGGCAATCAAGCGCGCCCAGCGGTTGGCCCGACTGACTCGCGCGCTGTCGGTGGCAATGCCGGTATTCGCATACATCTGACGATATAACTTCGAGATCAGCACAAAGGCCAGGCGCGCCCGGAGCGTCGGGGTGCACCGCGAGCGGACCCAAATGCGCCGAAGGCTGTAGAACCGATCCCAGACCGCCTGCGTGCGCGCGCGGATCTCGTCGGGCGTCATGACCGGATGCGGCACATAGACCTTCGGTCGCTGTGCTTGCGGGATCAGCCAGTGCCGAGTAATCGGGATGCCGGCCACCTGCGCGCCATCCACGCCGATGCGCTTCTCCCATGCCTCGAAATCGACGGTTCCAGGATACGGCGTCAGCATCACGAACTGCGCAAACGCGACACCGGCGCGCTCGGCGACATCCGCCGTCGCCGCGAAGGTCGCGGGACGATCGCTCGGCAACCCGAAGATAAAGGAACCGAGGACGTGCACCCCGTGGTCGCGGAATTTGCGCAGACGCAGCACCAGCGGCTCCCCCGCGTCATTGAAGTTCTTGTAGACGTCCTTGAGCCCTTCGGGCGTCACGGCTTCGACGCCGACAAGTGCGCCTTTGATCTTGGCGCCGCGCATGGCGTCGAGGAACGCCTCGTCTTCAGCCGCTTCCATCGTGATCTGCGTGAAAAAGACCATATCGGAAGGCAGTTCGGCCAGTCGTGCCATCAGTTCGAATCGTTCGGACCGCAAGGCCCGGAGCTGTTCCAGCCGCGCCTGGTTTCGCTGCCGTTCAGCCATGGCGAGATCCGCCAGTGTCACCGGATAGAAGTTGTCGTCGGCCAGTGCCACGAACCGAAAGCCGCGCCGGCGCAGTTCGATGATCTCGGCCACGACCGTGTCGACGGTCCGCTGCCGCGGCTTCTGTCCGTCCGTCCGCCAGACCGAGCAAAACGAACAATGCTTCGGGCAGCCGCGGACGGTCTGGACGGAGCCCCACATATATCGCCCCTCGGGCAGCAACTCCCACCGCGCCGGCACGAAGCGATCGGCGTCGACGCGTCCCCCTTCGTAGGTAGGTTGCAGGGCGCCGTGAGTCGCGTGTTCGAGCACGAGGGGCCAGATGATATCTCCGTCGCCGCGAACGACGGCGTGCGCCCCCCCGAGCTGATGCGCCTCATCTGGGAATAATGTGGCGTGTATGCCGCCGAACACGACAGTTGCACCACGTGCGTTGGCACGCTTCCCGATTTCGTAGCCGCGCAGTGCGTTCCCGGTGTGAATGCCGATACCGACGATCTCGCCGGCCTGCACGGCTTCCACGTCGAACGGCTCCAGCGTCTCGTCGACGATATGTGGCCGACCATACACTGGCGGTGTCGCACCGGCCAACACGAAGAGCCAGCGCGGCGTGATGACGCCAACCCCGAACGACAGGTGGCTTGGATTAACGAGGTGGACCATCATGCCGTTAAGTTGTTTTCATCGCGCCTCATTGCGCCTCCCAGTGCTTTTGCCCGCATCCACATCAGGGGCGATTGAGTTTATACCGCTTGTGCGGTTGCTACAGATTGACTGCGTTCTGAACAGCCGCGAGGACGATGTCCGGCGGCGACGGCTTTGACACGACAGCGACGAACCACCGCTCGAGCGGGGGCGGGATCGAGCTGTGTCCAAGTGTAAGCGATCACTCGCGATTGTCACGTCGCTTCTGTTGACTTGAGGAGGCGAGTGGCCTCGATGCCGTCGAGCACTGGCATCGTAAGATCCATCACGATCACGTCGGGCCGTATCTCGTCCGCGGTGAGCAGACCTTCAAGACCGTTCACGGCGGTCCGCACGGCAAACCCTGCCTCGCGTCGGAGGACCGCTACCGGTTCGCGAATGTCCGCGGCATCATCGACGACGAGCACCGCAGCCGTGCGGCACGCGGCCGTCTCATGCGGCTGTGCCGTCCGATCGTCGATCGTGCAGCACAGGCGGCGCGCCGTGACGCGCTGCTCGCGAGTGCTGACGCACGCTCGAACCGTTGCCTCAGCGTTTTCGCCGCTTCGACGCACTTGAGCGCAACACAGCTGGTCGCCTTCGTGGGGACGGGTCCGTTCCACCATCCGTCGCGCGTCATCGCGGATACCGGCAAGATCGGAGGAAAATGGGCTCGACATCGTCACACTCCTACGCGATAGCACCGGCTATCGGGAACTCGGAGGCTGAAGCGACGTCACCGGGGGCGTGGCACCAGTCTAGCGGGCAGCAATGTAGTCTATCGTACATTTGCACGAGCAGCGAGCGGGGACATGATACGCTCAATCACCGCTTTTCTGAGCTGCGCTCGCAGTCACCGCTGCGCCCCTCCAGCCTCATCGAAGCACCTGAACGATTCAGCTCAGGGTTGCTCAAAGGAGGGGCCATGCCCCGCGCACGCGCGCCGTCGCCCCGTCGGCTGCCTGACGGAAGTCTTCTTCACAATCGGCTCCTCGCCGCATTGCCACGCGCCGAGTACGACCGAATTCTCCAATACGTGAGGATGACCACCGTCACGATCGGTCATACCCTGCATGGGCACCGCGCTCGCATCAAGGATGTCTACTTCCCGAACGGCGGTGTGTTCTCCGTCACCAACGAAATGCGGAATGGCTCACTCGTGGAAGTTGCCACTGTCGGGCGGGAAGGCATGCTGGGGATCGGTGTGTTTTTGGGCGCTCGGACCGGCATCGGGCGGACCTTCCAGCAGGTACCGAATGGCCCCTTGCCGTCGATGACGGCCGCCCGCTTTGTCGAGGAGACCACCATCGCCGGTCCCTTTCGCAACGTCGTCAATCTCTACGCTCAAGCGAACCTGCTGCAGATCATGCAGTGCACCGCATGCAACGCGCTGCACAACGTCACCCAGCGAGCCTGTCGATGGCTGCTCCAGACCCACGACCGGGTCGAGAACGACACGTTGGCACTCAAGCAGGAGTTCTTGGCCGTGATGCTCGGCGTGCAGCGGCCCACCGTGACCGTTGTCCTGCGGGCGCTGCAGCAAGAGGGATTGATTTCGAGCCGTTACGGACGGATCCACGTCCTGCGGCGAAAGCGACTCGAAGCTGCCTCGTGCGAGTGCTACGGCGTCATCCGCGCGCACTTCGCGCGTCTCGGACTGTGACCGAGATCTTGCGGATGGCGAGTTCGTACGATGGCTGGGGCGCCGTCGGTGCGGCCGCCACCGGAAGTCCAGACGCGTGAAGCGAACTTGGGAGGCCATGATGGATCCAGTGGAAGGACAGGCAAGAGCGATCATCGCTGCGGCATTGATCATCAGAGGCGCGGTCGAAGTGCCGGCGATACCAACCGCGACGCAGCGCGTGCCAGATGCAGGTGGCATGCGACTGCGCGAACTGACCGACTACGTGTACCGGCTGCTCACGACAGATGGCCGGTGAGCACCAATGAACTCGTCTGCGGCGATCCGCCCTAGAGAGTGTGTCCCAGAGCGACGACGTCAGAGGGATTCGTTGAGAAGGGGTCCGTGCGGCGATGAGTGGGATGGGCGGTGGCATGTATTGATGGGCCGCGCAGACCGAGCGTGGCTCCGCCCGATCGGTGCAGATTGCGGCGCGCTCGTATTCGTGTCAGGCTGCACTGAGTACCGCGCTCCTGTTTTGTCGTAGTCCTCAGCAGGGCGACCGGGCTTGGAAGGTGAACAGCCATGAGTAGGTCGAAGCATCCAAGCTCCACGGCTGCGGCCGCGATCGATTGGGCCGAGATTGCAGCGCAGCGCGTCGAGTACGAAGCGGGGACAAAGATCTTTACGCAAGGAGACCCGGCGACGAGCGTCATGTACGTCGCGCACGGAACGGTACGGTTGTCGGTGTTGTCTCATGCCGGAAAAGAGGCAGTGATCGCCGTGCTGGATGACAACCACTTCTTCGGCGAGGGCTGTCTCGTCGGACAGCCCCAACGGATGGCGACGGCACGGGCCATGGCGCGGTGCACGATCGTCGTCGTGGAGAAGCCCGAGATGGTCCGGCAGCTCCACGCGCACCCGGCGTTCGCCGATCAATTCCTCACGCACATGCTGACCCGCAATATCCGCATCGAAGAGGACCTCATCGATCAGCTGTTCAACTCCAGTGAGAAACGGCTCGCACGAACGCTCCTCCTGCTCGCGCGGTACGGTGAACCCGAGGTGTCTCACCGGACATTACCCAAGGTGTCGCAGGAAACGTTGGCTGAGATGGTCGGAACGACACGCTCGCGCGTGAACTTTTTCATGAACAAGTTCCGGAAACTCGGCTTCATCGAGTACAACGGTGGTTTAAAGATCAACAACTCGCTGCTGAGCGTCGTGTTGCGGGATTGATCGCGGGATCGCGATCTCAGGAACGCTCGGGAGACAGCGGCACGCGATCGCCACGCGTAACACGGGTCACAACCCGAGCCGCTGAAAGTGCGCGCGAATCACCTCGTAGCACTCGCACGCGGTCTGTTCGACCTTCTTCCTCTTCAGCACCCGAATTCGTCCGTACTTAGTCGCTATGAGCCCGTCATCCTGCAACGCTCCCATGACGAGCGTGACCGTGGGACGCTGCACGCCGAGCATGATGGCGAGAAAGTCCTGCTTCAATAGAAATTCCGGACCGACGCGATCCTGCGTTTGGAGCAACCACCGGCAACACCGCTGCTTCACACCGTGCAGCGCATTGCACGCCGTGCTTTGCATGATCTGCAGGAGGTTGGCCTGGGCGTAGAGCGCCAGGATGTCGCCGCGTTGAATCTGCGCTTGAGCTGCCCACGTCGCGACGACCAGAATGTACGATACACTACATTTGCCCGCCAGACTGTTGCCACGCCTTCGGGGTGACGTCGCCTCAGCCTCCGAGCTTCCGGCAGCGAATCGCTACCGTGCAGGAGCGTGACGAATGTCTCTCTGGTTTGCTTCTGAACAACTTGCCCACCTTTGCCACGACGCACGGCTGTTGACTGACCGAGCCGGCGACCAAGCAAGTCAGCTCGAGGCTTTCGTAGCCGCAGTCGAACGGGATATGCGGCACGCGGAGGCGGCGGTCTCACACGCAGGGCACGACGTAGACGTGGATGAGGCCCGACGCCTGCTCTCTGCTCAGCTCGAACGAAGCGCGGCCGGCGCTGCAGCGGCCAAGCGCCTCCTTGCCGGCGCTCACCAACAGCATGCCGCGGCCTGTCGGTTGCTCGCGGATTTGGACGACAATCGCAGGGCGGCACCGTGCCCGAGCGCGGTGCTCGTGGTGGATGACTATGGTGACGTCCGTGATGTGCTGGCGCGCGTGCTCGCAGATGCCGGGTTTGTTGTCAGAACTGCCGCCAACGGCCTCGAGGCCCTGATTGCCGCGTATGAGATGCGGCCCGGCGTCATCGTCATGGACGTCTCCATGCCGGTGCTTGATGGGATCGAAGCGACGCGGTTG
>Ga0070669_100002634_pt1 | contig 12959 bp, 10 predicted proteins | sample KBSS53metaG_FD_64680 | JGI IMG/M metagenome (GOLD analysis project Ga0070669, IMG submission 64680) | Switchgrass rhizosphere microbial communities from Kellogg Biological Station, Michigan, USA - KBS S5-3 metaG | ecosystem: Host-associated > Plants > Roots > Rhizosphere > Soil ... | reverse complement strand
CGCCGGCGCAGGCTCGGTCCAAGGGACCGCGGCCACGACCCGCGACGCCCCGTGCTACCTCCACGCAGTCGACTGGCAAGCGACGGGAAGCCGTCTCGCGCAGCGGGCCGTAAAGTCAACCGGTCAGGAAGGTACGAAAAACGTCGCGGAGCGAATTGCTAGCGGCGGTCTGCCGATCAGTCACCCCGCCGCCACAAGTACGTAAAGCCTCACTTGTTGATCGGAGCGATGCCGCGAACTAGTAGGACCGCCGCGACCTGCGACAGGCTCTGAGCCGAAGCGACGTTTTTCCGGGTTGACGATGACGGCACGCGTAGCGAGATGGCTTCCCGTCGTGGTAGGCGCTGACGGCCTGCGAAGCGATGGCCTTCGGGGACAGCGTTACCGGAGCGCCGCGAATTCTGCCTTCGCCTGTTTCGGCTGCTCGAGATCGGGATCGGCGTCTTTCCAGAGCGTCAGGAGGTCCTCGTACACCGCCCTGGCCTTCGTGATGTCCCCCGCCTGGGTCAGCGCGCGACCGAGCTCGAGCCGCGCCACAGCGCCCATCGGATCGCCGAGCACGACGCCTGGATGGTCGAGAATCTTTTGAAATTCCGCGGCCGCTTCGGAGGGTTTGTGGAGGGCGAGATAGGCCTTGCCGCGCACAAAGGTGGGATACATCGCGCCGAAGGAACCGCCGCCAGCACCGAAGAAGCTGATGCCGGGCTGGGCAAACTCGTAGGTGGCGGCCGGTTTCAGCAGCTCGATGGCTCGCGACGGGTCGTTCGCGCTCAGCGCCAACAGCGCGCGGAGCGTCGGCACGTAGTTGAACCGGACGGAGGTGTCCTCGGGAAATCCGCCGTCGAGTTCATCGGCGAGCGCTTGCGCTCGCGAGCGATCGCCGGCGATCGCCAGAGCCAACGCCGCGGCGAACGTCACGTGTCGTCCGTTCGCGACCTCGAGGACGTGCATCGCGTTCCGTTTGGCGGCGGCAGTATTGCCGTACAACGCTTCCCACACGGCCACTGCCGTTTCCCGCACGGCGGCGCGTTCGCGCTGGCCGGTCGCCGATGCCAGCTCGATCGCGTGGCGCGCCGACTCCCTGGCGGCGTCGACACGGCCCGCGCGCGCGAGCACCAGCGCCTGGAGATGCGTGATCGAGTCTTCCGCGCCCGGTTTGCCTCTGGCCTGCGCCGCCAGGCGCTCCATTTCGGCTCCGTCAGATTTCAGAAACGCGATGTGAAAGGGGAGGAGCAGCGTCTCTGGCCGGTCGGCCGCACGCGCGGTCAGCTGCGGAAGGATTTTTTCAGCGTCGCTCAGACGGCCCAGGCAGATATGACCCCAGATCAAGCTGGGGTACGGCGGAACCAGGTCGGGTTCGAGGGCAATGGCGTCCCGGGACTTCTGGATCATGAGCTCGTACTTGCCGGTGCCCGCCGAGGCGAAGCCACCCAACAGCCCGGGTGCGGTCGGGTCTCGCGGATAGGTTTGCTCCCACAGTCGCAACGTTTCCGCTTCCCTTTCGAGATTGCCGGTCACCTGGCGGTCGTAAATCGTCGCGATGAAGAAGCGCTCCCGGTCGTTGGCACGATCGCGCAACTCGTACGCCTTGCTCGTGCTCTGTTCGCCGAGCAGCGATTCCCCGAGGCCGCTGTAGGTCAGGCCAAGCTGCGCATGCGCAATCGCGAATTTCGGATCGATGTCGAGCGCGCGCTTGAAGAGTGCGACCATGCGTGTGTCGAACGACAAGCTCAGCGCAGCGCTGTACGCTTTCAGGGCGTCGAGCGATGGCGTGGTGGCTTCCTGAAGCGGCGTCGAGTGTTTCTGGACGGTCGCCAGCGATTCGCCAACCCGCGTTCTGAATTTCACGGCGAGCTGGCTGAGGACATTCAGCACGTCCTCCTTCCGCGCCGCCGTGAGCTGTTCCTGATCGAGGAGATCTCCGGTACCGCAGTTCTCGGCGCGGAGACCGAGCACGTACTGCGTACCGAGGCTCGCAATCGAGCCCGTCACGACCGCCGTGCTTCCAGTACGGACGCATAGATCGCGCGCCAGATCGCCGGTCAGTCGCGCGTTGGAGGACTGCTCCATCAGCCTTAGCGCCCCGCGGATGCGTTCCTCCGCCACGATGCTCAGAAACGGCGACTGCCCGAGTTGCACTGCCAGCCCCTGACGCAACGTGTCGTCGAACACCGGGTCGCCCGTCGTGTTCGCGAAATCGGCGAGGACGATGGTGTCCTTGTCGGTCAGCCGTTGCGGGCGGTTCAGGTACATGTAACCCCAGATCACCGACGCGGCGAGGGCCACACCTGCCGTTCCCAGCGACAGGGCCCGGCGCGTCGTCCGAGCCGCGGACGGCCGCGTCTGCGGTTCGATCGGCATCGATTCGGTGTCGCGCTTCGCCCGGCGCAGATCGGCGCGTATCTCCGAGGCGTGCTGATAGCGGAGACGGCGATCTTTCTCGAGGGCTTTCAGAATGATCTCTTCGAGCCGTACGGACAGGGCCGGCCGGATCTGTCGAGGCCGGCTGGGCTGCTCGTGCAGGATCGCGCCGGAAATCACGGCGGTGGTTGCGCCGCCAAACGCGGGTTGGCCGGTGGCCATCTCGTACAGCACGAGCCCGAGCGAGAACAGATCCGTGCGGACGTCGACGTCTTCGCCACGCAGCTGCTCCGGGGACATGTAGGCGACCGTGCCGACCGTGCGGCCGTGCTCGGTGAGCCCGCCATCGGCGAGCATCGTCGGCAGCACAGACGCGCCCGCCACAGGCTGGTGGACCGTTGCCTTGGCAAGTCCAAAGTCGAGGATTTTCGGACCGTGGCCGGTGAGAAAGATGTTCGCCGGCTTGATGTCGCGGTGGATGATGCCGGACGTGTGTGCCGCATCGAGCGCGCTGGTCAGCGCCGTGGCCATCTCGACGAATTCGCCGTCGTCGAGCGGTCCGCGCGCCAGCCGCCGCTGCAGCGTTTCGCCCTGCAGCAGTTCCATCACCAGGAACGAAACGTTCCCGGTGGCCGCGCCGACGTCGTGGATCGTGCAGATGTTCGGATGCTGGAGCGTGGCCACCGCGCGGGCCTCGCGCTCGAATCGCGCGCGCCGCTCCGGATCGGCCGCGACGGCGGGCGGCAGCACTTTGACGGCGACCGTGCGATCGAGCCTCGTGTCGCGGGCCGTGTAGACTTCGCCCATCCCGCCCGCGCCGAGCGGCGCGAGGATCTCGTAGGGGCCGAGGCGTGTGCCGGCGGCGAGGGCCAAGTGCAGGACTGTGCGGCTCAGGGCACGAACATCTTCTTGAGTTCGTCCGCCGGCGCCTGGCGGCCGTATTCACACAGCTCGAACGCTTCGGCGTACTTGACGGCTTTCCCGCGATCCGCGCCATACAGCGCGACCAGGCGTTCGCGATACTGATCGGCGATCGCGACGTTCTGTCGTTTCACCAGTTCGAGGAGATACGCCGGGCGCTCGCGATCGCCGGGCGGGACATCGGGCCGCGTGCGGCCCTGCCACGAGTCCTTGTCGCCGAACTGCGACGGCATCGCCGCCACGCAGGTCCATTTCTTCTCCGCCGCGTCGTCGATCGCCACGACCATATCCGGCTTGAACGGATAGGGACGCTGGAACGCGTCGGAGTAGTGCAGATACACCGGGTTGCGAGTCGTCGCCTTGGTGTCCGGCGTAAAGAAGGGCGCCACGACCAGCACCGCCGAGTCGTCGGCCAGCACGCCCGTATAGCGATGGTCCGGGTGGTAGTCGTACGGCCGATGGCTCAGCACGATGTCGGCCTGCCAGTCGCGGATGAGGCGCGCGACGGTCTTGCGATTCTCGAGCGACGGCGTCAGCTCGCCATCGTGAATGTCGAGCACTTCGTTCTCGATGCCGAGGATGCGCGCGCAGTCGGCGACCTCCGCCTTGCGCCGCTTGGCGAGCGGACCGCCGGCCATCTCGAAGTGTCCGACGTCACCGTTGGTCATCGCGACGAACTTCACTTTGTGACCGCGCGCCGCCCACAGCGCGGCCACGCCAGACGCTTTCAGCTCCGCATCGTCCGGGTGCGCGCCAAACGCGATGATCCGCAGCGGCCGCGGGGTCGCGGGCTGCAGCATGAACAGGGTGAGCGTCGCAGCGATCAGGCGGATCATGGATGGACCTCGCGAATCCGGATGTTTCGATACTTGACGAAGCCGGCAAAGCCTCCGCCTTCGCCGGCCGGCGGCCACTGAAACGTGATCGGTCCGGCTTCCCTCCACTTCGCTTCGGCAGGATCGGTGGGATCGTCCGTGACGTCGCAGATTTTCGTGCCGTTCAGCGTCACCTGCAGTCGAGGTCCAGCGAACGAGATCTGCACGCGATTCCAGTCCTGCTTCCGGCGAAGGCCCGGAAACTTTTCGTCGCCGGTGTCGAGCCACAGGACGTTGCCTCTGATGGCTCTCGGATGCACGCGATGGACGACGACGCCGATGAATTCGCCGGCTTCGCGACGCCCGAAGTTGACCTGATAGCCGGTGCGCATGTAGACGCCGCTGTTGTAGCTGCAGGTCGCGCACGTCCCGTCGGCGGCGGACGGCTGCTCCGCGATCATGAATTCGAGCTCGAGCTCGAAGTCCTTGAACGGCTCCGTCGACACCAGGCGGCTTCCCCGTTTTCCAGGCTCGGCTTGTCCGCCGACAATCGCGCCGTCTTCCACCTTCCATTGGGCAGCGCCCGTCTGCGTCCAGCCGGTCAGATCCTTGCCGTTGAAGAGCGGCCGCCAGGCCATCGGCGATTGCGCGGACAGCGCCAGCGACAACCCCGCAAGGACAAGAGATTTCATGGGGCGCATTCTATTCCGAGTTGTGAGACCATACCGCACCAACGAGGAGAAGGAGAAGGCATGGCCGATCTTTCGCGACGCGAGTTCCTCCAGACAACCGCCACCAGCGCCGTCGTCGCCGGCGTGCTCGCCGCCCGCGTGGCTCAGCTTCGCGCCAACCCGCTCGGACTGCCGATTGGCAGTCAGACCTATCCGCACCGGCAGATGATCAAGGACGGCGATTTCGCCGGCCTCGCGAAGATCCTCGCCGACATCGGAGTGAAGAGCGTCGAGCTCTGCTCGCCGCTCGGGTACGCCGACTTCGCTCCGCTTGCCGATGGCAAGACGACGAAGAAGATCCTGGCCGATCACGGGCTCTCCTGCATCAGCTCGCACTTCAGCATGCGCGAGCTGCGGGAGAAACAGCCCGAGAGCATCGCCTGGGCGAAAGACGTCGGCATCACGCAGATGATCACGGCAACCCTCGGCGCCGGCAACAATCCGACGATGGATGTCGTGAAGAAGGCGGCGGACGAATACAACAAGATCGCGGCGGAGGCGGCGAAGGCCGGCATCCAGCAGGGGCTGCACAACGAGGGCTTCGAGGTGTCGACGGTGGACGGGCAGCGCACCTACGACGTGTTGATGGGCCTGCTCGACCCGGCGCTCGTCAAGTTTCAGTTCCAGATGTCCACGATCAGTCAGGGGTTCGTCGCGGCGGACTACTTCACGAAGTATCCGGGCCGCTTCTTCTCGATGCACGTCCAGGACGTGGACCTCAAGGCCACGCCGCCGCCAGGGGGACGCGGGAGCGTTCAGGCGCCGGTGGGGAAAGGGAGCATCGACTGGGCCAGGACGTTCGCGGCCGCGAAAGTCGGCGGCGTCAAGAATTACTTCGTCGAGCAGAACATGGAGCTGACGAAGGCGAGCGTCGCCGCGCTGAAGGCGATGACCGTGTAGCAGGCCTAAAGGCCTGCGCTACGAGTACGGCGTCGGATGCGGCTCACGAGCGAGGTGTCGTAGCGCAGCCCTTTAGGGCTGCCAAGGAGATCAGATGAAGCGGCGTGAGTTTCTCATCGGGGCCGCCGCGGCCGCCGGCCTCGTCCACAGCAGAAAGGGATGGGCGCAGGCCAGGGATGAGGCCAAGCTGCGCCGCGTCGCCATCATGAGCCTGTGCTTCAACAGCATTCTCAAGAACCCGTCGCAGCCCGACGCGCCGGCGCGGACCCTCGATGTGATGGACCTCGGGCAGATGCTCGCCGATCGCTACGGCGTCCACAACGTGGAGATGCAGCACGCGCACTTCCCTGCCACCGACGCGGCGTACCTGAAGGATTTTCGGGAGCGGCTGGCGAAAACCAAGTCGCAGGTGACGAACATCAACCTGGAATTCGGGCCGCAGAATATCTCCGCGCCCGATCCGGCGCTGCGGCAGCAGGCGATCGATCGCACGAGGGAGTGGATCGATCACGCGGTGGCGCTCGGCTGTCCCCGCATCATGATCAATCAGGGCCAGCCGAACCAGGAGAACAAGGAGATCGCCATCGCGGCGCTGAAGGCGATGGGCGACTACGGCAAGAGCAAGAACATCAAGGTGGCGATGGAAAATCGCGGTGGCGGCGGCGGCCGGCAGAATGCGGCGGCGCCGGCCAACCCAGCCCCTCCTGCCCCTCCTGCCCCTCCTGCCCCCGCCGCCTGGGTCCTGCTCGTCGAAATCATCAAAGGCTCCGGGACCTGGGCGAACTGCGATCTCGGCAACTTCCCGGATCAGGAGACGCAGCACGCCGGCATCCGCGGCATGTTCCCGCTGACCGACGGCAACTGCCACGTCAAGCTGAACCCGGCGCGGTACGATCTGCCGGCCGCGCTGGCGCTGGTCAAGCAACTGGGCTACACCGGTCTCTATTCGATTGAGGCCGGCGGCGGCTCGGGGAGCGATCCGCACCAGGCGGTGCAGAACATCTACGACGTGCTGCTCCCGAACATGTGACCGCCGCATGATTCTTGGCCCTCACCGCTTGTTGATAGTCACGAAAGCACGAAAGCACGAAAGAATCTTTAGCCGACAAGATTTCGTGTTTTCGTGTTTTCGTGGCTTGTTTTCGTGTTTTCGTGGCTCGATCCTGCTTGTCGGGATCGTGCTGTCCCTGCAGGGCGCCCGGGCCCAGAGTCTTCGCACGACATGGAGCGACTACTCCGGCGGCGCGGACAGCTCCCAGTATTCCTCGCTGCGCCAGATCGATCGGTCAAACGTGCATCGGCTGAAGGTCGCATGGACCTATCCGACGCTCGACCAGGCCGGCTACTCCTTCAACCCGCTCGTCGTCGACGGCGTCATGTACGTGCTGGCCAAGAACAACGCGGTCGTGGCGCTCGACGCCGCGACCGGCAAGGAGCTGTGGCTGCACGAGAACCGGCGCGGCAAAATCACCAGCCACGGCATCAACTACTGGGAAAGCAAGGACCGCGCGGATCGCCGCCTGCTGTTCGCCAACAACGAGCAGCTGAAAGCCATCGACGCGCGGACCGGCCAGTTGATTCAGTCGTTCGGTGCGAGCGGCCTCGTCGATCTCCGCACTGGCCTCGAGCGCGATCCGACGGCGATCGCGGTGCAGTCCACGATGCCCGGACGCGTGTTCGAGAACCTGATCATTCTCGGCTCGGCGACGAATCAGGAGTACGACTCGGCCCCGGGTGACATTCGCGCTTACGACGTGCGCTCCGGCAAGCTGGCCTGGACCTTTCACACCATCCCGCGCGAGGGCGAATTCGGCGCCGACACGTGGCCGAAAGACGCGTGGAAGACGATCGGCGGCGCGAATGCGTGGGCCGAGATGTCCGTCGACGAGAAGCGCGGCATCGTCTACATCCCCACCGGCAGTCCCAAGTACAACTTCTACGGCGGGAATCGCAAAGGCGCGAATCTGTTCGGCGATTGCCTGCTCGCGCTGGACGCGAGAACCGGCAGGCGCCTCTGGCACTTCCAGATGGTGCACCACGACATCTGGGACTACGACAACGCCACCGCGCCGAAGCTGCTCACCGTGCGGCACGACGGAAAGATGGTCGACGTCGTCGCGCAAGCCGGCAAGACAGGCTTCCTCTACGTCTTCGATCGCGTGACCGGCGAACCGCTGTGGCCGATCGAAGAGCGGCCGGTTCCCCGTTCCGATCTACCCGGCGAGGAAGCCTGGCCGACGCAGCCGTTCCCGACCGCGCCGCCGCCGTTCGCGCGGCAGACATTCACGGCGGCCGATCTCAGTCCCTTCATCGAGGATCCGCAGGAGCGCGCCCGCTTTCTCGAGGACATCAAAGGCGCACGGAACGAAGGACTGTTCACGCCGCCAGGCCTGCGCAACACCATCGAGATGCCGGGCAACAACGGCGGATCGAACTGGAGCGGCGCCGCCGTGGACCCGGAGCACGGCACGATGTTCATCGTCTCCAAGGATTTTCCGTGCATGCTGAAGCTGTCGCCGTCCACGGTGTCGGGCTCGCTGCGCTACTCGATGAACGGCTTCGGCTTCATGGTCACCAGCAGCGGGCTGTCGGCAATCGCACCGCCGTGGACGACGCTGACGGCGTACGACCTGAACACCGGGACGATCACCTGGAAGATCCCGCTGGGTGAGGTTCCGGAGCTCGCGGCGAAGGGCTTCACGCAGACCGGGGGACACTTCCCGAAGGTGGGACCTGTCGTGACCGCAGGAGGATTGATCTTCACCGGCACCCGCGATCGGGAGATCCGGGCGCTCGATGTCGACACCGGAAAAGTGCTGTGGAAGGCGGAAGTCGACGCCGCGCTCGAAGGGATCCCCGCGATCTACGAAGTGAACGGGAAGCAGTACGTCGTCTTTTGCGCGGCGGCGCGCGCCACGACGCACACGCACTCGATCCCCGGACATCCCGCCTCGACGGCGCCGATCCCGGGCGCGTACGTCGCCTTCGCGCTGCCATGAAGCGGCTTGTGGCGACCGCTCCGGTTCTGTCGCGGCGAGCTAGTCGGCGCGGTTCCTTCGACGGTTCCTGTACACGAACCCCGCAAGGCCGGTAGCCAGGAGACCGAGCGTCGCCGGTTCCGGCACCGCCGCGAATTCCACGTTGTCGAACCCCTCCTGCTCCGTCGTGGTCTGAAAGATCGCGTACGAGAAACCGCCTCCGGCCGCCACTTGAAGGAAGTTCGCCGGAAACGCCGTTGCGTCATCCAGGCCCGAGGCGACGGCGACAACTTCGTACTGATTCGGTCCAATCAGCTGCAACGCCAGGAGGCGCACGACATCGGGGTTTTCGCCAGGCGTGTCGTCGGTCTGAAGAGAAAGGGAAGTGATGGGCGATGCGAACGAGAACAACACTTCGTTGAAGCCACCATTCGTGGCGGCGGCGAAATTCGGAGAGCTGATGGACCCTGCGCCTCCCGGATTGCTGATCAGCCAGAACGTGTCGGAGAACGGGGTGACGGTGAATGTTTCACCGACAGTGTCGATCGTGTCCGGAATGGATTGCAGCGTGCTGATGTGGATGCCCAACGGGTCGTAGGTGTTGCCGGCCTGCGCGTTGTTGGTGACGGCTGGCAGATCGTCGAACGTGATGGTCGTCGCGTAAACGCTTCCAGCGGAGCCGATCACAAAACTGGCGAGGACAACAGCGCGCAGTGAACGCATGGAACCTCCTCGGCCAAAAGCCGCGGGGCGAGGAGCAACAACTCAGCCAGACGTTCGACGAGGGACACAGGCCGTCAACTTGGTGCGCTGTCGAAAATAGCCGCTCAAGACGGCCCTCGGCAGGGCCGTCGATGTCCTTCCGCTCGCGGCCTTTGTTCTCCCCGGATTTCGTCGAGGACAACGAATGTCAGCGCCGCAGGTGGTTGCGTGTTACGGCTGAGTCAGCACCTTCCGGAGGTTTTCTTCGACCTGTTCCGCCGACCCGAGCTTCGCCGCGATCTTGCCGGACCGATCCAGCACGAACAGCGTCGGCGTGCCGTTCGGGCGATAGAGCTTCGGGATCGGGCCGTCGAAGGCTTTGCCGTCGGCGAGTTGCGCCCAGGGGATCGCCTTCTCCTTCACGAACGTGTCGAGCCGATCGAGGTTGGTGTCGACCGAGATGCCGACGAACACGACATCCCTGGCGTATTTCGCGTTCAACTCCTTGAGTAGCGGAACCTCCGCTACGCAAGCCGTTCAAGTCGTGGCCCAGAAGACGAGGACCACCGCGCGGCCGTGCAGCGCCGCGAGTTCGACGGTCTTGCCGTTCCGGGCCCTGGCGGAGAACGTCGGAGCCGGAAGGCCCACGCTCAGGTGGGTGATCTCGTAGATCAAGCCGCCGGCTTCCTCCGACGAAGCCGAGCCCGGCGCGGCGGCTCGCGAGGCCTCGAACGTCTTCGTCGCGGCAGCCACGTCGCCCTGACGCCGCTGCGCGCGCCCGATGTCGAGGAGCACCGCCGATTTGATCGTCGGACTGGCGGTCGCGGCCGCCACCTTCGAGAGTTTGTCGATCGTGTACGTGAAGTCCTTGCGCGTCGCCCCCTCTTCGTAGAGCGCGGCCGACAGACGCTCCCAGGACAGGTCGTCGACGCCGACCAGGTCGGTTCGCGCGTGCGCCTGCTCCCAGAACTCGCCCCGGACGAGCAGGCGGATGGCGTCAGCGGTTGCGCGCGTGGCCGCCTCGGTGCCCGGGTGCTGCTCGCGGTAGGTCCACAACGTCGCGTGCCACTTCAGCGCGGGGTGCTCCGGAGTCGCCGGCTTGCCGCCGCCGGTTCGATAGGCCTGCAGCTCTTTCCAGGCGGCGTCGATGGTCTGGCGGATCTCGGCAACCGCGGCTGCGGCCGCGGCGGCGTCTGGCGGCGTCTGCGCCTGCGCCGGATGGCCGCTCCCTAGAAGAGCGCCAACGAAGATGGAAGCGAAGAAGAGCTTTTGAACCACCTCTCCTCCTTGAGGTCAACGATTCTACGTGGATTAGACGCCCTCCGGCCGATCGGGGTTGGATCCCCTTCGCTCGCTGAACGCAGGCGAGCTTCGGCGAGACAGGTTCCAAGCTCTGCCAGCCGATCGGCGCAGGGACGCCCGTCATGTGAGAATGAGCGCCATGGATGACGTCACGAGAGTCAGCCGACGCCAGTTTCTCGAGCGGTCGACAGGCGTATCTGCGATCGCGCTGGGCGCGGACCGCTCGGCTGAAGCCTTCGCGCTCCAAACGCCAGGGCCCGCGCCGCGAGACGCCTCAGCTTCGCGGAGCGCGACGGCTTTAGCCGAGCGTCAGGATCACTGGTTCTCGAACGTCCCCTCAGGACGCTCAGTCGTACGCGCCAGCCACGGTATGGTCGCGGCCAGTCAGCCGCTGGCTTCGATGGTCGGACTCGACGTCTTGAAGCGCGGCGGCAACGCGGTCGACGCAGCCATCGCCATGGCGGCGGTCCTCAACGTGACCGAGCCGAACATGACCGGCGTCGGCGGCGACGCGTTCATGATGATCTACTCGGCGAAGACGAAGAAGCTCGAAGGCCTCAATGCGAGTGGCCGCGCGCCGCGCGCTCTGAACCTCGACTACTTCACGTCGCGCAAGATCGCGCAGATGCCGACGACCGGCATGGAACCGGTCACCGTGCCGGGCGCGTTCGACGGCTGGGTCACACTGCTCGACAAGCACGGGACGATGAAGCTGGCGGAGCTGCTCGCGCCGGCGATCGACTACGCGGACAACGGCTTCGCCGTCATGGAGAAGACGGCGGCCGACTGGGTTCCGGAAATCCCACGCCTCAAGCTGACCGCCGCCGCTACCGCCACCTACGTCGTCGACGGCGATGCGCCAAAGCCGGGCGCCATCTTCTATCAGAAGAATCTCGCCCGCACCCTCCGCACGCTGGCGCGCGGCGGACGCGACGCCTTCTACCGAGGCGAGATCGCCAGGGCGATCGTCGACTACTGCCGGAAGAACGGCGGCTTCCTCACGATGGAAGACTTCGCGGCCCACAAGTCGGAATGGGTCGAGCCGATTTCGACGAGCTATCGCGGCCATACGCTCTACGAGCTGCCGCCCAACGGCCAGGGGCTGACGGCGCTGATCCTCGCGAACATCCTCGACGGCATCGACCTGGCGTCGCTGCGGACGCGGCCTGGTCTCTACTACCACACGCTGATCGAAGCGACCAAGGTCGCCTTCGCCGATCGCAATCGATACATCGCCGATCCGGCGTTCGCGAAAGTGCCGGTGAAGGAGCTGCTGTCGAAGGACTATGCCGCCGGCCGGCGCCGGCTGATCGATCAGCAGAAGGCGATCGACCCTCCGGCGTACGGCGACGTCCGGCTGGGCAGCGACACCACGTACTTCACCGTCGTCGACAAGGATCGCAACGCGGTCTCGTTCATCAACAGCATCTTCTCCGCGTTCGGGTCGGCTCTCGTCGCGGGCGACACCGGTATCGTCCTGCAGAACCGCGGCGCCGGCTTCTCGCTCGAGCCCGGACACCCCAATCGCATCGAACCGGGCAAGCGTCCGTTCCATACCCTGATTCCCGCGATGGTGTTCAAGGACGGTCAGCTGCTGCTGTCGTTCGGCGTGATGGGCGGTGACGTCCAGGCGCAGGGACACCTGCAGGTGCTGGTCAACCTGATCGATCGAGGACTCAACCTGCAACAAGCGATCGACGCGCCGCGCGTCCGCTACATCAGCGGCCGCGGCGTCATGATGGACGACGAGCTGACGGCGCCGGTGATCGACGATCTGGTGCGGCGCGGCCACGAGCGTGTGATGCCTGGACCGGGCCTGACGCACCGCGCGCTGATGGGCGGCGGCCAGGCGATCATGATCGACCCCGCCAGCGGCTCGCTGCTGGGCGCGTCGGATTCACGGAAGGACGGGCTGGCGCTGGGGTATTGATCGATCTCGCTCGGCTAAAGCCTTCGCGCTCCGGCCACAATGGAGCGCCACGATCTCGCTCCGGCCCGCAATGGAGCGCGACGGCTTTAGCCGAGCGTCCTGTCTTCTATTTCGTCGGCGCGAGGCGTTTCAGCTCCTCGAGCCAATGCTGCACCACGATGAGGCTCGGCGGCGGGGCGGTGTGATCGGCGCCTCCGCCTTCCTTGATCATGAGGAATCGCTCGCCGTCTCGCGCGATCTCGTAGGAGCGGCCGGAGAGGCTCCCCGGCATCGTCGCGTAACCTTCCTTGACCAGCTGCGTCGGCGGCGTCGCCGCCCA
>Ga0070669_100002633_pt1 | contig 12960 bp, 14 predicted proteins | sample KBSS53metaG_FD_64680 | JGI IMG/M metagenome (GOLD analysis project Ga0070669, IMG submission 64680) | Switchgrass rhizosphere microbial communities from Kellogg Biological Station, Michigan, USA - KBS S5-3 metaG | ecosystem: Host-associated > Plants > Roots > Rhizosphere > Soil ... | reverse complement strand
GTCCATGAAAAGGTTCATCGAATAATGGTAATTGCCGCTCCAATACCAGCGTGCGACGCAGTAAAAGATGGCGATGGCGAGCCATGTCGCCCAAAGGCCGGCGATCTTCACCAGGCTGACGTCGAGGATGGCGCGCCAAGGGCGCGGCGGGGCCTGCCAGTCGATGCCGGTGGAGGCGTTACGGTGCACCTTGTCCACCAGCAGCGACCACAGAACCATCGGCAGGCCGCAGGCGATCACCGCCGCGAAACCGGCATTGGGGCCGTTCATGCCATAATGGCGCGCGACGAGCGCCCATAGGCCAAGGCCCGCCAGACCGGCGAGGCCGACGCCATGGCTGACGGCGGAGCTGGGACAGGGATCGGCCGGGATGGGCATGTCGCGCTTATGCCGCGAAATGGTAAGCAAGCGGTGAACCCTGCTCACACCCCGCCCAGCACATTGATGGTGAAGGCAAGGATGCCGAGGTTGAACAGGAAGGCGGCCAGGCAATGAGCGGTGACCACCCGGCGCATTGGCGTGGCCGTGACCGATACGTCGGACGTCTGGAAGGTCATGCCCAGGGTGAAGGCGAAATAGAGGAAATCGCTATAATCCGGTTCCTGGGTGCCGGGGAATTCCAGGCCCTGACGATCGTCGCCGCTATGGTCGGGCAGGTAGAAGATATGGGCATAATGCATGGCGTAGACGAGGTTCGAGAATAGCCAGGCAAGCGCCAGCGTCGCCAGCAGCAGGGCGATGATGGCTGCATTGGGGCCAACATGCTGACTAACCGCCGCACCGACCGCCGCCAGAACCACGAGTGAGACGATGCCGGTCAGAAGCAGCATCAGGCGGCGATTGGCGTCATTGACCTGCGCGTTACGGCGCATGTCGTCCGGACCGGCATGGATGAGCGGCAGGGCGGCGATCAGGAAGGCCAGCGCAGCGAAGTCGAACCCGGCCATGACGGCTTCGTGCCAGGGCATCAGCCAGGCAAGAGGCAAGGCGGACAGGAGCAGCCCCAGAAACATGCCATATCGCCAGGGGAAGACCGGCGATCGGGAGGAGGCGCGCTGCATGTCCGGAACAAGCCGCAAAAGCGCCCCCAAAGCAAGCCGCGTCAGAGCACGGCGGCAACCAGCCCGAGCGAGGCCGCCTCATTCGCTTCCAGATACCAGTTTTCCGGGGCACGCTTCAGAACCTCGTCCAGCGAGAGGGTGGAGCCCAGGATCAGGTTGGAAAAACCTTCATTCTGGATCGCGATCGACGCCTCAATCTCGTTGAGTGCGGCCTTGAGCGGCGCAATGCAGGTGGAGAGCGGGCCCTGCAAAGGAATGTCGCGGGTGATGATGCGTTCATGGATCATGACGCGTGTGCCCCGCGTGAGATAGCGGTTTTCCTGCGCGAAGAAGCCCATGAAAGTCGCGCCCGCCGAATAGACGGCGGTCTTGCCGAGGAATACGAGGCGCTGCGCTGGCCTGATTTCCGAATGAAAGCGGACATCCTCCCCCATCATCCGCGCGATTTCCGGATCGCCGCCCAAGGTGGAGATTTCGATGACGACCAGCCCCTCGCCCGGTGCGTTCGCCAGGCCGTCCTTGAACTGAAGATACATGGATTGATCGACCATGCCCGAAAGGCGGATGGCCGGGCAGGCGAAGTCCTGGGGAGAAAGCAGGGGCGCTGGCATGGGGCGTGGCAAGTCCTTTGTCTTCAACGGATCGCGCTGCATTACGCCCGGCGCGGCAAATGGTGCCGCGCGCGCGAACGCTTTTGACTGGCGCGCGGCCCAAGAGGCTGTAAAGAACAGATCATGACCAAAGGGTGCGGGGCATGATCGCTAAGCTCAAGGGGCGGCTGGACAGCACGGGACTGGACCACGCCATCATCGATGTGGGGGGCGTGGGCTATCTGGTCGGCGCGTCATCGAGGACGCTGGCCGCGCTGGGGCCGGTCGGTGAAGCGGTGACCGTGCATACCGAAATGCTGGTGTCCGACGATTCAATCCGGCTGGTGGGTTTTGCGCGCGGGGAGGAGCGGGACTGGTTCCGGCTGCTGACCGGGGTGCAGGGCGTGGGATCGCGCGTGGCGCTGGCGATCCTTTCGGCGCTGGAGCCAGCGGAGCTGCATCGGGCGGTGGCGACTGGTGACAAGGCGATGGTGGCGCGCGCCAATGGCGTGGGGCCGAAGCTGGCGCTGCGGATCGTCAATGAACTGAAGGACAAGATCGGCGCGGCTCCAGGGGCTGGCGGCATATTGGGTGCGGGCGTCGCTCCCGTCACGGCGGGCGGGCTTGGCGCGGATGCGATTTCGGCCCTGCAAAATCTGGGGTTCAAGCCTGCCGAGGCAAGCAGCGCGGTCGCGGCGGCGGAAGAGGAACTAGGCGACGGCGCGACGCTGGATGCACTGGTGCGGCTGGCGCTCAGGAAGGCGGCGAAGTGACGACGACGCTTATCAGGGAGCGCGCCGCGCATGAGTGAGGATCGGCTGGTCGCCTCTACGCGCCGGGTGGAGGATGTCGACGCGGCATTGCGGCCAAAGTCGTTGACGGAGTTTATCGGCCAGCAGGCGGCGCGCGAGAATCTGCGGGTATTCATCGAAGCAGCGAGGCAGCGTGGGGATGCGCTGGACCATGTGCTGTTCTTTGGCCCGCCTGGGCTGGGCAAGACGACGCTTGCGCAGATTGTCGCCAAGGAAATGGGTGTGGGTTTTCGCGCCACATCGGGACCGGTCATCGCCAAGTCGGGCGATCTTGCGGCGCTGCTCACCAATCTGGATGAGGGCGATGTGCTGTTTGTGGACGAGATCCACAGGCTCAATCCGGCCGTAGAGGAAGTGCTCTATCCGGCGATGGAAGACCGGGCGCTGGACCTGATGATCGGCGAAGGTCCGTCCGCACGATCGGTGCGGATCGACCTGCCCCGCTTTACGCTGGTGGGCGCGACGACCCGGCAGGGGTTGCTGACTACGCCGCTGCGTGATCGTTTCGGCATTCCGGTGCGGCTGCAATTCTACACGGTCGAGGAACTGGAACTGGTGGTGCGGCGCGCGGCGCGGCTGCTGGACCTGGGGATCACATCGGACGGCGCGATCGAGATTGCGCGGCGATCGCGCGGCACGCCGCGCATCGCGGGGCGGCTGCTGCGCCGGGTTCGCGATTTCGCCAATGTCGCGGGCGTGGAGGCGGTGGACGCCAAGGCGGCCGACGCGGCTCTTAGTCGATTGGAAGTGGATCAACTGGGCCTGGACCTCATGGACCGGCGCTATCTGATGATGATCGCGGATATTTATCGCGGGGGTCCGGTCGGTGTCGAAACGCTGGCGGCGGGCCTGTCCGAACCGCGCGACACGATCGAGGAAGTGATCGAACCCTATCTGATCCAGCTGGGCCTGATCGCCCGCACAGCGCGTGGCCGCTGCCTGAACGGGCCGGGGTGGAAGCATCTGGGGCTCAATCCGCCGACAGGGCTGCAGGATGGGCTATTCGATTGAAAATGCGTGACCGCTACGGCACGGCGCGGCTATAGCGGCGGCGGAGCGGATGCGCGCGGGTGACGCGCTAGAAATTCAGGAGTTGCGCGGTTTGCGGGCGATCGAACGATATCCCAATCTGGTGACCATGTTCTTTGCCCGTGCGAAGGAAATGGGCGACCTGCCCTTCCTCTGGCGCAAGGCGACGGGCACCTGGCGGTCGCTCAGCTGGACCGAGGTGGCGCAGCAAGTCGCGAGCCTGTCCGCAGCCCTGAAGGCGCAGGGCCTGAAGCCCGGCGATCCAGTGATGCTGGTGAGCGAGAACCGGCCGGAATTTTGCATCGCGGACCTTGCCATCATGGCGGCGGGATGCGTCACCGTCCCGACCTACACCACCAACACGACCCGCGATCACCAGCATATACTGACCGACAGCGGCGCGCGCGCGGTGATCGTATCGACCGCCAAGCTGGCCCAGGCGCTGATGCCCGCCGTGCTTCGGTCGCAGGCGAGCTTCGTCGTCGGCATGGAGCCGCTGCGGGGTACGCAAGGTCATGTGGCCTGCCATTTGTGGACCGACCTGATCGCCTCGCATATCGCCGATCCCGACGCCTGCGCAGCCGAACAGACGGCGGGACGGGAGGACTTGGCCTGCATCATCTACACCAGCGGCACGGGCGGCGCCCCGCGCGGGGTGATGCAGCATCATGGCGCGATCCTGTGCAATATCGAAGGCGCGGGCCGCCTGATGGCGGAGGATTTCGGTTGGGACGATGAGGTTTTCCTGTCCTTCCTGCCGCTCAGCCACGCCTATGAGCATAGCGGCGGACAGTTCCTGCCGATCATGTTGGCGGCGCAGATCTACTATGCCGAAGGGCTGGAAAAGCTTGCCAGCAATATCGAGGAAGCGCGGCCGACGATCATGGTCGTCGTGCCCCGCCTGTTCGAAGTGCTGCGCGCCCGCATCATCAAGTCGATCGAGAAGCAGGGCAAGTTCCCCACTTATCTGCTGGGGCAGGCGCTCAGGATCGCGACGAAGGAGCAGAAAGGCGGTCGGTCGATCATCGATCTGCCAATGAAGCTGCTGCTTGGCCGGACGCTGAAGCCCAAGATCGCGCAACGCTTCGGCGGGCGGATGAAGGCGCTGGTATCAGGCGGTGCGCCGCTCAATCCCGATGTCGGGCTGTTTTTTGACGCGATGGGGCTGACGCTGCTGCAAGGCTACGGCCAGACCGAGGCGGGGCCGGTGGTCAGCTGCAACAGGCCAAGGGCCGGCATCGCGATGGATACGGTGGGCCCGCCGCTGGATGGCGTGGAAGTGCGGATCGCCGAGGACGGCGAGATATTGGTGCGCGGCGAGCTGGTGATGCACGGCTACTGGCGCAACGCGGCCGAAACCGAAAAAGCGCTGAAGGACGGCTGGCTGCATACCGGTGATATCGGCGAGATCGACGCCAAGGGGCGCATCCGCATCACGGATCGCAAGAAGGACCTGATCGTCAACGACAAGGGCGACAATGTCTCGCCTCAAAAGGTCGAAGGCATGCTGACGTTGCAGCCCGAGATCGGCCAGGCCATGGTTTATGGGGACCGTCGGCCGCATTTGGTCGGGCTGCTGGTGCCGGACGCCGAATGGACGCGCGAATGGGCAGCGGCGCGCGGCTGTCCGCCAGAGGGAGTTGCGACCGACGCATCCTATCAGGCGGCTTTACGCGCGGCGGTCGATCGGGTGAATGAGGATTTGTCCGCCATCGAACGGGTGCGGCGCATCATCCTGGCGGACGAGCCTTTCACCATAGACAATGGCGAGATGACGCCATCGATGAAGATCCGGCGCCACGTCATCCGCGCACGTTATCAAGAGCGGCTGGACGCGCTCTACAAGAGCTGACGGTCAGCGGCCCGGCGCGCGATAGGGCGTGAAGGAGCCGAGCGCGCAACCGCCAGTGATCGATCCTGTCACAAGGTCCGCGCTTCGCGCCATGTCGCCGCGGCAATATTGCGTGCCGTAGGTCCTGACGACGAGCGTATCGCCGCGCGAAAGACCGGAACAGGAGCCGATCAGGTCGTTGCGGTAAACCAGCCGGCCGCTGACGCGATAGAGCAGCACGCTGTCGCTGATCGCGGTGAGGCTGGCGGCGGGATAGCGATTGACGCAACTCACCGGCTCGCCCGCGACCTTGCCCTGAAGCGCCGCTTCGAGGCGGGCGGCCTGTTTTTCGGTCAGACGGGGAGGTTCATTGCCGCCAGCGCAGGCCGCCAATAGCAGCGGCACCAGATATCCGCATTTCCGCATGGCACGTCTCCAGCTTGTCTCCTGAAAGGAGACGATGGAGTAACGCCGGAACCGTCAGGCGGTATCCTTGGCCGTGCGGCGACGGGCAAGTTCGGCGGCGTCGCCAGCCCGCATGAAGATGTTCGTCGCGCGCTCCTGCCCGATGGTGGTCGGAACGGTGGCCTCCCCCCGTGCGCGGGCAGCATCGACTTCCCTCATGCGCGCGATCAGCGCCTGGTTGTCAGGCTCGACCGTCAGGGCAAAGCGGCCGTTGCCCTGCGTATATTCATGGGCGCAATAGACGGTCGTATCGTCCGGGAGAGACGCGAACCGAACCATATTGGCGAACATCTGGTCCGCCGTTCCTTCGAACAGCCGCCCGCAGCCCATGGCAAACAGCGTGTCGCCCACAAAGATGATGCCATCGTCCGCCAGATGATAGGCGATGTGCCCAGCGGTATGCGCGGGTACTTCCATCACCGTGGCGACATGATCGCCGATGCGGACCTGATCGCCCTCCCCCACCTGGCGGTCAAGCGTGCCGATCTTCGCCGCTTCGGCGGCAGGGCCGGTGATGCGGCAACCGGTGGCGGCCTTGATCGCGGCATTGCCGCCGACATGGTCGCCGTGCCAGTGAGTGTTCCAGATCTGGCTGATCGTCCAGCCATGCTCTGCCGCCGCCTGTAGTACCGGCTCTGCCACCGCCGGATCGACGGCGACGGTCTCGCCACTGGCGTCATCATGCAGCAGCCAGACATAATTGTCGGAGAGGACGGGGACGCGGACGACCTGCAGCATGGCGCTCACCAATGGCCGCTGTTGGGCATGGACAGCCAGGGTTCGGCTGGCTCCAGATGGCCGTCCTGCAGCAACTCGATCGAGATATTGTCGGGCGTGCGGACGAAGGCCATGTGGCCGTCCCGCGGCGGACGGTTGATGGTGACCCCTGCGTCCATAAGCCGCTGGCAGACCGCGTAGATATTATCGACGCGGTAGGCGAGGTGGCCGAAATTACGGCCCTCGCCATAGGATTCTCCGGCACTGCCATCCTCGGGCGGCCAGTTGTAGGTGAGTTCGACCTGCGCCTCCTCGTCCCCCGGAGCGGCGAGGAAGACAAGCGTGTAGCGGCCCTGTTCATTGTCGAAGCGTTTCTGCTCCTGAAGACCGAGCAGGTTGAAGAAGGCGACTGTACGATCGACGTCGGTCACGCGGATCATCGTATGGAGATATTTGATCAAAGGGTCGCTCCGTTCGTCGCCAGCAAGCAACGGTTCATCTCGGGTAAGGCAGGAATGTCTCCAAGATAGGACGGCACGGACCGGGATGAAAGAGGAGAGGTATATGGCGCTGGAGTATCGCGACAAGGTGCTGCTGGGCTGTGCCGGGTTGCTGGCGCTGGGGCTGGTGAGCGGCGGTTATCTGCTGGGCGACGGGTTGAAGCGGGCCAAGGCCGCCGACCGGTCCGTCACGGTGCGGGGCCTGGCCGAGCGCAATGTGACGGCGGACCTCGCCACCTGGTCAATAAGCTATGCCGCGACCGGCTTCGACCTGCCAGCTGTGCGGGCCGAGATCGACAATAACACCAGGGAGCTGAAAGCTTATTTTGCGAGCCTTGGCTTCAAGCCCGAGGCGCTGACCCCCACCGGCGCGGGGGTCAATCAATATATCAACAATGGCGTGAACACGATCACCATCACGCAGCGCATGCTTTTGCGCACGACCGACATAGCCCGCGCGCAGCGGGCGGTGGCGCAGCAGTTCGACCTGGTCCGGCGCGGCGTAACGCTGCAGGAAGGGTCGGGCATGCGCTACAGCTTCACGAAGCTGAACGACGTCAAGCCGCCGATGGTGGCTGCCGCGACCAAGGACGCCCGCGCGGCGGCCGAGCAATTCGCGCGCGACAGCGGAGCGAGCGTCGGCGGCATCAAGAGCGCGACGCAGGGCTATTTCTCCATCGACCCACGCGATGGCGAAGCCGATGGATCAAGCGACACGCCTTACAAGAAGGTGCGCGTGGTCACGACGGTCGATTTCTACCTGAATTGACGCCGTCAGCGCGGCGGGGCGGCGGCGGGTAGGCGGGTGAGATTGTCGGCGGCCGCCTTGCCCGCTGGGGATTCCGGAGCAAGCTTCACCGCACGCTGCCAGGCGGAACGAGCAATGTCGGCATGATCGGTGAGGACCGCGATGTTGCCCTCCTCCAACGCGACGGAAGCATCGTCAGGCGACAGTTGCACCGCCCGCGCGATATGCGCCTGGGCAAGCTTCAATTCTCCCAGGCGGCGCGCCAGCGTCGCGGACAGAAGCCAGGCAAGAGGATCCTGCGGCACCTGCGTCAACGCGACATCGAGGGAATCCCGCGCGGCCTTGAAGTCGCTCAAGGCGACGAGAGCGCGGGCGCGGTCGAGATGGGTCTCGCCCTTTTCGATGCCGTCAGGCAGACCGCGCGCCAGCGCCGCGTCGAAGCTGGTGCGGGCTTTGGCCGGATCGCCGGATGCCAGGGCCGCATTACCCGCCTGCGCCCATAGGCGCGCGCTCTGGGCCATCTCCCCGCTCCGTTCGGCTTCGTCCGCAGCCTGTTCGAAGGCAACAATGGCTGGCGCCCACCGTTCGGCACGGGCATAGGCGAAACCCATGCAATGGCGGGCATAGAAGCTGCCCCCCTCCAGCCGCCACTTCTGCGCGAAGACGACGCCCTGGTCGGGCGATTCCAGCGCCTGGTCCAGGCACACCTGAAAAGGCTTGGCGAATTTCTCCGGAACAGGAATGCGGCCATCTGCGGCTGCTTGCGCGGACGGCGCGGCTGGCGCTGCCTGTTCCTTCTTCGGGCGGTTCAGCACCGCCTCGGTTTCCGGGTCATAGGCTTGCGGCGTCAGGAGCAGCAGGGGGAGGAAGAAAGGCATCAGAGCACGTCCAAAAGGCTGCCGATCGTGCGGATCAGCAGCGCAATGTCCCCGTCGCGAGACAGGCGATGGTCGCCGTCCTTAACCAGCAGCGTCTGCACATCATATGAACGCAGCCGCTGGGCCAGCCGCAGCGCGGTCTGCCAGGGCACATCACGGTCTTCCTGCCCCTGGAGCAGGCGCACGGGACAATCAATCGCGATCTCCGCGCCCAGCAGGCGCAGCGACTGGCCCGACTGCCAGAAGGCGAGCGTGGTCACGAGGGGATCGTCGCCATAGGGCGTGGGCTCCAGCAGCCGTCCCTCCGTCGCGAGCAGCGCCTTGTCCGAATCGCTGAAGCCCCATTCGGTGAAATCGGGCGCAGCGGCGATGCCGACGAGCCCCGCCACGCGGTCAGGGCGGGCGAGCGCGATCAACAAGGCGAGCCAGCCACCCATCGACGATCCGACGAGCAGCAGCGGCCCCTGCGTCAGCGCATCGATCAGCAACAATGCGTCGTCGCGCCAACTGGCGAGCGTACCATCTTCGAACCGACCCTCGCTGGCGCCATTGCCCGCATAATCCAGCCGCAGCATGGCCCTGCCGGTCTTCTCCGCCCAGGCATCGACAGCGACGGCCTTGCCGCCTTCCATGTCGGACATATAGCCGGGCAGAAAGACGATCGTTGGCCCCGTCCCCGCGCGGTGGCGATGGGCCAACCGGACGCCGTCCGGACGGGCGAACAGCGCGAGCGGCGCGGCTTGGGCAGGGCTCATGAGCAGTCTCCGGTCGATGCAGAAAGCATCCTGCCTTGCGCCAATAGAAGCTGATGCGCAGAAAACCAGAAGGGAAACAAAATAATGGCGGAGACGCGATTGACAGGGTGAAGGCCAAAGGCTAATCGCGCCCACCTACCCCGTGCCCAGATGGCGGAATTGGTAGACGCACCAGCTTCAGGTGCTGGCGATCGCAAGGTCGTGGAGGTTCGAGTCCTCTTCTGGGCACCATTTTTCCAAGCGACTGAAAGCCTTGGTAAACCTGGGAAAGTCCGTCTCCGAAATACACGGACCCGTGCCCAGAAGCGACAGGCCCGCCATCAGGACCAGCAAGGCGGCGGTCCAGAGGTGCAGCCGCCAGCGTGGAGGCGCTGCCTTCTGAGCTGCGGCCAGAATGGTAAGGGGGGCGATCCAGGCGAGGTTCATGACGCCGCCTGCGAACAGCAGCAGCATCAGCATCCAGCAACAGCCAACACAATAGAGCCCGTGCCGCAAGCCGAGGCTGAACGCGCCTGCAGCGCCAGCCTTCCAGTAGCGATGGATGAAGATGAGCGGCGATTGGCAATTTTCGAGGCAACGACGCTTGGCGGGCGTCAATTCATAGGCGGCTGCGAGCAACAGCAGTGCGGGGACGTAAGCTTTCGGTCCGAACGCAAGCGTTGTGGCGGACAAAAGACCGCTGTCCAACAGTAACGCCTGCGAGGCGGCCGCAACGACGGAAAAGCCGGTCCATACCGCCACATAGGCAGCAACGAACAAGAGGCTATGCGCTAGCCGCAAGCTTTCGCTGCCCGCCCGATCGATGCGCGCATGTAGCAGGATCATCGGCGCGGCGGAGGGAAGCATCATCGCGACCATCATGACCGACCACATGGCGAAGGCCGCAGCCAGATAGGTCGAGGACCATGGACCGGCGTCCATATCCATACCGGGCATGTCCATGCCGGACATGTCAGCCATCGGGACATGCGGCTGTGACAGGAGCCATGCCCAGGCCATCAACACGAGCGCCAACAAGGCGCCGCCTACTATCAGGCCGTTGCGGGAGAGCAGATGGTGAAGCGCCAGCGCGGCTTGGCCGGTCGGAGACGCCTCCCTAATGGACAACGCCGCTCTCGGTCAGGTGCAGTTGCGCAAATTGCGCGTGGGAATCGCTGAGTTGCACATCGACTGGCCCCTGCGTCCGCGCCCAGCCGCGGCCAACTTCGCAGACATCATATTCGAATCCCTGGGGCAGGTTGATGCGGGCGCGATGCTCCTCCCCCGTTACCGGATTGACGATCGGCTCGCCACGCGCGTCGATCCAGCCAGGGATGTCGAGCCGCGCGGACCGGCGGTCGATATCGACCCGCAGGTTGATCGGCGCGAAGACAGGCTCGTGCACCTTGGTGAAAGTGGTGGAAAAGACCTGGAAGAAGGTAGCGCCCGGCACGGTATCGAGACCGCTCATGATCCGCAGCAACGCCTCGCGCTGACGCGGATCCGCCCGTTCATCGACGATCGGCACGGCTTGGCCATTGCCTTCATGGATCGGGCCCGGCCAAGCGACGATCAGGCCGATACGCAGCCCCGACAGGTCAGTCTCGTCGTGATGGCCCTGCTCTATATCGATCGCGGCGACGGCTTGGCAATGACCCTGTGTGGGCAGTGCATTGAACTGACAGGGACAGCCGTAGGAACAGTTGCAGTGAACAAATTCCTTGCCCTTTATGGTCCAGCGCGTCGCCATGGGACCTCTCCCTTGCCGTGAGTCTCGGACAGGCCGAAGCATAGCAGTTTTAGGGGCGCATCAATAGGCCTCAGCCTTAGGCCCTCTGCATGTCGCAGCTTTCACCGGTTATGCGATTGCGGAGCGGCCGTGTCATTGTGTGGCGTTGGATCAACTCCGCAACCTTGCGTCAATCGGCGCAGAAAGTGGCTGTCGTCCCGCGACGGGGGCGGTCGATCCAAATCACTGTTTTGAAACATGTGAGCGGCGCCGCGGCCCGCATTGGGCCGCGGCCAGCATCAAGCGTGGCTGAACGGAACCGCAATCCTTTCGAGCGGCGGAAGCTGCGCCGGATGGGGGATGGTCACATCCACCGGGATCGTCGGTTCGACTTCCGACACACGGCCGCGCATGCCGTGGTTTGCCGCCCAGATCGCCGCCTGGGTCCGGTTCTTGACGCGCAGCTTGCGCAGCACCGCCTTCACATGAACCTTCACCGTCGCCTCGCTGATCTCCATCCGTTTGGAAATCACCTTGTTCGGGCATCCCATGATGAGCCAGCGCAGGATTTCAAGTTCCCGATCGGACAGGCTGGCAGCATCGACCGGCCGTTCTACCTCCAACGCATCCGTAAGGGTCGGCCGTGACTGCAATTCGTCGGCGAGCTGCGGCGGCAGCACCCGTTCACCCATTGCGACCAACTGCAGTGTCGCTACCAGGCGATCGCAGCTGATTTCCTTGATGATATAACCCATCGCGCCCAGCCGGAAAGCCTTGAGCATGATCTGGAAGTCGAAGCGGTCGGACAGGACGACCAGATAGGAGCAGGGAAAACGCCGCTGAAGGACGGCAACGCTGTCAGAGTCTAGTTCCTCGGTGCCATTATCTATCAGGAGCAAGGATGGCCCGGTATCTTCTTCCGGCACCTCTACTTTTTGAAGCGCGGTGGCGATATTGGGATATTGGCTGACCCGGAAATCCCTATCCATAAGGATCCGGCTCAAACCTTCCCGAACAATTGCATTACCGCACAACAGACGCACATTGACTGGGTAAGCCATTGGGTAGTCCCCTCATGATCCCTTTCACCTTCGTTAGCAGGCCCCAAACGAAGCATGAAAGACCAGTGACCAAATGCCTGCAGTGCGACCCTTTCTTTTTGTTTCAACAACTTATGACTAGCATATTTATGCCGTCAGAGTCCTGAACTGTGCGCGGAAATTTGGGGGTAGTACCAACATCCGCTAACAGTTTGTTAAGGCTGAGAAATTTTACCCTAACTTTCAGGCTATGTCGTTAATGCAGCGCCCGTAATACTACTTTTGGCTTACTGCAGAGGACATGACGTAAAGCATATGCCTGAGCGGTCGGCGTTGCGAGTCTCTATTTATTAACCGATAAGATTAATTGTCTTTTCGAACCAGAACAAAGACTTGGAGAGCGCGCAATCAAGGTGGCCGAGGCCCTCGCGCTCCATTGGGCTAGGAAGACTCGGGCGATGGTGGACTTTACGCCACAGTCGCCTTTATGAGCAAGGTCGTTTCGAAACGGCAATGAATAGTTCAGGCCCGATGCGAATGTCAGCTGCCGTTCGGGCCACCGCCGCCGGTATTGCTACCGCCGCCTGCTCCGCCCATGCCACCGGCGCCGACCGCGCCAATATTACCGAAGATTTCATCAAACAGGCTCCGGTGGCGGCCCAGCGTGGGCGTTTGGTCGCCAGAGGGGGAGATTTTCGCAACCTGCTCCAAACCCATGCGATCGACCGCGACGACATTGCCTGCAGCATCGAACCGGACGTGAAGAATGGTCTGCGCCGAAGGTTTGGGATTGGAGAAGGCCAGTGCGCGCATGTCGCGCGACACA
>Ga0070669_100002631_pt1 | contig 12968 bp, 11 predicted proteins | sample KBSS53metaG_FD_64680 | JGI IMG/M metagenome (GOLD analysis project Ga0070669, IMG submission 64680) | Switchgrass rhizosphere microbial communities from Kellogg Biological Station, Michigan, USA - KBS S5-3 metaG | ecosystem: Host-associated > Plants > Roots > Rhizosphere > Soil ... | reverse complement strand
AGCGGCCAGGATCCGAGCGGATCGTAGCGTTGGGTCCAGGGCATGGTCAGGGACGGGCGGCAGTGTATACGCGGACGTAGTCGACCCGCATCGTCTGCGGGAAGACGGTCGTGGCGTCCGGGTTGCCGGGCCAGTTCCCGCCCACGGCGACGTTCAGGATCACGAAGAACGGATGGTCGAAGACCCAGGCCTGGCCCGCCTTGAGGTCGGCGGGCGTGCGCGTCGAGAACAGCGTCCCGTCCACGTAGAAGCGGATGACCGCGGGCTCCCATTCCGCGGCGAAGACATGGAAGGCGTCGGCCATGGGGGCTCTGCCTGGAGTCGTGTAGGCGTCGCCGATGGAATCGCCACCGGAATACCCGGGCCCGTGGATGGTGGCGTGCACGGTGGCCGGCTCCTTGCCGATGTTCTCCATGATGTCGATCTCGCCGCAGCGGGGCCAGCCGACCGTCGCGAGGTCGGCCCCCATCATCCAGAACGCGGGCCAGATGCCCTGGCCGCGCGGGATCTGCAGGCGAGCCTCGAACCGGCCGTACATCTGCTCGAACCGGCCCTGGGTCTTGAGCCGGGCCGACGTGTACTCGCGCGCAATTCCGTCCGCGCCCTGGAAAGGCTCGCGCCGCGCGTGGATGAGGAGCTGGCCGTCCCCGCTGAGGGACGCGTTCTCCGCGCGGTCGGTGTAGGACTGGAGCTCGTTGTTGCCAAAGCCGTGGCCGCCGGTGAGGGTGACCCAGCGCGCGGGATCGACGCGGGCGCCCGCGGGGCCGTCGAACTCGTCGCTCCAGGCGAGGGTCCACGTCGTCGGGGTGGATGGGGTGACGGGAGTCGTGACGATGGGCGCGACGACCGGGGTCGCACCGCCGCTCGAGCATGCGAGCAGCATCGCGAGCGCAAGGGGGACGGCGCACCGATGCGCGTGCGACCTCACGGTGCACCTCCGACCCGATAGTCCAGCGGCGGCTTGCGGTCGGCGAGGACCGTCTCGTACCGGAAGCCGGTGCCGCGCTTCGTCAGGAGCTCCGCCTTCGCCGCGGCCACGAGCGACGGCGACGCGAACAGCTCCGCGCCGGCCAGCGCCATCGACTTGGCGGCGACGAGCATTCCCTTCACCCCGATGCTGGTGCCCCCCGCCGCCGTCGCCTGCCAGGTGTGCGCGACGGTGCCGGGTACCCACGTCGCCGCATAGAGCTGCACCGTCGGCACGACCCAGCTGACGTCGCCCACGTCGGTCGACGTCGGGCTGGCGTCGCCCGGCACGAGCGGGCGCACGCGCGACGTCGCCTCCAGCGGCACGATGGAGAATCCCTCGCTCTGCTGCAGCTGGCGCGCGAAGTCGCGCTCCGCCGCGGACAGCGTGAAGCCCCCCACGCTCTCGAGCGCGCGCTGCTGCAGGCGCGCGAGCGTCTCGTTGGGCAGGAACGCGTACACCGAGCCGACGAGCGCGACGTCGAACGTGGTCCCGGTGCCGATCGCCGCGCCGCGCGCCGCATCCTCGACGCGCCGCCACACCTGCTTCACGACGGCCATGTCCGGGTGACGGACGTAGTAGTACACCTCGGCGTCGTCGGGGACGACGTTGGGCGCCGCACCCCCTCTCGTGATCACGTAGTGGATGCGCGTCTCGGCGGGCACGTGCTCGCGCAGGAAGTTCGTCATCACGTCCATGATCTCGACGGCGTCGAGCGCCGAGCGGCCCCGCTCGGGCGAGCCCGCGGCGTGTGCGGACTGGCCGTGGAAGCGGAACTTCCCCGAGATGTTGGCCAGCGACGACGCGTTCTCCACGGAGTTGCCGCTCCCCGGGTGCCACGCGATGACGGCGTCGACGTCGTCGAACACACCGTCGCGCACCATGAACACCTTGCCCGAGCCGCCCTCTTCGGCCGGCGTGCCGATCATGCGCAGCGTGCCCTTCACGCCATTGGCCTGCATCCACTGCTTGAGCGCGATCGCCGACGCGACGCTCGCCGTGCCGAACAGGTGGTGCCCGCAGCCGTGCCCCGCGCCGCCGGCGCGCAGTGGGCGGCGCACCGGCACGCTGTCCTGCGACAGCCCGGGCAGCGCGTCGAACTCGCCGAGGAGCGCGATCACGGGCTTCCCGCTCCCGAACTCGGCGACGAACGCGGTCGGCTCGCCGGCGACGCCGCTCTTCACCGAGAATCCCGCCGCCTTCAGCTCGGACTGGAGGAGCGCGGAGCTCTTCACCTCCTGATAGCCGACTTCGGCGAACTGCCAGATCTGCCGGGCCACGTCGCCGTACCGTGCCGACGCCGCGTCGATGCCGGCGAGCATGGGCGCGGTGTTCGGCGCCGTGAGTCGCTGGCTCTGCGCGGCGACACGCGGGGCGGCGAAGGCGAGCAGGGCGAGCGAGAGTCCAGCGAGGCGCATGAGGCGGTGGAAGAGGCGGCGAGACGGGTCAATATGCGGTGAAAACGGTGAAAACGGTGAAAAGCGATTACCGCAGTTCACCCTTTCACCATTTCACCAATTCACCGCCCCTCAGGGCAACGGTAACTGCACGCCGAGACTCCAGCCGATCCCCGACAGATTAAGCGCTCGTGGGAACACGGATGGGAAGCCGTTCGGTGGATCGGTGCTCAGACTGTTGAAGACGCGGCGCATGTATTCGACTTCGGCGGTGAGATGCAGGTCGCCGGCGAGGGCGAATTCCAGCCCGAGCGGCATGCCGAACTCGAAGGACGTGGAGGTCAGCGTGAACACCGACGTCGTCAGGTCGTCGGCGACGTACATCTGCGCGTCCTCGAGCGTGATCACGCCGGTGCGCACGCCGCCATAGACTCCGATGCGATTGCTCAGGCGCGCGGTGACGTAGGCGGAGATCGATGGCAGCTCGCGCACCGAACCGTGCAGGTCGAACAGGCCGTCGGCGCCGAGGCCGTCCATCTGTCCGTAGCCGACACCGAGATCGAAGTCGATGAGGAGCTCGCCGTCATCGGGCGGCTTCCGGTTGCCGACGATCTCCGAGTCGACGCTCACGAGCACCGTGTCGGTGCCCACGACGGACAGGTGCTTCCGCACGGTGATGGAGGTCGGCACGAAGGGCTGCTCGACGTCCATCGTGATGCGCGCCGAGTCGACGGCGAACCGTCGATTGATCGAGTCGCGCACCGCGGGGCTCGACTGGCGCGCGGCGTCGAGCCGTGTCGTGCGCACCTGTCGCAGCGAGTCGAGTGCCCGGACGCGGCGTCGATCACGCTCGGCGTCGCGCCGGCGCTGCGCGGCGCTGGATGGGCCGAACTGACCGAGATGGATGAGGAACTCGAGCCCGTAGTCCTTCGCCCACGAGAGCCGGGGCGCGTCACCCGACTTGTCCGTACGCCGGTCGGCGCTGCCGCCGTAGTAGATGTTGATCGACTCCACGCGACTCAGCAGGTGGTCGATCCCCCCGAGCCCGATGTCGGCGGCGGCGGTGGACTGCGCGGTGAGCCGCGCCGGCGCGAGGATGACGTGGAGCGCGAGAAGCAGAAGCAGGCGATGCGCGAAGCGCTCTGCGCGATGCGCCAGGCCTCGGGACGCCCTTGCCTCTCCTGCCGCTTCCGCCGGAGCGCAGAGCGCATGGCGCAATGCGCACCGCGTCAATTCAGGCCACCGGCAGCGTCAGGGTGAAGGTCGACCCAACCCCCTGCTGGCTCGTCGCGACGAGATCGCCGCCCATCGCGCGCGCCATCTCGCGGCTGATCGGCATGCCGAGCCCGGTGCCCTTGTGCTCCCGCGAGAGCGCATTGTCGAACTGCACGTACGGCTCGAACACGAGCGCCAGCTCCGCGGGCGACATGCCGATCCCTGAGTCGCTGACCGAGATCGCGGCGAGACCGCCGGAGAGACGCGAAGTGCTCACCGTGATGCGCCCGCCCTCCGGCGTGAACTTCACGGCGTTCGACAGCAGGTTGAGCAGGATCTGCACGAGCTTCTGCTTGTCGGCGCGGAAGGCGAGCTTCTGCTCGCAGCCGCTGCTGTCGTACGTGAGCCGCTTCGCCGTGCGCTGCGGCGCGGTGAGCGACTCGAGAGCGCCGAGCACCTCGTGCGCGAAGACGTCGGTGATCTGATAGGTGAGCTTGCCCGCCTCGATCTTCGCGTGCGTGAGGACGGCTTCGATCAGCGTGAGCAGATGCTGCTGGCTGCGGTGGATGCGGCGCAGGTAGTTGAGCTGCGCCTCGGTCGCCGGCGTCGGGATGCCGTCGAGCATGAGCTGGACGTAGCCGCCGATCGCGTTGAGGGGCGTCCGCAGCTCGTGGCTCATCATGGCCAGGAACTCCGCCTTCGATTTGTTCGCCTGCCGCGCCGTCTCGGCGGCGACGTCGAGGGCGGCCTCCAGCCGCTTGTGCTCCTCGATGTCGGCCGTGCAGCCGAACCATTCCGCGATGTTGCCGTCATCGGTGAACATCGCCTCGGCGCGCACGAGGTGCCACCGGTACTCACCCTGGGCGGAGAGCAGCCGGAACTCCGTCTCGTAGCGCTCGCCCGACTCGAGCGATCGCTTCCAGCACGCCGTCGTGCTCTCGATGTCGTCGGGGTGGACGCGACTGGCCCATCGGTCGCCGAGCAGCTCGTGCTGCGACACGCCGAAGAACTCCGCCGTGCGCTTGGTGACGAAGTCGAGCAGCCCGTCGGGTCGCGCCGTCCAGACCTGGACCGGGATCGTCTCGGCCATCATGCGGAAGCGCGCCTCGCTCTCCTGCAGCGCGACGGCGAGCCGCTCGGCCGCGTCGGTGCGCTCGTGGAGCTTGGTCGTGGCGCGGGCACGCTTGATGGCGTTCTTCGCGAGGAGCGTCGCCGTCTCGGTCAGCTGCAGATCGGCGGTGGTCGGCGTCTTCGGCTCGCTGTAGTACATCGCGAAGGTGCCGAGCACGCGGCCGCCCGTGTCGAGGATCGGCGTCGACCAGCACGACGCGAGCCCGTGCGAGAGCGCGAGGATGCGATACGGTGCCCAGAGCGGGTCCGTCGCGATGTCGCGCACGATGACGCGTTCGCGCCGGTACACGGCCGTGCCGCACGATCCGCCCACCGGGCTCGCCTTCAGCCCGTCGATCGCTCTGCAGTACTCGGCGGGGAGATGCGGCGCGGAACCGGTGCGCAGCGTGAGACCGTCGTCGTCGACGAGCAGGATGGAGCCCTGCGTTCCCGGTGCGACGCGCTCGATGAGGAGGATGAGCGCGTCGAGCGCCTCGCGCAGCATGGCGCGCGAGACCGCCTCGGAATCATCCGCTGCCGGATCGTCGCCCAGCTCGGCGAAGAAGCTTCCGCTCGGACGGCGCGGAACGACGCGGTCCGCGAACGGAACCTGATGCTGCGCCGTGGCGGTGAGCATGCTCATTCCCGCGATGCTTCCGAGCGGCGGCGCGTCGATGCCTGCCAGGAGGTGCGACTCGATCAAGTGATCGCTGGCCATCGATGGCACCCACGAGTCCGGCCGGGGGGCCGTGCGGCGACGCCGGACGTATCGCCGCACGCCGGGCACCGCCGGCCGACGCGTCGTGCGCGTCGCTCAAAGTCGCCGGCGGTGGAAGGGTTCGACCCGATCGATGATACGCCCCGGGAGCGCCGGGGCAAGTACACCGTCCCGCTACTGGCGCCCCATGCCGAGGATGTCGTTGAGCGGATTCCCGGTGCTGGTGCCCGTGCCGCCCGTGTTGGCGCCCCCACCCAGGCCGCCGAGGACTCCCCCGAGAGCGCCCCCGAGCCCGCCGCCGCCGAGCATCCCGCCGAGGATGCTGCCGAGCCCACCGCCCCCTGCGCCGGCGCGCTGCCCCGCCTGCCGGGCCATGTACCCGGCGAGCAGCATCGTCAGCATCGGGAGCATCTTCTTGAGGATCGACGGCTGGAGCCCCGACTGGGTGGCCGCGTTCTGGGCCACGGTCCGGCTCACGTCCTTGGAGCCGAAGATGTGGCCGAGGAGCTGATTGCCCGGCGCGACGTCGGTCGGCTGCGGCTGGACGACGTTGTCCATCAGCTCTCCGCCGCCGAGCTGGCCAAGCAGGCCGCCGAGCCCCTCGGCTCCCCCGGGCTGATTCTGCGCCTGGTTCTGGAATCCGCCGAGGATCGCGGGCGCGAGCGCCGCCGCGCCGGAGGCCGCTTCGGACTCACTGATGCCGAGCTCGCGTGCGATCGATTGAAGCCCGCCGGTTTGATTCAGGATGTCGGTTATCTGCATTGGGGCTCGTCGTTGAAGTGTGAGGCCGGTGAGCCATGCATGATTCGTGACGAAAGAAGCAGCGATGCGCGATGCGCTTTGCGCGATGTGCCAAGCCTCGGGACGCTTCTACCGCCCTGCAGCTCCCGCAGTAGCTCAAAGCGCAATGCGCAATGCGCAAAGCGCATCAATGACAATTCCCCGTCCCCGAGTCCGTGAACGTCCCGCCCGCGACCGGGACGAACTGCCAGTCGTAGCTCGTGGCGTGGAGGGTGAGCTTCAGGACGCCGTAGGTGGTGCCGTTGCGGACCTCGCTGTTCGGCTGGATGGTGCCGAAGGTGTAGTGACTGGCGCCGCCGGTACCGACGGTGAACTGGCGGATGCCAGTGGTGGGGTCGGCCACCGCGGAGGGTGTCTGCGGCGCGAAGCGCTCGTAGACGTGCTCGTGGCCATTCAGGATCACGTCGGCGCCGTAGGCGTAGAGCGCATCCCAGAAGTTGGAGACGGCCGTGTTGTTGCCGTGGCTCGCGCCCGAGTTGAAGCGCGGATGGTGCCAGTAGGCCAGCGTGCAGACGTTCGAGTGCGTGGCGAGCTCGTTGCGCAGCCACGTGTCCTGCGCGGATCCCGCGGCGCAGCTGATCGTCGTGCAGCTCGAGTTGGAGTTGAGGACGATGATGTGCCAGGCGCCGACGTCGTAGCTGTAGTAGCCAGTGCTCGGATCGCCCGCCGCGGCGCCGAAGTAGCCGTAGTAGCCGGTGGCGTTGAGCGTGTTGTACTCGTGGTTCCCCGGGCTCGGCTTCGTGCGCGAGAGGTGTCGTCCCCACGAGGGGCCGTAGCAGTTGGTGTACTCGGTCGCCGTGCCGTTGGTGTAGACATTATCGCCCAGCGTGATCACGGTGCCGGCGATGTTGTCGAGCAGGTTCGCCGTCGCCTCGTCCCCCGTCGAGGAGCACGACGCGATGTCCCCCGCGCCGACGATCACCGGATCGTTCGATGGTGGCGGCGTCGTGGTGACGGTGACGGAGGCCGTACCGGTCACGCCGCCCGCGGTCGCACTGATCGTCGCCGTGCCCCCGGCGACGCCGGTCACGAGACCGCTCGGCGAGACCGTCGCGACGGAGGAGTTCGACGTCGACCAGCTGAAGGTACTGGCCGATTTCGCCGGCGACGCGGTCGCCGTGAGCTGCACCGTGCCGTTCACCGCGATGCTAGCGGACGACGGCGTGACCGTCACGTTCTTGACCCCCGGTCCGCCGCGCGCGAGTGACGGCTCGGTCGGGACGACGGGAAGCTGACGCTCGGTGCACGAGATCACGAGCGCGATGGACGCGACGGCGGTGGCGAGGGACGGGTAACGGTTGCGCATGGGGGACGGCTTCGCGGTGAACGACCGATGGTCCACGCCGTCTTCGGCGGGGCGCGGAACATGGGAGCCGATTCGGCGCAGGACAAGCGACGTGGATCACAGGCGTCGGGGCGCCGCGATCGAATCGGCTACCAGTCGCCCCGTTCCTCTCCCCTCCGGTACGCGGACAGCACCGCGGCGCTGACTCCGCCGATCCAGACGATGCAGCCCGTGAGCCAGTAGATGCGGCCGAGCGGGACGTCGTGCGTGTAGAACGCGAGCCCCGTCAGCAGCATGCCGAGCAGGGTCCACATCGTGATCGCACCGAGCACGCGTACCCAGGCGCGAACAGTATCCCGTCGTGCCGCGTGATGGGCCGCGGCGTGGCTCTCGATCAGCTGCCGGTAGTACTTCTCGGGAAGCGGCATCGGGATGACCGTGTGAAGAGCTACATCCAGCGTCGGACACGCACTCGGTACTCGGCATACTCGCCCGGGAACGCCTGCGCGAGATACCGCTCCTCGCGGCGGATGATGAATCGATCCACCGCGATCACCACGAGCGGCAGAAAGACGACCGGCCACCAGCTGTCGAGCACCAGCGTGACGGCGAGGTAGAGCAGTACCAGCGACACGTACATCGGGTTCCGCGTGAACCGATACACGCCGGAGGTCACGAGCGCCGCCGCGGGGCGGTTGGGGATCAGCGTCGTCCTGTGTCGCACGAACGCGCCGGACGCGGCGGCGAAGAGCCCGAGCCAGCCGAGCGCGAATGCGACCGCGAGCGCCGTGCGGACGGTCGATGGATGCCCCGTGATCGGCAGGGGATGCGCGCGTTGCGCGAGCCAGCCCGCGGCGATGCCGCCGACGTAGAGCAGGGGAGGGGGATAGTGCACTCCGGCGTTCGCCGGCGACGCGCTGTCGTTCATCGGGGCCTCCGGTCCTCATGCTCGGCGCTCACGCCACGGCGCGGCGAATGGCCGCCGCTCACGGCGCCGGCCGCTGCCGCTCCTTCGCCACGCGCGCCTCGAGCGCCCGCCGAGCGTTGGCCGCGTAGCGCTTGCACGCGTCGCGATCGACGAACGTCGCCCCGATGGTCCCGTCAGTCGGCGACACGCGGTCCCACAGCGACGATACCGACGGATGCGGCGTGACGAGCACGTCGCACGACAAACGCTCGAGCGTCGCGTAGCCGCGCTCGAAGTCGGCGATCGCGTTCGGGTAGCTCGTGTTCTTCGTGAACAGGAAATCGTCGGCCGAGACCGGCGTCTGGCTGTCGGCGTAGACGAAGTCGAGGCAGCGTGCGCCGTCGCACGAGCGCCACGACCAGCTCGTGCCTCCCGGCGTGTGACCGGGCGTGGCATGCGGCACGAGGGCGATCGGTCCGACGCGGAGCGTGTCCTCGAAGCTGAACCGCGCGACGTTGCTCACGGCCGGATAGTCGAAGGCGATGGTAAGCTGCGGATCGCCGGGCTGCGGCTTGCCGCTCTTCAGCACGTCCGCGCTCCACGCGCTCGCCATCACGCGCGCGCCCGACGCGTGCTGCAGCTCGGCGATCCCGCCGGCGTGGTCGTAGTGCGCGTGCGAGTTGAGGATCAGCTTCACGTCGCGCATGTGGAAGCCGAGCGACTCGATGTTGGCGCGGATGAGCGGCGCGGACTGCGGCAGGCCGCCGTCGATCAGCACGTGACCCTGCGGCGACGTGATGAGGATGGCGCCGAGGCCGTGCGTGCCGACGTAGTACGTGTCGCCGTGCAGCCGGATAGGTCGCTGCGGGACGTTCCAATCGGTGCACTGCGGGCACTCGATGGCGCCCTGCGCGCGTGCCACGCCGAGCGGGAGCAGCAGCATCAGCAGCAGACAACGCACGGCGCGGGTGGCCAGAGTGTAGTTGCACAGGGCGCTTCGCGCTCCGCGCATGGCGGTTGCCGACATCACACCTCGATCGCGATGACTTCGTGCTCGAGGATGGAGGGCACCGTGACCTCGATCCATTCCCCGGAGCGGCGAGGCTGAACGATAGCGCCGGCGACGAGCAGTCGCACGCGGCCCGCGCGCTCGGCGGCGAGACGCACGCGCACGACGTGCGGGCCGACGACGACCGGCTCGCGCACCGGTCCTTTCATCATCATCGGGTTGGTGAGGTTGACGAGGTGCACCGTCATCGACCGCGCCTGGCGCCACACGGCGACGTCGAGCACACCGGGGCCGGTGATCCGCACGACCGGAGCTTCGTTCGTCGCCCACGTCACCGCATTGCGCAGCAGCGCGCCGTGGTCGGCGTCGAGGATCTCCCAGAAGGTGCGGTCGACGTCCCAGGGGAAGTACACGACGCGTCCCTTGCCGACCTCGCGCATGAACGCCTGCGCGACGTCGGTGCGCGGCACGCGCGGGTAGACCTTCTCCATCGGCAGGTCGGGGTACGACGGGATCAGTGTGAGCGGCGCAGGGCCGAACGCCGCCGTCGGCGTGACGTCGAGGCGATTGACGCCGTGGATGATCCGCGGCGCGTCCTCGAGTCCCGCGAGGAGCGCGTTCCCCTTCGCGCGGTCGTGCTCGAGCCGGAGATACGCGTTGTGCATCTGGGTGTCCGGCTTTCCGCTGATCCGCAGTCCGAAGAGGTCGGCGAGGCCGAAGTCCTTCCGCGGCACACCCCACTCGTCGCGGAGCGACGTCTCGTACGTCGCCACGAGCCCGCCGCCGCGCTCGACGAACGCGCGCAGCTGCCCGCACTGCGCGTCCGAGAGCGCGACGACGTCGGGGAGCACGAGCGTCTTCAGGCCGGCGAGATGCGACTCGTCGAGCAAGCGGTCGTGCACCATCTCGAACGGCATGCGCGCCTCGACGAGCGCGTGGTAGAACCCATTGGCCGCGTCGTCCATGGCTCGAGCGCGTGCTGCGCCAGCGAACCAGCTCGACTGCTGCGAGTACACGAGGCCGACGCGGGCGAGCGAGCGTTCGTTGCGGAGCCACCGTTCGTTCGCCGCGCACCAGTCGTAGAGACGCTCGACCGGCTTCAGCCAGCGCGGATCGTTCACGCTGCCGGCGAACTTCGTGTACCACGGCCGCAGCCCGTTCGCGACCCCGTCGATCGCCCAGAGGCGGATCTCGGCCGGGCTCTGCACCGAATCCTTCCAGCGGTACGGCTCCTCGAGCCCGACGCTGAAGATGCCGACGATCGGCTTGCGGCCCATCGTGGCGCGGAACTCCTTGCCACGCTTTCCATTCGCCCACGGCACGGTGACGCCGCGCCGCGCCTGGTGATCGGCGACGAGCGTCGGCGCGAGCTCGCCGATGCGCACCATGTCGAGCGAGCTCCCCGCGCCGCCGCCGGTGTTCGGAACGACGCACGAGTCGGGAGCGATCCTGCGCACCTCGTCGTCCCACAGGCGCCAGAGTGCGAACAGGCGTTCCTGCCGCCAGAGGATGTAGGCGCGCCGCGCCGGATCCTGCGGATCGTCGGTGCGCGGCAGGTCGAAGCCCGAGGCGGCCTTGAAGTTCGTGCGGCAGTGCACGCAGAAGCACTGGCCCGAGCCGTCCCACCGGTTGATGAAGATCGCGTCGGGCTTGTAGCGCGTGGCGATCTCGCGCTTCACCTGCGTCATGAACTCGAAGTTGTACGGTCCGAGCGCGCAGGTGACCCACAGCTCGGGCGACGCCCAGTGGCGCCGCGGCTGGCCGTCGGCGGTGACGTGGATCCAGTCGGGGTGCGCGCGCTGCGCGTCGTCGTACGTGGCATGCGGATCGGTGCGCGCGACGACGACCATGCCGAGCTTGCGACAGCCGGCCACGAGATCACCGAAGGGGTCGGAGTCACCCAACCACTGGCTGCGGTGGTGAAAGGGCACCGCCGTCGGATAGTAGGCGACGCATCCGCCCGCGCTCAGGCAGACCGCGTCGGCCTTCGTGCGACGGAAGTAGTCGAGCCAGAACTTCGGGTCGTACGTCCCGGGGTCGTTCTCGACGAGCGTGAGCTGCGCCCAGCGCATCGGTCGATCGACCCAGGAGGGAGCCGGGAGTTCGGAGGTCCGGAGGACCGGGGGTCCGGAGTTCGGGGCGTCCGCGGGTCCGTCGCGCGTCGGTGCCACGCCGATCGCCGCGGCGGCACCGGTGAGGGCGGTCGTCTTGAGGAAATCGCGGCGCGTCGGTTCCTGGGGCATGCGGCAAGAGTACACCCTGCTTTGGTTCTTCAGTAGACGGTAGACGGCCGGCCCCAAGAAGCTTCTGCGTCCCGACGCCGGCCGAAAAACCGTAACCGAAAAACTGACATACGGTGCGCCGCAGGCGCGCCCAAAGCTGGACGTCACCTGTCCTGCCGCGAGGACACTTCGGAGAGCCCCGCCGCCGTGCGCCACCTCACAAGTGATGAAACGGCAACGGGTTGGCTTCTGGGTCGTCTGTTGGATGGTATGGTCTCGCCCATGCTTTTCCAGTGGGCACGAGGTCTTCACGTCCACAGGAGTGCACCCATGCGCAGTTCCGTTCTTCTGTCGTTCGCCACGCTCGGGCTCACGGTCGCTACGCTTGCCGCGCCGAGCGCGCAGGCCCAGTACCAGTCCCGCACCATCATCTGCCGCGACGGATCGCGGTTCGACTCGAACAACGCCAGCGTCTGTGCCCACCACCGCGGCGTCGACGGTCGTGCCACCCAGGAAGCGCGGCGCATCGAGAACGAGCGCTCGGCGAATGGCCGCTGGGACGGTCGCCGCGACGACCGCGACGATCGCCGTGACAACCGCGACGATCGCCGCGACGGGCGCGACGACCGGCGCGACAACAACGACGGTCGTTGGGACGGCCGCGGCAACGATCGCGGTTACGGCTACGGTGGACGTCGCGAAGTCTACGAGTGGTACGGCGTCGTCGATCGGGAGATCCAGATCCAGCTGCGCGGCAACCGCGCGTTCGTTCAGCCGATGGGCGCTGGCGAGGATCGCAACAGCCGCGGCCGGATGATCAACGGCATGCCGCAGCAGGCGGGCAACCTCGTCGTGCAGCGCCTCGAAGGCCGCGGCGACGTCGATGTGATCGCACAGCCCAGCGCACGCAACGGCTACACCGCCACGCTGCGCATCCGCGACCCACGCGGTGGCGCGTCGCGGTACCGGATCGTGGCGTACTGGGAGCCGCCGGTCCGATACGGGTACGGACGCTGAGAAGCTGACGAGTTGGTGAGGTGGTGAGGTGGTGAAGTGAACTACCCGTGGTACTCGACCAGCCTGGAGATCCCTCGAAAGGGCTCCAGGCTGGTCGTGCTTTGTGGCCTTCGGTTTCCCCAACTCCCCACACCCCAACTCACCAACTCACTGCTTCACTGCTACGCCATCGGCACCACTCAGGGCTTGATGCTGAAGTTGAACGGCTGGTTCATCATCAGCGCGCACGCCGGCCGGCCTGCGCGCCTCGGCGGCAGGAGCCGGACGCCCTGCAGATAGGACGTCACGGCGGGCTCGAATCGCGGATCCGTGGCGGAGAT
>Ga0070669_100002630_pt1 | contig 12978 bp, 9 predicted proteins | sample KBSS53metaG_FD_64680 | JGI IMG/M metagenome (GOLD analysis project Ga0070669, IMG submission 64680) | Switchgrass rhizosphere microbial communities from Kellogg Biological Station, Michigan, USA - KBS S5-3 metaG | ecosystem: Host-associated > Plants > Roots > Rhizosphere > Soil ... | reverse complement strand
GCAACCGCCTTACCGGTGCGTGAGTCGTCCAGCCACATCAGGTCGACGAGCGGCGCCTCGGAGACGACGGCGGCAAAAAGTTCGGGACGCTGGTGCGCACAGACCGCAGTCAGCAGCCCGCCATTGCTGATTCCCCGCGCCACCAGGTGGGGCGGCGACGTGTATCCCTCGGCCACCAGGTAGTCGGCCGCGGCGTAGAAATCATCGAAGCTCGTCTGCTTGTTGAGCCCGACACCGGAGCGGTGCCACTGCTCGCCGTACTCGCCGCCACCGCGGATGTTGGCAAGCGCGTAGACGCCTCCCAGCGACAGCCATAGTGCGATCTCAGGGGAGTACTCGGGCGTGATCGACTGGCCAAACCCGCCGTAGCCGTAGAGCAGTGTGCAGGCCACACCGTCGCGTGTCAGGCCACGTCGGTGCAGCAGGTACAGCGGAATCGACTGGCCGTCGCGCGCCGGGTAACGTACTTGCCGCAGCTCGTAGTGAGCCGTGTCCACGTCCGGCATCGTGATGCGCTCGATCTCCGACAGCGTCCCGTTACTGGCGTGATAGGCATAGACCGCGCGTGGGACCAGGAAGGACTGCGTGTAGATGCAGAAGCCGTCCACCGTGGCGAATACGCCGTCGACTGTCGACATCACTGGTGGCTCGAACCTTCGGACCGGAGTGCCGTCGATGGTCAGGTGCCGCAGCGTGTCGTGTGCGTGCTCCACGTAGGTCACCAACAGACCGTGGGCGGAAACCGCAGACTTGGGAGATCCCCCGAATCGCTCCGGCCGCGCCAGCGCCAGCTCGCTCTCTGCCACCACCGTCCGCCACGCCGACCGGGCTGGTCTGCCCGGATCGATCGCCACGATCCTCCCGTTCGACGCGTCGACCCTGGTCTGAAAATACAAGAGTCCGTTGGACGTGCCGATGAACTGGTTGTAGCTCTCCAGCTCCTCGAACAGCACCGTGCCAGCCGGACCGTGGCCGACCTTCGGCGGCGCATCGGCGAGTCGACACAGGCGAGTGCCGCTCAGGCCACTGCTGAAGTGATGCGTGTTGATCAGCAGCAGCTCGGTGTCCTGCGGGATCACAGCGTACGCGATGTGGCCCGGTCCCTCGTGATACTCCAGGACACAGCAGTCATCGCTCCATGGTGTGCCGAGCGCATGCCAGTACACACCGTCCCGGCGCGGGTGCTCCTCGAACAGCCGTCGACACAGGCTGTAGTAGTAGCCAGGTTCCGTCGGATGCCACGCCACCAGCGGCATCACCGTCCTGAAATCGCTGGTCTCGAGAATCGCCCCGGTGGTGGAGTCGAGCACGTGCAGCGAGCCCAGCACCTCCCCTGGCTTCGAGAGCAGCAAGGCGACATGTCGCCCCGACGGGCTGACGCTGATCTGGTCGGCGGGAATCGTCATCCCCATCGCATTGGGATCGAGCAGCACGCGCTCTCCCCGCGTCTCGCTGCGCACACAGAACAGCGGATGCGGTAGGTCCGGTCGGCGTACCAGCGCGAAGCGGCAGTCGCCGCGGTCGGCATGCCAGACGGGGTCCGCAGATCGGTGGTTGCGCGTCAGAAACCGTCGGGCGTCCTCCAGTTCCGCGCAATGCCGCAGGAAGTCGCCGGCCGACTTGTGCTGCGCCTCGGCCCATTCCCCGACGCGCGGATCATCAGTCGCATCCAGCCAGGCGTGCGGGTTTTCGATCGTCACGCCGTGGAAATGCCACGCCTCACGAACGCGGCGCTCGACCGTCGGCCGGCCGTCTGCGGTCGCCATCGCTCAGGTGCCGCCGGCACGCGGCTTCGGGGCGCGGTTGAAGCTCTTGCGTGCGACCTTGGGCGATACCCCGTAGCGCCTCTTGAAGGCCGTCGTGAAGTTCTTCGAATAGCTGTAGCCGACAGCATCGGCCACTTCACGAATCGAATAGTCGCCGGTGTGCAGCAACTGCAGTGCCTTTTCCAGCCGCAGGTTCTGCGTGTATTGGAAGATCGGCGTGCCGAACAGCTGCTTGAAGCCCATCTTGAGCTTGCGCTGGTTGAGTCCGAGCTGACGCGCCAGCACCGTGATGGTCGGGACGTGCACACAGTCTTTCCGGATGATTTCGCGCGCCTGGTCCAGTTGCCGCCTATCACGCCAGGACAGTCGCAGGTCCGAATCGCTGGTCTCGTCCCTGTGAGTCAGCCCGTGAATGACGTCGCACAGCAGCTCGTAGGCCTTCGCCTTGACATACGTGTGGCGCAGGCGACCGAGATACCGAGTGGCGATGATGTCCACCACGGCCCGCATGATCGACCCGGTCATCGGCAGGGTCTCGAGAATCAGTTCCTTCGGCGTCCGTTTCAGAAAGCCGAGGATCGCCTCTGGCAATGCGTCCAGCTGCGTCTCGACGTGGGGCCGCAGGAATCTGCGGGACACGTACAGCGCGACCGAGCTGCCCCAGCGGCCATCGTCGACACCTTCCAGCTTCGCCATGCCCGGCGGATGCAGGTAGATCTCGACCCGCCCGGCGCTGTACTCATAGGACGACTTCTGACCGAAGGTCTGCGCCAGGCCGCCCCCCTCGAGCGCAAAGGCGACCTTCAGCCAGTCCTCTCCCGGTGCGATGACATGGCTGGTCTGGCGGCGCTCGTCCTTGATGACGCGCAGGTAGAAGTCCTTCTCCAGTCGCACGATATCGGTGTACGCATCACTGGACTGCCCGTTGAGCGGCGAAAACGGTGCGCCCTCGCCGACCAGGAAACTCGTCCGCAAGCCCTCGCCGGCGCAGTACGGCTGCCAGGGCGTACCGAACGCAATCCCGGATTCTGCGCTGGCGTTCAGCAACGCGATGGCGCGCGTCAGGTTGAAAACCGGCGGCGACGGTGCCGCCGTGGACCGCGGTGGCGTTGCCGTGTTCATGCAGGCTTGTTCGCCCGCTCCGCGCGCGATGCGCGCTGCTCGATGCGCCGCCGGATCGCGGCGTGCTGCCGGCGGCCGATCGGGAAGTTCCAGATCAGCGGCACGGCCAGGATCTGGAAGACACCGGGAACCACGCAGAACGCGAGCGCCATGCCGAGGTTGGCAAATTCGTCGTTGACGGCGTTGTCGGCGATGCTATAGCCGAAAACCAGGCCTAGAAAGACGAATACGAGTCCGCCGACCGAGCTGGTCGCCTTGGCGATGAACATGAGGAACGCATAGTAGTTGCCGGCCCGGTCCACGTTGCGCTTCAGGATCTCGTAGTCCACGACGTCGGCGAGCAGCGCGAAGGGCGCCACACTACTTACGCCATTGGTGAAGCTGTACAGGCCGGTGAGCAGCAGGGCGGGAACGACGGAGGACGGACCCGGCACCAGCACGACCATCGGCAGCGCGATCAACGAATTGGCGATCCATCCATATGCCCAGGTCCGATGCTTGCCGAACCGTCCGACCATCCTGGCCCAGAACGGCAGCGAGATCAGCTGGCCTCCCATGGCGACCAGCAGCAGATGCGGTACCCAGTCGCCAATCTTCAGATAACTGTCGAAGTACGGAAAGAACAGGGCAGCGAAGATTCCGCTGCCTGCCCCGGCGATCAGGTAGGCGCCGAGGAAGCGCAGCAGCGGCGGATTGCCGAACACCGCTGGGTAGAGGCTCTTGAGGTTCGTGCGATGGATTTCCGACACATCGCCGGCCGGTGCGTAGCGCGCCGCGATCGCGAGGAACACGGGAAACACGATCAGAATCACCCAGCCCAGCCAGAGGAACACGCCGGGCGTGTAGTTCGTGTCCGCGGTGACACCTGCGTAGAACAGGACCAGCGGCAGCAGCGGCAGGATCAGTCCACCGAGGGTGTCCGCGATGCCCCGATAGGCGAACAGTCCGGCGCGTTGCTGGTATTCGGTCACCAACTCACTGCCCCAGGCCATGTGCGGGATCTGGTACATCGTGTAGCCGAGATAGAACAACACGGACCAGCTGGCGAAGTAGCCGATGCCGGCCTGCGGCGGGATCAGGAACAGGAAGAAGCTCGATACCGTCGTCAGCAGGCCGCCCGCGATGACCCATGGCTTGCGCGCCCCCCAGCGCGTCCGGGTCTGATCGGACCAGTAGCCGATCAGGGGATCGGTGACCGCGTCGAATATCCGCATCAAGCCGAACATCGTGCCGACGGCTGCGAGGCTGATGCTCGCGTATTTCGAATAGAGGGAAGGCAGCATCGCGGCGACGGCCGTCATCGTCGAGGAAGCGGCGATGCTCGGCAGCGCGTACGCCAGCAGGGCCCCGCGGCCGTGCGGAGCCGTCACCGTCGCTCCGCCGACCGGGCTCGCGGCAGCAGTCTCGTCCATGGGCGTCGTGCCGGCGGACCGGCCCAGATCCGCTGCTGGCGACTCTTCGACCGTGCTCACCCGAACACCGGTTGGCTCACCCTCGGCCAGTATGGCTTCGAGAGCTTCTCGTACGGCAGGTGAGCGAAGTCCATGTTAAGCGCGCCCGGGGTTCCGACCGCGACGATACGCTTCGCGATCGGCGCGAACCCGGCCTGGAAGTGGTTGATCGATTTCACGACCAGGGCTCTGCGCTGTGTCGGATCCAGGCCGATGTGACTGAATGCCAGCGGATCGAAGCACTGTGTGCGCATGCTGCTGACGATGATGTCGACACCCCGGACCTGGATCCAGGCCGTGTTTCCCATGCGATCCGGGGTCGTGCCGAAGGCAAGTTGCTTGGCATCCGTCGCCAGACCCATCACGGTACCGTTGATGTCCACCGGCTCGCCGGAAAACGGTCCCAGTTTGCCGCCCACCCGGGCGCGGATTCTGGCGCCGATCCCGGCCTGCCTGCAGAACTCGACCAGTGTCGGGTCGTAGAACAACGCGAACGCGACACCGGTGAGGCCCCGCTCCAGCACGGCGCGCAAGATGAAGCTGGAATCCGCCGGCGCGCCGCCGCCCGCATTGTCGGCGACGTCGGCAAGGACGACCGGCGCGCTGTCCGCGGTCTCGATGATATCGAGGGCCTCGTCGATCGAGGCCAGGCGCGGCTGCGAAACCTCGCGCATGGCCCAGACCTCGCCGGCCAGGCTGTCTGCGAGCCGTTGTGCGGCAGCCCGGTCGTTGTCCGCGTAGACGAGGATCTTGCTGCCCGTGTCCGGCGTGTCACCCCACGGAAACCCGTGCACGAAAGAGACGCTGAGAATGCCGTCCCGGCGTTCGAGCTCGCGCAGACGATCGGTAAAGGCCCGAATCGGTTGGTCCTGCGTCGGCCACAGCCCCAGGATCCGGCACTCCGCCACCGCCGCGACCGGCCGCGCACTGCCGTCCATGATGTCCCGAGCGATCTGGAACAGGTCGTCGAGGCACCGCGGCCCGTCGGTGTGCGGATACTCCTTCATAAACGCCAGGACGTCGGCGCTTTTCACCATCCGGTCCGTCAAGTGGGCGTGCGGATCCAGGATGACCATCACGGGCACGTCGGCCCCGACCACCTGGCGCGCCCGGCTCAGGACGTCGCCTTCGCAGTCCAGGCAATCCTGCGACACCATCGCGCCGTGCAGCATCAGGAACACGGCGTCCACGCCCTCGCAGCGCCGCAGGTCATCGAGCAGCGCGTCGCGCATCTCCTCGTAGTCTCGTTGCGACACGGGCGCGCTGGGCTGGGCGACGGCGCACAAACCGATTTCCATCTGTGCGCCGAGCTCGGCGGCACGCGCCGCAAACCGCTGTACGTGGACCGTCAGGACACTATCGGCGCGTAACGCGTCTTCACCTCTGCAATAGCAGCAATTCTCGAAGCTCTGCCGGCTGGTAGGGATGCTCGAAAAGGTGTTGGTCTCGGTGAACAGGGCGGCGAAGAAGAATTTCATGGCAGTGATCGGGCCGCCCGTTCCCAGCGTTGACACGAGTCGTGGAGAGTCGCAGCTTGCGCTCGCCGGCCAGTCCGGCGTCAATAGCGGACTCACGATCGCAGACTTTCCGGTAACCGCGTCAAGGCCATCGGCGCCACAGGCTCGGGCTAATGTCGTCGCATCGGACGCCTGTCGGACGGAGAATTCGAAGGCAGTGCATTCGCCACCCACGGACGCGGAAATGCTGCAGCCGGCACCGCTCGCCGCGCGCGTCGCGCTCGTGTTCGGGGCGGGCTCGAGCGGCCCCGGCTGGGGCAACGGCAAGGCTGCGGCGGTCGCCTATGCTCGCGCCGGCGCGCGCGTCGCGTGCGTGGATCTGGCACTGGACCGTGCAGAGGAAACGGCGCGGATCATCCGTGAGGAATCGGGGGAAGCCATCGCGCTCGCGGCCGACGTGGTGTCGAACGCGGACGTGGCTGCCGCGGTGAACGCAACCGCCGCCGAGTGGGGACAGCTGGACATACTCCACAACAACGTCGGCATCAGCCTCTTCGGTGGCCCGGTCGATCTGTCCGAGAGCGACTGGGATCGCAGCATCGACACCAACCTCAAGAGCGTGTTTCTTGCCTGCAAGCACGCGCTGCCCATCATGGAGCGGCAGGGGCGTGGCGTCGTCACCAACATCTCCTCGATCCTGAGTGTGCGGGTGTCCTGGTACGATCAGATCGCGTACTACGCCTCCAAGGCCGGCGTCGATCATCTGACGCGCGCCGTCGCCGTGAAATATGCGGCCCGGGGCATCCGCGCGAACGCGATCCTGCCCGGGCTCATCGACACGCCGCTGCTCTACGCGAACGCGGACGTCGTCCGCACGCACGGCGGCGCGGCGCAGATGACCGCCGTACGCGACGCGGCCAGCCCGACTGGCATGCAGGGCACCGCGTGGGATGTCGCGCACGTCGCCGTGTTCCTGGCCACGGATGCGGCACGCTACATCAACGGCGTCACGCTGCCAGTGGATGGCGGGCTGATCAACGTGCAGGCCAGTGCCATGAACCCGCAGACCCGCTCATGAACGACTGGAACATCGACGAGCGCGCGGCGGCGCTGCATCGCGATGCGCTGGTCTGGGACATGGTCTATCCGGTCGAGCCGTGGTGTGGCAACGACTACGACAAGCTCGAACGCTATCGCGCCGCCGGCTTCAATGTTGTGTCACTGTGCCTCGCCGGCGACAACCACAACATCAGCGATGGGATGCAGCGTATCGCGGCCGCCCGCGCCCAGGTGCTGGCGCGTCCCGAGAGTTTCGTGCTCGTGACCTCGGTCGCGGACATCGCGCGTGCGCGACGTGAAGGCAAGCTCGCCCTGGCCTTCCATCTGGAAGGCACGCGCTGCTTCGAGCGCAACCTCGACATCATCGAGTGTTACTACGCGCTCGGAGTGCGCCACGCCCTGCTCGCCTTCAACCAGGCCAACAGCGTCGGCGGCGGATGCGCCGAGACCAGTGATGCCGGTCTTTCGAACTTCGGCATGTCGGTCGTGCGCAAGCTCGAGGAAGTCGGCATGCTCGTGGACCTGAGCCACACCGGCTACCGCACGACCATGGCGACCATGGAGATGGCGACCAAGCCCTGCGTGTTCACGCACTCGATGGCGCACGGCATAACTCCGCACTTCCGCAATCTCAGGGATGAGCAGATCCGGGCCTGTGCGCGCATCGGCGGGCTGATCGGGATGTCCGGCTCCGGCGAGTACATCGGCGAGGCGTCGTGTTCGAACGAGTCCATCCTGCGGCACATCGACTATGTCGCAGAACTGGTCGGCCCGCGGCACATCGGGCTGGGACTCGACCTTGTGTTCGACGCTGATGCGCTCAATCGGTGGATACGGGGTCGCCCTGACGAGTGGCCGCAGGCACGGGACCCGGCCTGGCCCGGGTTCCGTTACGCAACGCCGGAGCAGGTGCCGGCACTGACCGAGCTGTTGCTCCAGCGCGGATTCTCCGAGAGCGACGTACGTGGGATCCTCGGCGAAAACTGGCTGCGGGTCTGCGGTCAGGTGTGGCGCTGAGGTCCCGTGAGCAGCGGGCTCGAGTATTTCTCATCGACGGCGCCGGAAGCGGACGCCAGGTTCGCGGATGCGGCGCATCGCGCTGGCGCAGCCCTCGAGATGATCCGCCACCCGCTGACGGGGCCGGCGGGTGAACCGCTCCATGTCGGCGTCGCGCGCCTGGGTCCCGCACGCGCGCGTGCCGCAATGCTCGTCCTGTCCGGGACCCACGGCATCGAGGGCTTCGCGGGCGCCGCCATCCAGACCGGATTGCTGTGCGAGCCGCCTTCGCTGCCGTCGGAGACCGTGCTGCTGCTGGTGCACCTGATCAATCCCTGGGGCCCGGCCTGGGGCCGTCGCGAGGATCACGAGAACATCGACCTGTTCCGCAACCTGCTTTACCTCGACGACCCTGTGACGCCGGACCCGTTGTTCGATGTCGTGGATGACGCGATGGATCTGGCGCATTTCCCCGAGCACACGCCGGAGCGGGACGCGCGCGTTCGCGACGAGCTGGTGTCGCGCTACGGCAGCCATGAACGGCTCATCGCGGCGATCCGTCGCGGTCAGCATCACCGTCCGAAAGGCATGAGCTATCACGGCGACCATGCGAGCTGGAGCCACAAGGTTCTGCAGGAGTTGCTGGCCCGGCACCTCGCCGGCTGTCGCCGACTCGCGGTGCTGGACATCCACACCGGCTTCGGCAGCTACGGCGAAGCGCTGGTCATGTCATACGACGCGCCGGGAGATCCCCGCCACGAGCGTGTGAAGCGCTGGTTCGACGGCAACGTCTACGTGCCTGGCGCGGACGCGGACATCCCGTCGCATAGCAAGAGTCCGTACGGCTTCATCACGGAATGGGTTCCGGGCCTATCGGTCACGGCGGCGATCCTGGAGTTCGGCACCTACCCCCCGGACGAGTTTCGCGACGTGTTTCCCGCGAATCATTATCACCACGTTTACGGCAATCCGCGGTCGGAGGAGGGCCTGCGCATCGGCGCGCGCTACCGCCGCTACTTTTACCCGGAGGAGCCGCAGTGGATGACGAGCGTGTGGCAGCGAGGCCGCGATGCGACGGAGCGCATGCTGGCCGGCCTCCACGGCTGGACGGAGGGTTGAACGATGCAGATTTCGGGGCAAGGCGCGATCGTCACGGGCGGCGGTTCCGGGCTCGGCCGGGCGACGGCGGAGGCCCTGGCGCAAGCCGGCGCGCGCGTGCTGGTCGTCGATCTCGATGAGGCGAACGGCCGGGCCGTTGCGAAAGCCATCTCTGGCCGGTTCGCACACGCCGACATCACCGACCAAGCAGCGCTCGAGGCCGCGATCGCCGTCGGCAGGGAGGCCCTTGGCCCGGCAAGGATCCTGGTGAACTGCGCCGCAGTCGGCGGACCGCCGCTCCGCACGGTGGGGAAGGACGGCCCCTATCCGCTCGATCTGTTTCGCCGGATCGTCGAGGTCAACCTGGTCGGCGCATTCAACGCCGTACGGCTCGCTGCCGCGGAAATGATCGCGCTCGATCCGCTTCCGCGCGGCGAGCGTGGCGTCGTGATCATGGTCTCGTCGATCAATGCGATCGACGCACCGGTCGGCACGGTCGCGTACACGGCCGCCAAGGCAGGCGTCGCCGGCATGACCCTGGCGATCGCGCGTGACCTCGCACCCAAGGGTGTGCGCTGTTGCACGATTGCGCCGGGTGACTTCGACACGCCGCTGCTGCATACGGCGCCGCAGGAGTTCCTGGACCAGTTGCTGAAGCTGGTACCGTTCCCCAACGACCGCTTTGGCGACCCGGCGGACTTCGCGCAGCTGGCTCGCCACATCTGCGAGAACCCGATGCTGAACGGCGAAGTTATCCGGCTCGACGCCGCCGTGCGCCACGCGCAGCACCGCTAAGGGGGCACTGCCCATGAGTGAGTCCACCACCATCCTCTATGAGACGCCGACGCCGCTGGTCGCGCGGATCGTCCTCAACCGCGTCGAGTCGCGTAACGCGCAGGACACCCACCTGCTGTATGAGCTCAACGACGCGTTCGACCGCGCGGCGCAGGACGATGCGATCAGGGTCATCATCCTGGCGGCCAACGGCCCGCACTTTTCCTCCGGCCACGATTTGCGCGAGACGGGACATCTCGAGAACCTCATGGCTCACCGGCGCGTCGGCACCTGGTGCGGCATCAGCTGCGGAGGTGCCGAGCCGATCATGGCCCGTGAGAAGGAATTGTTTCAGGGTCTGTGCGAGCGCTGGCAGGCCATCCCCAAGCCGACTATCGCCCAGGTGCAGGGTCGATGCGTATCCGGCGGACTGATGCTGGTATGGCCCTGCGACCTGGTGATGGCGTCCGACGACGCGCAGTTCCAGGACAACACGCTGGACATGGGCATCGGTGGCGTCGAGTACTTCGCCCACCCCTGGGAGCTCGGGCCACGCAAGGCCAAGGAATTGCTGTTTACCTCCGACTGGCTGACGGCGGCGGAGGCGCACCGACTGGGGATGGTCAACCACGTCGTACCGCGCGCGGAGCTCGAGGCCGCGACGCTCGCGCTCGCCGAGCGCATCGCGCGCAAATCCATCTTCGCGCTCAAGCTCGCCAAGGAAGCAGTTAACGGGGCGATGAGCGCGCAGGGTCGCAAGATTGCAATGGATCACGCCTTCGGCCTGCACCAGCTGGCGCACAGTCACAACATGCAGGTCCACGGCGTGCCGGTGGATCCCGCGTTCTTTGCCCACGGCCCGCTCAGGAAGCCGGGCTGACCACTGTGCGGCTTCACGATCTGTTCGAATATCACGCTCGCACGACACCCGCGCGCCCGTGCGTGATCGACGGCGAACGCGAGCTCAGCTACGGGGAAGTGGCAGCACAGGCGGATCGTCTCGTCAACGCACTGCGCGGCGCCGGGCTCGCACCGGGTGATCGCTTCGGTTACCTGTCGCGCAACTCCGCGGACATGGTCGTCGCCTTCCTGGCCGCTTCGAAATCGGGCGCCGTCGCCCTGCCGCTGAACTGGCGCCTGGCACCGGTGGAGTGGCAGCACATCCTGGCGCAGGCTGGCGCTCGGCTCCTCATCGCCCAGGCGGAGTTTGCAGCCGCGTTCGACGAGGCGCGTCTGCCGGGGCTCGACGCCGCGTACATCGTGGATGGCAGACGCGAAGGCTGGAACGACTACCGGGCCTGGCTCGCGTCGCAGAGCGACACGGCGACGGCGACAGATGACGACGCCTGCCTCGCCCTGTACCAGATGTACACCAGTGGCACGACCGGCGAGCCGAAGGGCGTCGTGATCGCGCACCACGCCGTGATCGCTAACGCGATGCAGGCAATGCTGGTGTTCGAGCCAAGGTTCTCGCCGCAGGATCGCGCGCTGATCGTCATGCCCATGTTCCATGCCGGCGCGGCATCCTTCGTCGTCGGAACGTTGATGACCGGCGCCACGATGGTGATCCACCGCGAATTCAAGCCGGGGACGCTGGTAGACGCGCTGGCCGGCGGCATCACTATCGCGAACCTCGTGCCAGCGATGCTGCAGATGGCGTTGACACAGGTGCCCGACGTCTCCAACCGCGATTACAGCCGTCTGCACACCATCATCTACGGGGCCTCGCCCATCGCCGAAGACACGCTCCGTCGAGCCCTCGAAGTCTTCCGCTGCCGGTTCTACCAGGGCTACGGCCAGACCGAGGCCACCGCGAGCCTGACGATGCTGACGCACGCCGATCACGAGCGTGCGCTGGCCGGGCAGCCCGAACTGCTGCTGTCCGCCGGCCGGCCCATCGCCGGCACGCGGATCCGCATCGTGGACACGCAGGGCCGCGACCTCCCGGCCGGCGCGATCGGCGAGATCGTGGTGCGCGGCCCGCAGCTCATGGAAGGCTATTGGAACAAGCCGGCCGAAACGGCGGTCGCGTTTCTCGATGGCTGGTTGCGCACCGGGGACGTCGGCCGGCTCGATGCGGAAGGCTATCTATACATCTGCGACCGATCGAAGGACGTGATCATCAGCGGCGGCGAAAACGTCTACCCGCGCGAGGTGGAGAACATGCTGTTCGCGCATCCCGCCATCGCCGACGCAGCCGTTATCGGCATTCCGGACGTGACGTACGGGGAAGCGGTTCTCGCGGTCGTCGTGTTGAAGGACGGCGCGGAGCTTTCCGCCGACGAGGTTGTCACGCACTGCCGGCGTCATCTGGGCGGATACAAGCTGCCGCGCCGTGTCGAGTTCGTGGCGAGCTTGCCGCGCAACCCGTCGGGCAAGGTGCTGAAGGGTGAATTGCGCGCGCCGTACTGGCGAAGCCACGCGCGCAACGTCGTTTGATCTCACACGACCCACAGGGGGCGGGAACATGAAGGTGCTGTGCTGGGCTCTGGCTCTGTTCTGGTCCATCGGCAGTGTTGTCGCAGCGCCGGCAAAGGAACGCCCCTACCGGATTCTCGTCACCAACGACGACGGTATCGAGGCGCCGGGCATCGCGGCACTGGCCACGGCGCTGAAGGCGCTGGGCGAGGTCGTGGTGGTCGCACCCAAGACAGATCAGTCTGGCCGGGCCCATTCGACCTCGATCGCAACAGGGATAGCGAGCGTCGCGCCATTCATGCGCGACGGCGTCCAGTTCGGTCACGCGGTAGATGGGACGCCGGCAGATTGTGTTCTGGTCGCGATCTACTGGCTGCACGGCGGCGGCAAATTTGATGTGGTCGTCTCGGGCATCAATTACGGCGCCAACCTCGGCGCTGCCAGCCTCTATTCCGGCACTGTCGGCGCCGCGCTCGAAGGCTCGCTGGCCGGAGTTCCCGCGATCGCTTTCTCGCAGGACCACAAGCGCAAGGACTACACCCGCTCTGCGACCATCGCTGCCCGAATCGTCGAGCGTGTGCTGCAACAAGGCCTGCCGCAGTACACGTTTCTTAACGTCAACATCCCCGGCGGCGAACTGAAGGGCGTGAAGGTCGCGCCGATGGGCTATTCGAACCAGGCGCTGGACCGTTTCGAGCCGATGGGCGGCGCCAGCGACGGCAGCACCGGGCTCACGATCAAGCTCAAGCGCGAGACGCAGCAGATCTCAGAGACCGATACACCCTTCTATATGGACGGCTATGTCACGATCACACCGCTGCACGCCGACTGGACCGC
>Ga0070669_100002627_pt1 | contig 12993 bp, 9 predicted proteins | sample KBSS53metaG_FD_64680 | JGI IMG/M metagenome (GOLD analysis project Ga0070669, IMG submission 64680) | Switchgrass rhizosphere microbial communities from Kellogg Biological Station, Michigan, USA - KBS S5-3 metaG | ecosystem: Host-associated > Plants > Roots > Rhizosphere > Soil ... | reverse complement strand
CCCGTCGACTTCACGCGCGATCGCCTCGACGACGCCCTGGCCGCGGCCGGTCACGATCCCGCGCGCCCGACGACCTGGATCTGGGAGGGCGTGGTGATGTACCTCGAGCTGTCGGACATCGAGGCCACGCTCGCCGTCGTCCAGCGTCGCTCGGCGCCGGGGAGCCGGCTGGTCGTGATGTACGCGGCTCCGTCGCCGCTGGCGCTGCTGATCGGCCTCCTCGTGCGCCGGCTGGGCGAGCCGCTGCGCTCACTGTTCACGGCCGAGCAGATGCGCGCGTTGCTGGCGCGCCACGGCTTCGCGGTCGCGCGCGACGACGACATGCCGGCGATCGCCGCCCGGCTGTCCGCCGATCTCGCGCGCGACATGCGCGCGATGAAGCACATGCGCGTCGCCATCGCGGACCGCGCGCCTGATCGGGCGCGCGAATCAAGGTGAGGCGAGATGCGCCTCTCCGTGCAGGCGGAGGTAGGTCGGCGCGCTGGCATCGCCCGTCCCGGGCCGCATCTCCCCCAGCAGGCAATCGGCGCACGAGAACGAGATCGCGGAGAGACTCGTCGTGGCGGCGATGTTGTAACCGTGGATGGTGAACGTCCCCGACGAGCCCGCGATGAACGAATAGTAGATGGTGGCGCCGCCGCCGTCGGCGCCCCGGACGAGGGCTGCCAGTGCAGACCCCGGCAGCGTGCGCACGACGGGGCAGGGGGGCGCGACGGTCGGATCGAAAGTGATTCGGATCTGCACGTCGTTTTTCTCCAGCAGCACGACGCGGTCTCGTGTGGTCGCGTTTTCGAACGAGACGGCCGCGTTCGAGAAATCGATCGTCACGCCGTTCACGGTGACCGCGAGGCTGCTCGACGGCGCGCCGACCGTGCCGCAGGTCGCCGCGCCACCACCGCCGCCCCCGCCCCCCCGGCCGCCGCCGCCCCCGCCGCCGCCGGTCCCACCGCCGCCGCTGCCGCCGCCGGCACCGCCGCCGATCCCGGCGCCGCCGCCGCCGCCCGGGCCGCTGCCGCCGATCCCACCGGCGCCGCCGCTGCCGGCGCCGCCCCCGGTGCCGCCGCCTGCGCCACTGACCCCGCCGGCGCCGCCTGCGCCTCCCGCGCCACCGCCGCCCGAGGCGCCGCCGACGCTGGTGCCGCCGCGGCCGCCGGCCCCGCCCCCGGCGACGCCTGCGCTCCCGCCGGAGCCCGAGCCGCCGCCGCCGCCCCGGCCGCCTGTAGCGCCGCCGGTGCCTCCCGACCCCGCGGGTGACGTCGGCGCGCCGTCGCCTCCGCAGGCGCCCAGCAAGGGGACGGTCGCGAGCAGGTAGAGGCCAGCGGCAGCATGGGCAAGTGAGGTGACGCGCATGCGCGAGAGATGCCGCGACGGCGTTATTTGGGGTCGCACCCCGCGGCCGTCACGGTCGCGTCAGGGCCGGGCGGTGCGAGCGGGCGCGGGAGCTGGCAGCTGTACGGTCCGCATCGGCGTCAGAACGAGCCCATCAAGGCGAGCCCGCGACCAGAGCTCCCCAACGGCAGTGGCACCACCCGGGCCGCGACGGCGAGCGCGACGACAAGGATAACGCTACGAGACCACAGTCTACCAGCCGCTCGTGAGGGCGCCCGTTCCGGGGCGCACCAGCTGTCCGCGGATCTCGCCAGCGGGGAACGCAAGCGAATGCACGTCCGCGTACAGGTTTCCGGCCAGCAGGTCGGCGGCCTCATCGTCGGTCAGCACCGCTGATCCGCTCGTGCCCTGTCCAGCGAGCACGAACGGGACGATGACCGAGCCGTTCGTTCCGGCGGGACCCTGGTGGATGTGGCCGTCGATCGCGCCCACGACCGTGTGCTGCACCTGGTACGAGATCTGACGGGAGCTCGGATCGTAGACGAACACGCCGGAGCCCGTCGCGGTGCTGGCGGTGGCGGGCACCTCCTCGGCGGCGCTCAGCGAGGCCACGAAGCAGCTCATTCCCCCTGCGTCGCTGCACACCGTGAACAGCGTCGACTCTGCCGCCAGGTCGAACGTGTCGTTGGTGAAGGAGCGTGCGACGTAAAGGCCTGGCGTATTCACAACGAAGGTGGCCGTGCCGCTGCCGTGACCGCCCGTGTACACGTATGCGACGAAGCTGGTGTTGGAGGAACCGGCCGCTGAGATTCCGATCCAGTCCCTCGCGTTTCCGGGCAGCCCCGAAAACGTCACGGTGACGGTGGCGCCCGCGGGATAGCTCGATTGATCGGTGGAGATCGTGATGGGAACCGTGACCGTGAACGGCGCGCTTTCTGCGAGCCGGTTGAAAGTGTCGTTCGGGAACGATCGCGCGACGAAGGAGCCGCCGTCGAAAGGCGCGTTGAACGTGGCCGTGCCGCTGGACTGACCGCCCGTGTACACGAACGCGAGGAAGGCCGTGTCGGGGGAACCGGCCGGTGCGATCCCAATCCAGTCCTTCGCGTTCCCGGGCAACCCGGCGTACGTCACGGTGATGGTGGCGCCAGGGCCGTAGCTCGATTGATCCGTGGCGATCGTGATGGGAACTGTGACCGTGAACGACACGCTCTCCGCGAGCAGCGTGAAGGTGTCGTTCGGGAATGCCCGCGCGACGAACGAGCCAGAGTTGAGAGGCGCGCTGAAGATGGCCGTGCCGCTGGACTGACCGCCGGTGTACACGAACGCGAGGAAGGTCGTGTCGGGGGAGCCGGCCGGTGCGATCCCGATCCAGTCCTTCGCGTTCCCGGGCAACCCGGCATACGTCACGGTGACGGTGGAGCCGGGGGCGTAGCTCGACTGATCGGTGGAGATTGAGATCGGATTGGTGACCGTGAACGACGCGCTCTCCGCGAGCAGTGTGAAGGTGTCGTTCGGGAATGCCCTCGCGACGTAGGAGCCGCCGTTAATTGGCGCGGCGAACGTGGCCGTGCCGCTGGTCTGTCCCCCCGTGTACAGGTACTTGAGAAAAGTCGTCCCGGGGGAGCCCGCCGGTGCGATCGCGATCCAGTCCTTCGCGTTCCCGGGCAACCCCGCATACGTGACGGTGATCGTGGAGCCGAAGGCGTAACTCGGCTGATCCGTGGAGATCCCTGGAACGGTGCCGGCAGTGCCGGCAGTGCCGGCAGTGCCGCCTATCCCGCTCGCGCCGCTCGCGCCGCCGCCAACGCCGCTCGCGCCGCCCGCGCCGCCTATCCCGCCAGCGCCGCTCGCGCCCCCTATTCCGCCAGCGCCGCTTGTGCCACTCGTGCCGCCTGTCCCACCTGCGGCACCTGTGCCGCCTGCGCCGCCGGTACCGCCGACTCCGCCGGTGCCGCCCCCGCCGCCGTCGGCGCCGCCGTCGGTGCCGCCGCCGCTCGTGCAAGACGCGAACTTGAAGGACGCGATGCGCGTGCGCCAGTTGAAGGTGCCGTTGGCGGGGATGTACTCGTTCGTGTACCAGAACGTGCAGTCGTCCTTCGGATCGACGACGAGGCTGCTGTAGTCACCCCAGCGGTTGAGTGTCTGCGTCTGCGAGCCGCCGCCTGTGATGATTGTCGCTTCGGTCTGAAGAGTCGACGGCGGATCCGTCGCCAGACGCCCGGTGAAGCGGATGCCAGGCCTGAGGTTGCTGCTCGAGACGCTGTAAGCAAGGGCGATGTTGCCGTTGTGGTCCATCGCGGCGCTGCCCATCCAGCGAAAGCTCGCGTCCGGCGCGAATGTGCTTTGCTGGAACACGACCGGCGTGCCTCCGAGATTGCGCAGCTCGTACCATCGCACCGCGACGCTGTTTCCCGAGGTCACGCTGTGGTCGACGACGAGCGACTCGTGATCGCCGAAGTTGCGATAGGAGAGGCGGTTCATCAACCGGGTGCCGAGCGAATCGAGCCTCTGCTGGGTGCCGCTCTGCCGTATGCACGCCCCACCGTTGCAGGCGTAGCCGAAGGCCCCCACGGGGATGCTGATCGGACCCGAAAGCGTCGACGACATCGGCGTGGTCCAGTCGACGTGGAAGCGCCAGAGACTGAGCGTGTCGGTGGTCGTCAGCTTGAGGTTGAGGAGGTAGTTCGGTGCGCCCACGGGCGGAGGTGTTTGCCCGTCGACGCTCGCGGGCAGCATCCCGAAGACGGGCGGCACGCCCATCACGAAGGTCTCGGGGGTGCTGAAGCAGACCTGCGTCGCCGGTTGTCCAGCGAGCACTTTGCTTCTTTCATAGGCGCACGCGCGAACCTCGACGAACGTGGAGCCTGTCGAATCGTACATGTTGAACGTCTCGTAGTACGCGTCGGACCACACGCCCATCTTCGGGTAGTCGGGGAAGTTCGCCTGCGGGAACGAATAGCGGAAGTACGTGCCCGAGGGATCGCCGCTCGACGATACGGCCACGCACTGGAGGAATGGTGTTGTCGTTACCGAGAACTGCGAGATGACGAAGCGGTCCGTGAGCGCGTCGTAGACGACGATGCCGTCGCCGTCGTTGTTGGTCTCGCACCCGCCGCCGAACCCCTGCCACAAGTTCTTCGTGGGCGACGGACCGATCAGGACCGTGCCCGACTTGTTGAAGATCGCGATCGCCGAGTTCACGATCTGGACGATGTGGTTGGGGCCAACTGCCAAGTCCGGATCGGGAGGCGCGGAGTTCACGGTGAAAGTCCCCTGCGGTCCCGTGAACCCCTGGCCGATCCCGTCGAAGCCGGCGCCCGCCGTCGGCGCCGCGGTTCCCGTCATCGAATTCTGAACGACGGGATCCGAAACGGCCCCGTTCGGGGGCAACGGTCGCGGCTCGGCGATATTCCTCTCGTGTGTCTCTTTCTGATCGCTGTCGTTCTCGGGAGGTCCCATCATCGTTCGCAGCGGAGGCGACACGTCGTGGTGGATCGACCGATCGACGATGGGCTTCGCGCGGCTCGTCTGCCCGTTCTCGGGTTGGGCATTGCTGCCGCAGCCTGCGAGAACGACCGACCACCCGAAAGCCAGAACAGGTAGCGCGCGGACCAGAGACCTGCGGACCATCGACCCCCGAAGCGCCCAATTGTAACGACTCCGCAGTTCCAGGAATACCAGCAACGCCGGCGTTGAGCCCGCCGCGTGTGTATTCTGGACTCCTGCGTCATCTCGTCAAAAAGACGTCGCGCCACCGTCACGGTCGCGTCAGGTGCTCGAAAACATCTGAACCGGGCCGATCCAGGCCCGATCATTCCAGCGCACGTCCCGATAGTTCCCGCGGGTGTAGCGATCGATGGTCCGTCGCCAGAACGCGGTGGCGGCGGCGTTATCGTCGTGTTGCCGGATCTCCCACGAGCCCTTGAAGCGATCGAACGCCGCCGACGCCGCGGCCAGACCGACACCCTTGCGCCGGAACCTTCGCATGACGAAGAACTCCGCCATGTCGAACACGCCCGGCGCGCCCGTGAGACGGCTGCCCTCCGAAACCAGGGCGAAACCTGCGAGCCGGCCGTCGATGCGCAGGAGCAGTGGGTGGCGCCCGGCGTCCTCCCAGTACGCGTCGAGCGGATAGTCGGGGAAGCGGCCGTCGTCGGCGACGTCCAGCAGCCGGAGCTCGCTCCAGTCGTAGATGTAGAGCTGCAGCAGGTTTTCGAGCGCCGGACGCTCGGCTTTCGTTGCGGGGCTGAGGACGATCATCGGGTCGGCGGTCGAGGCCATGCCTGGACCAGTAGCACGAGCGCCGGCCCCGCGGCCCAACACTACCGGCCTTCCGTCACCTCCTCGATCGAAGCCGGCAGGAGCCCGTGCGCCTCGCGATGCACGGCGACGGCCGCCTCGGCGCTGGGTGCCTCGGCCAGACACATCACCGTGCCCGACGACGCGTCGAACCAGTAGTTGAGGAAGTGGACGCCGCGCGACGCCTCGGTCGCGAGATCCTTCCTGTGCGCCTCCGCGACGTCCGCCGCCGTCACCTTGCCCGCCGGAAAATGGTGCACGTCCAGGTACAGCTTCATCCCCGCTCGCGGCGTCCAGGTCGTGTTGTCGGCGCCGACCTCCATGATCTTGTTCGCGAGCACGCCGTGCGCCTCCTTGTGCACTTGGTTGGCCGCCTCCGCCGACGGCGCCTCGGCGAGGCAGTAGACCTTTCCTTCCTTCTCATCGACCCAGTAGGCCTTGAATTCGACGCCGTGCTTCGCTTGCGTCGCGAGATCGCGCCGGTGAAGGCCGGCCACGTCTCCGGCCTTGACCTTTCCCTTGCCGATCTCGTGGACGTCGAGGAAGAGCTTGCGCGTCTTTCCGACCGCGGGCGTGTGTCCGGGCTCGGCCGCGGCCCCCGGGCCAGCACTTCCCGCGACGAGCGCGGCGGCGCCTATCGTCATCAGCGTTCGTTGGATCGTCTTCGTGTGCATGTGGTTTCTCCTTGGGTTCAGGTTTTGGTGACGTAGAAGTAGTAGTCGGCCGCGTACGGGACGCGAACCAGGGTGTTCACGGTGCTCGCGTCGCAGCCGGTCGTCGGCGCCACGCCGCCCGACGTGTTGATGCGCTGGACGAAGGCGACGTCGCTGAACACGCCCGGGCCGGATGTGGAGAGCTCCTTGAGGAGGAGCCACGGAATGGCGTCGGCCCGCGGCGCATCGGCGCGCGCGATCTCGGGCGCCACGACGACGCTGCCGTCACTCGCAGTCCAGCTCGGCCCGGCGCCGTGCAGGGCGACGGGCGTGAAATTCATGTCGACGAGAAGCGCGTCAGGGGCCTTGAAAGTCCACGCGTACGTCGGCGTGCCCCCCGCGCCGGCGCTGGCCGCGCAGTTGTAGATCTGCATGCCGCTGGCGCGGTCGTGCACTGCCAGCCTCACGTCGGTCGGGACTGCGATCGCGCTCGGCACCTCGGGCGCCGTCAGCCACGCCGAGGCGCCGCCTCCCGAGTAGAAGTAGTAGTCAGCGGAGTAGCCGGAACGCGCGTCGGTGCCGACAGTCGTCGCGTCGCAGCCGTCCGCAGGCGCCTTGCCACCCGCGGTGTTCAGCCGCTGGACGTACGTGGCGTCGCTCAGCACGCCCGCGCCGGTCGTCGACGTCACGCGCAAGAGCAGCCACGAGATCGCGTCGGCCGCCGGCGCGTTGAGCTCGGCTACCTTGGCGCCGTTCGCGACACTGCCGTCGCTCCAGGTCCAGCTGGGACCGGCGCCATGCGTCCCGATCTGCGCGTCGTTCGAGTCGTAGAGCTTGGCGTCCGGAGCCTTGAGCACCCACGCGTAGGTCGTCGCGCCTCCATCCACACCGGCGCCGCCGTCCGCGCTGGTCGCGCCGCTCGCCGTGCACGTGTAGATCTGCGCGCCCACCGCGTGAGCGTGGAGCTTGACCGTCGCGCCCGCGGGCGGCGCGAGCGCGGGTGGGAACGGGGGCGGCGTCAGCCAGGTCGTGCCTGCGACGCCGCCCCCGCCCGCTGTTTCGCCTGTGCCGCTGCCACCGCCCGCGCCAGCGCTCGACGCGGCACCGCCGGACGCCCCGGCCCAACCACCGCCTGCCGTTCCGGTGCCGTCCGATCCATCGCCCCCCGCGCCCGTTCCAGCCGCTCCGGCGTTTCCGGTGGTACCGCCTCCCTGGTTGTCGCGCGCGGCGTACTCGCTTCCGCATCCCGTCACCAGCAACAACGTCACCATGATCCCGCGTCCAGTTCGTGTGCTCATGTTCGGCGCCTCCTTGAGTTGCCAAGGACTACGGCGCTGCCTCCGCATCGTTTCAATGAATCGCGCGCGCGCCCGCGCCGGGAGAATTCGCGAGACTTTTCTCGAGCTCGCCCGTATGAGGGGGTATGCCCCCGACCTCCGAGCACCCTTCAGGGCCGGACAACCGGGTGGCGAACGAGGCCATGGACCGCTATGCGGACGGCGACGCGTCGGTGTTTCCCATCCTCTATGACGCCATCGCCCCGCGCATCGAGGGCTTCGTGAAACGGCGGACGCGCGACGCTTCGCGCATCGACGACATCGTGCAACAGACGTTCGAGCGCATTCACCGCGCGCGCGGCACGTTCATTCGCGGGTCCGACGTGCTTTCGTGGGCGTTCAAGATTGCGCGCAACCTGTGTCTGGACCTCGGCGCGCAGGGGTGGCGCGAACGGCCCGCGGGTGGCCAGCACGGCGACGACGGAGACGCCCACGCCGATCCCATCGCCGCGGCGGTCGCCGAGGTGGTCGACGCGGAGCGCATCGCGACGGCGCGCGAAACGCTGGAACGCCTCGTGCGCGCCTTCCGCGCCCTGCCGGAACCGCAACAGCTGGCGCTCGAGCTCGTGCGCGTCGAGGGGTTCTCGATGGCGGCCGCCGCCGAGAACCTCGGCGTCACGCTTCCCAGCTTGAAGATGTCCGTGTTTCGCGGCGCCGCCGCCCTGCGCGACGCCGTGCTCGAAGGCGCCCAGCCTCGCGGCGGGCGCGGGCCATCAGTCGCTGAAAAGGAGCAACTTCGTGGAACCACTTGAACGAAGAAACCGCATCCTCGCCTCGATCGGCGAGATCCCCGCCCCGACCCGGCGCGAGCTCGTGCGCCGACAAGCGTGGCTCGTCATCTCGGGGTTGCTGGGCGCGTTGACGCTGTTCTGGCTGGAAGGTGGCCTGCGCGCGACGGGGCGACCGCCGTCGCTCATCGCGTGGACCAGCCTCGGGACGTCGTGCTTCGTCGGCGTGGGGATGTGGTTCTTGTTCACGCGCACGCGCTCGGGGCACCGACGCGGATGGTCCGTGCTCGGCCTCGCGACGATCGTGCCCATCGCCGCGTTCGTGCTCTGGCGGTACGGGCTCGGCCACCTCTACGAGCTCGCGAGCCCGTGGCCGACGCGGCCCGGGTACCGTTGCTTCGCCATGAGCGTTGCGACGGGCGGCATCTTGCTTTGCGCGCTGCTCATCGCCTGGCGGCGTCTCGACCCCATGTCGCCGACGGCGACCGGTACCGCCTTCGGCGCGGGCGCAGGGCTCGGCAGCGCGCTGCTCATCGATCTGTGGTGCCCCGTGTCGTATCTCCCGCACCTGCTCGTGGGACACGTGTTGCCGATCGCCGTCCTGGCGGTGGTGGGGGCCGCCGCCGGCCGGTGGATGCTCAGGACGTTCGGGCGCCGCCCGGGCGCGTGACGGTGCCCGCCGGGCAGCAGCCCTGAGTCAGTCGCCGCCGCGACGGCGGCCGCCGACCTCGAGGACGATCCTTTGCAGTTGCCCGAAGTCGATGGGCTTGACCAGGTGGTGGTCGAAGCCCGCGTCGCGGGAGCGCTGGACGTCTTCCTCGCGGCCGTACCCGGTGAGCGCCACCAGCGCCGCGCCGGCGTGGCCGGCGGCGCGCAGCCGAGCGGCGACCGCATAGCCGTCCATCCCCGGCAGCCCGATGTCCAGCAACACCAGGTCCGGCGGCGCGGCAGCCGCCGCGGCCAGGGCGGCAGGGCCGTCGTGCGCCAGTGACACCTCGTGGCCGCGCAACTCCAGGAGCTTCGCGAGCGTCTTCGCCGCGTCGACGTTGTCGTCCACGACGAGCACGCGCAGCGGGGTGCCCGGCCCGGCCCGCGGTGACGGCGCCGGGCTGGCGGCGCGCGGCTTGGTCGGTGGCGCAAGCGGCAGCCTCACCACCAGCTGGCTGCCGTGTCCCGGCCCTTCGCTGAACGCTCGCACCGACCCGCCGTGCATCCTGATCAGCGTCTGCACCAGGGTGAGGCCGATCCCCAGACCACCCTGCGTGCGGTCGAGGGAGGGCGTCCCCTGAACGAACAGGTCGAACGCCCGCGCCAGCAGGTCCGCCGTCATCCCGATGCCGTCGTCCCGCACGGTCACCAGCGCCTCGCCGTTCTCCACCGCCGAGACGATCGCGATGTGGCCGCCGGCGCTGGTGTACTTGGCGGCGTTGTTCATCAGGTTGTCGAACACCTGGAGCAGACGCGTCGGGTCGGCTTCCAGCTCGATGGGCTGCGGTGACAGCACGATCGAGAGCTCGTGGCGCTTCTCGATCATCATCGGACGGCTGATCTCCACCGCCTGCACGAGAAGCCCGTTCAGATCGAGGCGCTGCTTCTGGAGTTGAACCTTGCCCTGGCTCACGCGCGATACATCCAGCAGGTCGTCGAGCAAGCGCTTCATGTGCTTCGCCTGCCGTGCGATGACGTCGCGATATTCGGCCGCCGTTGCCTGGTCGCCGGCTTCGAGATGGTCGAGGACCTGCACCGCGCTCAGGATGGGCGCCAGCGGGTTGCGCAGCTCGTGCGAGAGCATGGCCAGGAACTCGTCCTTGCGGCGGTCGACCTCCCGCAGCTCATTCAGCGCGCGCTCGCGCTCTTGCTCCAGATGCCGGCTCTCGGTCACGTCGGTCAGCACCACGACGGAGCCGTCCGCGACGCCGGCTGCGTCCAGCGTGGGCGCCACGGCCGCATGGACCCAGCGATGCCCGCCGGCATACGGGATCTCCAGCACCGTCTGGATCGTCTCCCCCGCGAACACGCGCTCGGAGAGCTTGTCGACCACCCGGAACGCGGCCTCGCCGACGAGATCGGCGACGTGCGCACCGACCAGCTCCTCGGGCGTCTTGCCGAAGCGCGCGGCGTAGCTCTTGTTGGCCCAGACCACCCTTCGGTCACGGTCATAGCGGGCGATGAGGGCGGGCGTCGTGTCGGCGACGAGCTGCAGCTGCGCGCGGGCACGCTTGATCTCCATCTCGGCGAGGTTGCGCTCGGTGATGTCCTGGCAGGTTCCGAACGCGCGTATCGTCTTGCCGTCGGCCGCGGGCTCGAAGTTGAGCCAGCTGTGGAGCAGCCGCACGCTTCCATCGGGGCGCACGATCCGGTACTCCGACTGGAACGTTTCGCCGCGCACGAGATGGGGGCTGCGCTGGGCCTGCATCGCCGCGCGCTCGTCCGGGTGCACGCACGAGTAAAACAGGGCCAGGCTGACCGGGGTGCTGGGATCGATCCCGAAGATCCGGTACGTCTCGCTCGACCAGTAATAGCTCCCCGGCACCTCCGAGAGCTTCTCGTCGAACGTCACCTCCCAGCTGCCGGTCTGCGTGGCCGCCTGGGACTGCTGCAGCAGGCGCTCGCTTCGTTGCAGCGCGCGTTCGACGGCTTTCGCCTCGCCCTGGTCGGCGACGGTTTCTCGCGGTTGCACGGCAAGACTCTCTCTCGCCGGCGCCGAGGGCGCAAACGGCGACAGCTCAGCCGCGCAAGCCCGGAATCGCCCCGGTCACCTCGCCCAGCGTCGTGCTGCTGACCCCGACGGCGTTCATCGCGGTGATCAGGACGTTGGCGGGGTGCATGCCCGTGGCGGCGACGTGCAGGCCGCCCTTGAGGCCGCCCGCGCGGCCCGCGATCAGCGCGGCCATGTTCTCGGTCGAGTGCGTGCTGTTGGTCTTGCCCGTCGCCGTGTCCAGGCCGTGTCCGCCCTCGTGCAGGAACACCAGCGCGACGTTGTCGAGCAGGCTGCCCGCGCCCTCGCTGGTGTCGCGCAGCTTCGCCAGCAGGTAGGCGAAGTGCTTCATGTGCCAGGCGATCATCTTGCTGACCGCCAGCGTTCCCTTGCTGGCCGGATCGCCGTTGTGGCCGAGCTCGTGCAGGTCGCATTTCTGCCCGGTTAGCGCGTAAACGTTCATGTGCGACTGGAACATCGAGAACATCAGCGACGCCACCCGGGTCAGGTCGCAGGTCAGCGCCATGTGCACCAGGTCGCAGAAGACCTTCGCGCGCTGCTCCTCGCCGCTGTAACCGAGGTTGGTCGTGTACGTGTTGTTGCCGGCCGAGTCGACGCCCTGGTTTCCGCCCAGGGCGGGGTCCGCGCCGGGATCGGGCAGCTTCTGGCAGGTGGCGGTGCTGGTGGGCGGGATCGCGGAGATCTGCCGTTCCAGATCGCGGATCTCGTCGAAGTGGCGCGACAGGCGCTGCTGGTCGGCGGTGCCGAGCCGGGGATTCGCCGTCAGCTTCTGCAGGTTCGTGCCGACGAGATCCAGCACGCTCTTGCGGCTGCGCAGAAGGAAGTCCTGCTTGGCCGCGGCGGCCGCGTCATTCGGCGGCGTGAAGTTGTTGAACAGGGCGTCGAACGCCATCTTCGGGCTGACGACCGGCTGGATGATCAGCGGCTTGCCGCCCGACGGGTTCGCCTTGTACGAGATCGACTCGCGTCCGTAGGGCGCCGATACGCTCAGGTACCACTCGAGCTGCACGCGGTAGACGAGCGACTTGAACGGGGTATTGCCGGCGATGGCCGCGGCGACGATCTGATCCGACGTCGGCCCGGCCGACGACGTGTCCGACGGCGAGCGCATGCCCGACAGCAGCGGGCTCAGCGACGAGACGTGGAAGTCGTCGCGCCGGCCCGCCGACGGGACAGCGCCGCCGTTCGCCGTCGGGATCGAGATGCCCGACACGACGCTGACGTCGGCCTGCACGGGCGCCAGCGGGGCGAGCGCGGACTTGAGGTCGTAGTTCGCGCCGACGGTGTTCGGCACGTAGTCGTTGTGCAGCGGATCGCCGTCGCCGCCCAGCGACTGGCCGCCGAAGCAGACGACGTAGCGCTTCGGGATCGGCGTCGACTGCGCGTACGACGTCCCGTGGCGGTTGAACATGATGTCCAGCGCCGGCAACGTGATCGCGGCGCCGCCCGCGCCCCGCAACATCGCTCGCCTCGTGAAGGTGAATCGCTTCGCCATGGTGTCTCCTATGGCTCCAGCTGGCGGTGGATGAAGGCCGGATCGGCGATGACGTCGACGAGCAGCTTGTCGAACGCGCGCCCGTTCTGGCGGAAGCCGTCGGTCAGCGTGGTCAGCGTGGTCGCGTCGCCCGCGCTCTCGCGCCGCCCCAGCGCCATGCGATAGAGCTGCGTGACCAGGCAGCTCTCCAGGTTGCCGCTGCCGGCGATCAGATCCGCCAGCTCCGCCGGGCCGTTGAACGTGCCGAGGCCGGCCACCTCGCCGTCACCCGAGATCGTGCACTGCGGGTTGTCCTTGTCCGCCGTGCGATACGCGCCGGTGCGGTCGTAGTTCTCCAGGCCGAAGCCGATCGGATCGGTCTTGTTGTGGCACTCCGCGCAGCCGCCGCTGCGGTGGGCGGCGTAACGATCGACCTTGCAGGGACTGGAGGTCG
>Ga0070669_100002620_pt1 | contig 13006 bp, 7 predicted proteins | sample KBSS53metaG_FD_64680 | JGI IMG/M metagenome (GOLD analysis project Ga0070669, IMG submission 64680) | Switchgrass rhizosphere microbial communities from Kellogg Biological Station, Michigan, USA - KBS S5-3 metaG | ecosystem: Host-associated > Plants > Roots > Rhizosphere > Soil ... | reverse complement strand
CTTGGGTCTTAGGTCTTGGGTCTTAGGTCTTAGGTCAGTCCAAAGTAGTGTTTTCGCGGATAATAGAATCAAAGACCAAAGACCAAAGCCCTTTCTTTACTAGCACAAGTCGTGTCCGGGCGGTGTTTACCAGTTAGACGTCCGTAGTCCAAATTCCACAGTCGCTAGGTGCATCAAATGCAAAACCTTCTGCAAGACATGCGCTTCGGTATCCGAATGCTCGTGAAAAAGCCCGGCGCCTCTCTGGTTGCGATCCTTACGCTCGCTCTCGGAATCGGCGCGAACGCCGCTATCTTCAGTATCGTCAACACCGTTCTTCTGCGGCCACTTCCTTACAAAGACCCCGAGCGTCTCGTCGCTCTCTGGGAAAACATTCCCAGCCAGGGTCAGTCGCGGGTATCACCGGCAAACTTTTTTGACTGGAAAAAACAAAGCACGTCGTTTGAAGACATGTCGACCTATGGCGGATCGGCAATGACGCTGACCGGCGTCGGAGAACCCGAACAGTTGTCTGGCACTCGAGTCAGTGCCGGTTATTTCGACGTCGTTGGAATCAAACCAATGTTGGGCCGCGCGTTTCTAGCCGACGAATACGAAGTCGGCAAGGGACAGGTCGTGATTCTCGGTAACGGTCTTTGGCGACGCCGTTTTGGATCTGACCCACAGATTCTGAACAAGAGCGTCACGCTCGATGGACAACCGCTTACCGTTGTTGGTGTGATGCCGCCTGGTCTTTATCCTGTTCGTCCTACAACTGCTGGTCATCTGTCGTTTGGCGAAGAGCAGCAACATTACTGGATACCGATGTCGTTTGCTGCACAGTGGGCAGCCGTGCGTTCTGCGCATGTACTCGGAGTAGTGGGGCGACTCAAGCAAGGCGTGACGTTGGACCAGGCGCGTGCTGAGATGAACACGATTGGAGCGCGTCTCGAACAGCAGTATCCGGCAAACAAAGGCGAAGGCATCCTCGTCAACCCGTTTATGAACGAAATGGTGGGCGATGTTCGTCCAGCACTGCTCATACTTTTTCTCGCAGTGGGACTGGTCTTATTGATTGCCTGTGCCAACATCGCGGGCCTCCGACTTGCACAGCACTCTGCGCGTAGTAAAGAGATTGCGATTCGCGCGGCGTTGGGTGCGCCCCGGCGCAGGATCATTACGCAGTTTTTTATCGAAGGCTTGATCTTGTCAGTAGTTGGAGCAATCGCTGGCTTGGCAGTAGCCGCGGTTGGAATGAAGACGTTGGTCAGTTTCGTACCGCAAGACATCCCAAGGCTGTCAGATGTTGGTCTCGATTGGAGAGTTTTGAGTTTTACGCTGCTGCTGTCGATCGGAAGTTGTGTGCTGTTTGGCTTGATACCAGCCTGGCACGCGTCTCAACCGGATCTACATAACGCACTCGAACAAGCTGGTCGCACGTCTGGTCCAGGTTCGTATCGATTGCGCTTCCGTAAATCACTCGTTGTCTTTCAGGTAAGCATCGCAGTCATGCTGGTTATTGGCGCCGGCTTATTAATAAGGAGCTTTTGGATCTTGCAGCAGGTTGATCCAGGCTTTCAGCCGGAACGTGTATTGTCGGTTGGTATAACTCTACCGTTTACGAAGTACGCTGAGCCTCAACGTATTAACCAGTTCTTTAGCGCACTGCAAAACGACATCGTGAGCGTGCCCGCGGTCAAGTCGGCGGCCATCGCCTACGATCATCCTTTACAGACAAACTGGACTGAGTCATTCGAAATTGAAGGTCAGGTTATTCCTTCAGACCAGCGAGCACCGGTAGCCAATTTCAATCCTATTTCGCCCGACTACTTCAAAACAGTGGGGACGCAGCTGGTCAGCGGAAGGCACTTCAACGCCGATGACAATCATGACCATCCGGGCGTGGCGATCGTGAACGAGGCATTCGTGCGCAAGTATTTGCCGGACGGTAACGTCATCGGCCGGAGGATAAAGACAAACCAGGCACCCCGAATCTGGAGAGACGATCGCTATGCATGGTTCCAGATAGTCGGAGTTGTGCGCGACGTTAAGAACAGCGGATTAAAAGAAGCGGGCGAGCCAACCTACTATCTTCCGGCGGCCCAGGTACCGTTACAGGACATGATGCTGCTCGTGCGAACGTCGAGCGAGCCAACGGCGATTATTTCATCCGTTCAACGTGCGGTGTGGACGATTGATCCAAACCAGGCGATCTCGGATGTCAAGACGATGGAGCAAGTTATTTCAGATAGCGTGGCCCAACCGCGATTCAACATGTTTCTCATGGTCATGTTTGGAGTGCTTGCGTTATTGCTTGCGGTGGTCGGAATTTATGGATTGCTGTCGTACGCAGTAACACAACGTAAGCAGGAATTGGGGATTCGCATGGCACTTGGTGCGAATCGCGTTGATGTCTTGAAACTTGTATTACGTCAGGGGATGACGCTGGCTTTGTTGGGTGAAGCGGTTGGGTTAATAGGAGCACTGGCACTAACGCGCGTGATGCGTGGATTGTTGTTCGGCATTGGCCCATTCGACGCCGGTACATTTGTCACTGTCGCTATCGCGACGACATTGGTTGCTCTGGCTGCTTGCTATATTCCGGCGCGACGAGCAACGAAGGTGGATCCGTTGGTGGCACTTCGCTACGAATAACCAGGAGCAGGAGCACGCGGCAGAAGCAGGCACTCTCTTTCCTGCTGCTGCATCCTGCTCCTGCGCCGAATCTTCTTTGGAGGCAAGACATTGGAAACACTCTGGCAGGACATTCGTTACGCCGTGCGCATGTTGATGAAGACACCGAGCGTGAGCGTGATCGTCGTTATCGCTTTGGCTCTCGGAATTGGTGCGAACACAGCCATCTTCAGCGTTGTCAACGCCGTGTTGCTGCGCCCCCTTCCTTACGAAGAATCAGAACGTCTTTTTCTTCTCAATGAGAAGAGCCAGGTGCTTGATGAGATGTCGATCTCCTATCCAAACTTTGAGGATTGGAAAGCGCAGAATCACGTCTTCGAAGGTATCGCCGTATATAACCGGCAAAGTTATAACCTGACCGGGGTTGGCGAAGCGGAACGAGTTGTGACGGGCCAGGTCTCAGCAGATCTTTTCAAGATTTTGCGCGTGCGACCCGAGCATGGTCGCGTCTTTACAAACGACGAAGATAAGCCGGGTGCTGCTCCAGTCGTAGTTCTGAGTTATGGCCTATGGCAACGACGTTTCGGCGGCGATACGAGCATTCTCAATCAACAGATTACCCTGAACGGAAAAAGCTACACCGTGATTGGCATCATGCCGGCCGAGTATCTCTTTCCCAGTCGCGCCGAAATGTGGGTTCCTGTAGGTACGCTTTCAGATCAGGCGTCCTGGAAAAATCGCGGCAATCACCCCGGCCTTTATGGAGTTGCACGTCTGAAACCAGGGATGACTCAGGAGCAGGCCCAGGCGGACATGGATTTGGTCGCCGGAAATCTCGAAAAACAGTTTCCCGACAACAATGCTGGAAATGGAATAAGAATCCGACCATTGATGGAGATCTTTGTTGGCGATATCCGCCGACCGCTCTGGGTGATCTTCACTGCGGTCGGTTTTGTTCTCTTGATTGCGTGCGCCAACATCGCCAACCTCCTGCTCGCACGCGCAACCGGACGTAGGAAGGAGATGGCGATTCGATCAGCTATGGGTGCGGGACGATGGCGAATCGCTCGTCAGTTGCTGACAGAGAGCGTGCTTTTGTCGATCGTCGGCGGAATCATCGGACTGGTCCTTGCGCGTTTCGGAATTGATTTCATCTTGAAGATTAGCCCCACTGCTATTCCACGCTCGAGAGAGATCGGACTCGATTGGACCGTTCTGGCGTTCACGTTCGCTCTGGCTTTTGTTACAGGGATATTGTTTGGACTCGTTCCAGCTTTGCAAGCCGGTGAGGTTGACGTTAATGAGACTCTAAAAGAGACGGGACGCGGCACAAGTGGTCGACATTGGCTTCGTAGCTCACTCGTTGTTGCGGAGGTTGCTACTACACTCGTACTACTAATCGGCGCAGGGTTAATGATTCGTAGTTTTTATATGCTCCAAAAAGTTAACCCGGGCTTCTCATATGACAATCTGGCGAGCTTCAGTGTTTCGTTACCTGAGAAAAAGTATGTAACTCAAGATCAGCAGTCAGCCTTCTTTAACCGTCTGCTGGAGAACATCGGAACCTTACCAGGAGTTGAGTCAACCGCAGCCGCCTCAGGTTTACCTCTCGGAAACAACGGTTGGCAGACTTCATTTTCGATCGAGGGGCAGCCGCCCCCGGATCCGAAAGATATGCCATTGATGGAGGCTTGCCTCGTTACTCCCGATTACTTCCGTGCGATGCAGATACCTGTCTTGCGCGGACGTGTCTTCACCGATCAGGACAATCGCTCGCATGTTACTCCCGAGGCGGTAAGCAAGCTTCCAGAAGATCGGAGGCAGGCTGCGGGACTGCAATACATTGTTATCGATGAGCTATTTGCGAAGCGTCATTGGCCCAACGAAGATCCAATCGGTAAGACAATCAGGCTCGGAGGTTCAGATCCTGATAACCTGAGGTTGGAAGTGATTGGCGTTGTTGGCAGGGTGAAGATGGAAAGTCTGAGCAAGGACGACAACCGAGTCCAGGGTTACTTCCCGTTTCTGCAGATGCCGGATAATGGAATGACAGTCATCATCAAAGCCGGCTCTGATCCTAATCAGCTGCTTGCTTCAGTAAGAGCAGCAGTGAAATCAATCGATCCCGATCAGCCGATTTATAGCCCGCGCACGATGGGAGAAATCCGCGCCGAGTCTGTCGCGCCGGAGCGCCTGAATCTGACGCTGCTGGCTATCTTCGCCGGTATCGCACTGGTGCTGGCGATTGTGGGTATCTACGGTGTGATGTCCTACTCAGTCACACAACGCACTCGCGAAATTGGCATTCGCATGGCCATTGGCGCACAGCGGCGAGACGTGTTCACGATGATTCTCGGACATGGTATGAAGCTCGCTCTGATTGGAATCGGACTCGGCCTCGGTGGTGCGTTTGCTTTGACTCGACTGATGGCGTCGATGCTGTTCGGAGTCGAGCCAACAGATGCAACAACATTCGCCGGCATCGCTGTCTTGCTTACCTTCGTCGCGCTCTTAGCGTGCTACTTACCAGGTCGACGAGCCACGAAGGTTGAACCGACGGTTTCGCTGCGCTACGAATGAAAAATGAATCGGACTTTGGTCTTTGGTCTTTGGTCTTTGTCTTTGGCCTTGGTCTTAGCCTCCTCTTGGGCTAGATCACAAATCCAAACTTCACGGACCAACGTTCAAAGACCAAAGACCGAAGTCCAAAGACCAAGATCCAAAACCTCAAGAGCAAAACCATGGAAACCCTTCTTCAAGACATTCGCTACGGCATTCGCACCCTGTTGAAGCAACCCGCCTTCACTGCCATCGCCATCATCACAATCGCGCTTGGAATCGGAGCTAACACGGCGATCTTCAGTGTTGTCAATGCAGTGATTCTTCGTCCACTGCCATACACGGATGCGGATCGCCTCATGATGCTTTGGAGCACTACAGCGCGGGATGGGAATCAGGAGCAACCATTTTCATTTGCTGACTACGGCGATGTGCGAACTCAAACCAAATCTTTTTCCCATGTCGCTGCGGCTTCTCCGCTCTGGAACTTCACATTGACTGGCGGTGGGGAACCAGAACCAGTCCAGGGATTGTTTGTATCTCAAAATCTTTTTGACATGCTGGGAGCGCAACCGGCGTTCGGTCGCAACTTCCTCGCTGATGACGATCGCCAGGGAGCAAATCCGGTAGTGATCATCAGCAACGCTCTTTGGCAGAGACGGTATGGCGGAGATCGGAATGTGCTTGGACGGCCACTGACTGTCAGTGGAATCAACGCCACCATCATTGGTGTCATGCCTGCGGACTTTCATTTTCTCGAAGCCGCAGCTGAGCTTTGGGCGCCGCTTTCCCAAAACCAGTTTGCTAACAGCAGTCGGAATGTTCGACTACTCTCGGTCGTTGGCAGGTTAAATAGTGGTGTCCCAATAAGTCAGGCCAATGCAGAGCTCTCCGCGATTGGTGCTCAACTGGCAGGTCAATATCCGGATACAAACGCGGGTTTTGGTTTGCGTACACTACCGTTGCAGGAACAGGTTACCGGAAAAGTGCGATCGGCGTTGTTGTTGCTGTTAGGCGCAGTCGGACTGGTGCTGTTGATTGCTTGCGCCAACGTCGTAAATCTCATGCTCGTGCGTAGTGCCGGTCGAAGCAGAGAGATTGCGGTTCGAGCGGCAGTGGGCGCTGGTCGATTCCGTTTATTGAGGCAATTGCTTACTGAAAGCATCACGCTGTCGCTGATGGGCGGCGCCGCAGGGGCATTAGTTGCGACGTGGGGAGTCAAGCTCCTTCTAACCGTTAACCCGATTGCTTTGCCTCGCTACAACAAGATCGGAGTTGATTTGAACGTTCTCCTTTTTACGTTGGCAGCATCAGTCATAACAGGAATTGTTTTTGGACTGGCTCCCGCGTGGCAGATGTTTAGATTCGATTTGCATTCGGTTCTAAAAGAAGGCGGACGTGGAACGGTAGATACAAAACATCACCGGCTGAGCAACGCGCTCGTAACTCTCGAGATCGCAACTGCGTTTGTGTTGCTCATCGGCGCAGGATTATTGATCCGAAGCTTCGCCAGACTCATTGATGTGAATCCCGGGTTCGACACCGAGCACATCCTCACGATGCAGGTAGGTCTTCCGAATGCGAGCTACGGCCAACCGGAGAAACGCATTGCCTTCATGCAGCAGTTGGAAGCGAACTTAAAAGCAATTCCTGATGTGGCCTCCGTTGGAATAGTGACACGCCTGCCACTGTTAAGTGCGCTTAACAACGTCACGACGTATTTATCAATCGAGGGTCGGCCCATGCAGCCGAGCGAAAGACCCGAAATCGATTTTCGCCGCGCGAGCACCGGCTATTTTGAAACGATGAACATTCCGCTACGCAGCGGGCGATTAGTTACGGAGCAGGATGTGGCGAACAACACACATTTAGTTGTTATCAACGAAGCGATGGCGAAGCGTTTTTGGCCCGGCGAAGATCCAGTGGGCAGGCGCATCAGCACCGCGACGTCGTCCGGTCAGCAAACGCAGTGGCAAACTATCGTCGGAGTCGTTGGGAATGTTCGTCATCTCGGCTTAGACACTGAACCTCGTCCAGAGCTTTATTACCACGCGAATACATCTCCACCATTTGGTCCGGTGCTGGTGATTCGGTCCAAGACGGATCCAAAGGCATTGATCTCGCTGGCTCGGGCAAAGGTGAGAGAACTCGACGGTGATTTGCCGATCTCGAATGTGAATACGATGGAGCAACTTGTAGCGCAGTCAGTTGCTCAGCGTCGATTCGGAATGTTTTTGCTCGCAAGTTTCGCTGGCCTTGCGCTTTTGCTGGCAGCGGTCGGCATCTACGGCGTCATTAGTTATTCAGTTGCTCAGCGGACGCAGGAGATTGGAGTGCGTATGGCGCTCGGTGCCCGCACCTCCGACGTACTGAAGCTGATCATGAAGAATGGACTGGTGCTCGCGTGCGTGGGTTTGGCAATTGGTTTGACTGGAGCGTTTCTTCTAACGCGTTTAATGGCGCGTTTGTTGTTTGAGGTTCGACCGACCGATGCTTTGACGTTTGCGATCGTCTCGGTGGGATTGTTGCTGGTGGCATTCCTCGCTTGCTATCTTCCCGCCCGCCGCGCAACGAAGGTGGATCCGTTGGTGGCGTTGCGATACGAATAGGAATGTCGGATTTGGGATTTCGGATTTCGGATTTTGTTCATGGAGACTTGAGCTGTCTCTCCTGGGCAGCCAAGTCATATTCGATTTTTACTTTGCTGCGAAATGTGATTAAGTAACAGTACACAAAAACCGAAATCCGAAATCCGAAATCCGAATTAGACTCGCTGATTTTGCGTTGCTTCCATGCCTCGTATTCTTGTTGCAGACGACCAAGCTGATGTTCTGGCAGCGCTGCGCCTGTTGCTCAAAGGCGAAGGCTTCGCAATTGAGACCGTATCCTCCCCGGCGGCGGTCTTAAAAGCCATCGATTCACGCGACCTGGATGTCGCACTCATCGATCTCAATTACGCGCGCGATACTACATCGGGAAGTGAAGGCCTCGATCTGATCACGCGCATCAGGGATAAAGATCCCGCTTTGCCCGTCGTCGTCATGACTGCATGGGGCAGTGTGGATCTTGCGGTGGAAGCCATGCGCCGTGGCGCTCGCGATTTCGTGCAGAAGCCATGGGACAACGCACGACTACTGACGGTCTTGCGCACGCAGTTGGAGCTGTCCGCAGCCTTGCGACGAGGGGAACAACTCGAGGCGGAAAACCTTGCGCTCCGTGATAGTGCCGATGGCGCGAACGGAAAATCGATCCGGTTGATAGCCGAATCGCCGGCAATGAAGTCGGTCCTGAATCTTGTGACGCGCATTGGACCAGCCGACGCGAATGTATTGATAACCGGTGAGCACGGCACCGGCAAGGAAGTAATTGCGCGCACACTTCACAGTTTGTCTCTCAGATCAGCGAAACCTATGGTGTCAGTGAATGCAGGTGCACTTGCCGAAGGGGTTTTTGAAAGCGAGTTATTTGGACACGTGCGCGGCGCCTTCACTGACGCGCGCGCTGATCGTGTTGGCCGCTTTGAGTTAGCGGATCGCGGCACATTGTTTTTGGATGAGATAGCCAATGTACCTTTGAATCTCCAGGCAAAACTTCTGCGCGTGTTGGAGACAGGCGAATTTGAGCGGGTTGGATCGTCGAAGACACATCGAGTCAGTACGCGGGTGCTTTCTGCCACGAACGCGGACCTGCAACAAAAAGCGGAAGCAGGCGACTTCAGGCAAGACTTACTGTTTCGACTGAACACCGTCGAAATCCATTTGCCGCCGTTGCGTGAGCGACCTGAAGACCTTCGACCCCTCGCCGAACATTTTCTCCAGCAGCATTCAATTCGTTACCGGAGGCCGTTACAAGGTTTCACTAATGAAGCATTGGAAGCGATGATGCGACACTCCTGGCCAGGAAACGTTCGCGAGCTTGACCATGTGATCGAACGTGCTGTGTTGATGTCGACAAGTACGGTTGTGACGGCTTTCGATCTAGCGTTGCAGCCCGGTAGGGAGTCGGGTGTTTCAGGGCGTATCGACGAAATGAGTTTAGAGGAAGTCGAACGGCTACTGATCAGCAAGGCGCTGGCACGATTTGGGGGCAATGCGAATCGCGCCGCGGAAGCGCTTGGTCTAAGTCGCAGCGCGCTTTATCGAAGGCTCCAAAAGTATGGCATGTCGTAGGCCGGAAGAAACATCCACAGATTACGCCGATTACACAGAACAGGAGCAGGAGCAGGAAACAGGCGCACGAAATCTCCTGCTCCTGCTTCGTGCTCCTGCTCCTGTTCTTATGTCTGAGGTGGCGGCTCAGTTTAGAATATCCTCGTGAGTACTCCGCAAAAAAAGGGAACCACCTTCCACAGTCTGGATCCGGCGCTTCACCGGCCTGAACGAATAAAGTTCGAGCGCCGGGTTACGTTGCTGGCCTTGGCAGCGGGCTTTCCTCCCGTTGCCTTGTCGGCGCTATTGCTGTGGGCCAACGGTTATTCCTCGCAGGTTCAGTGGACCGCCGATCTGTTACTTGTAATCCTCTGGCTGGGAGTTGCCTTTAATCTCAAGCAACGCGTCGTCCGACCGCTGCAAACACTCTCGAATATCCTGGCAGCGATCAGAGAAGGTGACTACTCCATCCGCGGCCGTCGCGCAATTTCAGGTGATGCGTTAGGCGAAGTGATGCTCGAAGTCAACGACCTGGGCCAGACGCTTCGCGAGCAGCGCATTGGTGCGATGGAAGCGACTGCGCTTTTGCGAACAGTGATGTCGGAGATTGATGTTGCCGTGTTCGCCTTCGATGGAGAGCAGCGCTTGCGACTGGTCAATCGAGCCGGAGAGAGACTGTTGGCCCAACCCGCTGCGCGTCTGCTTGGCCGGACCAGTGGTGAGCTGGGCTTGCTTGCCTGTTTTGATCGTCCAGAAGGGGCGGGAACGCAGACTATGCAGTTGGTGTTTCCTGGTGGCGTCGGACGTTGGGACATTCGTCGCAGCACATTTCGCGAAGGCGGCTTGCAGCATCACCTGCTGGTGTTAACTGATCTAAGCCAGACGCTGCGTGAGGAAGAACGAACTGCGTGGCAACGTCTGCTTCGTGTGCTTGGCCACGAGTTGAACAATTCACTGGCTCCAATTAAATCCGTTGCCGGCAGTCTCGGTGATTTGTTGGGTCGAAGTCCGCAGCCAGCCGACTGGCGCGATGATATGCAGCGAGGTCTGGCTGTGATCTCTTCGCGTGCTGATTCACTGGCGCGCTTTGTCGAATCGTATTCGAAGCTCGCGCGATTGCCGCAACCGCGTTTCGAGCCGCTGAACATCGGCGCATTAGTGTCGCGGGTGGCGACCCTCGAAACGCGATTGCCGGTGAACATTGTTGCCGGTCCGGAAGTATCAGTTCAGGGCGATGACGCGCAGCTTGAGCAACTCCTGATCAATCTCGTCCGCAATGCAGTTGATGCGTCGCTTGAGACACATGGTGGGGTGGAAATCGGTTGGCGACAAAGGAATGGAAATGTAGAGGTTTGGATCAACGACGAAGGACCGGGTCTAGCTAACACGACAAACCTATTCGTCCCATTTTTCACGACGAAAGCCGGCGGCTCAGGAATCGGGCTAGTGTTGTCGCGTCAGATTGCCGAGGCACACGGCGGAACTCTAACGCTGGAGAATCGACAACGCGTGCGTGGATGTGAAGCGCGCTTGCAGCTGCCGCTGTGATATTGGGATACGCTCTCATGCCCCTGCGGTGTCAGCCTGATTCTTATGTTATCTTTTGCCGCACGACATCAGGAGGAAATCCAGAATGACGAGATACATAACCGGTTTGGTGTTGGCAATCGTCGCTGTCGTTTGTTCGTTGTCCGCGGCGGCAACGGCGCAGGATTCTTTGACCGTGCTAGCCGGTCAGGAGCTGACTCGCGTAGTACCGCCCGGCTTCTATTTTCAGGGGCTGAGTGCCCCAACTCAGATCCGCAACGCTGCGGCGGCGCGCTTCGGCAGCAACCGTTACGTGGTTTCTGGACTGGTTGACACGTCCGGTTATTCATCGGACGTTCGCGAAAAGTACCAGGGGTTTTTTATTACAGACTCGCCAATTTCCGTTGGCGGTAGTGCAGTAGAGGTCGGCGCTTACGGTTTTGGGTTTACGAACGACGGTAAGTTCAACCTTTTGGATCTATCAGGTAAGGAATTGATGAGTGTGTCGGCGACAAAAGATAGTGCCCTCCGTCGTCCGCGACCATTGATGATGACGAAGGTCGGTGACCGGTTACGGTTCTACACTGGTCGCGACTATGTCGAAATTAATACCAGGTAAGATCGCCCACGATTGTCTCCCTTAATACTAAGGAATGAAAACAAGCTACCAGTCCGGCCGCGTTGTTCGCGTCGTCGTGGTATTAGGTCTCCTCATACCTTTCATCGAGTTCGGTTTGCTTGCCCAAATACCTCCAAAGAAGTCCGAGCCTCAGCAACCTATGGGAGGAGTGTCGACAGCAACGGCGGTCGACTACAAAACGAAACGCACAATCGATATCACCGATCCTAAAGGTCCGGTCATTTTTGAAGACCTCACAGACAAAACCGCACTGCGCGATTTTGTTCACCGATCAGGCACTCCGGAGAAGAACTACATCTTTGAAGCACCTTCCGGAGGTGTTGCAATCTTCGATTACGACGGCGATGGGATGCTCGATATTTATCTGGTGAATGGATCGACATTGTCGGCGATCCAAGGTAAGGAAAGAGCACCTCGTGCGGCGCTTTATCGAAACCTCGGGCGTTTCAAGTTCGAAGATGCTACGACCAAGGCCGGAGTCGCGAACGAGCGTTGGGGAATGGGCGTCGCTGTAGGCGATTACGATAACGATGGCAGGCCTGATCTTTTTGTAGGGAATTTTGGTGTATCGAGGCTCTATCACAATAACGGTAATGGGACCTTCACGGACGTTGCCGAAAAACTGAACCTCGCAAGAAAGGGTTGGAGTACGGGAGCATCCTGGGGCGATTACGATAACGACGGCCGGCTCGATCTCTTCGTTCCAGGATATGTCGACATTCATCTCGATAAATTGCCGCCAAGTCCGAGTGAGGCCGCGAGCTCGGGTGGTATTGGCAAGAACTTCTGTCAGTTTCGTGGGGTCGCAGTGATGTGTGGCCCTCGTGGTCTACCGGGTGAAGGTGACACCCTCTATCATCAAAAGCCGGACGGAACCTTTGAGGACGTCAGCATCAAGGCGGGTGTCAGCGATCCGCAGAAGTATTACGGCTTCACGTCTTCTTTTGTACATGCTGATGACGATAGTCTGATCGACTTAATCGTGGTCAATGACTCAACGCCGAACCTTCTGTATATCAATAAAGGAGATGGAACGTTCGAAGAGACTGGTTACCCTTCAGGCGTTGCCTTAAACGAGAATGGCCGTGAACAAGCAGGCATGGGTTTGGCTATCGGCGATTACGATAACGACGGAAGAGTTGATTTCCATATCACGAATTTTTCTGATGACTCGAATGTGCTCTATCACAATGACGGCGAAGGGAACTTCACCGATGCTACATTTCAAGCAGGACTTGGCGAGGTATCGATTCCGTTTCTTGGATGGGGCACAAGTTTCCTGGACTACGATAATGACGGTTGGGACGACTTAATAGTTGCGAACGGACATGTATATCCTGTTGTCGATGATCGGCAATGGGGAACCAGTTACGCGCAGCAGTTGCTTCTTTTTCGGAATCTCAAAAACGGCAAGTTCGAGCGCGTTGGTGCTGCACCGGGCAGTGGATTGGCGAAGGCGTGGTGCGCACGTGGTCTCGCAATAGGAGATTTGGATGAAGACGGCCGCCTCGATGCAGTG
>Ga0070669_100002616_pt1 | contig 13012 bp, 9 predicted proteins | sample KBSS53metaG_FD_64680 | JGI IMG/M metagenome (GOLD analysis project Ga0070669, IMG submission 64680) | Switchgrass rhizosphere microbial communities from Kellogg Biological Station, Michigan, USA - KBS S5-3 metaG | ecosystem: Host-associated > Plants > Roots > Rhizosphere > Soil ... | reverse complement strand
TCAGGTGATTCTGAAGTCTCAGCTTTCAATGGAAGCGCACGCGCGCGGCGCCACGGCCTACATCTGCGGGCCGCTGAACGCGAGCATCGCCGCCCGCACGATCCTCGCATGTCGCGCGCTTCCGCCCCACGTGCGCGGCGTTCGCGTCGATCTGCGCGCCGTGACGATGTGCGACGTCGACGCCCTCATGATGCTCGAGGTACTGCTGCTCGAGTGGAGGAGCGAACGACACGGTGTGAGTCGGATCGTGTACCCGCACCTCCGCGCCCGTGACGCGTTCGTTGCAGTTCCGTGCGCGATTCGAGACGCGCCCGACGCAGGCTTACAACCTGACCGTGATGATCGAGTGGTCCTGACACGACCCTTCACCACATCATGAACTCATGGACAATACGTGGTTGTTTTCCGGGCTCGCGGTGCGGGCTCGTTTCGTTAGGTGCCTGCTCGTCGCCGCATCGGTAGCCTCGTCGGCAACCGCCGGCATGGGCGCACAACAACCAACCAACGCGCCAGTTCCCACCAGGACAGGTCGCATTGTGGGACGCATCGTCGACGCATCCACCGGCCAGGGAGTGTCCGAAGTCGGCGTGCAGGTCGTCGGCACCACGTTAGGCACGAGCTCGGGGATCGAGGGTCGTTACGCCCTGCCGAACATTCCCGCGGGTACCGTCACGATTCAGGTGAGACGCATCGGCTACGCGCCCAAGACCGTCACTGGCATTCTGCTGGCCGCCGGGCAGACGCTCGAGCAGAACATCAGCCTGCAGCCGGCGACGGTGCAGTTGCAGACCGTACAGACGACCGCCGCGGCAGAACGCGGCAGCGTCAACGAAGCACTCGATCAACAGCGGACCGCTACGGGTATCGTCAGCTCAGTTACGGCCGAGCAGATCACGCGAAGCCCCGATAGTGATGCCGCGCAGGCGGTGCAGCGGGTGAGCGGCGTGACGGTGCAGGACAACCGGTACGTGTTCGTTCGAGGGCTGGGGGAGCGCTACACGACGGCGTCGCTCAATGGGAGTCGCATTCCGAGTCCGGAGCCCGAAAAGCGCGTCGTCCCGCTGGACCTGTTCCCGTCTGGCCTGCTGCAGACCATCACCACGTCCAAGACATTCACGCCAGACCAGTCTGGCGACTTCAGCGGCGCACAGGTGGACATCAAGACACGGGAATTCCCGGCGCATCGCCAGGTCACGTACAGCCTAACGATGGGGTTCAATTCCGCCGCGACCGGGTCGAGCGTTCTCGAGGCCCCTCGCGTGGGCGGAGAACGCGTCGCGTGGGCGAACGACAAGCGAAACATCCCGTCGCTCGTCGCGTCACTCGGCAACTTTCAGGGCTACAACCTGAACCAGGGCGACAAGAACACGCTGATCAGCACGTTCCGCAACGTCTGGACGCCGTTGACCGAGAACGCGCCGCCGAACCTTCAGACATCGATCTCGATCGGCGGTAACGATCCCGTTGCGGGTCATCGAATCGGCTATCTCCTCTCCGGGACCTATTCGCTCACCGAGGACCAGAAGTCGGACCAGGTACGCGCGCTCGCCGATCGCGGGTCAACGCCCGGATCGACCGTCGAGATCAACAAGTTCACCGGGTCGACGGGCAGCACGTCGGTGTTGTGGGGCGGGCTGTTCAACCTCAGCACGCTGCTGGGCACGAAAACGCGGCTGATGTTGAACAACAATTACAACCGAACCGCCGACAACGACGCGCGGCAGGAATTCGGTTCGCTCGAGAACGAGGGGATACGCACCAAGGTCGATCGCCTCCAGTATGTCGAGCGCACCGTGCGATCGAACCAGCTCGCGGCGGAACACGAGTTGAGCTCGCGACACCGAATCGATTGGTCGTACACCAACTCGGCGGTCAGGCGGAATGAGCCGGATCGCTCCGAGTTCGTGACTGTCCTCGAAGACAACCCGGGTGGTGCCGAAGACGAGCTGTGGTTGAACACCGGCAATCAGGGGGCGGTTCGCACCTTCTCGAAGCTGTACGAGAAAAACAACGAAGCCCGCGCGAATTATCTGATGACGTTTCCCTGGCGCGGTCGACAAAGCTCTGTGAAGCTCGGAGCCCTCTATCGCGCGACTGACCGCGATGCAGATACGCGCGCGTTCAGCATGAGCGCAGCGGGAGCCGCGGATTCCATTCGCGACCTGCCGGCGGAACAGATCTTCGACGGACGATTCACGCAGCCCAGCTCCAGGGTGTTCGACATCGCCCCACTGGGACAGGGAGGCGCGTACTCGGCCCGCGACAGACTCGGCGCGGCGTATGCAATGGGTGAGGTCGCGCTGTCGGATCGGGTGCGATTCATCGGGGGCGCACGCGTCGAGCGCGACCGACTGGATGTCGGCGCGACGTCGACACTTGGCGCTCCGGTATCCACCCACAAGAACTGGCCCGACGTCCTTCCGTCGGCGGCGCTCAATCTCAGGCTCACCGAGGCGCAAAGCCTCCGTTTCTCCCTAACGCGAACGCTCGCACGCCCCGAGTACCGCGAGCTGTCGCCGATCACCAGCCGCGACGTCATCGGCGGTGACAACGTGCAGGGCGATCCCAATCTCGAGCGCACGCGGATCTGGAACGAAGATGTGCGTTGGGAATGGTATCCAGCCGCCGGTGAAGTCGTGAGCGTCGCGCTCTTCGCCAAGCAATTCGACCTGCCGATCGAGCGCGTCTATCGGCCGGTCGGGAGCGGCGCACGCACCGTGTTCTTCATCAACGCCGATGCCGCAGACAACTACGGCGTGGAGCTCGAGCTTCGAAAGGGACTGGGATTCCTGGCGAGCTCGCTGCAGCAAATCGTTGCGTTCACGAACGTCACGCTGATGGAAAGTCAGATTCACCTTGGCGAGACGGAGGCCAGCGCGACCAACAAGAACCGCCGAATGGTTGGTCAGGCACCGTACGTGATCAACGCCGGAGCGACCTACACGACTCGCAGCGGTTCAACGAGTGCGACGCTGCTGTTCAACCGCATCGGCGAGCGGATCGACGCCGCAGGCGACCAGCCACTCCCCGACGTCGTCGTACAGCCACGCTCCGTTCTCGACTTCTCGCTCCGCTTTCCGCTGTACGCGTCGATCAGCGGCCGGTTCGACGCGAAGAACCTGCTCGACGACAAATACGAAACGATTCAGGGCACGGTAGTTCGCGAGTCGTATCAGACAGGTCGTGTGCTGCAATTCGGGCTGACGTTTCGTCCTTGACCGTTAGGCTCGGACGCCCGCGGACCGTGACATCGCCGTGACTGGCGTGAGACACAGCGAAAACACGGTCACCGTTACTTAGCGGCTGTCTTCGCCACGATCGGCGGAGCGTGAGATGCTCGCACATTCAATGACATTCACCAGGGTAACCAATGCTCCTTCCACGGCGTAGGCTCTCAGCGCTGACGTTCGCCATCGCGGCGATGGCGGTCGCTGCATGCAACAACGACGACAACGGTACCGACAACACCGTTCCCGTGGTGGTGGGCGTCCAAGCGGCGCCTAATCCCGCCGCGACCACATCGAGTGTCATCGTCACCTTCCAGAGCCGCGCCGGCGACAACAGCTTCAACATCGAGCGCGCGGAAGGCACGACCGGTGGTACGTTTGCGGCGGCCGGCACCGCGCCGGCGCCTGCAACGCCGGGGACGGTCACGTTTACCGACAACGGCCTCACCGTCAACACCACGTACCGGTACCGGGTGATAGCCGTCCGCGGCAGCCAGTCAAGCTCGCCGTCGTCCGAGGTCTCGGTGACGACTGGGGCTTCAGGCAGCGCCGGCAACGTCGATGTCACCCAGGACATCACCGCGAACACAACGTGGACCGCGGACAAGACCTACACGCTCAAGGGCTTCATCCACGTCGCGAATGGCGCTACCCTAACGATCGAGGCGGGCACGAAGATCATGGGCGACGAAGCCACGCTCGGATCGTCGCTGTTCATCCTTCGCGGCGCGAAGATCAACGCCGTCGGTACGGCAGCCAATCCGATCGTCTTCACGTCAACCCGCGCGGCGGGCCAGCGTCAGCCCGGTGACTGGGGCGGCCTGATCCTCATTGGGAACGCAACGATCAACCGCAGTGGTACGGTGTCGGTCGAAGGGACAGCGACGGACGGAGACGCGGTCGTGAGTGGGAAGAACTACCGGATCAATTACAGCGGTGGCACTGCCGACGACGACAACAGCGGCGTGCTGAGCTACGTCCGCGTCGAGTTCGCCGGTTACGCCCCGATCCAGGACCAGGAGCTCAACTCGTTCACGTTTGCCGCGGTTGGAAGCGGGACCAGAATTTCGTACCTGGAGGCGTTGGCGGGCCTCGACGATTCATATGAGTTCTTCGGCGGCGGCCTGGTAGGCGACCACCTCGTGTCGTACGAGTCGGGGGATGACCACTTCGACATGTCCGAGGGCTTCAGAGGGAAGCTGCAGTACCTGATTGCCATGCAGAGCACGCAGCTCACGCCGCGGACGGGTTCCGGCTCGCTCTCCGTGGATCCCGAAGGCATCGAGAACGATGGCTGCAACGGCAGCGGGTGCGATCTGGCACATAACTCAGTCCCACTGACGATTCCGGTGATCGCCAACTTCACGCTGGTGGGTACGGGCAAAGCGGCAACCGCGGGAGCCTCGGGTGGTATCGGTATGATGCTGCGCCGAGGCACCGGTGGCTACTACGTCAACGGCGTCGTCGCCCGGTACCCTCGCGCCGGCGTCAGCCTCCGCGATGACGCCACGTATACCAATCGGGCTGGCGGGACGGCGATACAGGACCTGGCCACGGCCGATCTGGCGGTGAAGAACCTGTACTTCACCGAGAACGGTTGCGATGACGCGTCCTGTCCAGGGAACCCCGTGATTTTCCAGGGCCCCAACGGCACGAATGTGCAGAATTCGCTCGATCTCGCCGGGAACGCGCTCGTAGACGGCGGGGCGACCACTACGGCGTCGCTGTTCACGGCATTCCCGGCGACTATCAATGAGACGACGACGGCGTCGGCATTCGATTGGACGCCGGCGAGCGGCGGCCCGATCACCACTGGCGGCCTAACGACTTTCACCGGCAAGCTCGCGACCGCCGCTGGCACGACGGTTACCGGCACCGCGTACCTTGGCGCCGCGGACCCGAGCGGCGCGAAGTGGTGGCAGGGCTGGACGGCTTACGCGCAGAAATAGTGATTCGCCACCGATACTTTCTTCTCATCGCGGCCGTCGCAACGCTTGCGTGCGACGGCCGCGAGGCGATTCGCACCGCAGAAGCCTCGGCGCCGGATTCGGCGACGCTCGCACGCCGCGCCGAGGCGGACCGCGCCCGCCAGGACTCCATCGTTCGCGCGCGGCCTGGCTACATCATCGATAGCATTCTGCCGGTCGAGGAGGAGATCCGCCGATTCCAGGCGACCATCCCGGCGCGGCCCACAGCGTTCACGAACGCGGCACCCACCCGGTCCGAGCTCGTGAAGCAGTTCGTGCGAGCGCTCGAGCGCAACGACACGACGGCGCTCCGGCGTCTCGTCATCGACCGGGGTGAATTCGGATACCTCGTCTACCCGACATCGCCTAACGTTGCACCGCCCTATCGGCAATCGCCGGATCTCGTCTGGCTTTTCCGCTCCGCCAGCTCCGACAAGGCGGTGGGCCGGCTGTTCGGCCGGTTCGGCGGCAAGCCCCTCGGATATGTGGGGTTCGCTTGTCCGGGCGCCGTGGACCGTCAGGGGGAAAACACACTCTGGACTGACTGCGTGGTAGAACGCGTCACCACCGGAGCCGACAGTGTGCGCCTCCGCATGTTCGGCGCAATCATCGGCCGCGGCGGACAGTTCAAGTTCCTGTCGTTGACCAACGGGCTCTGAGCGACCGTCGCGTCGTCACGGATCCGCCGGCGTTCGGTCGTCCGCACGAGACTCCGGAGCGACGCAACCGGCGGCCGAGTGGGACCGGCGCGTTACGACCGCGTTGCCAGTCCGTTACAAAACTCGGGTAGTGTAACGGCGCCCTGCCGATCCTACCGGGGGGTGACCCCTTCACATGAGACAACCGACATGCGCCGACTCCGCGGGTTGGTCTACTCGATTCTCGCGCTCACCGCTACCGAACTCCAACCCTTAGTTCTTGCGGCACAGGACACAACCAAGAAGGCCGCGCCCGATACGCAGCCGACGCCACCGCAGCCTGCTCCAGCACCTGCCCTCCCGTTCGACTTCTCGGGAATTCTCTACGCGAACTATCAGTACGGCGGCAACAAAGGCAATCGGAGCGTCGACCGCTTCGATGTCGATCGCGCCTATCTCAACTTTCGGGCGACACCAGGCGAGCACTTCGCTATTCGCATCACCGCTGACGTCTACCAGCAGCGCGACACCACGCGGGACCAGTACTATCGCGGGTGGGCACTTCGCGCCAAGTACGCGTACGGCCAGTACGATTTCATCCGCGGGGTCGGCGACGAGCTGAAGGCGAACGTTAGGCTCGGGCTCCTGCAGACCGTCATCATCGATCACGAAGAGCAGTTCTGGCAGCGAGGCCTCTCGCAGGTCGCGATCGAGCAGAACGGGTTCTTCTCGTCCTCCGATGCGGGCGCAGCGACGACGATCACGTTCCCCAAGAAATACGGTGAGATCTACGCGACGATCGTCAACGGCTCAGGTTATGGCTCTCGTGAGCTGGACCGGTTCAAGGAATACCAGGCGCGCCTGACGCTCACGCCGCTGATGAACACGTTCGGGTTCTGGAAGACGCTGACCATTTCGCCCTGGTACTCCAAGGGCGACCGCGGGAGCGACTTCGCGCGTGGGCAAGGTACCCTGAATCCAGTTACCGATGCGCTGCGAAGGGACCGCGGCGGTGTGTTCCTCGGCCTGCGTGACCCCCGGATGACCCTCGGCGCGCAGTTCGCCGAGCGGTGGGACGTCTTCGAGTCCGCTGACACGACGGTCGACATCGTCCCGAGGTCAGTCGAGCGAACCGGTCAGGTTATCTCGCTGTACACGATCTTCAGGCCGCTCGCCTTCATCAACAGCGCGCCGACCTGGCCACTCGCCGTCACTCTCCGCGCCGACAACATCAAGAACGACACCGACACGGACCCGTACGCCCGCTATTACATCGCCGGGTTGGGGTGGGAATTCAACAAGCGCACGTCGGTGACGTTCGACTTCCAGACCCAGGAACCGAAAAGCGGCAGCACGGCCGCCGACACCAAGGTCTTCTTCATTCACCTCATTGCCGGGTTCTGACGCCACGCGCGTCGACCTAACGAGATTCTATGCGCACCCTCACCAAGCTGTTGGCCCTCGTCGCCATACCGGCGACCCTCACCGCTCAGGCGGACCTGACCGGCGCCGGCGCCACGTTCCCCTACCCGATCTACTCGAAGTGGTTCGCCGACTACGCCGCACAGACCAACGTCAAAATCAACTATCAGTCAATCGGCTCCGGTGGTGGCATCCGTCAGCTCTCCGACGGCACCGTCGACTTCGGCGCCTCCGATTCGCCGATGAGCGACGGTGAGCTGCAGAAGGCTAAGGGCGGACGCGTCCTCCACTTCCCGACCGTGATCGGCGCGGTCGCCGTCGTCTATAACGTCCCGGGCGTGACGACGCCGCTTCAACTCGATGGCAACGTCCTGTCGGAAATCTTCCTGGGCAAGGTGCGGAAATGGAACGACGGGAAGATCACCAAGCTCAATCCGGGCGTGTCGCTGCCATCGCGCGACATTCTCGTCGTTCACCGTTCTGACGGTAGCGGCACCACGTACATCTTCACCGACTTCCTTTCGTCCGTGAACAAGGAATGGCTCTCGGGCCCCGGCCGAGCGAAGGAAGTCGCGTGGCCGATCGGCCTGGGTGGCAAGGGCAACGACGGCGTCGCCGGTCAGGTGAAGCAGATCCCGGGCGCCATCGGGTACGTCGAGCTCGCGTATGCACGACAGAACAAACTCGCCTTCGCATCGATCAAGAACGCGGCAGGCGCTTTCATCGTGCCGTCGGTCGAGTCTGCGACGGCGGCCGCCGATGGCGTGGCAGCGAAGCTGAACCCGAAAACGGACTACCGGATCTCGATCGCGAACGCGCCGGGCCCGCAGGCGTATCCGATCACGTCATTCACGTGGATCATCGTGTATCAGGACCAGACCGACCCCATCAAGGGTAAGAAGCTGGTCGACTTCATGCGGTGGGCCCTAACGAGTGGCCAGGCGTCCGCCGCGGCGCTCGATTATGCGCCGCTCCCGAAGGCCATCGCCGATCGACTAGTCCAGCGTCTCGGCTCGATTCGGATGGCGGGCGCGGCCGCGACTCAGTGACTAGGCATAAACGGGAAGTACAGTGTGACGTGGCCGTTACGCGATGTTCCCTGCTCCGGGTCCGGTTCTCGAACAACGTTCAGTAAGTCCTTCCTGGAGGCGGCAGTGACTCGTTCGACACTCTTCGCTATGGTGGCAACCGGACTCGTCTCTGTCGCATGCGCGGGCGGCGAGTCCAAGAGTACACGAGATTCAGCGGCAACGAGCCCGTCGCCCGCGTCGGCGGCCAGCGCTGGGGCCGACCTGACGGGCGCCGGCGCTACGTTCCCGCAACCGATCTACAGCAAATGGTTCTCCGACTACGCCGCAAAGACCGGCGTGAAGATCAATTACCAGTCGATCGGCTCCGGCGGCGGCATTCGCCAGATCCAGGAAGGGACGGTCGACTTCGGGGCGTCGGACGCGCCGATGACCGATGACGAGATGGCCAAGGCCAAAGGCGGCCCGATCTTCCATTTTCCGACAGTGCTCGGTGCGGACGTCATCACGTACAACGTGCCTGGCGTAACGCAGTCGCTTCAGCTTACGGGCGACGTGGTCGCGGACATTTTCCTGGGCAAGATTACGAAGTGGAACGACGCCCGAATTGCCGGACTCAATCAGGGCGTCAAGCTCCCGGCGAGCGACATTCTCGTGGTGCACCGTTCGGACGGCAGTGGCACGACATACGTCTTTACCGACTATCTCACGGCGGTCAGCCCCGCGTGGGCCTCAGGGCCCGGTAAAGCGAAGGACGTAAAATGGCCGGTGGGGCTCGGTGGCAAGGGCAACGAGGGCGTCGCCGGGCAGATCAAGCAGACGCCGGGTACGATTGGCTACGTCGAGCTCGCGTACGCGAACCAAAACAGGCTGCCGGTGGCCAAACTGAAGAACGCTGCGGGACAGTTCGTGAGCCCGACAATCGCGTCGATCACGGCTGCCGCTGCGGGCGCACTCGAGAAGCTCGGCCCCAACACGGACTATCGGGTGTCGATCGTCAACGCACCTGGCGCTGACGCATATCCGATCTCGTCGTTCACATGGCTGCTCGTGTATCAGCGGCAACAAGATTCGGCCAAGGGCAAGAAGCTCGTCGACTTCATTCGCTGGGCGCTCACTGAAGGCGAAGGATCTGCGGCAGCGTTGGACTACGCACCCATACCGGAAGCAGTGAGCAAGCAGCTGCTCGAGAAGCTGGCTTCGATTCAGGTAGGGACGACGTCGTGAGCGAAGCCGCTCGCCCGCTCGTCACGACGCGCCCCGACGACAACGGGATCGCCGCGCGGATCGAGGGGTCGGCCATCGGCGACACGGTGTATCGCTGGATGACGACCGGATTCGCGTTATGCATCCCGATCCTCCTGCTCTTCATTGCACTCGAGGTCGGGGTAGCCGCGTGGCCGGCCCTCAAGGCGTTCGGCTTCGGTTTCCTGACCTCGAGCGAGTGGGACCCGCCGCACAACATCTTCGGTGCGGCGCCGGCGATTTACGGCACGATCGTCTCGTCGATCATCGCGCTCGTAATCGCGACGCCGCTCGCGTTGGGTGTCGCGATCTTTCTGTCGGAGTTCGCGCCATCGTGGCTGCGACAGCCGGTGGCGTTCCTGGTCGATCTCCTGGCGGCGATTCCAAGCGTCGTCTACGGGTTGTGGGGCATCTTCGTCCTCCAGCCGCTGCTGCGCGATCACGTGATGCCGTTTCTCTCCGGGCTTCCGCTGATCGGGCAAACCGGACTGTTCGAGGGTCCGGCGTACGGACCCAGCATGTTGAGTGCTGGGCTGATCCTCGCGATCATGGTGCTGCCATTCATCTCGGCCGTTTCGCGCGAGGTGCTCATGGCGGTGCCGCGGTCGCAACGGGAAGCCGCGCTGGCGCTCGGCGCCACGAAGTGGGAGATGATCGCCGATGCCGTCGTGCCGTACGCTCGGTCCGGCATCATCGGTGGAATCATCCTTGGGCTTGGTCGCGCGTTAGGCGAGACCATGGCCGTAACGATGCTCATTGGCAACGTCCACAAGATCTCGGCGTCTCTGTTAGCCCCGGGATACACGATGGCGTCGCTCATCGCGAACGAATTCGCCGAGGCGACCGGCGATCTGCACCTGTCCGCCCTCATGGCGGTCGGTGCCGTGCTGTTCGTTGTGACGCTGATCGTCAATGGGCTCGCGCGGTGGCTGGTGTGGCGTGTGTCGCGCGAGGCACAGTGATGACTGGCACGAACCCGTCTCACGGACCGATGGCGCCCCCGAGGCCGCCGGTGCGGACGGCACGCCCGTCGGTCATGCAACGTGCGGCCGCCGAACGAACCCGGACCACGATCGGGCGTCGGCGGGCCATCAACGTCGTGATGGTCGGGATCACGTTCGCGGCGGCGCTCGTCGCCACGCTGCCACTCATCTTCATTCTCGGTCACCTCGTCAAGGCCGGCGCGTCGTCGATCAACTGGGACTTCTTCACGCAGATCCCGAAGCCGCCAGGCGAAGCGGGCGGCGGCATGGCGAACGCGATGGTCGGAACGCTGGTGCTCATCCTGGCGGCGTCGGCATTCGGCCTGCCCATCGGGATCGGTGCCGGTCTATACCTGGCCGAGAACCGCGGGACGCATCTCGCGAACGCCGTTCGGTTCCTGTCCGACGTGCTCAACGGACTGCCGTCCATCGTGATGGGCATCTTCGCGTGGCAGTTTCTCGTCAAGCCGATGGGCAAGTTCACCGCGCTGGCCGGCGGGATCGCGCTCGGTGCCATGATGATTCCGCTCGTCACGCGCACCACGGAGGAGATGATCCGGATCGTTCCCGTCTCGCTGCGCGAAGCCGCACTCGCGTTAGGCTACTCGCGGTGGCGCACGTCGCTCATCGTGGTGCTGCGCACGGCGCTGCCCGGCATCGTCACCGGCGCGCTCGTGGCCGTATCGCGCATCGCCGGGGAGACCGCGCCACTGTTGTTCACGGTGTTAGGCAACCAGTACTGGTCGGTGTCGCTGCGCGAGCCGATTGCCGCGCTGCCCCTTCAGATCTTCAACTTCGCGATCAGCCCGTACGACCAGCAGCACGCACTCGCCTGGGCTGGCGCCCTCGTTCTCATTGGCATTGTCCTCATCATCAGCCTGGCAGCCCGCTTTGCAACGCGCTCCCGATTCGGTCGCGGTGGCGACTGAGCCCCCGCGAGCTCCGCGGCCCACGGCCACAGTCGCACCCCCCGCAGCTGCGGGCGCCGAGCGAATCCGCCTCGAGGCGACGGCGCTCAGCGCGTTCTTCGGGTCGGCCGAAGCCGTTCGCGGCGTCTCGATCACGTTCCGCGATCGCGAGGTCACCGCGATCATTGGCCCGTCGGGCTGCGGCAAGTCCACGCTGCTGCGATGCCTCAATCGCATGCACGAGACGGTGCCGACGGCTCGCGTCGCGGGCTCCGTCTGCCTGGATGGCCAGGACATCTACGCTCGAGGCATCAACGCCATCGAGGTCCGACGCCATGTCGGCATGGTGTTCCAGCGCCCGACACCGTTCCCGACCATGTCCATCCGCGACAACGTCGCGGCTGGTCTTCAAATTCTCGGGCGCGAGAAGCCGTCGCGCGCCGAAACCGACCATATCGTCGAGGACGCGCTCAAGCGGACAGCGCTCTGGGACGAGGTGAGCACGCGTCTCAAGGACAGCGCCGTCGGCCTCTCCGGAGGCCAGCAGCAGCGGCTGTGTATCGCACGCGCGCTGGCCACGCGACCCGCTGTGCTGCTGCTCGACGAACCTACTGCGTCGCTCGATCCGATCAGCACCCAGAAGGTCGAGGAGCTCGTGTACGAGCTGCGACGCGACATGACCGTCGTGATCGTCACCCACAACATGCAACAGGCTGCCCGCGTCTCCGACCGTACAGCGTTCTTGCTCACCGGAGAGCTGGTCGAGTTCACGGCGACGAACACGCTGTTCACGACGCCGTCGGATTCACGAACGGAAGCATACATCACTGGACGGTTCGGATGAGCGTGCAGACCATGGGAACCGGGAACAGGGAACCGGGAACCGACGCTCCACGGAGGGTCGGCTCCCCGTTCCCCGTTCCAGATCCCCTACATCCGGGCAATATCCAGGCAACGGACTTCTCGTTCTGGTATGGCGCCAAGCAGGCGCTTCACGACGTCAGCATAACGATTCCTGCGCGCGCCGTGACCGCGTTCATCGGACCGTCAGGCTGCGGAAAGTCCACGTTCCTTCGCTCGATCAACCGGCTGAACGCACTGATTCCCGGCGCTCGACATTCCGGCACGATCGAGCTCGATGGTGAAGACGTCCATACCGCGGCGATGACCCCCGTGGCACTCCGCCAGCGGGTCGGCATGGTGTTCCAACGATGGAATCCGTTTCCGAAGTCGATCTACGACAACGTCGCCTACGGTCCACGCATCAACGGCACCGCGTCACGGGCGAAGATCGATGAGATCGTGGAACAGTCGCTGCGCCGCGCTGCCCTGTGGGAGGAAGTGAAGGATCGGCTGCGACAGAGCGCGCTCGGGCTGTCCGGCGGCCAGCAGCAACGACTATGCATCGCGCGAGCACTCGCGAACGAACCCGAGGTGCTGCTGCTGGACGAGCCGGCGAGCGCGCTCGACCCGATTGCGACACAGAAGATCGAGGAGTTGCTCTACGAGCTCCGGTCCGAGTTGACCATCGTGATCGTGACTCACAACATGCAGCAGGCGGCGCGCGTCTCGGACTACACCGCCTTTTTCTACC
>Ga0070669_100002614_pt1 | contig 13016 bp, 11 predicted proteins | sample KBSS53metaG_FD_64680 | JGI IMG/M metagenome (GOLD analysis project Ga0070669, IMG submission 64680) | Switchgrass rhizosphere microbial communities from Kellogg Biological Station, Michigan, USA - KBS S5-3 metaG | ecosystem: Host-associated > Plants > Roots > Rhizosphere > Soil ... | reverse complement strand
GGCCCTGGTGCTCTACTCCGGGTCGATCGCGCCCGGGCGCTGGCGCGACCGGGACGTGACGATTCAAGACGTCTACGAGGGGATCGGCGCGCACGCCGCCGGGCGCATGTCCGACGAGGAGCTGAGCGACCTCGAGGCGGCCGCCTGCCCGGGAGCGGGCGCCTGCGGCGGGCAGTTCACCGCCAACACGATGGCGGGCGCGCTCGAGCTGCTCGGCTTGAGCCCGGCAGGCTTCAACGACGTCCCCGCGGCGGATCCCGCCAAGCCCGGGATCGCCGAGGCGGCGGGGGCGCTCGCCGTCGAGCTCGTGGCGGAGGATCGTCGCCCGTCGCGCATCCTCACGCGCGCCTCGCTCGACAACGCCGCCGCGGGGGTCGCCGCGACGGGCGGCTCGACGAACGGCGTGCTCCACTTGATCGCGATCGCGACGGAGCTCGGCATCGCGTTCACGATCGACGACTTCGAGGCCGTCTCCGCGCGCACGCCCGTGATCGCCGACCTCAAGCCAAACGGTCGCTTCGTCGCCACGGACATGCACCGCGCGGGTGGGACCGCGCTCGTCGCACGCGAGCTCGTCGCGGGCGGGCTCGTCGATCCCACCGCGCGCAACGTCGACGGGCGCACGCTCGGCGAGATCGCGGCGGCGGCTGTCGAGACGCCCGGTCAGGAGGTCGTGCGTCCGCTCGGCGATCCGCTCAAGCCGCGCGGCGGGATCGCGATCCTGCGAGGGAGCCTCGCGCCGGACGGAGCGGTCGTGAAGCTGCCGGGCGATGGCCGGACGCGCCACCGCGGCTCGGCACGGGTGTTCGACACCGAGGAGGCGGCGTTCGCGGCGGTTCGCAGGGGGGCGGTCGAGCCCGGCGACGTCGTCGTGATCCGCTACGAGGGGCCGGTTGGCGGTCCGGGGATGCCCGAGATGTTGCAGGTCACCGGGGCGATCGTCGGCGCAGGCCTGTCGGATGACGTGGCGCTCGTCACCGACGGACGCTTCTCCGGGGCGACGCGCGGCTTCATGATCGGGCACGTGTGCCCGGAGGCGGCGCGCGGGGGGCCGCTGGCGGCGGTGCGCGACGGCGATTCGATCGCGATCGACGTCGAGCGCCGTCTGCTCGACGTCGAGATCCCGGAGGCGGAGCTGCGCGCGCGCCTGGCGGCCGTCGCGCCGCGGGAGCGCGAGCGGGTCGGCGGCGTCCTCGCCAAGTACGCGTCGCTGGCGCGGCCCGCGTCCGAAGGCGCCGTCACACGCCCCTTCGCGTGAGCTCCCCGCAACGCATCCTCGTCCTCGGTGCGGGCTTGATGGGCGCGCAGATCGGCTGCGAGCTCGCGCTCGCCGGGCACGACGTGGTGTTCTACGTGCGCAACCGCCAAGCCGCGACAGTGCGGGTGGAGGCGGCGTTCGCGCTCGCGCGGCGGGCCGGCCTGCTCGCCGCGGACGCGCACGAGGAGGTCGTCGGACGCGTGAGCTGGGCCGCCACCGTCGCCGAGGGCGCCGAGCGCTGCGACGTCGTGCTCGAGTCGGTCGCCGAGGACATCGAGCTGAAGGGGCGCCTGCTGACCGAGGCTGCTCGCGTCGCGCCGCGCGCGCTGCTCGCGACGAACACCTCGTCGCTCCGGATCACCGACATCGGCGAGGCCGCGGGTGCGCCCGAGCGCACGGTCGGGATGCACTATCTGAACCCTCCGCTGCTGATGCCGCCGGTCGAGATCGTCGCGGGGGAGCGCACGTCGAGCGAGAGCGTCGAGCTCGCCCTTGAGCTCGCGGCCGGCGCCGGCAAGGTGCCCGTCGTCGTCTCGCGCGACGTCAACGGGTTTGCGTGGAACCGGCTGCAGGTCGCGCTCCTGCGCGAGAGCGTCCGGCTGATCGAGGACGGGGTGCTCACCGCGGAGGACGTCGACGCGATCGTGCGCGAGGGCCTCGCGCCACGCTGGCGGCGGCTCGGGCCGCTGGAGGGCACGGCGGTCGAGGGCGCCGACGCAGGGGACGAGCTCACGAAAGCGCTCCTGCCCGTCCTCTCGGTTGCCTCGCGGTTGCCGGCGCTGGAGGGCTTCGCCGTGCCCGGTCCGACGAACCCCGACGAGCTGCGTCGGCGCGACGACGCGCTCATTCAGGAATTGTAGGATTGGTATACCACATGCTATAAGTTGATCATGCACGTTGAGGGGCAAGGCGGCGCACAGTTCCGGGCGATCGCACGTGCGCCGTCGCTGGCGGAGCAGGTGTCGAGTCAGCTGCTCGAGACGATCCGCTCCCAGCTGCGCGTCGGCGATCCGCTGCCCTCCGAGCGCGAGCTCGGCGAGCAGTTCGGCGTATCGCGCACGGTTGTGCGGGAGGCCGTCCGAGGGCTGGCGGCCAAGGGCGTGCTCGACGTCAAGGGTGGGCGCGGACTGCGCGTCGCGGCCGTCGGCTCGGCCGGCGTAAGCGAGCTGCTGCGCCTCTACCTGCGGAGCCGCCGGATGGGGTATGAAGCGGTTCACGAGGTCCGGCTGCTGCTGGAGATCCACATCGCGGGACTTGCCGCAAGCCGTGCGAGCGGGCTCGACGCGCGCCGCATCGCCGAGGCGCACGAGCGGATGGCGTGCGCCGTGACCGACGTCGAGGCGTCGGCGCAGGCGGACCTCGCCTTCCACCGTCGCGTCGCGTGGGCGGCCGGCAACGAGCTGTACCCGCTGCTGCTGGACTCGATCTGCGGCTGCGTCATCGACGTTCGCGTCGAGAACCTCGGCGAGGGATACGGCGATCGCGCGCTCGCCGAGCACGAGGCAATCCTCGCCTGCATCGCCGGCGGGGACGTCGAGGGCGCACGTACCGCCATGTCGCGGCACCTCGAAGCCGTGGCGATCAATTTGAGAAACACGAATTAAGGAGACCGTCACATGTCCACCGCCACCATGGGTCTCGTCGAGAGCCTGCTCGCGCGCCCGCTGATCGGACTGCAGATCGACGGCGCGTCGCGGCCAGGCTCCGGCGGTGAGACGATCGAGGTCCTCAACCCCGCCGACGGCAGCCATCTCGCAACCGTCGCGGCCGCCACGGCCGCCGACGTCGACGATGCCGTCGCGGCGGCTGAGGCCGCCTTCCCCGCGTGGAGCGCGCTGCCGGCGCAGGACCGTGCCGCACTGATCCACCGCTTTGCCGACTTGCTCGAGAGGCACGCGCCCGAGCTGGCGCGCCTCGAGTCGCTCGACGTTGGCAAGCTGCTCGGCGACGCCGAGGGCTTCGACATCCCGTTCGCGATCGAGGCGTTCCGCTACTTCGCCGACCTGTCGGTCCATACGCGGCCCAGCGAGCCGCTTGCGCTCAAGGGGATCGAGGCGCGCCAGCTGCACGTGCCATATGGCGTGTGCGGGTCGATCATCCCCTGGAACTCCCCGCTCGTGCTGTTCGCCTGGAACGTCGCCCCCGCGCTGGCGGCCGGCAACACGGCGGTCATCAAGCCGGCCGAGCTCGCGCCGCTCACCCCGCTCGCGGCTGGGGAGCTCGCGCGCGAGGTCGGTATTCCCGATGGGGTGCTGAACGTCGTGCCGGGCCACGGCCATGTCGCGGGCGCGGCGCTGGCGGCACACCCGCGCATCAGACGGATCGCCTTCACGGGCTCGCCGGAGGTCGGTCGGCTTGTCGCGCAGTCGGCAGCGGCGAACCTCGTTCCGGCCAAGCTGGAGCTCGGCGGCAAGGGCGCCGCCGTGGTCTTCGACGACGTCGACGTGGTGAGAACGGCGGACAGCCTCGCGAACGCGATCACGCTCAACGCCGGGCAGATCTGCTGCACCGCCACGCGCTGGCTCGTCCAGCGTCCGATCTTCGACGAGCTCGTCGACCGGGCGCGCGAGACGCTCGCCGGCGCACGGCTCGGCGCCGGCTTGGCCGAGGGCACCACGCTCGGACCGGTGATCAGCGAGCCACAGCGTCAGCGCGTCCTGCGGTACCTGGAGGTCGGGCAGCAGCAGGGCGCGTCGTTCCTGCTCGAGGGCGGCGCGGCGCGACCCGAAGGCCTGGAGGACGGCTTCTTCGTCTCGCCCGCGCTGCTGACGGGCCCGGTCGACAACGTGTGCGCGCAGGAGGAGATCTTCGGTCCCGTCGCGTACGTGCTGCCGTTCGACCGCGAGGAGGACGCGATCGCGATCGCCAACGACACCGCCTACGGCCTCGCCAACAGCGTGTGGAGCGCCGATGTGGGGCGCGCCAATGCCGTCGCGGAGCGACTGGTCGCCGGCAACAGCTGGATCAACGCCCACAACGTGTTCGCCTACGGCCTGCCGTACGGGGGCATCAACCTGAGCGGCTTCGGCGGCGGCGTGAACAGCCCGCAGACGTTCGCGGACTACCTGCGCGATCAGACGATCGGGCGGCCGCTGGTCTGAGCTCGGCCCGCGCGCGAGCGATGCCCGAAAGCGGGCGCGGTCGGGAACAAGAAGGTGAGAGGAAGGTCTGATCTTCACCGCTGCCGACGTATGCCTCATTCACCGTCACTGCGTCACAGCCGAAAAAGTCGTTGACTTCAACCTGATAGACAGCTAACATTCCGCATGCTGTCATACAGGCTGATCGGAGGAGAGGGTAGATGACCAGGCTGCGAAGCATGGCCCTGGGCCTGCTCGGGCTGCTTGCCGCGACGAGCGTGATCGCGTGCGGCAACTCGAGTTCAAGCGGGTCGAGCAGCACGAACCAGGACGGCTCGGGCGCCAAGAGATATTCGGCGGTGCTGTCCAACGGCTTCGTCGGCAACGACTGGCGGGTCGCGATGCAGCGGGCGCCGGAGGTGCTCACGAAGAAGCCGCCGCTGCAGGACCGCGTGTCGTCGCTGAAGCTGTTCACGACGCAGAACAACGACGTCGGCCAGCAGAACGCGGCGCTGCAGACGGCGATTCAGCAGAAGCCGGACATCCTGCTGATCGACGCCAGCTCGGGCACCGCGCAGAACGGCATCCTGCAGCGCGCCTGCTCGGCTGGGATCACCGTCGTGACCTTCGACGTGCTGGCCACGGCGCCGTGCGCGTGGAAGCTCAGCCCCGACTTCTCTGCGATCGGTCGCGCGCGCGGCGAGTGGATGGCCAAGACGATCGGCGGCGAAGGGACCGTGTTCGTCGACTGGGGCATCAGCGGCCTCCCGGCGACGGAGGATCAGGCCAAGGCCACCATGGAAGTGCTCGACAGATACCCCAGAATTAAGACGTACAGATATTACGGTCAGGTCACACCGGGTGGAGAGACCTCGGCGTTCACGCAGCTCTACGCCGCACACCCGGACGTCAAGGGCATCGTCTCCCAGAGTTACAGCGCTTATGCGATGAGAATCATGGTGCGCGCCGGGGCGAGACCCGTCCCGACGGCCGGCTGGGCGTTCAACATCTCGCTGCAGACGTGCAAGCAGTACAGAGTGCCGTGCGTGATGATCGGGAATCCCGCATGGATGTCCGCGGAGGCGCTGCGGCTCGCCATCAGAATCCGTGACGGTGAGATCACGGGCGAGCCACGGCTCGTCCCGTTCCCCGGCCCGGTGTTCGTCTCCAACGACGTGCCGGTCGACAACACGAACCTCGGGCCCGTCTCGTCGCTCGAGAGAGCGGTCCTCCCGGGCGCACCGGGCGGGGCCATGGTGCCCGTCTCGCCGCCGTGGGCAAGCATGACCGTCGCCGAGGCGCTCGGTTAATGGCGGGCGGGCTGCGTTCGACGACGGCTGCGGGGGTCGCTTCGGCGGCCCTCGTGGCCGGGTCCGCGCCTGCCGAGGCTGCAGTGGGCGCGCCCGAGGTGCCGGCGGAGCGCCTGGAGCTCACCTGCCACGGCCTCCTAAAGCGGTACCCGGGCGTCACCGCGCTCGACGGCCTCGACTTCGCCGCGCGCGGCGGCACCGTCCACGCGCTGCTCGGCGAGAACGGCGCCGGCAAGAGCACCTTCGTCAAGATCCTCGGCGGCGTGCTCAGGCCCGACGCCGGACGCGTGGAGCTCGACGGCGCAGAGCTCCCGCTCGCGACCCCGCGCGGCCAGCGGCGCGCCGGGATCAGCGTCGCCTACCAGGACCCGTCGCTCCCGCCGGACCTGACGGTCGCCGAGGCGATCTGGCTGGGCCAGCTCGCCGCGGGCCGGCTGGGAGGGGTCTCACGCGGGGCGCTGCGTACGCGCACGCTCGCGCTGATCGACCGGCTCGGCGCGCCGCCGCTCAGCCCCGACGTCCGCATCCGCTCGCTGTCGACCGCGCAGCAGGCGATCGCCGAGCTGCTGCGTGCGCTGGCGTCCGACCCGCGCGTCCTGATCATGGACGAGGCGACCGCCACGCTCCCGCCGAGCGAGGCGCAGTGGGCGCTCGGCCTGGCCCGCGAGCTCGCGGGTCGCGGCCGCATCGTGATCTTCATCTCCCACCGCATCGCCGAGATCCGACAGGTCGCGGACGTCGTCAGCGTGCTGCGCAACGGGGCGCGGGTGCTGGAGCGACAGGCGGATGCCGTCTCCGACGACGAGATGATCGACGCGATGCTCGGGCGCAAGCCCGCGCGGCTCTATCCGCCCCCGACGGCCGCGCCGCGCGAGGCGGTCGCGATGTCCGTCCGCGGCCTGAGCGTCCCGAACCGGGTGGACGACGTCAGCTTCGACGTCCGCGAAGGCGAGATCGTGGGGCTCGCGGGCCTCGAGGGCCACGGCCAGGCCGACCTCCTGCTCGCGCTCTTCGGCCTCGTGCAGAGCCGCGGCGAGGTGCGCGTCGGCGGCGAGGCGGTCTCGGTCCGCTCACCCCGGGGCGCGATGGCCGACGGGCTCGCGCTGATCCCCGAGGACCGCCGCCACCACGGGCTGCTGCTGACCAAGACGATCCGCGAGAACGTCACGCTCTCCACCTTGTCGCAGGTCAGCCGCTTCGGCTTCGTCTCGCGCAGAAGCGAGATCGCGGCGACGGCGGAGGCGATCCGCGACCTGGAGATCAAGTGCCGCGGCCCCGAGGACGGCGTGACGTCGCTGTCGGGCGGCAACCAGCAAAAGGTCCTGATCGCGAAGCTGCTGCGCCTCGATGCGCGGGTGCTGCTGCTGCACGACCTCACGCGCGGCGTCGACGTCGGGACCAAGGCCGAGATCTTCGCCCTGATCCGCGCCATCGCGGCGTCGGGCCGCGGGATCCTCTTCTACTCAACCGACGCACAGGAGTTGGTGCACATGTGCGATCGCATCCTCGTCATGCGGCGCGGTCACATCGCCGCGACGCTCACCGGCGACGTGCAGACCGAGGCCGGGATCATGCGGGCCGCCTTCGGCGCGGGGGCCGGCGATGAGTGAGCTCGCGTCGACGGTCCGCGCCTCCGGGGCGTCCTGGCTCGGACGCGTCCGCTCGGCCGAGGCGGACGATGTCGTGCCGGTCGTGCTGCCGTTCGTCCTGCTGGCCGGGCTGATCGTCTGGCTGGCGTTCCTGCTGCCGACGAGCCTCCAGTCGGGACAGCTCGTCTTGACGCTCGACCAGTCGACGGTGCTGATCCTGCTCGCCGCCGGGCAGGTCTTCGTCCTCCTGACCGGGGGCATCGACCTGTCGGTCGCCGGCGTGCTGGCCGTGGCCAACGGCATCTGCGCCACCCACATGCACGGGCAGGGGAGCGCGATCTCGATCGCACTCGCGATCGTCCTGCTCGGTTGGGTGCCGGGAGCGATCAACGGCGCGATCATCGTCTTCAGCGGCATCAAGCCGATCATCGTCACGCTGGCGACGTGGTTCATCTGGAGCGGGGTGGCGCTGGTCATCCTCCCTGTCGCCGGCGGCGCGATCCCGCTGTCGGTCGGCAACCTCTGGACCGGCAGCTTTCTCGGCCTCGCGAACGTCGTCTGGTTCGCGCTGATCCTCGCCGTCGCGTTGCTGTGGATCGGCCGCAGCGGACTCGTGCTGCGGCTGCGCGCGATCGGCTCGCATCCGCTGGGAGCGTTCCACTCGGGCGTGCCGATCCGGCGGAACGTCGTGATCGCCTACGCGCTCGCGTCGTGGTTCGCCGCGCTCGGGGGCCTCGTGCTCAGCGCGCAGAGCCTGTCCGGCGATCCGGGAGTCGGCAACAGCTACCTGCTGCCGTCGATCGCGGCGGCCGTGATCGGCGGCACGCGCCTGAACGGCGGCGTCGGTGCGCCGTTCGGGGCGCTCGTGGGTGCACTCGTCCTGGGATACGTCACGCAGGTGACGCTCGCCACGGGCCTCGCCGCGAACTGGTCGCTCGTGTTCGCGAGCCTGATCCTCGTGCTCGGCGTCTCGATCCCCGCGCTCGTGCATGCCGTCGGTCGCCGGCTGGCGATGAGGAGGGCATGATGGTCGAGCGATTGAGGGGCAACGCGCCGATCGTCGTCGTGGTCGCCACGGCGGTCGTCGTCTTCGGACTCAGCCTGCTGCTGGTCGGCGGCTTCGCGACGAGCGGCGGCATCCGCAACATCGCGATCGGCACGCTCGTGCTCGGCATCGTCGGGGCCGGTCAGACGCTCGTGATCATCGGCGGGGGCATCGACCTGTCGGTCCCGTGGGTGATGACCGGCGCTGGGCTGATCCTGCCGCTGGTGCTCGGCGAGCACGACCAGGGCACGCTTGTGTGGGCGATCCCGCTCGTGCTGTGCATGGCGGCGCTCGTCGGCGTCGTCAACGGGCTCGGCGTGACGATGCTCGGCGCGCCGCCGATCATCATGACACTCGCCATGAACGGCATGCTGAGCGGCGCCGTGGCGATCTACGTCTCGAGCAGCAAGCCGCACGAGGCGCCACCGCTGCTCAGAGACGCCGTCTTCGGCGACGTCGCCGGCATCCCGGCGTGGGCGTTGATGATGCTGGTCGTGGTCGTGGCGATCAGCGCCCTGCTGTCGCTGACGACGTACGGGCGCCGCCTGTACGCGGTCGGGACGAGCTCCGTCGTGAGCGAGTACTCGGGCATCCGCTCCGCGCGCGTCACGGTGGCGTCGTACGCGCTCTGCTCGGTCTGCGCGGGACTCGCGGGCATGGTCCTGCTCGGCTACGTCGAGACCGGCTACTTCGGCATGGGCGACCCGTATCAGTTCGCGTCGATCGCCTGCGTGCTCGTGGGCGGAGCGTCGGTGCTTGGCGGCAGTGGCCACTACCTCGGGACGATCGCCGCCGCATTCCTGCTGACGACCGTCACCGCGGTGCTGACGATCTGGGGTGTCGGCGCCGGGATCCAGGCCATCTTCTACGGAGCGACGATTCTCGGCAGCGCGTGGCTGCTGGGATCGGGTGCGTTCGCGAAGCGCTCGGGCAGCCTGCTCGTCTCGCGGCTGCGAAAGGCGGGCGTCGCATGAGCGCCGCGACCCGACCGCCGTTCGTGGACACCCACGTCCACTTCTGGGACATGCACGAGCCGCAGTTGCGCTGGGCCTCGCTGGAGCCCGGCGCGGACCTGATCGCCGGGGATCTCGACGGCATCCGGTCGCCGCGGTACATGGCCGACCAGTTCATCGTCGAGACGCGCTTCCAGAACGTGCCGAAGTGCATCCACGTGCAGGCGGCGCTCGGCACCGAGGACCCGGTGCAGGAGACGCGCTGGCTGCAGGAGCAGGCCGACCGCACGGGCTACCCGCACGGGATCGTCGCGCACTGCGACCTGAAGGCGGACGACGTCGCCGAGCAGCTCGAGCGGCATCTCGCCTACGCGAACGTGCGCGGCATCCGCGACATCATCCAGGGCGACCGCGTCACCGATCCGGAGGACCCGGCGTGGCGGCGCGGCTACTCGCAGCTGGCTCGGCACGGGCTAGTGTGCTGCTACGACGTCGTCCTGGCGCCGCAGAACCTGCGCAAGGCGCGGGACCTCGCGGAGGCCTACCCGGGCGTCGTCCTCTGCGTCGACCACGGAGCGATCCCCCGCACGCCGGGCGTCGACTTCGACGCCTGGCGGAGCGACCTCGCGTACGCCGCCGGCGCGGAGAACGTGATCCTGAAGATCTCGGGCTTCGGCGAGGTCGACCACCGCTGGACGGTCGAGGGCATGCGCCCGTGGATGCTCGCCGGCATCGAGGCGTTCGGCGTCGAGCGCTGCGTGCTGGGCACGAACTGGCCGATCGATCGGCTCGCGAGCTCCTACGGGGACGTCCTCGACGCGTTCGACCAGATCACGGCGGACTTCTCGTACGCCGAGCGGGCGGCGCTGTTCTGCGGGAACGCCGAACGCATCTTCCGGATCTAGCCGGTCCGGGACACGACATACGACACGAAGGTGAAGAGATGAGTGGAAGGCTCAGTGGGCGCACGGCGATGGTCGTCGGCGCCGGGTCGATCGGTCCCGGCTGGGGCAACGGGAAGGCGACGGCGGTGCTGTTCGCGCGGGAAGGTGCGCGCGTGTTCTGCGTCGACCTGAATGAGACCGCGGCGCAGGAGACGGCTGAGCTGATCCGCGGCGAGGGGGGCGAGGCCGAGGTCTGTCAGGCGGATGCCACCAGCAGCGCAGACGTGGAGCGCGCGGTCGCGTCGTGCGTAGAGCGCTTCGGCGGGATCGACGTGCTCGACAACAACGTCGGCATCCTTGCGTTCGGCGGCGTCGTGGAGCTGCCTGAGGCGGAGTGGGATCGGGTCTTTGCTGTGAACGTGAAGAGTTGCTTTCTGGCGATGAAGCATGCGATTCCGGTGATGGAGCGGGCCGGCGGTGGTTCGATCGTCAACATCTCCTCGATCGCGGGGATCCGCTGCATGAGAGCACCGCTGGTCGGCTATTACGCGTCGAAGGCGGCGCTGAACCATCTCACCCGCGCGACGGCGGTCGAGTACGCGTCGCGGAGCATTCGCGTCAACGCGATCGTCCCGGGATTGATGAAGACGCCGATGGTCGAGGCGGCGTTCGATGAGTTCGGCTCCAGCTACGACGCCGGCGACGTCGACGCGATGTGGCGGGCGCGCGATGCGCAAGTTCCGATGGGGCACATGGGCGATGCGTGGGATGTCGCGCACACGGCGCTGTTCCTCGCGTCCGACGAGTCGCGCTATGTCACCGGCGTCGCGCTGCCGGTCGACGGCGGCATCTCGCTGAAGTGCGCGTGAGGCAGGGACGACACACGAGATGAAAGTGAAGAGATGAGTGGAAGGCTGAGCGGGCGCACGGCGATGGTCGTGGGGGCCGGGTCGATCGGTCCGGGCTGGGGCAATGGCAAGGCGACCGCGGTGTTGTTCGCGCGGGAGGGCGCGCGCGTGTTCTGCATCGACATCAATGAGCAGGCGGCGCAGGAGACGGTCGATTTGATTCGCGGCGAAGGCGGCGAGGCGGAGGCGTGTTGTGCGGATGCGTCCAACGCGGCGGACGTAGAGCGTGCGGTGGGGTTGTGCGTGGAGCGTTTCGGTGGTGTGGATGTGCTCGACAACAACGTCGGCATCGCGGAGTTCGGCGGCGTCGTGGACCTGCCTGAGGCGGACTGGGATCGGGTCTTTGCTGTGAACGTGAAGAGTTGCTTTCTGACGATGAAGCATGTGATTCCGGTGATGCTGCGGGCCGGCGGCGGAGCGATCGTGAACATCTCGTCGATCACCTCGATTCGCGACATTGGCGTCGCGTTCGTGGCGTACAACGCGTCGAAGGCGGCGGTGAACCATCTGACGCGCGCGACGGCAGTGCAGTACGCGTCGCAGCGGATCCGCGTCAACGCGGTCCTGCCGGGCCTGATGAGAACGCCGATCGTCGAGGTCGCCTTCGACCAGATGCGTTCCGGCTACGACGACGCCGCCGACGTCGATGCGATGTGGCGGGCGCGCGATGCGCAGGTTCCGATGGGGCACATGGGCGATGCGTGGGATGTCGCGCACACGGCGCTGTTCCTGGCGTGCGACGAGTCGCGCTACGTGACCGGCGTCGCGCTGCCGGTCGACGGCGGGATCACGTTGAAGAGTGCCTGAGGTGGAGGCCTTCGTCGAGAGCGCGCTCGGCGTGAGCGACACCCGCGTGCCGGGTCCGCTGCGAATCCTGGTGCTCGGCGTTGGCGGCGTGGGCGCCGACGTGGCGTGCGGCCACGCGCTCGCGGGTCACGAGGTGGCGGTTTGGGACCCGGAACCCGACGCGGTTCAGAGACGCGTCTCCGCCGCCTTCGCGCGTGCGCGCGAGATCCGCTCCTGCTCCGGCGCGGACGTCGAGCAGGCGACGGCGCGGCTGCGACACGTGGCGGACGGGGCCAGCGCTGACTGCGACGTGGTCGTGGAGGACGTCGCGGAGGACCTCGAGCTGAAGGGTCAGCTGCTCGGGCGCGCGGGCGAGACGGCTGCGCACGCGCTGCTCGTGACGTGCACGTCGCTGTTGCGCGTGACCGACGTCGGGCGGGCTGCCGGCGCATCGCACCGCACGGTCGGCATGCGGTACGCGCGCCTGATCGCGCACCTGCCGTTCGTCGAGGTGGCGCCCGGAGAGCGGACGGCGCCCTGGTGCGTGGAGGTGGCCCGCGAGCTGGCCACGGCGACCGGCTGGACGCCGCTGGTTCTGGGGCGCGACGTGCGCGGGTCGGCGTCCGATCGACTGCAGCTGGCGCTTGTGCGCGAGTGCGCCTTCCTCGTCGAGCAGGGCGTGATCTCGCGCGAGGGCGTCGACGAGGTTGTGCGGGAGGGGCTTGCGCGTCGCTGGCGGCACGTCGGCCCGCTGCGTGCGCTGGTACTCGGGGGATTTGACACGTGGAACGCGCTCGTCCGCAACATCGCACCGGAGCTGTCGAACGCCTCCGAGATCCCCAGCTCAGTGGAACGATAGGTATACCAAATGCTATCATCTGAACATATTCGACCGACCATCCCCGCTCCGGGGCAACCTCAGGAGGCAGCGTTGTTTGAGCAGGTAGCCCGAGCCCCGTCGCTGTCGGACAAGGTGTCGAGTCAGATGCTCGACCTGATCCTCTCCAACAAGCTGCAGGTCGGCGATCGGCTGCCGTCCGAGCGCGAGCTCGGCGAGCAGTTCGGCGTCTCGCGCACGGTGATTCGCGAGGCGGTGCGCGGGCTCGCCACCAAGGGCGTCATCGACGTCCGCACGGGCAGCGGCCTGCGCGTCGCGGCGGTCGAGGGCGCGGCCGTGAGCGAGATGCTCGGGCTCTACCTGCG
>Ga0070669_100002608_pt1 | contig 13036 bp, 8 predicted proteins | sample KBSS53metaG_FD_64680 | JGI IMG/M metagenome (GOLD analysis project Ga0070669, IMG submission 64680) | Switchgrass rhizosphere microbial communities from Kellogg Biological Station, Michigan, USA - KBS S5-3 metaG | ecosystem: Host-associated > Plants > Roots > Rhizosphere > Soil ... | reverse complement strand
CCGAACCTCGACGCGCTCGCGCGCGACGGCGTCACGTTCACGCGCGCGCACCCGGAGGCGATGCCGACCGGGCCAGCGCGCAACACGCTGCTGACCGGCGACCGCCAGTTCCCCTACCGCCACTGGCATCCCGAGCCGTTCCTGCCGAAGAACCCGGGCTGGAGCTCGATCCCGTCCGGCGAGCCGACGCTGCTCGACCTGCTCGACCGCGCCGGCGTCACGACCGCGTACGTGACCGACAACCCGTTCCTCGTCGGCCCGCGCTACGCGCGCATCCGCCGTCGCGCCGATCACTTCGTCGGCTTCGAGGGCCAGACGGCGATCTACTCCGCCAGCCACCGCGACCCGGTGCCCGTCTCACAGGTGCAGCGCTTCCTGCCGCCGTCGCTGCGCGGCGGCAGCGGCGCCGAGAGCGCGCTCGCGCTCTACCTCGCGTACGCGCCGCGCGGCGTCCCGGAGGACGAGTACTTCACGGCGAGAGTGTTCAAGGCGGCGATCGACCTGATCGACACGCTGCGCGCGCACCAGCCGTTCGTGCTCGTCGTCGACGGCTTCGACCCGCACGAGCCGTGGGACCCGCCGCCGGCGTGGGCGCAGCGGTTCGCGGGCGAGAACCCGCTCGACTACGAGCCGCTGCATCCGTTCAACGCGCCGATCAGCGCGATGAGCCAGCTCGGCCTCTCGCCCGCCGTCGCCAAGCGCGTGCAGGGCCTCTACGCCGCCGAGCTCGCCTTCACCGACCACTGGATCGGCAACCTCCTCGGGAAGGTCGAGAGCGCCGGCCTGACCGACTCGACCGCGGTGCTCTACACCAGCGACCACGGGATCCTGCTCGGCGAGCACGGCCTGATCGGCAAGAGTGGCCGGCACATCCACAAGGAGATCCACCACACCCCGTTCATCGTGCGCCACCCCGAGCGCAAGCTGGCGGGGCGGCGCAACGGCTACTTCGCCTCGACGAACGACGTCGCGCCGACGCTGCTCGGCTTCCTCGGGATCAGACCCGGCCGGCGGATGGACGGCGAGGACCTCACGGCCGTGTTCGAGCGCGCGCGCAAGCGCGAGCTCGTGCCGCGCACGTACATGACCGCCTCCTACGACGACTACGTCATGTGCCACGACGGCCGCTGGCTGCTGACGATGCGCACCGACGGCTTCGACAAGCAGCTGTTCGACACGCAGACCGACCGCGGCGAGACGCGCAATCTCGCCGCCACCCGCCCCGACGTCATCCGCCGCCTCACGGCCGCGCTCAAGCGCGACGCCGGCGGCGCGCTGCCGCGCTTCACGCGCAGCGGCGCGATCGGCTAGGGCGCTCTCGCGTCCGCCTGCTTTCCGTCGAGCTGGCTCTGGAGGCCCGACACGAACGACGCGACCGAGCCGTCGCGCAGCGTCTGAAAGAAGCGGTCGTAGTGCTTCGGGGAGAGCATGTGGAAGCTGTAGCGCCGCGTCTCCCCCGCGGCTTCCAGCAGCTCGTTGACCGCCTGGAAGTGGACACGGGCGGCATTGAGCTTGCCCTTGTTGCGCCACGACTCGTCACCGTCGCCTTTCACCTCCACCACCACCACGAGATCGGCGTCCGCCAGCCACAGGAAGAAGTCGGGGTTGAACGCCCCGCGCTTGGAGCGGCCCACGCCGCCCTCTTGGAAGGCGTAACGGATCTCGTAGAAGCGCGTGTCGGGAGCCTTGACCCAGGAGCGCAGCACGCCGCTGTTCTTCGGGTTCAGCAGCCGCTGGACGAAGACGCGCTCGGGCGCGTGGTCGGCGAGCACCACGTTGACCGGGGACTTGAAGTCGTGCGCGTTGAAGACCTCGTGCAGCGCGACGCCGCTGCGTGTCGTCTCCAGCTCGATCGCTCGCTCGAGCGCGATCGCGTCGTCCTCCGTGCCGAGGCGCGCACTCAGCTCGTCGTAGAACAGCGCGATGTCCGCCGTGAGCTGGCTGATGCGCTCGTTGACGGGACGCATGTCCGCGGTGGAGATCAGCTCCAAGCCGGTCGGCTCGACTGTCCACATCGCGCGCGGCACAACGGAGCGCTGCCGCAGCCCGCCGAAGCTGTTGAGGATCTTCTGGCGGTTCTCCTGCGTGACCTCGGTGCCGTCGAGCCCGAGCCGCTGGAGCGCGTCGACGATCATCTCGCGGACGCGCTGTTTCGGGTAGTCGCGGCTGAGCGTCCCGTCGACGCCGGGACGGCGGTCGTGGTCGAGCAGACGGCGGCGAACCTCCTCGACGATCTCCTCCGTTGGATAACGCCGTTCGACGACGCGCGTCGTCAGCACGTCGGCGCGCGTGACGTCGGTGGCGGAGATGAACTTCGTCTCCTCGGTCGCGTTGTTCTGCGGATTGAGGTTGAGCCGCGGCAGGCGCTTGTTCGTCTCGAGCTTCTGCGGCGTCACGCCCGTCGGCACGTCGGTCATCTCGAGCTGGTGCAGCTGCAGGTGCGGCACTGCGGGCCGATCCGCAGGCCGTTGGGCGATCGTCGTCTCCTGGTCGAGGATCTCGGCGACGTAGTCGTCGATCTCGGCACCCCAGCGCTGATGGTTGAAGACGTAGACGACCGGGCTCGCCGGCGCGTGCTCGCCCTCCGGGCGCCGCAGTCCGCGCCCAAGCACCTGCGAGATCAGCAGCTTCGAGTTGAAGGCGCGTTTCTCGTGCGGGTAGATCTGGAAGACGTTCTTGACGTCCCAGCCCTCGGTCAACATCGCGACCGAGACGACCCACTCGGTCGGGTCGGCGGCGTCGTCGACCGTCCTGAGGCGCGCAACGTTGTCGGCGTGCTCCTTGCTGGAGGTCACGACGAGCACCTGGGAGGCGGCCCTGGCGCGGCTGCCGCCGTCCCGCGCGGCGAGAAATTCGGTCAGCTCCTCGGCGAGCGCCTTCGCCGCTTTGATGTCCTTCACGACGGCGATCGTGAGCGGCTTGAGCGGCTTGTATCTGGCGCGGTTCTTCTCGTGCTGGGCGAGCAGCTTCTGAAAGCGCTCGTCGTTCGTGGTGGAGTCGTCCTCGGTGAGGTAGAAGACCTCCTTGACCCACTTCTCGTTGATCGCGTCGCGGATCGCGTAGCGCTCGACGACGTCGCTGAAGTACTCGTTGCCCGCGTAGCAGGTGCCCGATACGCCGAGGTGGTACGCGAACCGGTAGGCCGGGTTCGCGACGAACTCATGCCAGCGCTTGCTCTGCTGTCTGCCGGCGGAGATCACGTGGTGCGCCTCGTCGGAGATCACGAGCGCGCGATCGCCGGCGCCGCTGAACGAGTCGGCGAGCGACGAGCCGGTGCGCTCGTAGGCGGCGTGCACGTTCTCGACGCAGATCTCGCCCTGGCGGACGGTCGCTCCAGCGTCGACGATCGTCGGGATCGCATGGCCTCGCTCACGGATCGGCAGCAGGTCAGTGAGATCGACGTCGGCCGTGAGCGTGTTGAACTTGTCGAGCAGCCCGGCCTCGATCGTCAGCGACGGCGCGAGCACCAGCACGCGGTCGACCGCACCCTCATTGAGCAGCACCCGCGCGACCGCGTACATGACCCAGCTCTTGCCGGTGCCGGTCGCGAGGTCGAGCGTGCAGGCGAGCTTGTCCGGGAAGGGCAGCTTGGCGACGAGCGCGTCGGCGCTGGCGTGCAACCGCTGAAGGTCGGCCGACGCCTCCCAGCTCTCGCGCGCGAGCTGCTCGGTGTCCTCATAGCGACCGCCGAGGAAGAGGCGCAGCACCGTGCGGATCGCGCGCGCCTGGTAATCGCGCCCGCCGCTCACGTGCTCGACGAAGTCGTCGTAGGCGGCGAGGTCGAAGACCGACGGGTCGTAGCTCTCGGAGACGCGCAACAGGAGCTGGTCGGCGGAGAAGCGGTCGGCGGCGAGCTTGGCGCGCGGCGTCATCGCGACCCCTCCGCGTCGACGAGCTGGCGCAGCTCGTTGCCGAACGTGTCCATCAAGATCACGAGGGCAGGCTTGCCGTCGCGCAGCGGGAGCTCGAACGTCCACTCGCGCTTCGCCAGGTCGGCGCCGAAGCTGACGTGCTCGACCTTGAACGCTTCGCCGTCGTAGTCCGGATCGACGAGCACGAGCGCGAGGTCGCCCCGCCCGCGGTCGTCGCGCTCGGCCAGGTCGTCGGGGTCCAGTCCCCCGCGACGGAACTCGGACACCCGGCCGCTCAGCCGCCCGTCGGCGCACTCGTACTCGACGACCGCGTCCGGCAGCTCGATGAAGTCGAACCCGTACGAGTCGATCGCGTCGTTGACCTCTGCGAGCGCCGCCGGCTGCCCCACCGGTTGGAAGTCCCGCTCGTGGAGCACCTCGATCACCGAGTAGGGCACCTGCATCACGAAGTAGCGGCAACGACCGAGCTCGAAGATGTCGCGGAACAGGTCGCAGTTGGCAGCCGGGACGATCACATACACCGAGCCGGAGACCTTGTCGCCGATCCGCTCGTGCAGTGACTCGACGTACTCCTCGCCCATCACCGCGTCCGTGTCCTGGAAGGGGAAGACGTGCACCGGCGCGCCCTTGCGTGTGCCGCTCATCGGCACACCGCCGATCGAATGACGCTTCGGCCGGCAGCCGAACAGCTGCAACGTGAAGGCGGTGAACGCGGCGAAGTCGAGCTGCTCCAGCAGCGCGTTGTCGTAGAGGCCGGCGTGACACAGCTCGAACGGGTGCAGCGAGCGGTTGTCGTCGGCCTTGCCCTCGAGCGACAGCAGACGCCGCTGGGCGGTGTAGATCGCGAGCTTGCCGCAGTCGATCCCGATCCACCGCCGTTCGAGTGCCTCGGCGGCCACGAGCGTTGTCCCGCTGCCGGCGAAACAGTCGAGGCAGATGTCGCCGGGGTTCGAGGAGGAGGCGATGATGCGCTCCGCGAGCGCGAGCGGCTTCTGCGTCGGGTAGTCCTCGCGCTCGTCGGCCGACGCGCCGATCGGGGCGATGTCGGTCCACATGTCCTGCAGCGAGACGCCCGGCATCTCGTCGGCGAACTGCATCAGCCGGGGCATCCCGGTCTTGCGGTGGTGGAGCAAGCCTTGCGCGTGGAACTCGAGCAGGTTCTCGCGGCTGTAGCCCCAGTAGCGTCCGTCGTACGGCGGCACCGCGCGGTACTCCCACCCGTCGCGCGGGCGCTGCCATTCGTCCTCGACGTCCGCCTGCCAGGCCTCGTCGCCCTCGGGTCGCTTGACGTGCCACAGGAAGGACGTGTCGCCGCCGGGCTTGGCCGCGGTCAGGTCGGTCTGCTTGTACCGGCGCCCGTCAGGCGCGACGTGGCGGTACTCCGACTCGACGTACGCCTCGTCATAGAGCGTGTAGAGCGGGTTCCAAACCCACTTCTCACCCTTCGTGTAGAAGAGGATCGTGTCGTGGATGCGCCCGTGCTGGGCGACGCCCTGCGCCGTGTCGTTGTGCGCGTGCGAGCGCTTCCAGATGATCTCGCTGCGGAAGTTCTGCGGACCGAAGATCTCGTCGAGCACGACCTTCATGTAATGGACCTTCTTCGTGTCCAGATGCATGTACAGCGAGCCGTCGTCCGCCAGCAGCTCGTGGATGAAGACGAGCCGCTTGCGCAGGAACTCGACGAACTCGGCGCTCTCCACGCGGTCGCGGTAGGCGAGCTGCCCCTTCTTGCCACGGAATTCGCGGCGCGTCGCGAAGGGCGGGTCGATGTAGCAGACGCGGACGCCGGGCTTCCCGTCCGAGTTGACCAGCCCGCCGGCTCTCTTCAGCTCCAGCAGCCGCTTGAGCGCCTGCAGGTTGTCGCCGAAGATCAGCTGGTTCGTCCACGCGCCGCCCGCGTCCGGGCCGAAGCGCTTCACCGGCTGGAGCGGCACAGCCAGCGTGCTGGCGAGGATCGCCCCCCGCTCTTCCTTGCCGGAATAGGTCAAGCGCGCCTCGCGCGTGCGCCGGAACAGCGCGTCGCGGTAGGCGTCGTCGAGGTGCCGTCTCGCTCTCACGCGCGCGACGAGCGCTTCGACCTCGGCGTCGGAGAGCTCGAGCCGATCCTGCTCTGCGCTCACCGGGCTTCCGTGCTCGACAGGCCGCGTGCTCCCACCGGGCGATCGTAACGCGCCCCGTGGATACGCTGCCGCCATGACTGAGCCGACGACGATGACGTACGAGGTGACGGGCCGCGTGGCGCGCATCACGCTGAACCGGCCCGAGCGCGGGAACGGGCTGACGCGGACGCTGATCGAGGAGCTGGCGGCGCGCGTGGAGCGGGCCGATCTCGACCCGGCGGTGCACGTGATCCTGCTGGCGGGGAACGGCAAGGGCTTCTGCGGCGGCTATGACCTGGTCGACAGCGCGGAGGGGATGGCCGACGGCGATCCGCGCGACGGCGCGCCCAGCCGCGACGCACCACCGCCTGGCTCCCCGCTCGACCACGCCGTGACCGCCCGCAACCACGACCCCTCCGGCACGTGGGACCCGCTCGTCGACCACGCGATGATGAGCCGCAACGTACGCGCGTTCATGACGCTGTTCCATAGCTCCACGCCCGTCATCTGCAAGGTGCACGGCTTCTGCGTGGCGGGCGGCACCGACCTCGCGCTGTGCAGCGACCTGCTCGTGATCGCCGCCGACGCAAAGATCGGCTACCCGCCCGCGCGCGTGTGGGGCTCGCCGACAACGTCGATGTGGGCGCACCGGCTCGGCCCGCAGCGCGCGAAGCGGCTGCTGTTCACGGGCGACTGCCTCAGCGGGACCGAGGCGCTCGAGTGGGGCCTCGCGATCGAGGCGCCGGAGCCGGACATGCTCGACGAGCGCACGGAGATCCTCGTCGAGCGGATCGCGCGCCTGCCGCTCAACCAACTGCAGATGATGAAGCTGCTCGTGAACCAGTCGCTCTACGCACAGGGCCTGCACCAGACGCAACTGATCGGCACGCTGTTCGACGGCATCGCACGCCACACGCCCGAGGGCTACGCGTTCCAGCAGCGCGCCGCGCAGGACGGCTTCCGCACCGCCGTGCGCAAGCGCGACGGGCCTTTCGGCGACGCCGGCAGCTCGACGTTCAAGGGTTGAGCCGCGCGGCCGAGAACTCCAGGCGAACGCGATTTGTTTCTAATCTGGCAACTGGAGACGAGCTATGGAAGTCCTCTGGGAGACCACGGAGATCATCGAGCAGCACGACGGACGCGAGCTCCATGTCAAGCTGAGCGAGGCTCCGAGTGCCGAGTGGCGGGCGACGTTCGCGATGAAGCTGAAAGAGGCCGTGGACCCGCCCGTCGTGAAATGGATCGAGGACACGACGATCGCGCTTGCCACGAGCGCCGACATCGACGTGGCCGAGCACGAGACGAAGCTCGACGCCCTGGTCGCGAAGACGGATGCCGCGCTCGAAACAGACGAGGCCGGCTTCCACGACGAGACGGACGAGCTCAGAGAGCGCTACCGCGACGAAGAGGACGACGACGAGGACTGATCCGCCTCACTGCCCCGCCGCCACCAGCGTCCGCGCCCGCGCCGCCTTCACCGCCGCCTTCAGCGCCTGCAGGTCGTAGGCGCCGTGGTGGCGCACGCCGTTGACGAAGAAGGTCGGCGTGCCGGCGACGCCGGACAGGTCGGCGCTCTCGACGTCGCGCGCGACGCGGCCGGCGTGCTCGCCCTCGCGCAGGTCGCGGCGGAAGCGCTCGCCGTCGAGCCCGAGCTCCTCGGCGTGCGCAACCAACTGCTTTCCTTGCAGCGCATCTTGGCGCTCGAACAGCAGCGCGCGGTAGTCCCAGAAGCGCCCCTGCACGGCTGCCGCCTCTGCTGCCTCCGCCGCCAGCTCGGCGTGCGGATGCACGTCGGGCAGCGGCAGGTGGCGCCACACGTAGCGCAGGTCGCCGTCGCCGGCGAGCAGCTCGCGCACGAACGGCTCGGCCTGACCGCAGTAGGGACATTCGAAGTCGCCGTACTCGACGAGCGTCACCGATGCGTCCTCGGGCCCGCGCACGTGGTCGAACTCGGGATCGACCGGCAGCACGAGGTCGTCCAGCGTGTCGGCCTCCCCGATCAGCAGCTGCAGGCGCCGCCGGCGCGGCAGCCGCTCGATCGCGCGGAAGATCCCCCACGAGAGCAGCGGCGCGAGCAGCACGGTCAGCAGCACGCCGAGCGTCGCCTCGCGCAGCCGCTGCCCCGCGAACGCGCGCTCGGCGATCAGCAGCGCGACCGTGAAGCCGACGCCGGCCGCCGCGCCGGTGCCGGCGAGCGCGCCCCAGCCGATCGGCAGCGGCAGCGCGCCGCGGCCCATCCGCCGCACGAAGCGCGCCGCCGCGAGGATCCCGAGCGGCTTGCCGAGCACGTAGCCGAGCACGATCCCGAGCGTCACCGGCGAGCCGAGCGCGTCGGGCAGGAAGCCGCCGCCAAGCTCGATCCCCGCGTTCGCGAGCGCGAACAGCGGCACGATCGCGTACGAGGACCACGGGTGAAAGCGGTGCTGCAAGCGCTCGTTCGGCGACAGCGCCTGCCCGACGCTCGCGCGCGCGACCTGCGCGAGCTCTGCCGTCGGCTGCTCGCGGAAGGCGCGGAAGCGGTCCGTCGCCTGCTCGAGATCCGCGCGCGCGGCCGGCCGCGCGGCCGTCAGCAGCCCCATCAGCAGGCCGACCACGACCGGGTCGACGCCGGATCTCCACGTCGCGGCCCACAGCGCCACACCGAGCGCCGCGTACACCAAGCCGCTGCGCACGCCGGCGACCCGCACCACCAGCACGGCAGCGAGCAACGCGCCCGCCACCATCAGCGGCACCGCGGAGAGCGACGTCGAGTACGCGAGCGCGATCACGGCGAGCGCTACGAGATCGTCGACGACGAGCAGCGTCACGAGCAGCACGCGCATGCGGGCGGACAGCCGCGGCCCGACCAGCGCGAGAATCCCGATCGCAAACGCGGTGTCGGTCGACAGCGCGACGCCCCAGCCATCCGCGGCGCCGGACCCGGCGTTCAACGCGAGGAAGACGCCCAGCGCCGCCCCCATCCCGCCGAGCGCCGCGGCCGCCGGCAGCAGCACGCGCCGGCGCTCGCGCAGCTCGCCAAGGTCCAGCTCGCGGCGCGCCTCGAGGCCGACGACGAGGAAGAACAGCGCCATCAACCCGTCGTTGACCCAGTGCCGCAGCGAGGCCGCGAGCGTCCAGTCGCCGAGGCGGATCGACAGCTCCGTCGCCCACACGCGCTCGTACGAGCCGTGGTCGACGTTGGCCCACACGAGCGCGGCGAGCGCCGCCGCGGCCAGCACCGCCGCGCCACCCGTCTCGGTGCGCAGGTAGTCGCGCAGCGGCGTCCCGATCTCGCGCGCCCAAGCGGTCGTGCGCGTGAAGCTCATGTCACTGGTGCCGCCAACGGCTGAGCGGCAGCGCCAGCCACAGCAGCAGGAACGTCAACCCGGCGCCGATGCCGGTGACGATCGTCATCGGGGTGCTGAAGATGAAGTCGGCGATCAGCACGATCACTGCGGTCATTGCCGGCGCGAGCACGAACGTACCGGCGATCACGAGGCGGTTCGAGATGAAGACGATCGCCTCCTTGTCTCTCGCCCGGAAGTTGAGGCGGTGCAGCGCGGTCGGCGCGATCAGCAGCGCCGTCGCGATCAGCGACAGCGCAAGCGCGACGAAGTAGGTATCGCGCTGGAAGCTCGTCGTGTCAGCGAAGCGCTGCTGGAACGGGACCGCGAGCAGGAACGCGAACAGCACCTGCACGCCCGGCAGCGCGACGCGCACCTCGTTGAGCAACTCGATCAGCTCGCGGTTGAGCCGCTCCTGCTTGGTCTCCGTCGCGCTTGCGCTTCCGTCGGGCATTGAGCGCTGGCAAGCCTACCCGTGCCGGTGCGTCGCACGCCAAGCAGGCCATTGGCCGCAGCGGCGCACGTTCCGTGACAGTCCGGCCAGTCGAGGGCATGATCGGCCCATGACGGCGGTCGGCGTCCCCACCGAGATCAAGGCGGACGAGTTCCGCGTCGCGCTCACGCCCTCCGGCGTGCGCGAGCTGACCGATCGGGGGCACGAGGTGCTCGTGCAGGCGGGCGCCGGCGTCGGCTCGGCGATCCTCGACGAGGCGTACGCAGCGCAGGGGGCACGGATCGTCGCGGACGCTGCCGCGGTGTTCGAGGGCGCCGAGCTGATCGTGAAGGTGAAGGAGCCGCAGACCGGGGAGGTCGCGCTGCTCGGACCGCGCCACACGCTCTTCACGTATCTGCACCTTGCCGCCGCGCCCGAGCTCACGAAAGGGCTGATGGCGAGCGGCGCCACCTGTATCGCCTACGAGACGGTCGAGGACGCGCGCGGCCGTCTGCCGCTGCTGGCGCCGATGAGCGAGGTGGCGGGGAAGATCGCAGCCCAGGCCGGCGCGTTCATGCTGGAGAAGCCGCTGGGTGGCCGCGGGTTGTTGCTCGGCGGCGTCCCCGGCGTCGCGGCCGGCCGCGTGATGGTGATCGGCGGCGGTGTGGTCGGCCAGAACGCGGCACAGATCGCGCTCGGCCTCGGCGCCGAGGTCTACATCTTCGACCGCTCGATCGACCGCCTGCGCGAGCTCGAGGTGCTGCTCAACCAGCTGGCCTCGACCTGTTACTCCTCGACGTTGGAGATCGAGCAGCGGCTGCCGGAGGTCGACCTCGTGATCGGCGCGGTGCTCGTGCACGGCGCGAAGGCGCCGCGCGTGGTCACGCGCGAGCAGCTGTCGCTGATGAAGCCCGGCGCCGTGCTCGTCGACGTCTCGATCGATCAGGGCGGCTGCTTCGAGACGAGCAGACCGACGACCCACTCCGATCCGACCTACGTGGTCGACGGGATCACGCACTACTGCGTCGCGAACATGCCCGGCGCGGTTCCGATCACCTCCACGTACGCGCTCACGAACGCGACGATGCCGTACCTCCTGCGGCTCGCGGACGAAGGCGCGCGGCGCGCGCTCACCGCCGACCCCGGCTTCCTCTCGGGCCTCAACGTGTGCGCCGGCAAGGTCACGTACGCGCCCGTCGCGGAGGTCGTCGGCGTCGAGGTCGCGCCGCCCGCGGAGACGCTCGCTCAGCCGAGCAGCGTCTGACCGACGTAGCCGCCGGCACGCGCGCCCGGCGGGATCGCGAACAGTCCGCTGCCGGTGTGCTGGATGTACTCGGTCAGCCCGTCCATCGTCCCGAGCTTGCGCTGGATCGCCGCGAACTGCACGTGCGGATCGCGTTGGAAGGAGACGAAGAAGAGGCCGGCGTCGAGCAGGCCGGTGCGCGGGTCGATCCCGTCGGTGTAGGCGTAGCCGCGGCGCAAGATCGTCGCGCCGCCATTGTCCTTCGGCGCGGCGAGACGGATGTGCGCGTCGAGCGGGATCGCCGGCTGTCCGTCGGCGCCCTTCGCGTCGAGGTCGGGCACGTCGTGCTCGGCTGTGCCGGTGAGCGGCGCGCCGCTGACCTTGAAGCGGCCGATGATTCTCTCCTGCTCGTCGAGCGGGCTGTGGTCCCACGTCTCGATCAGCATGCGGATGCGCCGCGCGACGAGGAACGTGCCACCGCGCATCCACGCCTGCGGCTCGCCGCCGTCGAGCCAGACGAATCTGTCGAGGCGGTCCGTCTCGTCGACCTTGATGTTGTTCGTGCCGTCCTTGAAGCCCATCAGGTTGCGCGGGGTGTCGCCCGCTCTGGTGGTGGCGGTGTTGGCGTCGAAGCCGAGCTGGAGCCAGCGCAGCTCGACCTTCCCGCGGCCGATCCGCAGCAGGTTACGGACCGCGTGGAAGGCGACCTGCGGATCGTCGGCGCACGCCTGCACGCACAGGTCGCCGCCGCTGCGCGCCGGGTCGAGCTGGTCGCCGGGCAGCGGGCCGAGCGGCCGCAGGCCCGCCGGCATGCGCGTCCGCAAGCCGAGACGGTCCTCCCCGTCGCGCTCGAACAGCTCGCTGCCGAGCCCGATCGTGATCGTCAGCCGCGACGGCGGCAGACCGAGCGCCTCGCCCGTGTCGACCGGTGGCAGCAGCGGCGCGCCGGCCGGCGTGCCGACCGGCTTCCCGATCGTCAGCAGGCGAGCGGCGTCGCTCCATGCGCGCAGCAGCTCGCGCAGCTCGCGTGCGTCGGCGCCGAGGAAGTTGAACGAGCCGAACACGAGCCGCGCTTGGGCCGGCGTCGCGATGCCCGCCTGCCGCGCACCCTCGAACGGCACGACCTCGTCGCCGCGCGGGCGCTCGGCGCCGGCGTCATCCGCCCCAGCTGCGTAGCCCACGCCCGCTGCGGCAGCGAGCCCGAGCGCCCCGCCGCCGGCAGCCAGCAGGCGGCGGCGCGTGAGCCCACGCGCCGCCGCCTCTCTGCTCCGCTGACCGTGCTCGTGCGGCACGTTCACCCCTGCTTCACCAGCTTCCCGGCGACCTGCGAGAGCGGCTCCGTCAGCGCCGCCAGCTGCTGCGCGAACGCGCGGCGGTCCTGCTTCGTCAGCTCGGTGTAGAGCGCGAAGCCGAGCGGCGTGTCGCGTCTGTAGCGGTCGAGCCCTCGCTGGACCTCCGCAAACTGCGCCTCCACCTGCTCGACCAGCTCGCCGTTCCCGCCCGCGCGCAGCGCCGGCTCAAGCGTCTCGAACGCCTCGCGCGAGCCGGTGAGATTGGCCTGGAAGTCGGCCAGATCGGTGTGCGAGTAGCGGTCCTCCTCGCCGGTGATCTTGCTGCCGGAGACCTCGTCGAGCAGTCCGACGGCGCCGTTGGCGACCTGCGCGGCCTGCAACTCGATGCCGGGGATCCGCGCGTGCAGCGTCTTCACGTCGGCGAGCAGCTTGTCGGCGTAGCGCTCCGTGCCCTTCGTCGTGCCCTTCACCCACAGGATCTGCTCGATGCGGTGGAAGCCGCTCCACGTCGAGCGGTCGGCGACGTCGTTGACGCGCGCGTCGATCTCCGGGTCGAGGTCGCCGAAGCTCTCGGCGATCGGCTCGATCGTCTCGTAGTGGACGCGCGTGGGGCCGAACAGGTCCTTCGCCTTCCGCAGCTCGCCCGCCTTGAGCGCGGCGACGAAGGCAGTCGTGTCGGTCACCAACTGCGCGGTCTCGCTCGCGACGTACTCCCTATACGCCTCGACCGTACGGTCGAGCTCAGCCGACGTCGTCCCATGCGTGGCAACCGCT
>Ga0070669_100002597_pt1 | contig 13056 bp, 13 predicted proteins | sample KBSS53metaG_FD_64680 | JGI IMG/M metagenome (GOLD analysis project Ga0070669, IMG submission 64680) | Switchgrass rhizosphere microbial communities from Kellogg Biological Station, Michigan, USA - KBS S5-3 metaG | ecosystem: Host-associated > Plants > Roots > Rhizosphere > Soil ... | reverse complement strand
TCAGGCAGCGTCCGCTTTACCACAGACTTGCGAAAGAACGCGGTCGTGAGCCGGTGCCCGAGAATGGCTTCATGGATCTGCTGCACATCGTTGAGCGTGAAGAGCTCCTCCAGCATTCGCCATGGCAGGTTCGACGAGGTGAGATGCCGGCGCAGGTGCAGGACCGCGCCGGCGATGATCTCGGAATGATCAAGCACTGTTCGCACCGGCATGCCCCCAATCGACAGCTGCGCCTCGCCCAGCTCATCAATGGCGACATCGACGACCGTGCGGTCGTTGATCATCGCGGTGAATTCGAGATCCTCGGCCGACGCCGCTCCCACGTAGGCGCAGCACATGGTGCGGGCCTCTGAGTCCCGGTCCGGGCAGCTGAACGTCTGGAAGTGCTCGACCTTGATGTCGCCCATCTTGGCCTCGTGGTACAGCAGGTCGCGCACCGCCTGGTCGACGCGCTGATCGAAGCGCACGTATGACGTGGGAAGAACGAGGCGGTCAGGGAAGCGCTCGCTGCCCCCTTCGTTCATCATCACCTTGAGGGTGCCGTCCCAGTACGACAGCAGCACGACGGCTGTCGTCATGTGGGCGGCATCACAGCGCCGGCGCTCATGGCAGGGCGTGGGATCGTATTCGCGCATGACACCACCAGGTCGGGGGCCGTTGTCGCATCCGAGGCGAGATTGTTCTCGCTCACAGACGAAAAGTCGGCCAAACAGGAGCATGCCGGCAAGTCCGGCTCCGGAGCCATGGGACAAGCAGACAGTCTCTGCAAGTCGCTGTCAGGTGACACGAACTTTACCGCAGCGGTAAAGTAAGTTGTGAAAATGCCGACCATTAACGGTTATTGGCGATTTTCACCCGACAGGCCGGAGACACGGCCACACCAACCCGCCACCACTTATCCACAAGAGCTTTCCACTTCGCGGCAGCACCATGCGTGTTGTCGGCTGCTGTTGACCGATGTTGACCGCCCTCTTTTTTTAGAAACCGATTCCGACAACAAATTTGTGGGTCATAAGTTGTCCGCGGGCGGAATTCCGTGGGTTTCGGCCATTGTCGCGACAACCCGACAACCTCGGTCAACACGCACAGGTTGTCGCTTGCGACAACCTCGGTCAACATGGAATGGTTGTCGGCCGCTACCGTTCACGGGGATTGACAGTCTCCGCAAACAGGGGATTCTCAGACATTCCCCTGTCGGTCAGGGCCGCTGACAGGCAAATTGCCTGTCGCGACGACCCGCCTGACAACCTGCCGACAGGCTCACCGCCCACGGCGCCGGCCGTACAATCGAAGAGCAGGCATGCTCGCGACAAACGAGCCAAATTCAACGAGGCGGATTCTCTCCGCCGCTGACGGCCGCCGAGAAGGTGGCCAGACCGCCCCGCTGCATCTCTCCGACCAGGGGGATGGACATGCAAAAGCCCGCAGAACTGCGGGGTTTTGGAGGGCACTAAGCTCATCTCTATGGTTTGGCTAAGAGGGGCTGGCGGAGCTGTCAGTCCTGTGCGAAACAGTCTCCACTTGGGAGAGCTCGGCTCACGAACTGGCGCCCTCAGGCAGCAAGCATCTGCCACTCCCCCATGGCGGCGGCCCCCCACAATCCGCAGGCTCAGGGCACACCGAAGATACATCAAGACTGCGAGGCGGATCACCTCGGGCGAGGTCGTGAAGTAGCGGAAGGGGCTGGCCAGTTTTCGGGGACGAGGCATCCCCCCGCCCTACCCTGCACCAGCCCCCAACGCACCGGTGCATTAGTTTTGACGGAGCTGTGAGCCGCTATGGAATAGCCCATCGCGTGCGTCAGGGGCAGCGCGACCAGCAACAGGGTCGACAGCGGGGTGGCCTCGACAAAGGCGGCGAGGTGGATTTTTAACCAGGGTAGGCGAACCCGATTCCTATAGCAGCTCCGCTTCGTAAAATATGATGGTAGGTTGTACAGGGAGAGTACTCGCATCTGCCTGCGCCCTGATGGCCTCAGGCGACCTCATCGAAGTCTCAAACTGCTCACGAGAATCGCACTCGATCTCGAAAATGCAGAACCAGTCGCTCGGTCCGCCGGGAGACTGAGGCTCAAACGCATAAGTGGCACGACCGCCATCCGGAATGGCCCGGCATAGCGGCACATGCTGCTCGATATAGTGCTTCTTGAATGACTCCGGATCGTCGGGTCGGGGATACAGAAACGTGACCTTGAACATAATGTAATCGCCTCTTCTCGAAGCTGGAGTCAGGCTGGCTCGGCTGCTTGAGAGCGAAGGGCCTCTCGTTCCTCTGCGCTCAGTCGATCAAGAACCTGACGAAACAGCGACAGGCCGCGGTCGGCCTGGATCCAGCCCATGGTGCCGGGCGGACCGGTGTCGATCATGCGCTGTTGCGCTTCGATCATCGCCGTATCCTCCCGGAACGCCTCGTCGACCATCCCGAATATGAAAGCAGCCGCCTCGGGGCTCATATCGGTTTTGCGGTGCGCGCCTGAATAGATGTACCGCGTCGACCGCTCAGTCAGCGGGGTGACCGCCTGGATACTGAACGTGTCGCTCAAGCATTCCAGGTCCTTGGACGGTTCGGCGAAGTTCAGCCGCTCCGCAGTGCCTGCGGGATAGGTCCTGAAATGATTGATGAAGATGCCGGGCGCCAGATAGGAGAACCACATCCACTGGTCGGTGACGGGCGCATCGGGCGCCTGCATGGCCGTCCGTCCGATCGACCAGTTGTTGTTGCTCACCCCGCGCGGCAAGGGCTGAGCGCCGGCGCCGGTCACCACATTGGGTTCGTCGTCGCCCGAAACCTTGCGCCCGATCGTCTTCTCGTGAACGAAGGCGACGTGCGACAGATCGAGCAGGTTGTCGTTGATGAGATTGTAATTGGCCGCATAGTTCAGTTCGCCGCGATGCGTGTAAAAATCGTCGCGATCGAGCAGGCTGCAATCGGGGATCAGCGAGACATCGGCCTTTTCCGGGTCGCCCATCCAGATCCAGGCCCATTGGTAACGTTCGACAACCGGGTAGCTGCGGGCCTCGAGCGATCCGGGTGCGCTTGCCTGACCCGGCACCTCGACGCAGCGGCCGTTCGTCGCCAGGCGTATCCCGTGGTACATGCAGCGGATGGTATTGTCCTCAATCCGCCCGAGCGACAGCGGCGCCCAGCGATGCGGGCACCGGTCCTCCAGCGCGATAAGCGTGCCGTCCTCCCGTCGCATCATCACGATCGGCTCGTCGATGATCCGGCGAGCGTATAGCTGCCCCGCTTCGAACTCGGTGGTCCAGCCAGCTACGTACCACGCGCTCTTCAGGAACATCCCTCACCCTCTCATCGTGTTGGCCAAGACGCTTGAACGCGCGGCATGAAAGCTACTCAACTGCAAAAGGCGCGCGACAAGCAAGGCCCCAACCGACCCGAAGGTTATAACCTTTTGGCTAACCGGTCCGGCGTCGGCGGCGCCAGATCAACCGGTCGTGAAATCGCCCGCCGGAGCACAATGGCGGGTGATGAAATCGATCAGCCGCCTGATCAGGGGATCGTGGCGTAACGCGTCCTGGACACACAGGCGGACTTCGAAGCCGGTAACTTCGATCGGCAAGCGCTTCACATCGCTCTCATGGACGCCTTCACCCGCCACGACCCGAGGAAAGCTGCCGGTGTAACCCAGCCCCAGCCGCAAGGCTTCGATGGTAAGTGCCGGGTGCTCGGACTCCAGGGCCACTGGATAGTCGTGAATGCCGATCTGGGCGAGCGAGCGATCGACCAGTTCCTGGAACAGCCTGTCGGAATGGGCGGGAATGAACCCGAATTTCAGCAAGTCGCTGGACCGCACATCCGCCAGGTCCGACAGCGGGTGGGCCGCGGAAGCATATAGCGCTACCGGCTCGGTCCACAGGTGCGATGAGGGCAACTCCGGCGTATGCGAGGGCGCAAGGAAGATGCCCAGATCGACCCGCTTATCGGCAAAGGCGGTCACCAGCTGCTCGTAATTCAGCGCCCGAACGCTGAGATAAGTGTCGGGATTATCCGCGGCGTAGCCGGCAAGCGGCCTTGCGATGGCCCATCCGAGGAAGGGATGGCTGGCGAGCGTTATTCGTCGTCGTCCTTTGGCGAGTGGTTCGTAAATTGCCCCGCCGGCGAGCCGTTCGGCCTTCTCGATCAGTTCCTTGGCGAGCTCGAAGGTGATGCCGCCGTTGCTCGTCAGATTGGCGGTGGAGCCGCGCTTGCGGGCAAACAGCGGTTTGCCCATCTGCTCTTCAAGTGCCCGGATCTGCTTGCTTACCGATGCTTGCGAGATGCCGAGCCGCTCCGCCGCAGCCTGGAAGCTGCCTGCCTCCACTGCCGCCACGAAAACTTCCAGTCGACGAAGAGAGGTCCGGTGCATAGTCATCCCCAACCTGTCAGTACCGCATGGCAAGCTTCAGCACGGCGCGGCTGCTGCGGGAGCGGTCAGAAAGCGCGCCTTCGCCAGGCACTCGGCCAATTCTGCCTCCGCGACGGAATCTGCGACGATAGCCGAACCGATGCCCATATGGGGCGGCCGGCCATGGCTGGACTCGATGGACCGGATGGCAACGTTGAATGCAGCGGACCCGTCCGGCGCAAGGTATCCGATCGAACCCGTGTAGATCCCGCGCGGCCTACGTTCGATCTCGGCGATTATCTCCATGGCGCGGATCTTCGGAGCGCCAGTCACCGATCCGCATGGAAACATCGCCATCAGCAGTGCGACCGCATCGCAATCATCCGCAAGGCACGCCGTGATGGTTGACGTCATCTGATGGACGGTCGGATAGGTTTCGACATCGAACAGCGAAGCCACTTTCACGCTTCCCGGCATGGACACCTGTGACAAGTCGTTTCGCAACAGATCAACGATCATCAGGTTTTCCGCCCGATCCTTCGGGTTTGCAGCGAGCAGCCGGGCAGCCGCCGTGTCCGCTGCAGGCTCGGCTTGCCGCAAGGCCGTGCCTTTCATCGGCTTGACGCAAACTCGGCCACGATCGAGGCTGAAGAAGTTCTCGGGCGACAGGCTTGCGATCGATTGGCAGCCGGTCTCGATCAGCGCACCCCAGCCCGCGCGCTGCATCGGCCGCACTTGCCAATACAGCTCCGCAAGGGCCTCCGGCGGAACGCCCACGGCCGCTTCGAACGTGAAGTTGGCCTGATAGATGTCGCCTGCGGCGATGTGGTCCGCGATCGTTTTCACATCTTCCTTGTAACGCACTGCATCGGTCAGGGGCCGAACCGGAGGGGGCTGGTAGTGGTGCGGCCGCACGTGCCATGTGGCCGGCTTGCACACCCGCGGTCGATCGAACTCGCCGAACCACAACAAGGGCGTGTCCGTCTGCGCGGCCAACCGGGAAACTCTCGGCTCGAACGCCATCCCCGCCTCGTAGGCCAGATAACCCGCCAGATACCGGCCTTCCGACAGCGCCGCACGCATGCGCTCCAGACAGGGCGTAACATCGTCCAGGCGCATTGCCTCGATAATCGCCTTAGGTGAGGCGAACTGGAAGGCGCACCCATCGACGCGAGCATCGTCGAGCAGAACGAACGGCTCGTCACTGCCAAGGGGCTGACGGCGACAATAGCTCTGCGCAATCCGCGACAGGCTGGTCTCGGTCCACCCTGCGGGCGCCCAGACCGAGGTCACGCGGACTTCCGCCGGCGGGCGCGTTCAACCGGCATGGGCCGGTCCCCGCCCCGCGCCGCTGCCTGGCTGCCCTTTAGCCGATCCCGAGGGAGCCGGGATCCTGATTCGGAAGGTCGGTGACGGGCACACGGCTCAGGACCAGCCGTCCTGCTCTTCCAGGCTGGCGGCGAGTTCCCCGATCACCCGGTAACATTCGATCACGCCGCCGACCGAGCTGACCGGCTCGCGTCCTTCGCGGATCGCGGCGACGAATTCGCGATCCTGCAACTCGATACCGTTCATGCTGACCGCGACCTGCGACACGTCGATCGGCTCCTCCTTGCCGTTCACTAGGTCGTCGTACCGCGCGATGTAGGTTCCGGTGTCGCCGATATAGCGGAAGAAGGTGCCAAGCGGCCCGTCGTTGTTGAACGACAGCGCCAGGGTGAGGATCTGGCCGCGGTCGGTCTTCAGCTGGATCGACTGGTCCATCGCGATCCCGAGTTCCGGATGGCGAGGACCTTGCAGGATGTTGGCCTTCACCACCCTGGCGCCGGTCATGTACTGGAAGAGATCGATCGAATGGGCCGAATGGTGCCACAGCAGATGGTCCGTCCAGCTGCGCGGCTCACCCTTGGCGTTGATGTTGCGGCGCCGGAAGAAGAACGTCTCGATGTCCATCGCCTGGATCGTGAATTGGCCCGCGTCGATCTTCTGCTTGATCCACTGGTGGCTCGGATTGAACCGCCGGGTGTGACCGACCATGCACACGAGCCCGGTTTCCTGCTGCTTGGCCAGGACAGCCTGAGCCTGGTCCCATGAGTCCGCCACGGGGATTTCCACCTGGACGTGCTTGCCGGCCTCCATGGCCTGGATCGCCTGCACCCCATGCAGCGGCGTAGGTGTCGTAAGGATCACGGCGTCGATGTCGTCGCGCTTCAGCACCTCCTCGTAGCTGTCGCTCACGTCGCCGATACCGAACTTCGAGGCCAGCTTGACGGCTTCCTCGTGCGAAGCGCTGACGACCACCGCGACTTCCGCTCCGTCGATCGCCTTCAGCGCGTCGAGGTGTTTCTCGCCAAAAGCACCCGCGCCAACCAGAGCGATACGCATTTCGTTCAATCCTTACCGTCAAGAAGGTTTGCAAGGCAGCCCCGACGCAAATGCCGGGGCGGGATCTCTCAGTCGGGCTGGAGCACGAGGTGCCCGATTGCGGTGTTGCTGCATGGAACGTGATAATGGCGATGGAGCAGCCGGGTTCGCGCCCCGAGGGCGCCGCGCATGATCAGCCACATCACCATCTCGATCCCCTCCGACCCGGTCTCGCGCAGGTATTCGATGTGCGGGATGCGGCGAGCGGCGTCGCTGTCGCCGATAAGGCTGTCCATGAACCGGTTGTCCCACTCGGCATTGATCAGCCCCGCCCGCGAGCCCTGGAGCTGGTGGCTCATGCCCCCGGTCCCCCAGATCTGGACGTTGAGATCTTCGGGAAAGCTGGCAACCGCCCGCCCAATCGCCTCCCCAAGCAGCCAGCAACGATTGCCCGAGGGGACCGGGTAGGTGACGACATTGATGGCCAGCGGGATGACCCTGGCCGGCCATTGCGCGGGCGTGCCGAACATCATCGAAAGGGGGACGGTGAGCCCGTGATCGACGTCCATCTCGTTGATGATGGTCATGTCGAATTCGCCGAGGATCAGGCTCTGGGCGATATGCCAGGCGAGGTCGGGGTGCCCGATCACGTCCGGAACCGGTCGCGGCCCCCAGCCCTCGTCGGCCGGCTTGAAGCGCTCACCCGTGCCGATGGCGAAGGTCGGGATGATGTTGGCGTCGAATGCCGATGCGTGATCGTTGTAGACCAGCAGGATGACGTCGGGCTTCTGCTCCGCCTCCCAGCGCCGCGTCCACTCGTAGCCGCCGAAGATCGGGGCGAAGTAGGCGTCCTGCGTCTTGCCCTGGTCGACTGCGACGCCGAGTAGCGGCACATGGCTGGAACCGACCCCGGCCGTGATGCGGGCCATCTCAGCGCGGCTCCCTGATCGAGCGAAGTCCCACCGGCGAACGCCCCCCGGCGTTCATCATTGCCTGGTAGTCCTCGACGCTCATCCCGCTCATCGTGCTGACTGCCTGGAGGAAGCTCAGGCCATCGGTCGAAAACACCTTCGCAAGAAAATAGATGTTGCCGCCAAGGTCCAGCAGCCGATTGTAGTCGCGCGCCAGCACGGCCTGCTTCTGCTCGGTGCTCATTGCCCACTGGTCCAGGTAGCTCGCTTCATCGGCCTTCCACGCCGCCCGGTTCTCCGGCTTCATCAGGCTCATCGCGAACTGGTTAAGGTGATATCCCTGGCGCGCGCGGGTGGCGGTATAGACGCGCGTTCCGGGGATATCCTCCAGTTCGGCAAGATAGGCATGGATGTCGGCCGGATCGCTCACGCCGGGGCCCACTCGAAGGTCAGCGGCGCTTCCCGGAAAGCGAAGCGGTCAAGGTGGTTGGCAATTACCCCCTTCATGTTCTCGGCGCTTTGTGCGTCGGCAGTGACAAGCGTGATCGCCACCCGGTCGGCCTCGGCGTCGAACTTCGCCCGGGTTTCCGCGTTGAACGGCACCTCGCCGCGACCATCGACGTAGGACGTGGCGAATTTATGGCCCCAGTGCTTGACCAGCTGCTGGATATAGCGGTCGGCGGATGCGGTCTTGGCGTAGCCGTGCGTGATCATGCCGTGTCCTTCTGCAAGACCCGCGCGCCGTCTTTGATCACGCGGGCGATTATCTGGCGGGAGCGGGTCCCGCCCTCGTCAATGCGATAAGCCGTCAGCTTCAGGTCGGCATTGAGCGCGATTGCCTTCTGCTGGGCTTCGAGGACCTCCTTGTCCTGGGCGAACACGCCGCCCTGCTGGGCCTTGAAGCGGGCGGTAAAGCCCGCGTCGTCGATGTCGAAGTTGCGTGCCATGCCCCAGAAGTAATGGTGCGTTCCCGGCGTTTCGGGAGTCATGAAATCGACCACGCAGCCGCGCGCGCCCTGGTCGTGCTCGGCCAGGGTGGCGCCCGCGCCGACCGGGGCAACCCCGACGTCGATAATCACCGCGGCCGGGAGCAGGAAGCGGCAGATCTGCCAACGATCAACCAGCCCCTCGCGCTTGAGCGCCCCTTTCCAGAATGGCGGCGGCTCGACTCCTGGCATCCAGCGTTCGACTACGACCTCGTCCCCGTCGACCCGCGTCGTGATCGGCGCTGCCATCAGCTCGGGCTGTCCGATCGAGCCGGAATGGACATGGGTCTCGTGCGTGAGGTCCATCAGATTGTCGATCATCAGCCGGTAATCGCAGGCGACGTGATAGTAGCCGCCGTCGAACACCCAGCCTGCGGTCGAACATGGCCACAAGTCGGGGATGAGGGCCGGGTCCGCCAGCGTCTTGTCGCCGATCCACACCCAGACGAAGCGGTGCCGCTCGGCCACGGCATAGGTCTCGGCGCAGACCCGCCGGTTAACCGGATCGGTCTTGAGCGGCATTTCCTCGGCAATCCCATCGGGGCTAAGTTTCAGCCCGTGGTACTTGCAGCGGATCGAATCGCCTTCACGCAGGCCCATCGACAGCGGCAGCAGACGATGCGGGCAGGCATCGCGCATGGCCACCACGGACCGGTCGAGCCGCCGGTAGAACACCATCGGCACACCGCAGATCATGCGCCCCAGCGGGGCGGAGTCGATCTCCGCATCCCACCCGGCGACATACCAGGCATTCTCGACCCAGGTCGGTCCAGCAGCCACGTTCACAGTCCTCGCGCCTTGAGTTGCCCGTCGAGCCGCGGAAACACGCGGCGGGCATTGCCTTCGAAAATCGCGTGGCGCTCGTCCGCCGAGATATCCAGCGCGTCGACATATCGCTTGGTATCGTCGAAATAATGCCCGGTCGTGGGGTCGATCCCCCGGACTGCACCCACCATCTCGCTGCCGAACAGGATGTTCTTGTTATCGATCACATCTGCCAGCAGGTCGATCCCGGGCTGGTGATAGACGCAGGTATCGAAGAACACGTTGTTCATCAGATGAGTCTGGAGATCGGGCTTCTTCAGCATGTCCGCAAGCCCGCGATAGCGCCCCCAATGATAGGGCACGGCCCCTCCCCCGTGCGGGATGATGAAGCGCAATGTCGGAAAGCGGCTGAACAGGTCACCCTCGAGCAGCTGCATGAAGGCAATCGTATCGGCGGCGATGTAGTACCCGCCGGTTGCGTGCATCGCCGGATTGCACGACCCCGACACATGGATCATCGCCGGCACGTCAAGATCGCACATGGCTTCGTAGAACGGGAACCAGAACGAGTCAGTCACCGGCGGATGCCGGAAATGGCCGCCGCCCGGATCGGGGTTGAGGTTGCAGCCAACGAAGCCCAGGTCGACGCAGCGGCGCAGCTCCGCGATCGAACTCGTCATGTCCGCCTCGGGTGACTGCGGCAGCATGCACACGCCCGCGAAGGTTTCCGGATAGAGATTGACCACGCGCGCGATGAGGTCATTGCACACCTGCGCCCACTTCACCGCCACCGTCTGGTCACCCACATGCGGCGCCATCGCGCTCGCTCGCGGCGAGAAGATGGTCAGGTCCGCGCCGCGCTCCCGGATCAGGCGCAGCTGGTTCGCCTCGATCGTCTCGCGGATCTCGGCGTCGGAAATCTCTGGATAGGCAGGGGCCGCCTCGCCCGCCTTGAACGCCGCCTTCTGCTGCTCGCGCCATGCGTCATGCGCTTTCGGCAGGACGGTATAGTGGCCGTGGCAGTCGATGATCATGGTCATTGCTGAAGTTCCTTCCCGGCCGCGGCGCGCTGGCGCAGCACGGTGCCGGTCGTCATCAGCGGCTCGACGCCAAGCGCCCTCAGCGTACTGGCCGCTTCCTCCATTTCCGCAGCGCGGCGCAAACCGTGAGTTGCCATCCGCTCCAGGTTGTAGGCCGCCCGCTCCGACCAGGGCCGTGCCTTTTCGCTGGCATCGAGCGAGGCCACTACCTCGTCCACGACCCCAGCCCGCCCGGCCGCGGCCATCATCTCGTCCGTCAGCGCCTCGATGCCCTTGATCATGACGGAACGGATCATCTTGATCGCACTCGCCCGCCCGACCTCGGCCCCGACCGCACGCAGGTTGGTGAAGCCGATGCTCCGCAACATCGCCCCCGCCTCGTCCGCCGCTTCGCCGGCCAGCAGGAGGGGTACCGCAAGCCGGGCAGGATCGACCGGAGCAAGCACGGCGACGTCCACGTAGCGCCCCCCTGCCGCCGCGACCGCCTCAGCCGAGGCGCGCTTCGTTTCCGGCGAGACCGAATTCATGTCGCACCACACGGCTCCGGGCGTCAGCAACGGCGCATAGTCCCGGGCTGCGCGCAGGCTCTGGTCCGCGGTGACCAGCGACAGCACCAGCGGCGCGCCGGTCACGGCCTCCGGCGCAACGGACGCCGCCGACAGTCCTGCCGTTGCGGAGGCATCGCGCCGCGCGGAAACCAGGTCCCACACCGCTACCGCGCGGCCCCACCCGGCGGCCGCCGCAAAGGTCGATCCCGCCTCGCCGAATCCGATCAGGGCATGTGTCCGCTCCATGATGCGGACCTGTCCTCAAACCTGCCCCTCTCACAAATCGGAAACGGTGCCCGGCGATAAGGCTCGGCTAAATGTCCTGCACGGTATAGGCATTCGTGATGGCCGGCTGCTCGCCCGGATCGTTCGCCGCGCACGCGGTTTCGATGTGGCTGCCACCTGCTTTCAAGGCCGATGTACCCGCGTTGCAAATCCGCGGCGCGACCTTATGCGGCAACTGCCCGCAAATCCTCGAGAAACTGGGCCTGGACAGCCGTCGGCCGCCAGGATTCCCGGGTCGTCACGCCAATCGACCGCTCCTGCGCGGCCGGGGCATCGCCCAAGGTCACCAGCCATCCCGCCTCCAGTTCCACTGCGACCTGGTCCGGCGAAAGCAGCGTCAGCAAGTCGCTTTCGATCAGCAGCTGCCGGATCGTCATAACCGAGCCGCATTCGATGGGCACCCGCGGCGCCGGCAGGTTGGCTTCCACAAAGATCTTCTGCCAGCTTTCGCGCAAGGGCGCGCCCTGCCCCGCGATCACCCACTGGCAGGCGGCAAGTTGCGCCAGGGTCGGAGCAGTGCTTGCCAGCGGATGCCCCTTGCGCGCGATGACGACCGGCCGGTCGCGAAACAGCGGCTCCTGGCTCAGATCCGGCTCGATCAGCGGTTCACGAAGAGCGCCCACCATGAGGTCGAGCGCGCCGTTGCGCAGCGGCTCGACCAATTCGGCACGTGAGCCTTCGACGATGGAGATATGCACGTCCGGATGCCGCCGGAGAAACCGGGCGACTGCAGCGGGCAGCACCTTGGCACGGGAAAGCGGCATGGCTCCGATGACGATCCGCCGTGTCTCGTGGCCCTTGAGTGCGTCGAGTTCGGCCAGCGCGGTCTCAAGCTCCACCCGGGCCAGCCGGAACGAGCGTGCCAGCACCGCGCCGGCTTCGGTGATGACGACGATCTTGCCCCGGCGGTCCACCAGCTTGCGCCGCGACGACAGCGACAGGTCGCTGACCGCCCGGTGCAACGAGGGCAGCGACAGTCCGGTCAGCATCGCAGCGTCGGTGTAGCTTCCGCCGTCCGCCAGGGCGAGCATCGCCCGCATCCGGGACATCGTGACATGCGGGCTGGCGATATGCTCCAGCGCGGTGCGGACCCGCGGCACGACGAGTACTGCCGCATCGGTCGGCACCATCCCGTCATGGCGGCGCTCGAACAACGAGGCTCCCACCACCGCCTCAGTCCGCGCCAATGCCTGGGTTATCGCCGGCTGGGTCAGGTTGACCGCCTGAGCCGCCGCCCGCATCGTCCCCAGCTCGGCGATCTTGACGATCGCCTGGAGGTGCCGGAGGTTGAGGTCCCAAAGCCGCATGGCGGCAGGTTTAGCCAAAACTAATCCCGTTGCCAGCCTTTGGTATTCCACCAGCCGATGCGCGCCGCCAGATACCGTCACCAAGTCATTGCTTGGAGTCAGGCCCATGAGCGGTATCGTCGTCCAGAACATCGCGCGGACTGCGACCGAGGTGATCGATGGCCTCGCGGCCTGCGGCGTCGCCACCGTGCACGAGGCGCAGGGGCGCACTGGGCTGCTCGCAAGCTACATGCGGCCGATCTACCCCGGCGCTCGCTTAGCCGGCAGCGCCGTGACCATCAGCGCCCCTCCCGGGGACAACTGGATGGTCCACGTCGCCATCGAACAGCTGCAGGAGCGCGACATCCTCCTCCTGGCGCCAACCAGTCCCTGCGAGGATGGCTACTTCGGTGACCTCCTGGCCACGAGCGCGCAGGCGCGCGGCTGCCGAGGCCTGGTAATCGATGCCGGTGTGCGAGACGTGCGCGATCTCACGCAGATGAATTTCCCAGTATGGTCCAAGGCG
>Ga0070669_100002593_pt1 | contig 13064 bp, 10 predicted proteins | sample KBSS53metaG_FD_64680 | JGI IMG/M metagenome (GOLD analysis project Ga0070669, IMG submission 64680) | Switchgrass rhizosphere microbial communities from Kellogg Biological Station, Michigan, USA - KBS S5-3 metaG | ecosystem: Host-associated > Plants > Roots > Rhizosphere > Soil ... | reverse complement strand
ACAACCAACAGCAACGACACGTTAATCGTCAATTCAAAATCGGAAGCAATCTACAAGGCACTTAGCTCCCGGTGGTCTCAGGATCTGGTATTCGTTTGGCATCTGGGTCTGTTGCCGCTGTTGCCGTTTCTGCGCTTGTCCGGGGTCCGCCTGGTGGTGATGTTGCTCGGGATTGAAGCCTGGAGAGAACAGCGAGGACTGACGCGTAAACAACTCGAGAAAGTCGATCTGTTCCTGACAATCAGCGATCACACCTGGCGCAGCTTCGTCGCGTGCAATCCTCAGTTTGTTGACAAGCCACACTTAACAGTTCTACTGGGAATCGGTGAGCCGCTTAAAGGGGAGACACCCGCTCCGTCCGGACCACCCGCCGCGTTGATCCTAAGTCGCCTCTCGAAGGCTGAAGATTACAAAGGCCACCGTGAGGTTATTCGCGCGTGGCCGCGCGTGTTGCAGAACACGCCCGATGCCGAGCTTTGGATCGTGGGTGATGGTGACTTACGGAGCGACCTCCAGCGGCTGGTTGCCGAACTGCGATTGGAAAAGCAGATACGCTTTTGGGGGCCCGTCTCCGATGAAATTAAACAGGAACTTTTGCAGAAGAGTCGTTGCCTGCTGATGCCGAGCCGCGCCGAAGGTTTTGGGCTTGTTTACCTGGAAGCGATGAGGCTGGGACGGCCGTGTCTGGTGAGCACGCTCGACGCGGGCAGGGAAGTGGTTAATCCGCCTGAAGCTGGTTTGACGGTGAATCCGGATAATGAAAACGAGTTGGTCGATGCGACCTGCCGGTTGCTGAGCGATGGCGCCGAGTGGCAGCGATGGTCTGAACAAGCGCGCAAGCGTTACGAGGCGAATTTTACCGCCAGGCATTTTCAGGAGCGGCTGCTGTCGGCGTTGTTTCAGGACGCTCGCATCTAGGGGCACGACATTAACAACCGCCAAGTCGCCAAGATTGCCAGGGTAGACAGAAGCCAAACCTTCTCATGAGAAAACTGCATTTCCTTCTTGGGGCTCTCGGTGTCTTGGCGGTTAACAATACAAAGGCCGCGCCCCTACACGGCAAAAATGTTTCCAAAGAGCCCTTGCTGACGCGCGGGCTTCTGCAAATGCGTTGGGGGTGGCGCGCGAGTCGCCACCCCCAGCCTTTGTCTCCAACCGATGCGGGAATGCGAATTGATGTGACGCTAAGGTGTAGTTCCAGGGGCGGGCGTACCGCTTCCGGTCCTCGGTCCTTTCGGACCGGTACGTTTGCGATCGCTACGGCGGGTGCCCCCAGCTTGTTCATACTCACTGCTATCTGGTCCGTAATGCGCTTCCGTGGCTGAAAGCAGTCGCGTGTTCTTTTCACGCAGAGCCAACTCGGCCGTGTCGATCTCGTTTTGTAACGAGTCGAGAGCGGAAAGCTTTTCGTTGTAGCTGTCCAGCTTGTCGCTGAAGGAAGTGATGTCGGTTTCGTAGCCTGCCAAAGTGAGAGTCGCTCCAAAGTTAGGAGCGGGAGTTATGGATTTGAGACCCGCAAGACGTTGCCGGGCAGTTTCGAGGATCGCGGAAGTGCGCTTGGTTCGCGCCATAGTTTTTCTCCTTGAGTAGTTAGGTCAGGTTAAGGTTAGGAGACGTTGAGAATGAGCGAGCCCGGAGTATAAGCCTTTTTACCTGGAATTCAAGCGATGTCTTGATTTTTGCTGAGGAAAAACGAGGAAACCGAGCTTAAGAAGTCGATCGAATTTCCTATGTCACGCCCGGTAAATTCGCGAGTGCTTGTCGTAATTCGAAATTAGCTGCAGGGACGGTCGAATTTGCTGAAGGGAAATAAGAATTCGGGTGGGTCAATTTCGAATTAGGTGTTGGGAATTTCGAATTACTCGGCCGTATCTTCAATTTCCATCGAAGCTCCATCGATTTAGGAGCGTCCAAAATAAAACGGCATCGACGTAAAATTGGAATTCTTCCGAGCGATTGGCGAATTAGGTTTGGCGAGATTCAAATTGGTCAGAAGTAAATTCAATTTGCCGTCAACGGAATTCAGCGGCCAAGCATTTTCAAGAGCGGCTGGTGTCGGCGCTGTTTCAAGACGCTCGCAGGCAGGGCACTGCATGCGTTGTCCCCTGAACCCCGAGACTTGCTTTGCCGCAGAGACACAGAGACGCGGAGCGAAGAGAAAAGACTTAATTGACTGTCGTACCGTCTCCCTTGTGAATTGTCTTTCTCCGTGCCTCTGTGTCTCTGTGGCAATTGAATTCAGGCTGTTTAGATTCGCAAAGAGCCCTTGCTGACGCGCGGGCTTCTGCAATGAAAGTGCTGCACGTCATTCCGTCGGTGTCGGAGCGCTCGGGTGGGCCGGGGCAGGCAATCGTTCCCATGTGCAGCGCGCTCAGCGCGCAGGGCGTGGAAGTCCTGCTGGCAAGCACTGATGCTGACCTGCCCGCGCCAAACATGCCGGGTGGTCCAAAGCGCGGCGCGGTGACGCGATACAAGAACTTGCCGGCCATTTTCTTTCCCATACAGCTTGGCGCTTCCTTTAAATACTCGCGACCGTTTGCGACTTGGCTTGACGCACACGTTTCAGATTACGACCTGGTGCACATTCACGCGATATTCAATCACTGCTCGATTGCCGCGGCGCGTGCTTGTAGTAAGAAAGGTGTTCCTTACATCGTGCGCCCCCTCGGAACGCTCGACCCCTGGAGCATGAAGCAGAAGAGTTTCAAGAAGAAGGTTTTCTGGAAGGCCGGAGTGAAGACGATGCTCACGAAGGCCGCTACGATTCATTACACGACGAAAGGCGAGCAGGAAGCGGTTGAGAATTCACTCGGGTTGAACCACGGCGTTGTTGTTCCGCTTGGCGTAGATGCGCCGACGACACCGGACACCGAGGCAGTCGAGAAATTGGCGGCGAGGTTTCCGGCGTTGTTGGACCATCCGTATGTGCTGGTGCTTTCGCGACTGCATCCCAAGAAAGCGCTTGAGGTTCTGATCGAGGCTTTTGTTTCGCTGACAAAGCGTCCGGAAATCCGGCACTGGCGGCTCGTGTTGGCGGGCGAGGGACCACCTGACTACGTCGCTTCACTGAAACAAATTGTCGCCGAGCGTGACGCAAGCGACCTGGTTATCTTTCCCGGCTGGCTCGAGGGTGAACACAAGGAGGCAGCGCTTAGAAACGCGTCGCTGTTGGCGCTAACGTCGTATCAGGAGAACTTCGGCCTTTGTGTAATGGAAGCGTCAGCATGCGGCGTTCCGGTGCTGCTCAGTCCTCATGTCAACCTGGCATCGGAAATTGAAGCAGCCGGAGCAGGATGGATTTCAGTGGTGGACAGTGCGGCAATCGAGCGAGCGCTCTCTAAGATACTCAACGACCCTGATGAGCGGGAGAGTCGTGGATTAGCGGGCAAAGAATTCGCGCAAACCTTTAGTTGGACTCGCGTAGCAGAACAGCTGAAACAGCTCTATATGTCTTTACTGGAATCTGAGCCACAAACCTCAAACATTACTGATCTTAACTTCGAGCGAAGTGAAGCGTGAACAAAGTCTTTCTGGATAAAGCGTTGCGTGTCGTGAAAAGGAAGGCGGATGCTTACGCGGGTCGACTCTATTCAATTCAGCCGACGCTCGCCGCCATGAGCGCCCGGCCATTTGAGCTACACCTCGAGTTGACCAATCTCTGCAATGCGAATTGCATTTTCTGTCCTTATCAGTTTCAAACCAGAGATGTGCAATTCATGTCGGATGACGTGTTCCGCAAAGCTGTCCAGGATTTCGTGTTCATTGGCGGTGGCTCGGTTGGTCTAACACCCATCGTGGGAGACGCCTTAATCGATCCGAAGTTTTTGGAGCGGGTGAAATATTTGCGGTCGCACAAGGAGATCGATCGAATCTTCTTAACTACCAATGCAATTCTGTTGGACAAGCACGGTATCGATGAGGTGCTCAGGTCGGGTGTTACCTCCATGACGATTAGCACTGCGGGATTCGACAAAGATATGTACGAGCGGGTCTACCGGTCACAGTCTTACGAAAGAATGAGACGCAATGTACTTGATCTCGTCAAACAGAATGCCGACCTGGATCAGCCTATCAACATAACAATCGGGCTGCGAGCGGATCGCCCGCTTGATGAAGTGATGAAATATCCCGATTTCCAGCCGATACTTGAACATTATCCTTTGATAGATTTCACCTGGTCCTTTACCTCTGCGAACGGGCGGATTACGCGCGATATGCTGCCGACCACGATGAAGTTGAGAGTAGTGAAAAGCCGCAACGAGTCGTGTGTGCAATTGTATAACGGACCGATTGTATTGCCGGACGGAACGGTGATGGGCTGTAGCTGTGTCGCCTCGATGGATGCTATTGCTGACCTGGCAATCGGGAATATCATGGGCTCGAGTTTGCTGGAAGTTTGGACGAACGGGCGCATGAAGTCATTGCGTGCCAGCTTTGCTAATGGAACGCTCAACGACACCTGCAACAGCTGCGATATGTATCGCGATTTGGAACTGTATCGCATGTCTGAAGGACGTAAACGAGCTGATCTTAATCGTCAGCGAGGTCAAGGCCAGGTCGTACATCGGGCGGATAAACCTGTCGGACCTTTCTCTGGTGGCTGAGCGAGAATCTCATCAATGCCGTCGCTTTTAGCACCTCGTTGTCTTTGTAATGCCACTTAGTCTCTTACAACTGCAAACGACCGCTCGTTCCTGGGCCAGGCATTTTGGCCTGATTCCGGCATTGTCGCGAATACGGGGCCTGGTTCGTCCAAATGAAGCGGCAAAATATGAAAGTGCGTTCGGCGCCGCACTATTTGAAAGTGTCCGCGAGGGTGATTGCGTTTGGGATGTTGGAGCGAACGTCGGTTTCTATTCGGACGCACTTGCGGAACGGGTGGGCAGTGCCGGTTTAGTTTGTGCTTTTGAACCCGCTCCTAAATGCTTCGAAGCACTTCGACAAAAAGAAAGCGGTAATCTGAAAGCGTTGAACCTGGCACTGGGAAACACGGAAGCTACGCTAGCTCTAGCTCTTGCTGACAATCCGCTAGGAACAACCCATAGCCTTGCCCAAACGACGTCAGGCCCAAGCGTGATTGTTAAAGTAGTTCCTGGAGATTTGATGGTTGAGCGCCACGGCTTACGCGTGCCGAACGTTATTAAAATTGACGTAGAAGGTTTCGAAGAAGAAGTGATCGAGGGTCTTTCACATACACTGCCGAATAAAGATTGTCGCGCCGTATTTTGCGAAGTGCACTTCAGCATCCTCGATGAACGGGGTCAAAGGCAGGCACCGGCAAGAATACAAACGGCGCTGAAGCAATATGGCTTTGCGACTCGGTGGGTTGACTCCTCACATCTCGCCGCAATCAGAAATTAGATGCTCGATAGAGTCACGCCAGTAATTCTCACCTACAACGAGTCAGCGAACATCGCGCGCACTTTAAACTCAGTGCGTTGGGCTGAGTCTGTGGTCGTGTTGGATTCGGGTTCGCAGGATGAAACGAAGCAAATCGCCTCGGGTTATCCAAACGTCAGGTGGTTCGAGCGGACCTTCGACACTCATCAGGCGCAGTGGGAGCATGCGGTCCGCAACACCGGAATCAATAGCGAGTATGTGTTGGCGCTGGATGCCGATATGGAAGTGCCCGCAGCGTTTGTCCAGGAGCTCCGCGACAGTTTTCTTCCCGGCGAATTCGCCGGCGGTGACGTGCCTTTCATTTACAGTTATTACGGCAGACCGCTGGCCGGTTCTCTCTATCCAAATCAAATACGCGTCTTTCGTCCAAGTGCGGTGACGATAACGCAGGTCGATCACACGCAACATTTCGCGGTTGCTGGACCAGTCTACAAATTTCGCAATCGCCTGATTCATGACGATCGCAAACCGCTCGAACGCTGGGTTGCCGCTCAGCTTTCGTACCAGGTCCTGAACGACGACGCGGTAATGGGAAATGGCGGCGATAGCAGAAAGGGCGGTTTCAAGTATTCGTTGCGTCGCGCCGGGATAATGCCACCGCTCGTCGGCCTGATCGCTTACTTGCGCTCGGGTGGTCCCTTTGGCGGCGCCGCTTCGGCGCGCTACGCGTATGAAAGAATGGTCTGCGAAGGCCTGCTGGCGATTCGCCTGATGAACGGGCGCATGAAAGCTAAAGAACAGAATGTGCGGGATAGCGGGAACAATTAATTTCGTCGACGTCGATCGTTTGAACGCGATGACTGACGCACAGGCCCATCGCGGTCCTGACGATCGCGGCGTGCGAATGTTTCCTGAAGAGCGGGTCGGGTTGGGACATCGCCGGCTCAGTATCCTCGATCTTTCTCCCGCCGGTCACGAGCCGATGAGCAATACGGACGAAACTCTGTGGATCACTTTCAACGGCGAGATCTACAACTTCATCGAGCTGCGTCGCGAGCTTGAAAAAGAAGGCTGCGTTTTCAAATCACAGACAGACACTGAAGTGATCCTCCGGCTTTATGAACGCGACGGAACGGACTGTATCAAGCGGCTGAACGGAATATTTGCTTTGGCGATTCTGGATCGCAGGCGGAAGAAGGTGGTGCTGGCCCGCGATCATTTTGGCGTCAAGCCGCTTTATTACCATCGCTCGCAAGACAAATTTGTTTTCGCTTCAGAGATAAAAGGAATCCTTGCGTCCGGCATTTATTCCCCGCAAATTAACTGGCAGGGCTTTTACGATTACTTCACCTATCTCTACGTCCCTTGCCCGCAGACGATATTCGCCGGCATTTACCAACTGCCGCCGGCACACTTTCTGGAGTTTGATCTCGACACCAATCAAACGCAGCTCTCGCGCTACTGGTCTCTACCGCCGCGGACGGCAACCAATGGTCACGCGCCTTCTTATGACGAGAGCAAAAGCAAACTGCGAGAACTATTAACCGAGAGCGTCCGGCAGCAAATGATCAGTGATGTTCCGCTCGGCGTTTTTCTGAGCGGAGGCGTTGATTCGCCCATTCTCACCGGGCTGATGGCAGAACATTCGTCGCAGCCGGTGAAGACCTTTACTGTGACCTTTAGCGGAAAGGATGTGCAGCTTTACAACGAGGCGGAACCGGCACGCGCAGTTGCCCAGCGTTTTTGCACTGAGCATCACGAGATAGATGTCGACATTTCAGAGCCGCTCGACATGCTCGATCTGATTGAGTCGTTCGATCAGCCCTTCGGCAATCCCACCTTCTATTTGATGCAATTGATTTCGAAAGCGGCGCGACCGGATGTGACCGTCGCTCTTTGCGGCGCCGGTGGAGATGAACTGTTTGCCGGCTACCCGCGTCATCGCGCAGTGGGCTTAGCCGATTCCTTAAACTGGGTGCCGAGTTTTGTTTTCGCCGGCGCCGGTAAAGCCCTCGGGTTGTTGTCAGACAATTACCGCAAGCCGCAGTTAAGAAGAGCGCGGCAATTTGTCAGTGGACGCGATCAGGATTTCGCGCGGCAATATGTCAACTGGACGTATTTCATGACGGGGGACGAGAAAGCAAAACTCTTCGCTGGAACGGCGCTGGCTGCAAAGAGAAACGGTGAACGTTATCTGCCGTCTGAAAGGATCGTCAGGCAGTATCTTGAGAACGGCAGTTTGGATGGAAACAGCGCGCTTGATGTCGACCTGCAAACGTTCCTGCCCGATAACGTCCTGGAATACACAGACAAGATGAGCATGTCGGTGGGCCTGGAAGTGCGCGTGCCGTATCTCGATTATCGAGTAGTCGAGCATGCGCACTCGCTGCCGTTTGACTACAAACTCAAAGCGGGAAACTCCAAGCGCATCCTCAAGGAAACGTTTGCTGATTTATTACCACCAGAAAACCTCGGTCCCAAGAAGGGTTTCAATTTTCCACTTGCGACCTGGATGCGCGATCGTTTTGACAGTTACTTCGAGCAACAGATGACGCGTGAACGCGTGCAGGGCAGCGGCCTGTTCAACTGGGAATACATTCAGGCGCTGCGGCAGCAACATCGCACGGGCAAGAAAGATAATTCCTATCCGCTGTTCGGCCTCGTCATGTTTGATGCGTGGCAGAAAAAATACATGAACGGGCTGGGAGCGCAGGCCGCCTGCCTGCAGTGAGCGCGCAGCGCGCACAACATCAGAACCGGGAGCGGTAGCGACCGGCCAAACACTCTTGTTTGACAATTGGATTCGGAAATCTGTCGGTTTTCAAGTTGCCTCTTGGGCCGGTCGCTACCGCTCGCGGTTCTGCTATTGACCACAGAGACACAGAGGACACAGAGGTGGCACAGAGGAAACTGAGCAAATCTTGAACCCACTTAAAACACAAGTAAGACAGTTTTGGGAACGAATTCCCTGTGGCGCCGCTGATGCCAATGAAGCGGAAGAGGGCAGCCTTGCGTTCTTTGAAGAGGTGGAGAAACAGCGATACACCGGGGATGACTTCATGGCCGAGGTGGCGGGTTTCGATCGCTGGCAGGGAAAGAAAGTGTTGGAAGTAGGGTGCGGTCTGGGCACGGACTTACTTCAATTCGCCCGCGGCGGCGCGGAGGTCTATGCCATCGACCTCACTGAGAAGGCCGCACGGCTCGCGCGAAAGCGGCTCGGGCTTTATGGACTCAAGGGCAACATTTCAATCAGCGACTCCGAGACGCTTCCCTTCAAATCAGACTCTTTTGATTTGGTTTACTCGTGGGGCGTAATTCATCACACACCCGATACGGTCGCTGCTGCCAAAGAAATTCTGCGCGTCTGCAAACCCGGTGGGCAGGTGCTGGTGATGCTGTATCACCGTCGCTCGATACTCGCGTTTCAGGCCTGGCTGTTTTATGGGCTGCTGCGGGGGCGCCCGTTTGCATCTCCCAGCAAGGTGATAGCGGAGCGCATTGAGAGTCCGGGTACAAAGGTTTACACGCCCAGGGAGGGTCGTGAGTTATTTCCCGGTTTGAAATCTATTACCGTCAAACGAATTGTTACCCGTTACGATCTGCGCCTCGGCCGGCGACTTTTTCTTCCAGGCTGGTTGCGAAAGGTTGTGCCCGCTCGATTTGGTTGGTTCATGGTAGTGGAAGGTCAGAAGATCTGAACTCTGTGCCATCTTTGTGTTCTCTGTCTCTTCGTGGTGAGTGCTTCCGGAATAATCCACCACAGAGACACTGAGAACACAAAGACGGCACAGAGAATAATCGAAACCTCAATTCACGGTTTCTAATAACTAGGGGTTAATCATTGAACAAAATTAAAGCAGCGGTAGTCGGCGCGGGATTAATTGCAGGCAAGAAACACATTCCCGCCTTCATGCGTCACAAGAGCAAGGTAAAGTTGGTGGCCCTTTGCGATCTCAATCAGGAAGGCGCAAAAAAACTGGCGGCGCAATTTGGCGTGCCGCGTGTGTACGCAGACCTGGGCGAGATGATCGAAAAAGAAAAACCGGATCTGGTAGACATCTGCACGCCGCCACAAACACACGTCCGTCTCGCAGTGGAAGCGATGGACCGCGGCTGCAATGTGTTAATCGAAAAACCGATGGCGCTCAGTGTTGCCGAGTGTGACCGGATCGTCGAAGCCTCGCAGCGTAATGGCGTGAAAGTTTGTGTTGGTCACAGCGACCTTTTCTACTATCCCTTCATGGAGGCGAGAGAGCTCGTTAAGAGCGGAGCGATCGGAGAATTTCGCGGGATGCGAATCATGCTGTCAACGCCCACTGATTACATGACCTCACGCGAAGACCATTGGGCGCACAAACTGCCAGGCGGCGTTATTGGCGAGAGTGGCCCGCACATTGTTTACATGACGCTCGCCTTCATCAATCCGATTCGCAAAGTCAGCGTCGATGCGATGAAGGTGCTCGACTTTCCCTGGTCGCGTTATGACGACTACCGGATAAATTTGATCGGCGACAAAGCAATCAGTTCAGTCTCGCTTTCGTATACGACGGACCAGTGGGCCGCGCGTTTGGATATTCTCGGAGAAAAGGGAATTCTGACGTTGGATCTCGAAGCGATGTACCTGGTCAATAGCAGTCGTCCGAAGTTGAGCCCGGTGCCGGTGGCGTTATCCATCCTGGGTGAGTCGGGTCAGATAGTTCAGAACCTGGTTTCCAAGGGAGTGCGACTTGCGGCTGGCAAGTATGAGAACACCCACGACATCATCGTCAGTCGATTTGTCGACAGCATCCGCAATAACACCGACTCGCCGGTGTCTGCCGAAGAAGGGCGGGAAGCGGTTAGGGTACTCAACATGATTGTCGACAAGCTGGATGCTAATAGTTTCGAAGTGACAGTCGGTTCCGACAGCGCTGCTAAGGCTACGAGTTCGCCCGCCGCCTAAGTCGGTCATTGTTCAGCTTCAAACAATCCGCAATTCGAAATCCGCAATCCGAAATTCTTAACCATGTGTGGCATTTGTGGAGCAGTTGATTTTTCCGGCGGCATGAACGCGGCGGAGGTGGTGCGCGTGATGACGCCGACGATGCAACATCGCGGTCCGGACGATGAAGGAATTTCGGATTTCGGATTTCGGAGTTCGGATTTCCCAGGCTCCCTCGCTATAGGCATGCGGCGGCTCAGCATCATCGATATCGAAGGTGGACATCAGCCGATCTTTAATGACGACCGCACTGTCGGCGTCATACTCAACGGGGAAATCTATAACTTCATGGAGTTGCAACGGCAGCTCGCTGAGCGTGGTCACAAGTTCCACACGCGTTCGGATTCGGAGGTTGTGGTCCATTCGTATGAAGAGTGGGGAGCAGAGTGCGTCGAGCGTTTTGAGGGAATGTTTGCGCTGGCGATTTGGGACCAACGGAAGTTCCGAGTTTCGAGTTCCGAGTTTCGAGTTGGGGAAGGTGAGGGCAAGCTGTTTATCGCGCGCGACCGGCTGGGGATTAAGCCTCTTTACTACTATCCAAAGTTTCGAGTTCCGAGTTCCGAGTTTCGAGTTAAATCCGAACTCGAAACTCTGAACTCGAAACTCGAAACTTCTTCTGCCGAACTCGAAACTCAAAACTCGGAACTCGAAACTCTTATTTTCGCTTCCGAGGTGCGTACGCTGCTCGCCAGTGGTTTGGTGCCGCGAGTACTCTCACGCGAAGCGGTTGAAAGTTATCTCTTGTTTGGATCGGTGAGCGAGCCGTTGACTTTGATCGAGGGAGTTCGCTCGCTGCCGCCGGGTCATCACCTGACGATCGACGTCAAGGCAGGTCGGGGCTCGATCAAGATTGAACGGTATTGGAGCATTGCCGAAGTTTCGAGTTCCAGGTTTCAAGTTTCAGGCTCAAACGCAGAAGCAAGAACGGGGAACAACAATGCTAACGAAAGCAACAGCAAGAACCCGCCCGCTACCGCAAGCGGTACTGACAGTACACCCACGGCAAACGGCAGTGACAGTACACGCACTGCGGCGAAGCAGGTGCGCACGTTGCTCGAGGAGAGTGTTCGCGGACATTTGATCGCGGATGTTCCGGTGGGCGTCTTCCTGAGCAGCGGTATCGATTCCACCGCGCTCGCCGCACTCGCCAGCCGCGAAGTTTCCGGCGTTCATACCTTCACCGTCGCGTTTCCGGAAGGCGAGTTCAACGAAGCGGCAATGGCGCGTCGCACGGCGCAGGCTTTTGGGACTACGCACAGCGAAGTGATGCTCAGCGGCGACGACATGCTTGCGCGGCTGGATGAAGCGGTGGGCGCGCTCGACCAGCCGACGATGGACGGCATCAACACGTACTTTGTTTCCGCGAGCGCGCGCGAGGCAGGATTGAAGGTGGCGCTCTCCGGCCTCGGCGGCGACGAAGTGTTTGGCGGCTACAACTCGTTTCGCCGCACGCCCCGTTATCAACAGCTTGCGAGAGTAGGGAATCGCGTGCCGGATGGCATGCGCTCGATGATGGCTACGGCACTCGCGAGTGGCGGCGGCCGCTTCATCTCCGGCGATGCGGCGCGCAAGGCAGCGGCGCTGTGGAAGGACGCGGACTCGTTGCCTGATCCTTATTACTTTGGACGCATGCTGTTTTCGCCGGAGCAGGTTTCGGGGTTGATGAATGGCGCGTTGCCGCGCGTGGGCCGCTCGGCCTGGCGCGATTGGTTTACGGCGAGCGCGCAGCGAGCGAGGCAGTTGGATTCCTTCGCGGCGGTTTCTTGTCTTGAAGCGGAATCCTATCTGGTGAACACGTTGCTGCGAGACACGGATGCGATGAGCATGGCCCACTCGTTGGAAGTTCGCGTGCCGTTTCTCGATCATCCACTGGTGGAGTTTGTTACGCACCTGCCGCAGGAAGTGAAGCTGCGGAAGCACACGCCGAAGGCTTTGCTGGTGGCGGCGCTGGCCGACCTGTTGCCGGCGGAAGTGGTGAACCAGACCAAGCGCGGATTTACTTTTCCCTGGGCGGAGTGGCTGCGTGGTCCATTGAAGTCGCGGATCGAGAATGGGCTGGCGGAGTTGTCGCCCGCGCTTCGAGAGATGGTGGGAGCCAAGAGCGCGTGGAGCGTGTGGCAGAGTTATTTGGATGGAAAAACGACTTGGTCGCGACCGTGGAGTCTTTACGTGCTCAACGAATGGACGAAACGCAACGTGGATAATTAGCCGCGTTGGATAATTAGCCGCGGATTTACGCGGATAAGCGCGGATCAGGAAAGAAAGCAGAACGCAGAAGGCAGTAAGCAGTAAGCAAAAAGCGAAGCAGAAGCAGTTTATATCAGCGCGTATCCGCGTAAATCCGCGGCCAAAATATTCGGAACTCGAAACTTGGAACCTGAAACTTGAAACTCTTATGTACATTCTAGGCATTAACGCTTATCACGGGGACGCGGCGGCGGCCTTGATCAAGGATGGTCGCATCGTCGCCGCAGTTGAAGAGGAGCGCTTCAATCGCGTCAAGCATTGCGCCGGCTTTCCGGCAGAGGCCGTTCGCTATTGTTTGGAAGTTGCCGGCATCGGCATAGAAGACGTCGCGCACATCGGCATCTCGCGCGACCCTTCGGCCCACCTGCACAAAAAGATTCTGTTTGCGGCTACGCGGGCAGCGAAACAGGGTGGGCAGTGGGCAGTGGGCACCGGAACAAAGGGCAAGGGGGGAAGAGGTGAAGAGGGGAAAAGGGGAACCGGTAAGGCGGAAGTC
>Ga0070669_100002590_pt1 | contig 13075 bp, 11 predicted proteins | sample KBSS53metaG_FD_64680 | JGI IMG/M metagenome (GOLD analysis project Ga0070669, IMG submission 64680) | Switchgrass rhizosphere microbial communities from Kellogg Biological Station, Michigan, USA - KBS S5-3 metaG | ecosystem: Host-associated > Plants > Roots > Rhizosphere > Soil ... | reverse complement strand
GACCTCGATGCCGAGCTTGCGCAGACGCTGGACGTTGCCGCTCTCGGCGACGTCGCTGCCCTGAACCTGGTAGCCGAGATTGTGGAGGATCTCGGCGATGCCGCTCATGCCGATGCCGCCGATGCCGACGAAATGGATGACGCCGATGTCGAGAGGAAGGCCGCGCATCAGTGCGTTCCTCCCGGCAGTGCGGCGCGCGCATCCCGCGGCAGCAGGCGAATGACGAGATCGGCGAGCCGGTCGGCGGCGTCGCGCCGGCCGAGGCCCTTGGCCACGGCGGCCGCTTTCTCCAGGCGGCCCGGATCGGCCAGCGCAGCTTCGAGTATGTTGGCCAGCGTCGCCGGCGACAGCGCGCTCTCCGGCAACAGCCAGCCGCCGCCGATCGAATCGAGCGCGTGGGCGTTGGCCATCTGGTGGTCGTCGATGGAATTGGGCAGCGGCACCAGCACGGCCGGCCGGCCGGCGGCGGTCAGCTCCGCCAAGGTGGAAGCGCCGGCGCGCGTCACCAGCAGATGCGCCTGGCGCAACCGTGCCGGCACATCCTCGAAGAACGGCTTCAGGTCCACGGTCAGGCCGAGCGAACGATAGTCTTCCTGCGCCCGCGCAACGTCCTCCGCGCGCGCTTGCTGTGCGATGGCAAGGCGGTGGCGCAGTTCCTGTGGCAGCAGCGCGACGGCTTCCGGCACCGCCTTGCCGAACACACGCGCGCCGAGCGAGCCGCCCATCACGAACAGGCGCACCGGTCCGCCCGCTTGCGGCGCGGCGTAGGGCGCGTCGGCAATGACCGAGATTTCCGGTCGCACCGGGTTGCCGGTCACAGTGCGCCGCTCCGCCGGCACGATCTCGGCGAACTTGACCTGGTCGAAGCTCAGCGCCAGATGCGCCGCGCGCTTGGCGAGGAAGCGGTTGGCACGGCCCATCACCGCGTTCTGCTCGTGCAGCAGGGTCGGAACATTGCTGCGCTGCGCGGCGGTCAGCGGCGGGATCGACGGATAGCCGCCGAAGCCGACCACCACCGCGGGCTTCAAGCTGCGCAGCAGGCTGCGCGACTGCATGAAGCCGAGCCCGAGGCGAGCGAAGTTGCGCAGCCGCGCGACCGTGCCCTTGCCGGCGACGCCGCCGGAAGCGATGCGATGCACCTTCACCTGCGGCAGGCGATCGCCGAAACCGCCGCCGCGTTCGTCGGTCGCGAGGTCGACAGCAAGGCCGCGCTTCAGCAGCGCGTGCGCCAGCGCTTCCGCCGGGAACATGTGGCCGCCGGTGCCGCCGGCCGCGAGCAGGATGCGGGGCGCGCTCATGTATCGAGGCTCCCCGGGAAACGCTTGCGGGTGAGCGCGAGCAGCATGCCGACGCCGAGCGCGATCGCGATGATCGACGAGCCGCCGTACGAGATGAAGGGCAGGGTCATGCCCTTGGTCGGCATCAAGTGCAGGCTGGACGCCATGTTGATGACCGCCTGCAGGCCGAAGCCGGTGGCAAGCCCGGTGACGCCGAGCAGCACGAACATGTTGTGCTCGGAGACCATGCGCGACAGCGCGCGCAGCACGATGAAGGCGAAGCAGGAGACCAGCAGCAGGCAGACGACCAGGCCGAACTCCTCGCCCGCCACCGCGAAAATGAAATCCGAGTGCGCGTCGGGCAGCACCATCTTGACCGAGCCTTCGCCCGGGCCGCGGCCGGTCAGGCCGCCGTTCTGGAATGCCTCCAGCGCGCGGTCGATCTGGTAGGAATCGCCGGTGCCCTTCAGGAACTGGTCCACGCGCTCGTGCACGTGGAAGAACATGAAATAGGCGCCGACCAGGCCGCCGGCGCCGAGGCCCGCGAACAGGATGACCCAGATGAAGGGCAGGCCGGCGACGAAGAACTGCGCGAACCAGGTGGCGGTGATGACGGCGGTCATGCCGAGGTCGGGCTGCTTCAGCAGCACGAACACCACCAGTGCGAAGGTCGCGATGGCAATGAGATTGCCCGGCACCCGCTGCTCGCTCATTTTCAGCGAGAACATCCAGGCGGCGAAGATCGCGAAGGTCGGCTTCAGGAACTCCGAGGGCTGCAGGGAGAACGGCCCGACAGCGATCCAGCGAGTCGCGCCCTTGATCTCGGTGCCGTAGAGCAAGGTCAGCGTGGTGAGGCCAAGGAACAGCAGGAACAGCAGCACGCCCAGGCGCCGCACCTGCTTGGGCGACAGCATGGAGACGCCGAGCACCACCGCGAAGGCGACGGGCAGCATCACATAGTGCTGGCGCACCATGTGCCAGCTGTCGAGCCCGATGCGGGTCGCGACCGCGGGGCTGGCGGCCAGCACCAGGATCGCACCCATGAACATCAGCGCGCCGACCGTCGCCAGGGTCCAGCGATCGACCGTCCACCACCACAGCCCGACGACGGAGCGGTCGGCGCGCGTGAAATTCGTCATGCCGCCCCCTTTCCGCCAGTCTTTTGACTGGAGAGGGCGTGCACGAGCTTGCGGAAATGATCGCCGCGCGCTTCGAAGTTCGGATACTGGTCCCACGAGGCGCAGGCGGGCGACAGCAGCACGGTCGCGCCCGGCTTGCGCTCCTTGCGCGCCTCGGCGCTGGCGGCGTCGACCGCCTTGTCCAGCGTGCCGCATTGCGTGAAGTGGAGCTTGCCGCGCAGCTGCCTGGCGAAGTCGTTGGCGCATTCGCCGATCAGGTAGGCGTGGCGCACGCGCTGATAGAATTGATCGAGCCCGACGAGCCCGCCTTCCTTGGCGCGGCCGCCGATGATCCAGTAGATCGGGTCGTAGCAGACCAGCGCCTTGGCAGCCGCGTCGGCGTTGGTCGCCTTGCTGTCGTTGACGTAGCGCACGCCGTCGATGGTCGCGATCAGCTCCTGTCGGTGGGCGAGGCCCGGATACGACTTGAGCCCGGCAATGATGGCGGTGCGGTCGAGGCCCATGGCCTTGGCCGCGATGTAGGCGGCGGCGGCGTTCTGCCAGTTGTGGCTGCCGGGCAGGGTGGCGATCGTCTTGAGATCGAAAATCGGCTTGGCTGCGGCGCCGGTGCGGTCCACCAGCATGCCGTTCAGCGCGTCGATGCCGCCCTTGACCTCGCGTTCGACCGAGATCGGGATCAGCTTGCGGCCGGACTCCTTGAGCCTGGCGAAAAGATCGCGGCAAGGTTGGTCATCGACGCCAAGGACACCGATGCTTCCACGACCTTTCGGGCGCAGGATCAGAGCCTTGGCGTCGATGTAGCCATCTATCCCGCCGTGTCGGGATAGGTGGTCCGGCGTAATGTTGAGCAGGATCGCGACGTCGCAGATCGCGCTCGGCGTGAGCTCCAGTTGGTAGGAGCTCAGTTCGAGCACATAAATGCCGTCGCCCGGCAGCGGTTCCAATGACAAAGCTGCGGCACCGAGGTTGCCACCGACCTGTACCTGCTTGCCGCCCTGGCGCAGGATATGCGCGATCAGCGTGGTGGTGGTCGACTTGCCGTTGGTGCCGGTGATGCCGACGTAGCGCTGCCGCGGCATCGCGCGGTACAGCAGCTCGATGTCACCAAGAAGTGGCTTGCCGGCCTCCTTGGCCAGCGCCGCCACCGGATGCGGCGCGGGATGGGTGTGCGGGATGCCGGGGCTCATCACCAGCATCTCCGGCCGCGACCAGTTGGCCTTGGCGAGTTCCACGATCATGCCGGCGGGCATGGCCGCGCGCGCCGGCTCGCTATCGTCCCACGCCCACACCGTCGCGCCGCTCGCCTCGAGCGCGGCCGCGGTCGCGCTGCCCGTCCGGCCGAGGCCGAGCAGGGCAACGACCTTGCCTGCGACGTCTGGGATGCGGATGGGCTGCGGCACGAGCGCGAGGGTCCTTATCGCAATTTCAAGGTGGAAAGGCCGATCAGCGCCAGCACCGCGGCGATGATCCAGAAGCGGATGACGATGGTGGGCTCGGCCCAGCCCTTCTTCTCGAAGTGATGGTGCAGCGGCGCCATGCGGAACACGCGGCGGCCGGTGGTCTTGAACGAGATCACCTGCACGATGACCGAAATGGTCTCCAGCACGAACACGCCGCCGATGATGGCGAGCACCAGCTCGTGCTTGGTGATGACGGAGATGGCGCCGAGTGCGCCGCCCATGCTGAGCGATCCGGTGTCGCCCATGAACACCATGGCCGGCGGCGCGTTGAACCACAGGAAGCCGAGGCCGGCGCCGCACAAGGCGCCGCAGAACACCGCCAGCTCGCCGGCGCCGGCGACGTGATGCAGCTGCAGGTATTCGGAGAAGTTGGCGTTGCCCGCGAGATAGGCGATGAAGCCGAGGGTCGCGGCCGCCATCATGACCGGCACGATGGCAAGGCCGTCGAGCCCGTCGGTCAGGTTCACGGCGTTGGACGCGCCCATCATCACCAGCATGCCGAACGGCAGGAAGAACCAGCCGAGCGGGATCAGCACTTCCTTGAAGAACGGCACCGCGAGGCCGGTCGACAGCGGCTCCTCCTGGACCCAGATCACGATCGCGGTCGCGAGTATGCCGATCACGAACTGGGCCAGCAGCTTGAAGCGGCCGGGCAAGCCCTTGGTGTTGCGCTTGGTGAGCTTGAGGAAATCGTCGCCGAAGCCGATCGCGCCGTAGCCGACGGTGACCATCAGCACGACCCAGACATACGGGTTGCTGACATCCGCCCACAGGATGGTGGTGGCGCAGGCGGAGATCAGGAACATGAGGCCGCCCATGGTCGGCGTGCCCTTCTTGGTCAGCAGGTGCGATTCCGGCCCGTCGGTGCGGATCGGTTGGCCTTCGCGCTGCTTGATCCTGAGCCAGTTGATGATGTGCGGGCCGATCAGCAGAGTCAGAAAGAAAGCGAACAGAATGGCGCTGCCGGCGCGGAACGTCTGGTAGCGGAAGACGTTCAGCGGGTTGAGCTCGTCGGATAAAGGCGCCAGCAGATTGAACAGCATCCCCCGAGGTCCCCCTTAGTGACCGTTGCCGGTCGTCCGGCCTGCGTTGCGGTCGAGCCCGCGCACCGCTTCGACCAGCGGCGCCATGCGCGTACCCAGCGATCCCTTGATCAACACGGTGTCGCCGGCCTTCAGCGCGGCGATCAGCGGCTGCACCATCTCGTCCGAGGTCACGCGATACGCGCCCTTCATCGGATCCGGCAGCAGGTCGTAGAGCCCCTTCATGTGCGGCCCGACCAAGAACGCGAGCTCGACCTTGGCTGCGGAGAGGTCTGGCGCCAGGCCGCGATGCAGCTCCGGCGCGGCGTTGCCCAGCTCGCGCATGTCGCCAAGCACCGCGATGCGCCGGCCGCCGAACACGGTCGGCAGCGTGCCGAGCAGGTTGAGCGCCGCCCGCACCGAGGCCGGGCTGGCGTTGTAGCCTTCGTCGATCAGCTCGAGATCGCCGCCTGCGATGTGCAGATGCTCGCGCTTGCCGCGGCCCTTCAGCGCCTGCACCGCGCCGAACGCGGGCAGCGCGTGGTCTAGGTCGAGGTTAAGCGCGAACGCGGCCGCCAGCACCGCGACCGAGTTCAACGCGAGGTGGCGTCCCGGCGCCGCCATGCGATAGCGCAGGCGCTTGCCGCCGATTTCCGCCGTCACCTGGTTGCCGTCGGGTTCTACCTGGCAATCGATCAGCCGCGCCCAGGCGCCATCCTTGGTGCCGAAGGTCAGGACCCGCGCGCCCATGCGCTTGGCCTTGGCCTCCAGGCGGTCGAAATGCGGATTGTCGAACGGCAGGACGGCCGAGCCGCCGGGCATCAGGCCGTCGAAGATCTCGGCCTTGGCGTCGGCGATCTCGGCCACCGAGGCGAAGAATTCGATATGCACCGGCTCGACCGTGGTGACGACGGCGACGTGCGGCCGCACCATCTGCGACAGCGGCGAAATCTCGCCGGCGTGGTTCATGCCGAGCTCGAACACGCCGTAGCGGGTGTCGCGGGGCATGCGCGCCAGGCTGAGCGGCGCGCCCCACTGGTTGTTGAGGTTGCCGGTGGTGGCGAAGGTCGGCGCGAACAGCGCCAGCACCGAGCGCAGCGCTTCCTTGGTGCTGGTCTTGCCGACGCTGCCGGTGACGGCGGCGACCTCGGCATTGGTCCGGCCGCGCGCGGCGCGCCCAAGATCTTCCAGCGCCTTCATGGTGTCGACGACTTCGATCACCGGCGCGCTGGCGGGCAGGTTATTCGGACGGCGATGGATCAGCGCGCCGGCCGCGCCGCGCTGCAACGCGGCGGCGGTGAAATCGTGCCCATCGAAGGTCGGGCCTTGCAGCGCCACGAACAGGTCGCCCTGTTCGAGGCTGCGCGAATCGATCGACACGCCGGTGGTGACGAAGTCGCCTGAACTTTGCCCGGCGACGGCGGCGGCGATCTCGGCGGCGGTCCAGAGCGCGCTCATCGCACCAACCTCACCGGCGCGCCGCCCAGCTCGGCGGCGATCTGGCGCGCCACTTCGGCATCGTCGAACGGATAGGTCTTGTCGCCGACGATCTGGTAGGTCTCGTGGCCCTTGCCGGCGATCACCAGCAGGTCGCCTTCGCGCAGCTCGCTCATGCCGACGCGGATCGCCTCGGCGCGGTCGCCGACCTCGATCGCGCCCGGCGCCTTGGCCAGGATCTCGGCGCGGATCGCCGCCGGCACTTCGCTGCGCGGATTGTCGTCGGTGACGATGACACGGTCGGCGAGGCGGGTCGCGATCTCGCCCATCATCGGGCGCTTCCCGCGGTCGCGGTCGCCGCCGCAGCCGAATACGACGGCCAGTTGGCGCGCGGCATGCGGGCGCAGCGTGGTCAGCACGGCTTCCAGCGCGCCCGGCTTGTGCGCGTAATCGACATAGACCGCGCCGCCGGCCGGCGTGCCCGCCACATGCTCGATGCGGCCCGGCACGCCGGTCAGGCTGCCGATCAGGCCGGCGATCTTGTTGGCGTCAGAGCCGCTGCCGATGACGAGGCCGATCGCGGCCAGCAGATTCTCCGCCTGGAAGCCGCCGGCAACCGGGAATTCCGCGACATGATGTGCGCCGAACAGGCCGAGTTCCAGCAGCTGGCCCTGCGGCGTCGGCTTCTGCTTCAGGAGTTGGATATCGGCCTGGTTGCTGCCGAAGGTGATGAGGCGCTGCCGGCGCTGGCGCGCGCGCTCGATCACGCGCGGCGCCTGGGCCAGCTTCAGGTTCACCACCGCCGTGCCGCCTTGCGGCAGCAGGTCGGAGAACAGGCGCAGCTTGGCCTCGAAGTAGCTCGCCATGTCGGCGTGATAGTCGAGGTGATCCTGCGACAGGTTGGTGAAGGCGGCCGCCGTCACCTTCACGCCGTCGAGCCGATGCTGGTCGAGCCCGTGGCTCGACGCCTCCATGGCAAGGTGCGTGACGCCGTTGTCGGCGAGTTGCGCCAGGATGCGATGCAGCGCGATCGGATCGGGCGTGGTGAGCGAGCCCGGATCATTCAGCTTGCGCGAGATGATGCCGAGGGTGCCGAGGCTCGCCGCCTCGCGCCCTTCCAGCGACCACAGCTGGCGCGCGAAGGCGACAGTGGAGGTCTTGCCGCCCGTGCCGGTGACCGCCGCGATGCACTGCGGCTGGTTGCCGAAGAAGCGCGCGGCCAGCTGCGCAAGGGCGCGGCGCGGCTCTTTCGCGGTCACGACGGCAACGTCGGCCGGCAGATCGGCAAACGCGCTGCCTTCTGGCGCGAGGATGACCGAAGCGCCGGCCTTCGCTGCGGCCGCGACGAAGCTGCGGCCGTCGGCCTTGCTGCCGGGCAGCGCGGCGAACAACGCGCCGGCCTTCACCCGGCGCGAATCGAGCGCCAGGTCCCGCACATCGATCGCCGCGTCGCCGGATTGCAGGCGCAGGTCGTCGATGCCGAGAATCAACTCATTCAGCTTCAAGCGGCGCCTCCGGAATGGAAACGGGTTGCGCCGACACATTCAATGGCGTCGGCGCCGCTGCGGCGCCGAACGGAGTCGGTGCCGGTGCGCTCGCTTTTTTGATCTGGGATTGCGCCTTTTTTGCGGTTGGCGAATCGTAGTCCGCGACCATGCCGACCAGCGGGTTCTGCGCTTCCGGCGCGTCGTCGGGCGTCGGCTTCAAACCGTAGAGCGGCGCGATCCGCTGCACCACCGCGCCGACCACCGGCGCGGTCACCCAGCCGGCGGTGGCGTAACCGTGGCTGCTGGCGTTGGGCTTCGGTTCGTCGACCATGGCCAGGATCGCGAAGTGCGGGTCGTTCATCGGGAAGGCGGAGACGAAGGTGGCAAGGCGCGTGTTGGTCGCGTAGCCGTGGCCCTTCTGCTTGTCGGCGGTGCCGGTCTTGCCACCCACCAGATACCCGGGCGCGTTCGCCTTCTTTCCGGTGCCGATCTGCACCACCAGACGCATCAGTTGGCGCAGTTGTTGCGAGGTCTGCTCGCTGATCACCCGCGTGCCGTCCGGCACTTCGCCGGGCTCGCGCTTCAGCAAGGTCGGATCGCGCAGCATGCCGTGATTGACGATGGCGCCGACGCCGGTCAGCAACTGGATCGCATTCACCGAGATGCCATGACCGTAGGAGATGGTCATGGTGTTGATGCGCTTCCAGTTCTTCTGTGACGGATAGAACGGCTCGCCGACGTCCGGCAGCTCGATCGGCGATTTGTCCATCAGGCCGAAGCGCTTCAGGTACGCCTGCTGCATCTCCGATCCGAACAGGTCGGCCATCTTGGCCGAGCCGATGTTGGACGAGTAGGTGAAGATCTCCGGGATGGTCAGGAACCGGTGCTTGCCCTTGTAGTCGTCGATGCTGTAGCCGCCGATGCGGATCGGCTTGGTCGCATCGAAGCCGTCGGCCAGCGTGGTGGTGCCGCTGTCGAGCGCGATCGCGGTGTTGAAGATCTTGAAGACCGAGCCCATTTCGTAGAGCCCGAGTGTGGCGCGATCGAAGCGCGTGTCGTCGCTGGCCTCGCCCGGCCGCGCCGGGTCGAAGTCCGGCAGCGAGACCAGGGACAGCACTTCGCCGGTCTTCAGGTCCATGATGATGCCGGCGCCGCCGATGCCGTTGAAATCCGCAATCGCGCGGTTCAGCTCCTCGTGCAGGATGTGCTGCACGCGCACGTCGATGGAAAGCTGCAGCGGCCGCTCGCCACCCTGCAGCAGATCGTCGAACGACCGCTCGACGCCGGCGAGGCCGCGGCTGTCGACATCGGTGTAGCCGACCAGATGCGCGGTGAGGTTGCCCTGCGGATAGACCCGCTTGGTCTCGGCCTGGAAGTAGATGCCGGGCAAGCCGAGGCGGTTGACCGCCTGCTGCTGGCGCGGCGTCAGGTTGCGCTTCAGCCACACGAAGCCGCGGTCGGTATCGAGCTTGGCGGCGGTCGAGGCGATGTTGAGGTCCGGCAGGACCGAGTTCAGCATCTGCGCGGTCTCGTCCGGCTCCTGCACCTGGCTCGGATTGGCATAGAGCGAGGCGGTGGTGAGGCTGGTGGCGAGCACCACGCCGTTGCGGTCGACGATGTCGGCGCGGTCGGCGGTCTTGACCTTGGCCTGCGGCACCATCGCAGCCTCGGCGCCGTCCGGCAGCAGGGTGACGGCGACCAGGCGCACGGCGATGACCACGAATACGACCGCGAACAGGCTGGCGCCCAGCAGGACGCGGCTGTGGCTGACCTCGAGCGCGCGCTTGCGCGGCCCGTCCGGCTCCAACTCCAGCGACATGGGGTTGATCACCGGCTGCGGACGCTGCGCGACGATGTCGGGCAGGGGGCGGCGCGTCATTGTGCACCTCCGTCAGCTGCTGGTTGATCCTGGGCCTTCTCCATGTCGGCCAGGATGGCGTCGATCATGGCGTCGGCCTCGGCCTGCTCGTCCTTCGGCTTCAGCGGCTTCGGCTCATGCTTGGCCTGCGGCGCGGCAGCCTGCTGCTGCTCCGTCACCTGATCCTCGGCCTTCACCTGCACGACCGGCGCGGGCTGCGCTTGCGGCGCGCTGGACACCAGCGGCGGCTGCGGCTCAGCCGGCACTTCGGGAGTCAAAGGCAGGTCTTCGATGCGCAGCGGCAGGCTGGCGAAATCGCCGATCTGGCCGGGCGTGGTCGGCACCAGACCGGTATGACGGCGCGTGAGGTCGGCCAGCCGCAGCGGATCGTTGAGATAGCTCCATTCCGCATCGAGCACGTGGATGGCGTTGTAGTTGGCCTCGATCTGGCGGCGCACCTCGCGCAGGTCGCGCTCCTTGCCCTGCACGTTGTATTTGACCTGGAACAGGCCGATGCCGAGCAACGCCAGCACGACCACCCAGACGATGGCGCTGATCCGGATCATGCCGCGTCCTCCAGCCGCGTATCGGTGCGCTCCGCCACGCGCAGGCGGGCAGAACGGGCGCGGGGATTGGCCTTGGTCTCGGCTTCGCTCGGCTCGATGCCGCCGGGCGCGATCAGGCGCAGGGTCGGCTTGGTCTCGATGTCCTGGATCGGCAGGTGGCGCGAGGCTTTCGGATTGCGGCCGGCATGCTCGCGCAGGAACTGCTTCACCCGGCGATCCTCCAGCGAATGGAACGACACCACCGCCATGCGGCCGCCCGGCGCCAGCAGGCGCTCTGCCGCGGCGAGGCCGCGGTCGATCTCTCCGAGTTCGTCATTCACCGCAATGCGCAGCGCCTGGAAGGTGCGGGTCGCGGGATCGATGCGGTCTTTGGCTGGCCCGATGGCGCGGCGCACGATCTCCGCCAGATCCCGGGTGGTGCTGATGGGCGCGAGGGCGCGGGCCGCAACGATGGCCTTGGCGATGCGGCGCGCCTTCTTCTCTTCGCCGAAGGTGAAGATGAGGTCGGCGAGCGGCCGCTCGGCCATCTCGTTCACCAGGTCCGCAGCGCTCTGGCCAGCGCGCTCCATGCGCATGTCGAGCGGGCCTTCGAAGCGGAAGGAGAAGCCGCGCTCCGCCTGGTCGATCTGCATGGAGGAGACGCCGAGATCGAGCGTGACGCCCTGGACAGCTTCGACGCCACGCGCGCTGAGCAGTTCGAACATGTCGCCGAAGCGGCCCTGCACGATATGCAGGCGGCCGGCATAGCGGTCGAGCAGCGGCGCCGCGCCTTTCACCGCGTCGGGATCGCGATCGATCGCGAACACCGTGCATTGCGCGGCTTCCAGCAGCGCGCGGCTGTAGCCGCCGGCGCCGAACGTACCGTCGACATAGATCGCGCCGTCGCGCGGAGCCAGCGCCTCGATCACTTCCGTCAGCAGAACGGGGCGATGCGGCGCTTTTTCCATCGCCGTCTCGCTCATCGATTGCCCCCTTGGGTATCGTTCCCTGGGCCTTGCTGGCGCAAGGTGCGCTGCTTGTCGGCGGCGCGCTGGCGCGCCTCCGCCTTGTAGGCTTCGAGCGCCTGTGGTTCCCAGATCTCGAAATAGCGGCCGCGCCCCGCGAACGCCGCCATCTCGGTCAGCTTCGCATGCGCGCACAGCGTTTCCGGCAACATGATGCGACCTTCGCCGTCGAAGGCGAGCTGCTTCGCATCGGGAAACAGCGCAGCGGTCAGATCGTCATGCTCTTGCGAAAAAAGATCGACGTTCTGCGTGCTGTCGATCAGCGACTGCATCCAGTCCATGCCGGCGCACTGCAGCGCCTGCAGCTTGAAGGATGGAAATGCGACGATGCCTTGGAAGGTCTGCTCGGCGAGGGTGGCGCGAAAGGTCGCTGGAACGGACACCCGGCCCTTCCGGTCGATCTTGTTCACGAAGGTATCGATGAACAGTGCCATGACGTCCCGAGCTAGCCCCTCGACCCTTTTTGGGCGCCTCGCGGCCACCGCAATTGGTCCTTCCACCCGACGCGTCGGTCGGCCCATCCCGGCCATCGGCGCGCCCCAAATCGCGCCCGGTCAGAGATGGGAGTAAGTCTGTGGATAGTGGGATATCATGGGATATCATGGGCGTCAATGGGATTAGGCTGTAACTCTCTGGAAAATCTTGGATTTTTGAGATTTCGTAAAGATCAGTTGCCCGTGAGAAGGCAATGTTAACAATTATTTATGCGGAAGCGTTCACGCGTGGCCTGAAGGGCACCCCCCAGGGGCCGGGTTTTGAGGGATGTTTCGCCCGTGAACAGGACAGGAACAGGCGGGAATCCGTCCACCCGGTGGCCACCGGTATCATCGTTCCGTAAGGTAAATTGAATCAATAAGTTAAAAAGTGCCAGATGGCCTGTAAGCCGGGTTCTGTCCAGGGCGTTGCCGCCCTTGGATGGCCATTCCTCTGGGACGCCCGTTGCCGGACGCCTCGCGCGACCTACCCGAGAATCTGGCGCGGAAAGGCGCCTGGGCCGGTTGCCCGGCCCCATTCTCCTATCTGGTCTTGCTCCCGGTGGGGTTTGCCGTGCCGGCGCCGTTACCGGAACCGCGGTGCGCTCTTACCGCACCGTTTCACCCTTACCGCGGCCTCGAAAGACCGCGGCGGTCTGTTCTCTGTGGCACTGTCCCTAAGATCGCTCTCGCCGGGCGTTACCCGGCACCGTCTTTCCGTGGAGCCCGGACTTTCCTCCACCACCGCGGCAAGCCGCGGCGGCAGCGGCCATCCGGCCATCTGGCACGGCAGTTAGCTAGGAGTGTGCGGCGTTGTTGTCAACCAAGCCGGCCAGGATGGTCTTCATCTCCAGGTCGGGCACCGGCCGCAGGATAGCCGGCCGGAAATGCCGGCAGAAGGCGACACAGGCGGCGCGGCGCGCCTGCTGCGGGTCGATGTTGGCCTTGGCCGGGCCGGTCAGGTCGTAGCCGTAGGCGGCGAGCGCCTGGAAGAACTGCTCGTCGCCCCACTCGATCGCCTTGGGCGTCGGCCAGTTCGCGATCCCTTCGACGAACAGCCGGTACCAGTCGAACAACTCGCCGGGGTCCAGCTTGCGCAGCGGCGCCACGTCGGAATGGCCGAGCACGCGCTCCAGCGGGATGTCGTGGCGGGTCTTGATGTCCTTGCAGAGGGCGACGACCGCGTCCATCTGCTTGAGCTGGAACGGGCGATAGCCGAACTCGTGCCCGGTGTTGACAATCTCGATCCCGATCGAGCGGGCGTTGATGTCGCGCTCGCCCTTCCAGGCGCTGATGCCGGCGTGCCAGGCGCGCTTGTCCTCCGGCACCATGCGATGGATCTTGCCTTCCTC
>Ga0070669_100002588_pt1 | contig 13082 bp, 11 predicted proteins | sample KBSS53metaG_FD_64680 | JGI IMG/M metagenome (GOLD analysis project Ga0070669, IMG submission 64680) | Switchgrass rhizosphere microbial communities from Kellogg Biological Station, Michigan, USA - KBS S5-3 metaG | ecosystem: Host-associated > Plants > Roots > Rhizosphere > Soil ... | reverse complement strand
GCCAAGGCCGACCCGCTCCGTGGCCCACGAGATGGCCCTCACCAATGCCGCACCCGCCAGATGGAGGCCATGTGTCGCCGACGCCGACACCCTCTGTGAGGTATCGGCGACCATTTCACCACCCCCGCGGTATCCCACGGCGACCCCGCACAGAAGCACGAGTACCGTCCCGACGCTGACCGCGCGCACGTTACGCGCGGTCGAGCTCCCACCGGAGGTCGCCTTCGCGTTCTTGGTTGGATGAGGCGTCGGCAACGGTGCGATGACGTCCAGGCTCGGGACCTTCTCCACGCGCGTCACGACAGCCGCCTGCGATGCTCGCAGATACAGGGCCTGGAGCACGGCCATTCGTCCAGGACGCTCGAAATATCCGAGTGCCTCGTCGTAATGAGCGATCGACGCGTACGCAGGGATCGGAGCGGTCGCCTGCGAGATGAGGAGCCTCAGTTGGACGGGCGGCTCGGCCTGTCCGAGCGTCGCCTGCAGCAATTGACCGAGGCGACGGACCGGCTCCTGGACCGCTGTCCCCGCGATCACGTTCACTCGACCGACGGCCGAAAGCTGAATCTGGTGCAGCTCTGGAAGCAGTGCGTTATCAGGGTCCCTCGAGACAGCTTCCACCACCGCGCGGACGACGGCCACGGCCTCGTACCAGTCGACCGCAATCCTGCGGGCGAGAACGTCGGATAGCGCCAATGTGTCGCTGATCATGGGAACCCTATCGAACCTGACGATTCAGAGATTTCTGACCCACGCCGCCACGGCGTTCAGCAGATCGCCGACCCACAAGCTCAACGTGTTCACGAACGCGGTCGGTCCACCCAGCAGCACGATGACGATGAGCAGGAACACAGTGACGGGAATGACCGTCATCCATCCTTCGTGCGGCTTTCCAGAAATGTCCATGTTTACTTCCCGGGCGCAAAGAAACCGCCGCGACTGCGAACGACCGTGTTCGGATTCTTGGTACGGATTTCCACAGGCCGCCATTCGCCGTTGCGTCGGCCATCGGTTGACGTGTAGCCGATGAGCCAGCGCCGTCTCAAGGTTTCCACGACACGGCGATATTCCGAATCCAGTTGTGTGGCGTCTTCCGGGAAGTACGCCTCGCCGCCGGAAGTGGCGGCCAGTTTCTCGAGGACCCGTCGATCGACCTTCTGACCCACGCCGATGGCGAAGATGACCGCATCGACTTCGCGGGCCGCCTGCAAGACCTGCTCGAAGGTCCGCCGGCTGCCGGGGCCGGTGCCAGGGTTGTCCTCGTCCCGACCGTCGGTCACGACGACAATCACTCGACGGCCGTCCACCTTCTTCAAGCGATCCAGGGAATCGCCGAGCGCGTCGTAGAGTGCCGTTCCGCCGTTCGCCAGGTACTGATCGATGGCGTCGTGAATCGGCTCGCGCGCCGTGGTCAGATCGTGGGCGAGCTCCGAGTGATCCGCGAACAGCAGGAGAGCGAGCTTGTCCTCGGCCCGCAGCGTATCCACAAAACTTCCCGCCGACGCCTTGGCGATTTCCGACGATTTCTTCATGCTGCCGCTCGCATCGAGCGCCAGCACGATGGAAACGGGCGTGATGGCTTCCTGGAAGGTGTCAACCGTCTGCTCGACCCCGTTCTCGACAACGACGAGGTCGGTCGCGTCGACGTCGACAAACTGGCTCTCGTGATCAGTGAGCGTGAACTCCAGCACCGGACGGACGGGAGGCGGTTTGGGCGCGAAGTATCCTGATCGCGCACGAACGTTGTAATTGGCGTCGGCAACGTTGACGGTGATCGCGCGCCACTTCCCATCCACGTCCTGGTTGGCCGGCGTGTAGGACAGCAGATAGCGGTTCTGCACATCCGAGGCGAGGGCCGCGTTCACCAATTCGAGCTCCCACTCGCGGCTCGGGAGAAATGCGCGCCCACCCGTTTCCTTTGCCAGCGCGCGGAGGAAGCGCTCTCCTTTCAACGAGATCCCCGCCACGCCCCCAATCGCGACCACATAGACCGTCGCCTGCGCGGCCTTGACGGCCTTCAGCGCCTCGTCGAAGCCGGTCTCGCTGTGTTCGTCGTAGCCGTCGGTGATCAAGACAATGGCCCTGCGCCCTTCGACGCCATCGAGGTGCGCGGCCACCCGAACGAGGCTGTCCAGAATCGCGGTCCCGCCATGCGGTTCGATGTGCCCGATGGCATCCAGCACAGTGGCCCGGTCGTTGGTTGGTCCGGTGATCGGCTGGAGCGTTTTGGAAAACGGCACGATCATCATGCGGTCGCGGGGGCGCATGAACCCGACGAGTCGCCGCGCGGCCTCTTGAACGAAGTCAATCCGGCGCGACATGCTCTGACTGCTGTCGATCAGCATGGCAAAGGTCGCCGGCTGGTCCTCCTCGCCGGCAAGGTCGATCGACTGCGGAACGCCGTCCTCACGAATCTCGAAGTCGCTGCTGGCAAGCGCTCGGATGAATCTGCCGGCCTTGTCCTGAACCGAGGCATCGACGAGCACGCGGGTCACTTCCGAGACCTCGGTGATTTCGAACGGCTTCAGGAACACGGCGTCGCGTGCGGTATTGCCGAGGCTGTCGGTCGCGGCAACGGTAATCTCGTTCGCGTTGAACGGGTTCGCGTCGTCCCACGTCGTGGCGTACGGCGGTTCGGAGACGGTCGCAAGGAGCACGCCGTCGACCCAGAACTGCACCGCTTGGAGCGGCGCGCCGGGAAGAGGGTGGATCTGCGCCACGATCCGGATGATTCCGGGTTCGCCCGTCCGTCCCAGGGGAGACGTGATTCGAACCGACAAGGCCGCGGGGGCGTCGGTGGCACGGGCGCGATCGGCAGCCAGTGTTACTGCGACCAGAACGACCGCCGCGAGCGCGCGAAGCTGCATCGCCGTGTTCTTCATCATGTCTAGGCGTAGACGACAGGTCTGTCCTGCTCATCAACGAAATAGCCGGCGCAGGAAGCGTCGAGCAATTCCGTGGTCAACTGCCTCGGCTCGCCGCGGTAGTCGGCGAGCGAGAGCGCCTGGTCGATGAGGTCGCGCGGCTGGCAGCCGCGCAGCGCGATCCTGCGGGGCTTGTAATAATTCTGAAGCAGATGCTCGACGTGTTTCGGATCGAAGGAGACACCGCGCTCCCGGCAGCAGTTTTCGAAGATCAGGGCGAATTCCGCGACAGTGGGACTCTCGGCGAACACTTTGTAATGGATGCGCCGGAGAAACGCTTCGTCCACGAGGTCGGCCGGCTTGATGTTCGTCGCGAAAATCACGAGGACCATGAACGGAACCTCGACCTTCTGCCCTGACTGGAGGGTCAGGAAGTCGACGCGGCTTTCGAGCGGCACGATCCAGCGGTTGAGAAGATCCCGCGGTGCGCACTGCTGGCGGCCGAAGTCGTCGATGACCAGCACCCCGCCGTTTGCGATCGCCTGGACCGGCGCCCGATAGAAGCCATTGGTCGCGTTGTAATTGAGTTCCAGCGCGCCGAGCGTCAGTTCGCCTCCGACCATCACCATTGGTCGTCGACAGAGAATCCAGCGATGATCCTGCTGCACTCCGAGGTCCAGCGCCTGATCCTGATCGCCGTGCGATGACACGATCGGCTCGTGGGTGACCGGATCGAACAGACGAATGATGGCCCCCTCGACCTCGATCGCGTGTGGGATCGCGATGGCGCCGCCAAGCAGCTTTCTCACCGCTTGCGAGATCACGGTTTTGCCGTTTCCCGGGGGGCCGTAGACGAACATCGAGTGGCCCGCGTTGATCGCCGGGCCGAGTTGATCGAGCACGTGCTGGCTGATGACGAGATGCTTGAAGGCGTCGCGAACGCGGTCACGCGTGACCGTAGCGGCCGACGCGCGCTGGAAATCGGCCATGTAGCGCCGGTATTGTTCGAACGGCACCGGCGCAACACCGACATACTGGTTCGTTTCAAGGAACAGAGCGGCCCGCACACGACCGGAGTCGGTAATCCGATACCGGTACGAGGCCCGTCCCACCATCGTTCCGCCAGCGATCTCGACCTGGCGCTGGGCCTTCAAGAAATCGAGCGCCGGCTCGATCACCGAGAAGTTGAGGCCGAGACGACCCGCCAGCTGCCCTCCAGACATCTCGCCGGAAAAATGCAGCGTCTTGAGCGCCAGCTGGACCAGCAGATCGAGACTGAGGCCCGCGTCTTGATACGTGGCGGGCGCCAGCGGAAGATCGGTGGCGCTCGTGATCGGTGCCGGCATCTGTATCATCGTCATGCCCTTGTGTGCGTTATTCGGCGCCCGGCAGCGCCCGCACGCGAGCGGTGTGCGCCTGCGCTTTGGCGGCCGCGTAAGTCGATCGAGATTTGATCGCCTCTTCGAACGCGATTGCGGCCGAAGCGTAATCGCGTTCGGCCAGATGGACGACTCCGAGGTTGTACTGCGCCGTGGCCGTATCGCCCGCCGCGCGAAACTCCTCGAAGGCCCGTTCGAGGTCGCCGGCCGCGGCATACGTCAGAGCCAGATTGTTGTGCGCTGCCGCCATCCTCGGTTCGAGCCGCACCGCTTCGCCGCAGCGAGCGCGGGCTTCTCTCAAATGCCCGGCTCGAAATTCGCTGTAGCACAAATTGTTGAACGCCCACGCCGCCGTCGGGTCCAGCTCAATCGCACGTTCGTAGAGGCGGCGCGCTTCCTGGAATCGACCAAGCGCGTCCAGAATGGTTCCCAGCGTGTTCTGCGCACTCGCCGATCCCCGATCGAGGTGCACCGCCCGATACGCGGCGCCGAGGCCCTGATCCGGCAATCCCCAGTCGCGCCAGACCCGCGCGAGGTCCTCGTGGATCGCGGCGTTGCGCGGTTCCTTTTGTACCGCGCGATTCAATCGCTTATAGGCCGAGTCCAGCAGACCCAGACGGCGGTATTCCTGCGCCACCCGCCGGTGACTCTCGGCGGTCGGCTGGATCGTTTCAAACAGCAGCGCGGCGGCGAGCTGCCGGTCGGAATTTTCCACGGTCGGTCCAAAGGTGCCCTGGCGCGCCGGTCGGGCCGATAGATGCCGCACCTGCGTCATGTGATCCGACAGCGAGTCGGCCTGGGCCAGCCGTGGACCGCCGTAGTCCATGGCTGGCGTCCCAGGCCGAACGAATCGTCCGGCGAGCGACGACCCGCCGTGACCGGCCGCGCAGCCGCTCAGGACGAGCGTGCCGAGGGCAAGCGCGACCGGTTGGAGGTGATTTCGCACGACAACTCCCCGATTAGTCTTCCGAGCTGAGCCGCGAGCGGCGGCGCATGAGATACAGAACCAGGAAAGCTCCCGCGATAGCCATCAGCGCGACGTTCAGTGTGACCATGATGCGTTCTCCTTGTGAAATGACGGTTACCGATTGACGACCTGACCGAAGAAGACCCGGACGAACTGGATCACCGCCGGGCCCAGCGTGACGACGTAGAATGCCGGGAACAGAAAGAACACCAGCGGAAACACGAGCTTGACGCCGATCTTGGCGGCCTTCTCTTCGGCCCGCTGACGACGCTTGGTACGTGACGTCTCCGCGTGCGTGCGCAGCGCCTGCGCGACGCTCGTTCCGAAACGATCCGTCTGCACGAGCATCGCGACCAGGGCGCGGACGTCATCCACTTTTGTCCGCGCCGCGAAGTTCTTGAACGCCTCCAGGCGGTTCTTGCCGGCGCGCACCTCCGTCGTGATGAGCCGCAATTCCGACGCGAGCGCGGGGTGCGAAATCTCGAGCTCCACACTCGTCTTTTGAATCGCCTGATCCAGACCGCAGCCGGCTTCGATGCACACGATCATGAGGTCGAGGGCGTCGGGAAGGCCGTTCTCGATGCGCCGCTTCTGGTTGTGGATGAGACGCGCCAGAATCAAGCCGGGAATCATGTAGCCGATCAGCCCGGCAATGACGGCGACGATCCAGGCCACCGGCCCGACCAGCCAGAGCAGCGCCGGGCCTGCGAACAGGAACGGCAGCGTCAGTTCGGCGACCGAGTAGAGCACTGCGGCGCCGAAGCTGTGAATGCCGGCGACCGCCAGGCGTCGGCGCAAACGGCCCATCTCCTTGGGAGACTTCGGCATCGTTTGCGCAATCCGTTCCAGACGCGGGCTGATGCGTTCGGTGAGGCGGACCGCTTCCGAAGCGCCAAATGAAAGTGTCGCGACTCCGCCGCCGGCGGTCGCCATCTGGCGCAGCCGCCGCCGTTCGGTCGACGTGCCGGCGAGCAACGCCGAGGCGCCGAGACCGGTGATCAAAGCGATCGAAACGAACAATCCGCCGAGCGCAAGCCAGAGTTCAAGAGTCATGACTGCTTTACTCGTTCCTCAGTACGGGATGTCGACCAGCTTCCGGATGATCAACGTGCCGATCACCTGAAGCGTCAGGGCGCCAACAATCATCTGAACCCCGAGGGGATCGTTGATCAGCATCTTCATGTGATTGGGGGCGACGAACATCATCGCGGTCGCGAGCGCGGGCGGCATGCCGGCGAGAATCCAACCCGTGATCCGGCCGTGCGCCGTCAGCACGCGGACCTGCCGTTTGACCCGGAACCGATCGCGGATGACCGACGCCAGGTTGTCGAGCACTTCACCGAGATTGCCGCCGGTTTCGCGCTGCGTGAGCACGGCGGTCACGAAGAATCGCGCATCGATCAGCGGGATCCGCGACGCAAAGGCCTTCATGGCCTCGGGCAGAGGCATGCCGTAGTTCTGTCGGTCGTAGAGCAGCTTGAACTCCTCGCCGACCGGTTTCGGAATCTCGTCGGCGACCATCGTCAGCCCCGTCGTGAATGCGTGGCCGGCGCGTATCGCGCGGCCGATCAAGTCGATCGCTTCAGGAAACTGCTCTTCGAATTTCCGGAGGCGCTGGCTCTTCATCTGCTTGACATAGATGAACGGGATGAACGCCGCGAGCATCCCGGCGCCGAGCGCCAGAAGCGTGCTGAACGTGAAGAATTTCACCGCGATGTAGGTGAGAATGCCGAAACTGGCGGCGGCCAGTAGCACTGTGCCGACCGTCATTGTCAGACCGGCCTGGACGATGTCCCGTTGGAGCGGGGCGACCATCCAGCTCATTCGACCAAGCACCGCGTTCAGGTGGCCGACGTTGCTCAGTTGCGCGACCGGCTTGAGAAGCCGCAGGCCCTTGGGCGCGACGGCGGCCGGCTCGGGCTGAAGGCGTTTCCGCAGCGCCGTTTCCTCGGATTGTTCGAGCCGCAGCACGAACAGCCAGTAGGCGCCGAGCACCAGACCGAGAAGGACGACGAACGTGCCAACCACAAAGATCACGACATTTCCTCCTTAAGCGACGACCTTGACGTGCTCGAACATGTCCGCGCGCAGCGGCATGCCGGCCGCGGCAATCCGCTCGCTGCACTTAGGCCGGATACCGGTCGCGCGGAAGCGTCCCTGCACCTTCCCTCCAGGACCAATGCCGGTGCGGTCGAACGCGAAGATGTCCTGCATGGTGATGACGTCGCCTTCCATTCCCGTGATCTCCGAGATGCCGGTGACTTTCCGTGTGCCGTCGGCCATCCGTGACACCTGAACGATGATGTTGATGGCCGAGGCGATCTGCTGTCGGATCGCCCGCTCCGGGATATTCAGGTTGGCCATCGCCACCATGGTGTCGAGACGGTAGAGCGCGTCGCGCTGGCTGTTGGCGTGCACGGTTGTCAGGCTGCCGTCGTGGCCGGTGTTCATGGCCTGCAGCATGTCGAGCGCTTCTTCGCTGCGGACCTCGCCGACGATGATGCGATCGGGCCTCATCCGCAGGGCGTTGACCACCAGCTCGCGGGAGCGAATCGCACCCTTGCCTTCGATGTTGGCCGGTCGCGTCTCGAGCCGGACGACGTGGCGCTGCCGCAGTTTCAGTTCTGCGGCGTCCTCGATCGTGACCACGCGTTCGGTCGCGCCGATGAATCCCGAGAGCACGTTGAGCAAGGTGGTCTTGCCCGAGCCGGTTCCACCCGACACGATCAGGTTGAGACGGCACGCCACGGCGGCCTGAAGGAATTCCAGCATCGGCTCGGTCCAGGAGTCGCGCTTGACCAGGTCCTGCGCGCCGAGCCGGTCGGTTCTGAACCGGCGAATCGACATCGTCGGACCGTCGAGGGCCAGCGGCGGCACGATCGCGTTGACACGGGACCCATCGGCGAGGCGGGCGTCGACCATCGGGCTCGACTCGTCGATGCGGCGACCGACGGAGCTGACGATCCGCTCGATGATCTGCATCAAGTGCGCGTCGTCCTTGAACATGACCTCGGTTTCCTCGAGCTTGCCCTCACGTTCGATGTAGACCTGATCGTGACGATTGATGAGGATGTCCGAGATGGAACCGTCGTGCAGGAGCATCTCCAGCGGACCGAGTCCGAACAGCTCGTTGAGCACGTCGGCGATCAGCGACTCGCGCTCGAAGAGGCTGAGCGGCGTTGCCGCGCTCTCGCGCTCGAGCATCACCACGATGAGGCTGCGGATTTCTGGTTCCGCGACTTCTCGCTGCAGCCGGGTGAGCCGCTCGAGATCGAGTCGATTCAACAAGTCGTTGTGGACACGGCTCTTCAATTCCTGATAGTTTCGGCTGCGCGCGTCGACGCTTTCGGCACCGACCATCCCTCCCATCACCGCTGTAGACATCGCTCTCCTTCTCTCCGCTATCAGGCGCGTTTAGGTGACAGCCGACCGAACACGCTGCCGGTTCGCCGCTTCTGTTCTGCCAGTTCGCCGGGAATGCTTCCCAGCTCGCGTGCGAACGTGCTGAACGCACCCGAAAGCTGGTTGTGGTTGTCCATGACGACCGGCCGGCCCTTGTTCATCGCATAGAGCGCCAGGCGGTAGTCGCTCGGAAACGTCTGGCGCACTTCGAGCCCAACGGCGCGCTGCACGTCTTCGTGTCCAATTTCAGCCTGCCGGTCGGTCCGGGTGAGCACCAGGTTCAGCCGATGCTGACCGTATCGCTGACGCAACGTCGCCGCCATGCGGCTCGCACTCCGCACGGTCGCCAGTTCCTGATTGGCGACAATCACAATCTGCGTCGCGACCTCGAGGGCGTCGAGCACCGCCGGGTCGGACCGCGGCACGTCGAGGACGGTGTAACGCCGCGTTTGGCTCGAGAACTCGAGGACGGCGCGAATCCTGGCCGCATCGACGGGCCCGGGTATCGGTCGGCCTGACGCGCCGAGCAGATCGAGACCCGACTTGCTCCGTACGACGAGACCGCGGAAGAACGCCGCGTCGAGGCGGTGGACATTCTCGAGGGCGTCCATCACGGAGAACCGCGGCTCTTCTCCCAGGAACACGGCGGCATCGCCGCACGCCATGTTCAGGTCGATCAGCAGCGTCGATTCCGGACTGCTTTTCGCCAGCGCCGTCGCGACATTGACCGCCACGGTCGTCGCGCCAACGCCACCCTTGGCGCCGATGAACGCGAAGACGTCGCCAGAGGTCGTAGGCGCCGAATTCTTCAGCAGCCGTTTGATGACCGCTTGAAGCTCGGGCAGGGTGATCGGCGACACCACGCATTCGTTGACGCCGGCACGCATCGCCTCGAGCATCAGGGCCGGATCGAGCTGGGCGACGACCAGAAGCACAGCGGTTGTCGGGTGCTGCTGCTTCAGGACTGTGAGCGCCTGCGGGAACTGCGGCTGCTCGCGCAAGTCGAGCACCAGGACCTCCGGCTGTGGCGCGCCAGGACGCGCGAGCGTCGCGAGCGCGTCAAAACCGGCGGCCACGCAGCGCTTGCCGGTCTGGGCGAACAGCTGCGCGAGCAGCGGATCCGAACTCAAGAGTCTGATGCCTGTCGACACGTGTCTCCTCGCTAATCAACGAACCAGAATGATGGAGCGCAGGAACGACGCACTGTTCGCCAATTTCGACGACCCCGTCGCGGGAATCGTCATGATCCGCCCGATCACCGACTTGCCACTGTTGCTGCAGCAACTGATCGCGCCTGTGTTCTCGTCGACGTCGCCCATGCCCTCGATGAAGAACCCGTAGATGTTTTCGAGTCGGACCACCGGAGTCGATCCGTTGGGGTCCTGCGCCAGATACATGTCGACGTTCATGACGCCGATCGGGACCACGCGTGGACTCTTCGTCGCAGGACTGAAGGCGCTGCCGTCAATCGTCTTGGTCCCGGTGTTGTAGGTCGCGCCGGGGTCGCGCGCATACAACGCGTCAATTCCCTGGCTCGTCGGCCCGACCATGTTGCCGGTCTCCACGCGATAGCATCCACGCGCGGCCCAGTACGCCTCGTCGGCGACACCGATGTCGGCGGGGCACACGGTCTCAGGCGCGGCGTAACTGGATGGCAATCCGTTACAGCTCGTAATGTTGTCCTTGTAGACGTTTGCGCCGCTCGTCCCACCGTCGAGGCGTGGCAGACGAATCGCCCTGAACCAGCCCGACGAGATCGAGGTGCTCGCATCGCCGACCTTGACCGCGTAGCGCAGGCCCTCGTCATAGGGCAGCCGGAAGCCGGTGCCGGTGTCCGTCGCCGTGGCCGGCTTGTAGAAATCGTTTTCCTGCGCAGGGTTTTTGCCCTTTCCGTCCGAGTATTTGTCGTACGTCGAGACCGGTCCGAAGTCGGGATCGGGATTGGGATAGTCGGGCTCGGCGCCTCCTGGCGCGAACTCGTCCCACCGATCGACAACGGCCCAGGGCTTCAGGCAGTCCACGGTGTCGCCGGTCACGATTTGAGCCGTCGCCGTCGCCCGAACGCCCTGGTTGGTGACGCCGACAAGGTTCCCGAAAAACATCGGCAAGGGGTTCCCGCCGGCTCGCTGATTCCGGAACACGTCCACCTTCACACACGTGTCGGGAAGGCCGGGTGCGCCGGGAGGACACGGCGGAAACGTAATGTCGGACAGCTGCACGTCCGGAGCGGCGTCCCACACGCCGTTCTGAAGGGCCACCAAACGGGCCTTCAGCTTGGCGCCGGCGAAATCAGTCGGGCTGTCGAACGCCAGCGAAATGGCGCCCGCCAGCGCGCCCGCGTCCGCCGCCGTCTGGGCGTGACCCCGGCTCGCCCACATGACGCCGTAATCGACGACGAACGCGCTGAAGGCGAGCAGCACCAGAAGGCAGACTGCCATCTGGATGATCACCGCCCCGCGCTCCGACGATTGACGCGATCCCCTCGCCATGTCCGATCTCACTGCCTTCCTGAGGGCTTGCGTTTGGCCGCCGCCGGCGCATCGACGACACCCGCGTCACCGTCGAGGCGCTGGCCGATGTCTCCGGACTTGTCGCCCTGAGAGCCGGGCCGCCTGATGAACGGCTGCGCCGTCGTCGGCAGCGGCGGCACTTCGTCCGGATCCAGCGCCTGCACGAGTCGCGGCGTAATCAGCACCATCAACTCTGTTTGCTCCGCGCGCTTCGATCGGCTCTTGAAGAGCGGGCCGACGATTGGCAACTTGCTCATGAGCGGAATGGCGGAGCCGTCGTTCTGTGAGATGTTGTCGAGCAGGCCGGCGATGGCGAACGACTGCCCGTCCTTGAGCTCCACGACCGTTTCCGCGCGTCGCGTCGTGAGCGCCGGAATCCTGAATCCCGAGAGCGTGATGCCGTTCGCGAAGTCGAGCGTGCTCACTTCGGGCCTGACCTTCAACCGGATGGCGTCTCCCGCGATTGTGGGAGTGAAGTTCAGCCTGATGCCGAACTCCTTGAAGATGACCGACACCTGGCCGGCGATCCCGGACACCACCGGAACCGGGAATTCGCCTCCGGCGAGGAAGCTTGCCTCGTGACCGTTGTAGGCAATCAGGTTCGGCTCGGCGAGGCTCTGAAATGCCCCCGTCGATTCAAGCGCCCGCAGGACTCCGCCGACGCCGACCTTGCGATCCCAGAAAAAGAGATTCAGGAAGTCGCTGAACACCAGTTTGTCCCTGCCCCCGTCCTCTTCGAACGTCGGGGCGGCGAACTGCTGCGTCGTCGAACGTGCGAGCACCTGGTCGCGTGTCACGAACAGTCCGAGGCCCGCTTCGGTCAGCAGGCGCCGGTTCACTTCGGCGAACCTCACCTGAAGCATCACCTGTTGACTTTCGCTGCCGCCCGGCACCTGAAGGAGGTTGATGATCTGCGCCTTCGGCATGGACGCCGTGGCAATCTCGCCCATGCGCAACATCACGTTCGTGCTCGACACGTGTCCGGAGAGAATCGTCGCGCCCTCGTTGGTGCCGACGGTCACGTCCTCTCCGGGGAACAACGTGTGCAGCTGTTGCTCGAGATTGGTGGTCGGCTGCTCGACGACGATGTTGTACTGCGTGCGCGAGCCCGAGCCCCACACGATCAGGCTCACCGTGCCCGGCTTCTTGCCGTCAATGAGGATTTCGCGCGCCTGCACCACGACGGCGTCGGCCACTTCCGGGTTGGTGACCGCGATACGCGTCACGTCGAACTCGGTGCCAATGACGGTCGAACGACCGGCGATCAACTGGACTTTTGGAAACGAGTCCGCCGCGTTCTGAGGCGTGCTCGACGCCGGCTGCGCGCGGTCCTGGGCGGCGGCCACCGTGGATGCCGTCAGGAGGAAGAGCGCCGTCGTCGTCAACCGCTTCGCCGAAGCGAACCATCCGTAAACTCTGGGCATCATCGAACGATCTCCTCTGCACGTTTCGCGGCCCTGATGGCCTCGACGGTGTAGGCTTTCGGTGCTGGTGGCGGAGGCGCGGGCGGCGGCACGATCACGCGACGCCCTTGAACGCTCTTCACAACCGGCGGCGGTGCTGGCGCCTGACCGAGCAGGGCACCAGTGCGAATGCCATTCGTTTCAGTCGGTTTGCGATCCATCGGGTTGCGCAGCGTGAGCATGATCTGGCCTTCCGACGCGGCGAGGGCGATCCGCTCGGCGTCGGGCGGCGTGACCAGCAGCGTCACGACCGAGGTTGGAATGGGCTGGCCGTCACGCGCCTTTTCCTGGTCGTAGCGGGTGCCGGCGGTGAGGACCTGGACGTCGCTCACGACGACCCGAGACATGCTGTCCCGTTCGTTCTCGCGTCGCAGTGTCACCATGACGTCCACGCGGGTTCCCGGGACCACGAAGCCCGCGACGCCGATGACCTCGTTGACCTTGACGGAGACCGCGCGCATTCCTTCGGTGATGGAGGGCGGGAGACCGGCGCCCGC
>Ga0070669_100002587_pt1 | contig 13082 bp, 11 predicted proteins | sample KBSS53metaG_FD_64680 | JGI IMG/M metagenome (GOLD analysis project Ga0070669, IMG submission 64680) | Switchgrass rhizosphere microbial communities from Kellogg Biological Station, Michigan, USA - KBS S5-3 metaG | ecosystem: Host-associated > Plants > Roots > Rhizosphere > Soil ... | reverse complement strand
GCAGGTCAGCTGCCCGACCCGACGTTGAAGCTCGGTCTCAACAACCTGCCGGTCAACGGCCCGGATGCGTGGAGCGTCACCAGCGACTTCATGACGATGCGCTCGATCGCGCTGTCGCAGGAGCTCACGCGCGAAGCCAAGCGCAAGGCGCGTGCGGATCGCTTCGAGCGCGAGGCCGACGTAGCCGCGGCGGGTCGCACGCTGGCATTGGCGGCGTTGCAGCGGGACACGGCCCTGGCGTGGCTCGATCGCCATTATCAGGAGCGATTGCGCGAGACGCTGATTGCCCAGCGCGACGAAGCGAACCTGCAGGTCGAGGCTGCCGATGTCGCCTATCGCTCCGCGCGCGGATCGCAAGCCGATGTCTTTGCGGCGCGGACGAGTGTCGCGCTCATCGAAGATCGCATCGCGCAGGTCGACCGCCAGATCGCGATTGCCATTGGTCAGCTGGCGCGATGGGTGGGCCCCATGGCGCAACTGCCGCTGGCGGCGCCACCGCCGATGACCACGGTTCGCCTGACGCCGGCCGATCTCGCCGCGCAACTCGCCCACCATCCGCAAATCGACATCATGGCGAAGCAGGAAGACGTGGCGCGCGCCGAGGCGCAGGTGGCGCAAGCCAATCGGCAAGCCGACTGGAATGTCGAGCTGATGTACAGCCAACGCGGACCCGCCTACTCGAACATGGTGTCGTTGAATGTCTCGGTCCCGCTGCAATGGGATCGGCCAAGCCGACAGGATCGCGAGCTTGCCGCGAAGCTTGCGCTGGCCGATGAATTGCGCGCCGAGCGCGAGGAGGCCACACGCGCGCATGTGGCCGAGGCCAGCGCGATGCTCGTGGAGTGGCAAAGCGATCGCGCGCGGCTCGGCAGGTACGAGGACTCGCTGATTCCGCTCGCCACCGAGCGCACACGTGCGGCGATCGCGGCGTACCGCGGTGGCGGCGGGACGCTCACCGCGGTCCTCGAAGCGCGCCGTGGCGAAATCGATATCCGCGCCGAACAGATTCGCCTCGAGCTGGAAACCGCGCGTCTGTGGGCGCAGGTCAACTTCCTGTTTCCGGCGAGTGATGCCGCCATGCATCCGGGAGGAGCACCGCGATGAATTCGAAACCGATAGTGGTCGTGCTGATTGTGGCCGGCGTTCTTGGCGTTGCGGGATACGCGCTGTATTCACTCGGGATGCGCCAGGGCATGCAAATGGCGGGCGGGCCAGCGCAACCGTCAATGAAGTCATCAGGCGATGGGTTGAAAGCGGGCGACATTGATCCGGCGACCGGCAAGAAGGTGCTGTATTGGCACGATCCGATGGTCCCGGGCAAGCGTTTCGACAAGCCCGGCAAGTCGCCCTTCATGGACATGATGCTGGTGCCCATGTACGCGGACGGCGATGGGGACCAGAGCCAGATCACCATAAGTCCGCGTGTGCAGCAGAACCTCGGGATGCGCACGGCCGAAGTCAAGCGCGGCAGCATGGCGCGGAGCGTGGAAGCAGTCGGAACGATCGCGTTCAACGAACGGGATCAGGCCGTCGTCCAGGCCCGCGCCACCGGTTTTGTCGAGCGTTTGTACGTGCGCGCGACACTGGACCGCGTCGCAAAGGGTGCCCCGCTCGTGGAGCTGTATGTACCGGAATGGGTCGCCGCACAGGAAGAGTTCCTGTCGATCCGGCGGATGCGGGGAACGGACCTCGCGCTGCTGATCGACGGCGCGCGGCAGCGCATGCGACAGGCGGGAATGAGCGACATGCAAATCGGGCTGGTCGAACGCAGCGGCGCCGTGCAGCCGCGGATGACGCTGACCGCGCCCATTGGCGGCGTCGTCGTCGAGTTGCAGGCGCGCGACGGCATGACCGTCATGCCGGGAGCGACGTTGTTTCGTATCAACGGTCTCGCCACTGTGTGGGCGAATGCCGAAGTTCCCGAAAGCCAGGCATCGTTGTTGCGCATCGGCGCCACGGTCGAGGCGCGCTCGCCTGCGGTGCCCGGAACGGTATTCAAAGGCAAGGTGCAAGCGATCCTGCCCGAGATCAATCCGAATACGCGGACTTTGAAGGCGCGCGTTGAGCTGGCCAATGCAGGCGGCCAGCTTTCGCCCGGCATGTTCGTGACGATTGCGTTGAGCGGCCCGGCGGATGAAGGACTCATGGTGCCTTCGGAAGCTGTGATCCGGACCGGCAAGCGCAACGTGGTGATGGTGGCCGAAGCCGACGGGAAGTATCGGCCGGTCGAAGTCACGGTTGGTGACGAGGCCAACGGGCAGACACAAATCGCCAAGGGACTGGTGGCGGGGCAGCGCGTCGTCGTCTCCGGTCAATTCCTGCTCGACTCCGAAGCCAGTCTGAAGTCCGCGATTCCGCGTGCGGAAGAATCCACGCCAGCGACGGGAACGGCGCCGGCCGAGCACACTGGTGAAGCGAGGATCGAAGCCATCCGTGGCGATGTAGTCACGCTCTCGCACGGACCGATTCCGTCGATCAAGTGGGGCGCGATGACCATGGATTTCGGTGCTCCGCCGAAAGGCCTGCCGCCGTCGCTGAAACCTGGGCAAGCCGTGACCTTCGCCTTCATGGTGAACAAGGAAGGCGCGCCGGTTCTCACGCGGATCGAGGCGAGCAAAGCTCCAACGGCAATGGGCTCGCCGGAGAAGAAACCATGATCGCGAGACTGATCCGCTGGTCGATCGTCAATCGCTTCCTGGTGCTGCTGGCGACTGTCATCGTCGCGGCCTGGGGCCTGTGGTCCGTCACCAGGACGCCGCTGGACGCGCTGCCCGATCTGTCCGATACGCAGGTGATCATTCGCACGACGTTCCCGGGACAGGCACCGCAGATCGTCGAGAACCAGGTCACGTTTCCACTGACCACGACGATGCTGTCGGTACCGGGCGCGCGCGCGGTGCGGGGATATTCGTTCTTCGGCGATTCCTTCGTCTATGTGCTGTTCGAGGATGGCACCGATCTCTATTGGGCACGCTCGCGCGTGCTGGAGTACCTCATTCAGGTCCAGTCGCGCCTTCCGCCCGGCGCCAAGGCATCGCTCGGCCCGGACGCCACGGGCGTGGGCTGGATCTTCGAGTACGCGCTGGTCGACCGCAGCGGAGCGCACGACCTCGCGGAGTTGCGCGCGCTGCAGGACTGGTTTCTCAAGTACGAGCTGAAGGCGGTTCCCAATGTCGCGGAGGTCGCGTCGGTGGGCGGCATGGTCAAGCAATATCAGGTGATGCTCGATCCCGACAAGCTTCGCGCCTACAGCCTGTCGCATGGCAAGGTGATCGAAGCCATCCGGAAAGCGAATCAGGAGAGCGGCGGCTCGGTGCTGGAAATGGGCGAAGCGGAATACATGGTCCGCGCGTCCGGCTATCTCACTTCGATCGACGATTTCCGCAAGATTCCGCTCATGTCCACCGATGCCGGCGTTTCGGTGCGGCTCTCCGACGTGGCAAGGATTCAGGCCGGGCCGGAGCCACGCCGCGGCATTGCCGAGCTCGACGGCGAGGGCGAAGTAGCGGGCGGCATCATCGTCATGCGTTCCGGCAAGAACGCGCTGGAGACGATCGCCGCGGTGAAGGCGAAGCTGCAGTCGCTGCAGTCGAGCCTTCCCAAGGGTGTCGAGATTGTTCCGGTCTACGATCGCTCCGGCCTGATCGAGCGTTCCATCGACAATCTTGCGCAGAAGCTCCTCGAGGAATTCATTGTCGTGGCGCTGGTATGCCTGCTCTTCCTGTTTCACCTGCGTTCGGCGTTCGTCGCGATCGTTTCGCTGCCTCTCGGGATCCTCGCGGCCTTCATCGTCATGCATTACCAGGGCGTGAACGCGAACATCATGTCGCTCGGCGGCATCGCCATTGCCATCGGCGCGATGGTCGACGCGGCCGTGGTGATGATCGAGAATGCCCACAAGCACGTGGAGCGCTGGAAACGCGAGCATCCGCAGGCGAAGCTTGCCGGTGAAACGCAGTGGCGCGTGATCGGCGACGCCGCGGCCGAAGTGGGTCCGGCGCTTTTCTTCTCGCTGCTGATCATCACGTTGTCGTTCATCCCCGTGTTCACGCTGGAGGCGCAGGAGGGGCGTTTGTTCTCGCCGCTCGCATTCACCAAGACGTACGCGATGGCCGCGGCTGCGGGTCTTGCGGTAACGTTGATCCCGGTGTTGATGGGCTACCTGATTCGCGGCCGCATTCCCGACGAGAACGCGAATCCGCTCAATCGCTGGCTGATCGCGTTGTACCGGCCCGTACTGGAAGTCGTGCTGGGCGCGCCAAAAATGACGTTGGTTGTAGCAGCGCTGATTCTCGTCGCCAGTCTCTGGCCGTTGCAGCACATCGGCGGCGAGTTCATGCCGCCGCTCGATGAGGGTGATCTGCTCTACATGCCATCGGCGTTGCCGGGGCTGTCTCCCGGGAAGGCGGCGGAGTTGCTGCAACAGACCGACCGCCTGATCAAGACCGTGCCGGAAGTGGCGAGCGTGTTCGGCAAAGCCGGCCGTGCCGAAACGGCGACCGATCCCGCGCCGCTGGAAATGTTCGAGACGACGATCCAGTTCAAGCCGCGTGACCAGTGGCGTGCGGGAATGACGCCCGACAAGCTGGTCGACGAGCTCGATCGCGTCGTAAAGGTTCCGGGGCTGTCGAACATCTGGGTGCCGCCGATCCGCAATCGCATCGACATGCTGGCGACGGGCATCAAGAGCCCGGTCGGCGTCAAGGTCGCCGGCATGAGCCTCGCCGAGATCGACCGCGTCACGGCGCAGATCGAGCGCGTCGTCAAGGACGTTCCCGGCGTGACTTCGGCCTTGGCGGAACGGTTGACCGGGGGCCGCTACGTCGACGTCAAGATCGACCGCGATTCGGCCGCGCGGTTCGGCATGAACATCGCCGACGTGCAATCCGTCGTGGCGTCGGCCATCGGCGGGGAAAATGTCGGCGAGACTGTGGAAGGCTTGTCGCGCTTCCCGATCAACGTCCGCTATCCGCGGGAATTCCGCGATTCGCTCGACCGCATCCGCAATCTGCCGATCGTGACCGAGCGCGGCGCGCGTATTCTTCTTTCGGATGTGGCCGCCGTGCAAATCGTCGATGGACCCCCGATGCTGAAAAGCGAGAACGCGCGGCTGTCCGGCTGGGTCTACGTGGATATTCGCGGACGCGACCTCAAATCCGCCGTGCAGGAGATGCAGCGCGCGGTGGCCGCGCAGGTGAAGGTGCCGCCGGGCTACTCGGTCTCATGGTCGGGCCAGTTCGAATTCCTGGACCGCGCCACTGCGCGCCTCAAGATCGTCGTTCCGTTTACGTTGCTCATTATCCTGGTCCTGCTTTATCTGACGTTCAAGCGCTTCGACGAGGCGTTGCTGATCATGGCCACACTTCCCTTCGCCCTGGTTGGCGGCATCTGGCTCCTGTACCTCCTCGGCCACAACCTGTCGGTCGCGAGCGCCGTGGGCTTCATCGCCCTCGCCGGCGTCTCCGCGGAGTTTGGCGTGATCATGGTGCTGTATCTCCGGAATGCATGGAGCGAACGTCTCGACCGGGCCAGCGACAGCGCCGAGGATTTGCTCGACGCGATCCGCGAGGGCGCAGTCCTGCGCGTGCGCCCGAAAGCGATGACGGTCGCCGTCATCCTGGGCGGACTGCTTCCCATCATGTGGGGCAGCGGCACGGGCTCGGAGGTGATGCAGCGCATCGCCGCACCGATGGTCGGCGGCATGATCACCGCGCCGCTGCTGTCGATGCTGGTGATTCCGGCGGCCTATCTGCTGCTGCGGCGTTCGCGCAAGCGCAGCGCTGATCGGCAGCCCTCGCTGCTACCCGTGCCGGAAAGAAGCTGAGGTTCGCCCTTGCGTTATACTTTCGCCATGCGTCGCACGTTGCACCTGCTGATCATCCTGTTTCTTGCTGTAGCGGTCCCGTTGCGCGTGGCGACCGCGGCGACGATGGTCCTGTGCGGGCCAGCTCATGAGCAGCTTGCACAGTATTTGCAGTCTGACGCGCATTCGGGCGTTCATGACCATCATGGACATGCGGACGCGCACCATGCGCATGACCATGTCGGCGCTTCCGGCACCCATGCGCACGATAGTGTCGCGGTTGCCTTCCAGCATCCCGGCGTCGATGCGGTCGACGCCATCAAGCACGCAGAGTTCAAGTGTGCGCTCTGTGGCGTGTGTTGTGCCGGCGGCTTCGGAATTCCTTCCTCGTCGCTCCTCGTTCCCGCGATCGAAATCGCAAGTCCCGCGTTTCCTCCGCTCGTGTTCGCGTTCGCCGGGTGGCATCCCGACGGACTTGAGCGGCCTCCCCATAGCTTCCTCGTCTAACGCGTCGCGCTGACGCGACGGCAAGCGCACGTCCTGCGCGCGGCGTCGTTGCGCGGCCGCCTGTCGTGAATGCAAATCCGACTCGCGGGTTTGCGTCGCAAGGCATCGATTGACGAGGTTGTTTATGGAATACCGAAGTTGTGCGGCACTGTCGCTGGCGCTGGCAGTTCTCGCCGGCTGCAGCACGCTGGCGCCGGAGGGCGGATTCGCGCCGGTGGCCGCCACGGTGCAGGAGCGAGTTGGCGGGGTGACGCGGCTCCTTCGCACGGAGGAGGACGCGGCGAGCGCCCGCGCGTTCGTGAACGGCCGCCTCATGGACCCCGTCACACCGGATGCCGCGGTTGAGATCGCTTTGATCAACAACCCGGCGCTGCAAGCGCGCTACGCCGATCTGGGGATCGCGGAAGCGCAGCTCGTCCAGGCCGGGCGGGTTCCCAATCCGCGCTTCTCCTTTTCGCACCTCGGCTCCGGCGGCGCGCTGGAAATCGAACGGCGCTTCGCCGTCGATGTCATGAGCGTGCTGGTCATGCCGCTGACGCTGAAACTGGAGCGAGGTCGTTTTGACATGGCCCAAACCGTGGCAGCGGCCGAGGCGCTGAAGGTGGCAGCCGAAGCGCGGCGCGCCGCCGTTTCCGCGATCGCCGCCGCGGAGACCGTGCGTTACCACGAGCAGGTCTTGATAGCAGCCGAAGCATCGGCGGAATTGGCGCGCCAGATGGCCGCCGTCGGGAACTGGCCCAAGGTGAGCCAGATGCGACAGCAGGTCTTCCATGCCGATGCGATTGCCCAAATCGCCCGCGCACGAAACGCCGCGGCGCTCGCTCGCGAACGGCTCGTGCGCGTTCTGGGGCTGGCCGCGACGCCGGACGCCGTCAAGCTCCCCGAGCGATTGCCCGATCTGCCGGCGCAGCCGCGCGAGGTCCCCGATGTCGCCGCGACGGCGCTCGCCCAACGCCTCGACGTGCGAATGGCGCGGCAAGGTCTGGATGCCACCGTATATGCACTGGGACTTACGCGGGCCACGCGATTCGTGAACGTCTTCGATCTGGCCTACAAGAACAAGAGCGACGCGGGTGTGCCGCGGCGAAACGGCTACGAGATCGAGATCGAGGTGCCAATCTTCGACTGGGGTGATGCGAAGCTGGCCAAGGCTGAAGCGATCTACCGGCAGGCGGCCAGCGAGTTGGCCGAAGCGTCGGGCACCGCGCAGTCGGAGGCGCGCGCCGCCTATGAAACCTATCGGACGGCGTACGCTGTGGCGCGGCATTTTCGTGACGAAATCGTGCCGCTGCGCAAGCGCATCGCCGACGAGAACCTGCTCCGTTACAACGGCATGCTGATTTCGGTATTCGAGCTGCTGGCCGATGCGCGGGAACAGGTGATGAGCGTGAATGCGGCCATCGAGGCTCAACGCGATTTCTGGCTAGCCGAAGCCGATTTGCAGACTGCGCTTATCGGCGGTGCTGCGCCACCGGGCATGCCACTGTCGCCGCGGGCCGGTGACACCGCGGCCACGCCGTCCGTGCATTGAGTGAAAGAGACCACATGACGATGAACCGCCGCCATTTTCTGCGCGCCGCGGGCATGGGTGCGGTGGCCGTTGGCGCCGTGAGCCGCGCGGGCGCTGCCACTTTGCCCGAAGCGGCGACGATGCAACAGCCCACGACGCAGGCGCCGTGGGCGCCGCCGAACGGCCGTCCGTACAACCCGGTCGTCACGCTCAACGGATGGACGCTGCCGTGGCGGATGAACAACGGCGTCAAGGAATTTCACCTGGTCGCTGAACCGGTCGAGCGCGAGCTGGCGCCCGGGATGATCGCGCGTCTGTGGGGCTACAACGGACAAAGCCCGGGGCCGACGATCGAGGTAGTGGAAGGCGATCGCGTGCGCATCTTCGTCACGAACAAGTTGCCAGAGCACACGACCATTCATTGGCACGGTCAGCGCCTGCCCAACGGAATGGATGGTGTGGGCGGATTGACGCAGCCGCAGATCCCGGTCGGCAAGACGTTCGTCTACGAATTCGTGGCCAAACGTCCGGGCACGTTCATGTATCACCCGCATGCCGACGAGATGACGCAGATGGCGATGGGCATGATGGGCTTCTGGGTCACGCATCCCAGGGATCCGAAGCTCATGCCGGTCGATCGCGATTTCGTATTCCTGTTGAACGCCTATGACGTGGACCCGGGCAGCTTCGTGCCGAAGATCATGACGATGCTCGATTTCAACCTGTGGACGTTCAACAGCCGCGTGTTCCCCGGTATCGACCCGCTGGTCGTGCGGCAGCACGATCGCGTGCGCATCCGCATCGGCAATCTGACGATGACCAACCATCCGATTCATCTGCACGGCCACGAATTCGTCGTGACCGGCACCGACGGCGGATGGACGCCGCCCGGCTCGCGCTGGCCAGAGGTGACGACCGACGTCGCCGTCGGCCAGATGCGCGCCATCGAATTCGACGCGTCGGACGAAGGCGACTGGGCGTTTCACTGCCACAAGTCCCATCACACGATGAATGCGATGGGACACGACCCGCCGACGATGATCGGCGTCGACCAGCGCAGCATCGTCGCCAAAATCACCCAGCTCGTTCCGGATTACATGGTGATGGGCGACAAGGGTATGGCGGACATGGGTGCAATGGAAATGGCGCTGCCCGATAACACGCTGCCCATGATGACCGGCAGCGGACCTTACGGTCCCATGGAGATGGGCGGCATGTTCACGACCGTCAAGATTCGCAGCGGTCTTGCGCGAAACGACTATCGCGACCCCGGCCCCTACCAGCAGCCCAAAGGGACGACGGCCTACGAATGGACCGGCGCGACCAACGCGGCGCCGACCGCGGCGACTCCGGCAGCGTCGGCGCCACCCCCGCGCACGATCGAGATGAACGTCCGCAAGCCCGGCGGCCATACGGGGCACTGAGTCAGTCTTCGCCTAGAAAGGAATCGACATGCAGCACGAGCTCGTTGGCGCACTGTTGATCGCAGGGTTCCTCGCCATGCCGTCGGCGGCATCGGCGCACGGCACTGCCGATCACGCCAAGAAAGCTAGCGCCCCCATCTCGACCGACGAGCATCCCTTCGGTGTCGAAGGCGATCCGAAAAAGGCCAGCCGCACGATCAAGCTCTCGATGGACGACACGATGCATTACTCGCAATCGCAACTCCGTGTTGTGCAAGGCGAGACCATCACGTTCGTCGTGACCAACAAAGGGAAGCTCATGCACGAGCTCGTGCTAGGGACGGAAGACGAGTTGAAGCAGCACGCGGAGCTGATGCGCAATAACCCCACCATGGAGCACGACGAACCCTACATGGCGCACGTCAAGCCAGGCGGCACGGAAAGGATCACCTGGAGATTCACCAAGACCGGCACCTTCCTCTACGGGTGCCTTGTCGCCGGCCATTTCGAGGCAGGCATGAAAGGCATCGTGGTAGTCACTGCCAGGAAATAGGACAGGAGAAGCGATGAAATCACTCAAGGCCATGGCAGCATTCGTAGCGCTCGCCGCTGCTGTTGCCACCGCCAGTCAGCACATGAGCGAAGGCGAGATCCGCAGGGTCGACCCCGCTGCCAAAAAAATCACGATCAAGCATGGCGAATTGAAGAATCTCGACATGCCGGCGATGACAATGGTGTTCCAGGTCAAGGACCCCGCGATGCTCGACAAGGTCAAGGCGGGCGACAAGGTGAAGTTCCGCGCCGACAAGGTCAACGGCGCGTTCACCGTGATCGAGATCGAGGCGGTCAAATAACCAGCGAACCAGATAAGCGATGTATCCGGGCACGTGGATCGACGGAACGCCCACGCTGATCCCGATCACTCGCGACCCTACGCTCACGCCGGTTGAGCCACGCGGTCGCGCGGACTTATTGTCCGGCCCGGGCAACGAATAATTCGCGCCGCAGGAGTCCGGCCTCCACCGCGGCGATCGTGGCCTGCACGTGCTTGATACGCTCGGTCAACTCGTCCAGGCCGAATACCTTGCCGAGCGCATCCGTACGGGTTCGCATGCCTTCAAGCTCGGCGCGCATCGATTGCGAGAATTCCGCGGTCACATCCGTTCGCTCGTGCAGGCGCCATCCGCACTGATCGAGCAAGACTGCGTAATCATCCGCCACGTCAACAAATATCGGGCCGGACGCGATGGCGATCTGACGCTCCGGGTCGGACAACGAGGGTGCGGGCGCAATGACGGTGAACACCATCCTGGCGCCTTCGCGTGCGACGCGGCGGCACGCCCGCAGGATAGCCAGCTTGTCAGGCGCACAACACAAGACGTCGGAATGGCTCAACGCGTCGAAGGAACCGTCCAGGAAGGGCAATGCGGCACCGTCCGCTGCGACGGCCTCGCACCGTTCCGACAGGCCGTCATCGGTGGCGCGTGCGAGCGCAATTCGAAGGGCCACGAGAGGAAGGTCCACCAGCACAACGTCGCAGCCCGTGAGTTGCGCGAGATACAGTCCCGGCCATCCCGACCCGGCACCAACGTCGAGTAGCTTCACGTCGGGGCCAAGCTCGAGCAGCTCGGCGATCCTCTCTGCTTCCCGACGCGTTGTCCAACTGGTGCTGCCGTAGGCGCAGCCGCAAACGCTGCGCTCCAGATCCCGCATCGCGACTGAACTTGCGCACTCGGCGGCCTTCGCAAAGCGGCATACCAGCTCGTTTCGGTCTTGCGACATACAGGAGTCCGTCACAAGCCTCAGGTCGCGTCCGGCTCAGGTCGCCGATTGATCGGATAGGCACCAGGCGTATTGAGCAAAGGCTGAATCAGGAGTCGATCGATCCTGAGGTCGTCAGGCGAACGGAAGGCATCAACTCCTATCGTCATCGCTTCGTGACCGCCCACAGGCTGGGCGCGATAGGTCCCGAACATGCGATCCCACCACGGGGCATTGAAACCGAAGTTGCTCGAGGATTCGTTGTGCACGATGGAGTGATGGACCCGGTGCATATCGGGCGTCACAACGACCCACCGCAGGAACCTGTCCATGCCCAGCGGAACGCGCGCGTTTGCATGATTGAACATGGCGGTCGCATTCAGCAGGACTTCGAAGAGAAGGACGGCGAGCACAGGAGCGCCGATCGCCGCGACCGCGGCGCATTTGACCCCGGTCGAAATGAGAATCTCCACCGGATGGAACCGCGTTCCCGTCGTGACATCGAAGTCCAAATCAGCGTGATGGACGCGATGCAAGCGCCAGAGCGCGGGTACTGCATGGAAGGTCACGTGCTGGAAATAGATCACCACGTCCAGGAACACCACGGCTGCGGTGACTGCGAGCCAATGGGGAAGCGCAATTGCGTTCAGCAACCCCCAGCCATTGGTCTCGCCGGCTATCGCAACCGCGATCGCAACGCCCGGAGCGGCAATCCGGACCACTGCAACGTCGATTGCCAGGAGGGCGACGTTATGCGGCCAGCGCTGGTGGCGGTTAAACTCAGGACGGCGGCGGGGAGCCAATACCTCCCACAGGGCCATCGCCGCGAAAACCGCAAAGAAGGCCCCAAGCCGCAGCAGCGGTTCGTGGATGGTGACGAAGTCCATGGGGAGTACCAGGCTGGCGCTGGTGGCACCGGAGAGTTATAATACTCAAGTAATCAATTGAATACTATTTCAGGAACAGGACACATGTCAACCCACAGCCCGAAACGCGATGTCTTCGCCCAGCTGGCCCGCGTCGGGAACGCCTTGGCGAGCGGCGTCAGGCTCGAACTATTGGAATTGCTGGCACAAGGGGAAAGAAGCGTAGACCGCCTCTCGACCCTGACGGGCGTCACGGTGGCGAACACCTCCCAGCACTTGCAAAAACTCAAGCAGGCCGGCCTCATCCTGGGGCGCAAACAGGGCCAGTTCGTGTATTACCGGATTGCCAGCGACGAAGTAGTTCGTATGCTCGCGGCCATGTCGCGGGTCGGCGAAGCACACATTGCCGAGATCGAGCGGATCGTCCGTCTCTATTTTCTGGCGAAGGACGACTTTGAGCCAATAGCCGCAACCGAGCTCCTCGATCGTGCAAGAAAGGGGCTGGTGACGGTTCTCGACGTTCGCCCGCCTGAAGAGTTCGTGTCGGGTCACGTGCCCGGCGCCTTGAACATCCCGGTGGAGCAACTGACGCGCCGGCTGCGCGAATTGCCAAAAGGCAAGGAGGTCGTCGCTTATTGCCGGGGCCCCTTTTGCCTGATGTCATTCGAAGCGGTACAACTGTTGCGCAAGAAAGGCCTGAAGGCCCGCAGGTTGCGAGACGGTATGCCCGAGTGGCGTTTGGCGGGATTGCCGGTCGAACTGCAGGCGCGAGGTTGACACCTGACAGGTGCTGTTGAAAAGCCCCGACGAATCCTTCTCATCCACCTCATTCCGAAGCGAAGCGAGGAATCCGTTTTTGGCAATCCACTGATTTCCTTCGGAAGCAGATTTCTCGCTACGCTCGAAATGCGGCTGAAATGAGAGCGCGATTTTCAATAGCGTGCTAACGGTTAGCGAAGCCATCGAGTCCCCTATCGGGTTGGGTCACCCGCGACCTCGATGTGCATCATCAGCCCGCCGCCGCCGTGATGCTCGGTGTTGTTGTTGGTGGTGTGATGCGAGATGTGGCAGTGAATCATCCACTTGCCGGCCTTGTGCGCCGTCCAGATCACGTCGTAGCGCTGGCCGGGTCCGACATTGATCGTGTCGGCCTTGAAGCGCGCGGCCGGCGCCAGCGTTTCGCCATCGCGCGCCACGACTTCAAACGGTCCGCCATGAATGTGCATCGGGTG
>Ga0070669_100002577_pt1 | contig 13113 bp, 11 predicted proteins | sample KBSS53metaG_FD_64680 | JGI IMG/M metagenome (GOLD analysis project Ga0070669, IMG submission 64680) | Switchgrass rhizosphere microbial communities from Kellogg Biological Station, Michigan, USA - KBS S5-3 metaG | ecosystem: Host-associated > Plants > Roots > Rhizosphere > Soil ... | reverse complement strand
GCGCCGCACCGACCACCGCATTACTGACTTCCGTTCCATCATCATTAGCCCCAGTTCTTCGACCTCCTCTGACACGAGAAGGTCGAAAATCTCGTTTAAAGTTTGGCTGAGGCAATTTGCGGGCTCGACGAATCCTCGTCTGCCCGTTAACATCGGGCCATGAAAAAAGCTGCACTCCTTGTTCTGATCAGCCTTCAGTGTGTGCTTTTTGCGCAACAGCCACAAAGACAGTTGACGCCCGAACAACAGGCTCAACAGGCTGCGCAGCAGGCGGCTACACGACAGGATCATCAGCGGACGATGGCGATGCTCAATATCACATCGCTAAGACAAGGCGCTGACGGCAGAAATCCGGATGCACCCAACGCAGCAAACTACGATGAGTCAAAGGCCAATCCATATCCGACACTGCCTGATCCGCTCGTGCTTAAGAATGGACAGAAGGTGACGTCGGCAAAGGCATGGTGGAATCAGCGACGACCAGAGATTGTTGAGGACTTCGATCGTGAGGTCTATGGAAGAGTTCCGCGCGTGACGCCAAAGGTAAAGTGGGAAGTTGTTGAGGTCACAAATGAAGTCAAATACGACTTTCCGGTCATCACCAAAAAGCTCGTCGGACACGTCGATAATTCTTCGTACCCACAGATCACCGTCGATATCCGGTTAACACTGACTACTCCACAAAATGCAAAAGGTCCCGTACCCGTAATTATGGAGTTTGGGTTTCAGCTACCTCCGGGGTTTGTTCCCCCAGCGCCTCCTCCGGGTACGCCACCGCCTGGTCCACCGTGGCAGCAACAAGTCCTCTCAAGGGGATGGGGATATGCCGTTCTGATTCCAACCAGCGTTCAGGCTGACAACGGTGCGGGTCTCACCCAGGGCATCATCGGACTCGTGAATAAGGGACAGTCAAGAAAATTGGATGACTGGGGTGCGCTTCGAGCCTGGGCGTGGGGAGTGAGCAGGGCAATCGATTATTTTGAAACAGACAAATCGGTTGATGCCAGACAGGTTGGACTCGAAGGTCATTCGCGTTATGGCAAAGCCACACTGGTAACCATGGCATATGACTCCCGTCTCGCGATTGCCTTCGTTAGTTCGTCGGGAGCGGGTGGAGCAAAACTCCATCGTCGGAACTATGGCGAGCTAGTGGAGAACGTAGCGGCGGCTAGCGAGTATCACTGGATGGCCGGCAATTATCTCAAATACGCAGGGCCCCTGACGTGGAATGATCTTCCAGTCGATTCCCATGAACTCGTAGCGCTTTGCGCGCCACGGCCCGTGTTTATCAGTTCGGGTGATAAAGGCGATGGCTGGGTCGATGCAAAAGGAATGTTCCTGGCGGCAGCTGGGGCAGGACCTGTTTACCGACTTCTCGGCAAGAAGGATATGGGGACCAGTGTATTTCCGCCTGTTGAAATCACTCTCATTGATGGTGACGTTTCATTTCGACAACACAGTGGAGGTCACACGCCCGGTCCGAACTGGCCTACATTTCTGACATTCGCAAGTCGCTATTTGAAGGGACCGCCAGTCGCTACAGCATCATCTTTAACCCGCTAACCTTCGTCCGTGAAAAGCTATGACTAATCGATTCAGGAAAGAATTCAAGAATTTCCTTGCCTGCAGCTTCGGTGTGTTCGTCTTGTCACTCCTGGCTGGCGGTGTTCTGGTTGAGAATGGTACAGCGCAGGAAGTCGACTATCGCAATTCCAGCCTCTCCATTGATCGACGCGTCGCTGACCTTCTCGGCCGCATGACAACTGATGAGAAGGTCGCTCAACTGGTCACGCTCTGGATAAAGAAGCCGCAGCAGCTCAAACCGCACGGGAGTTTTGGAGATCGCGGAGACTTCTCGCCGGAAGAGGCTGCTGTTGTGATGAAGAACGGTATTGGTGAGATCGCGAGACAACGTGAACGCACTGATCCGCGCCGCGGAGCAGCCTATGCCAATGCGCTGCAGGCCTGGCTCAAGGAACATACGAGACTTGGCATTCCGGCGATGTTTCACGACGAGATACTGCATGGCCATATGGCTCTTGGAAGCACGAATTTCCCGACGCCAATTTCAATGGCTTCGAGCTGGGATACTGAAATGATCTCAAGAGTGTTTACGGCTGCAGCCCTCGAGACCCGCGTTCGAGGCAGCCATCATGTGCTGGGACCAAATCTGGATCTTGCACGCGACCCAAGGTGGGGGCGCACCGAAGAGACCTATGGGGAAGATCCTTATCTCGCTTCAAGGCTCGGAATCGCGTGCATCAAGGCCATCCAGGGTCCGGGCCCGAATGTGGATGGTGATCATGTCATCGCGACTGCCAAGCATTTTGCAGCTCACGGGCAGCCGGAAGGTGGCACCAATACTGCGCCCGTGAATGTATCGGAAAGATTGCTCCGGGAGGTGTTTCTGCCGACGTTTGAGGCAGCGGTAAAAGAAGCCGGTGTTCTTAGCGTGATGCCGTCTTACAACGAAATCGATGGTTTGCCGTCACATTCCAATCGATGGCTACTTGAAAAACTCCTTCGGCAGGAGTGGGGATTCCGCGGGCTTATTGCGTCAGATTACAACGGAATATCGGAGCTCATTTCGCGACACAAAGTAGCCGCAAATCGCGCTGATGCTGCCAGACAGTCATTAGAAGCTGGAGTAGATATGGAACTTCCAGATCCCAACTGCTATGCGCTACTGCCTCAACTCGTCGCTGAAGGCAAGGTGTCGATGGCAGCGATCGATCAGGCTGTAGCGAGAGTGCTGCGCGCAAAGTTCCAGCTTGGACTCTTTGAAAATCCTCTCGTCGACGTGGAACGTGCCGTATCGATCACGAACAGCCAACCTCATCAGGTTATCGCACTTGAAGCAGCACGACGTTCGATTGTCCTTCTCAAGAATGACAATCAACTGCTGCCACTCAACAAGGACAGTATCAAATCGATCGCCGTCATTGGGCCCAACGCCGCTGACGTTCACCTCGGTGGCTATAGCGATGATCCGGGGCGGGGAATCAGCGTCCTGCAGGGAGTGCGAAACAAGGCAGGAAGCAGTCTCACGGTCAACTATGCGGAAGGCTGCAAGATCACTAAGGAGGGCGGTAAATGGTGGGACGACAAATCAGAACTAAGTGATCCAGCGGTGGACGCTAAACTTATAGCGGAAGCAGTCGAGGTAGCCAACACTTCTGATGTCGCACTACTTGTTGTAGGAGGAAATGAAGACACTAACAAGGAGGCGTGGGCAGATAATCATCCTGGTGATCGAGACAGTCTCGATCTTGTAGGCAGACAGAATGACCTTGTCAAAGCCATAGTCGAAACCGGCAAACCCGTGGTTGTCATGCTCATCAATAGTGGTCCGCTGTCGATCAATTACATTGCTGAAAAAGTGCCTGCCATTCTTGAAGGATTCTATCTTGGACAGGAGACCGGAACCGCTGTGGCCGATGTAATTTTTGGTGATTACACACCCGGCGGGAAACTCGCAGTCAGCTTCCCGCGTTCGGTGGGTCAGTTGCCGATTTATTACAACCACAAACCAACGGCGCGTCGAGGATACCTTTACACAAGCAAGGAACCACTTTTCCCGTTCGGCTTTGGGCTCAGTTACACAACGTTTGAGTACACCAATCTGAAAGTAAGTCCGGGCGAGATTGGCAACAATGGAAGAGCCGACGTAAGCGTCACCGTGCGAAATACGGGGAAGCGGTGGGGCGATGAAATCGTGCAACTCTACATTCGCGATGTGGTGAGCACTGTCACGAGGCCCGTCATGGAGTTGAAAGACTTCAGACGCATATCTCTTGCTCCGAATGAGAGCCGAACGATCACGTTTACGATCACTCCCGACAAGCTTTCGTTTCTGGACATCAACATGAACAGAGTGGTCGAACCAGGAACATTCGAGATTATGGTGGGCACCAGTTCAGTGAGGTTGCAGAAAGCCAAGCTCGAAGTGGTGGCCAAGTAAAAAGAGAACCTCACGAGAAGACGAGAAGACGGGGACGCTCGACGGGTTTACCCTTATGCAGGTTTAAGATCCCCAAGCAATGTCGGAATTAACTCAGATACAGTCGGATGGATGGGCATTGCTCGCTGAAGCACGTCGTAGGTAACTCCGGCATTCATAATGTCGATTACGCCATGAATTGCTTCGTCACCGCCGGTACCCAGGATCGCGACTCCGAGGATTTTTCGAGTTTCCTGGTCCACTATCGCTTTCATGAGCCCCTTCGTCTCATCCTTTTCCACGGCTCGGCCGACCCTCGTCATCGGACGCACCGCCTTGAGCAACGGACGGCCGCTGGCTCGAGCTTCTGTTTCTGTCATACCAACTCGTCCAAGAGGCGGATCAACGTAAAGCGCATATGCCGGAACTCGATCGCTGACTCGACGGTTTTCTCCATCAAGAAGGTTCGCGGCAATGATCTCGTAATCGTTATACGCCGTATGAGTGAAGGCGCCCCGGCCGTTGCAGTCGCCTAACGCCCAAATGCCCGCAACATTCGTGGCCAGACCTTCATTGACTTTGATGTAACCTCGAGAATCTGTTTCGACGCCTGCTTTATCGAGATTCAGATCGTCAGTATTTGGTCGTCGTCCCACAGCAAGAAGAACGTGAGTGCCAATCGATTGAGGTTCTCCCTGCTTGCAATCCACGCCTACCGCAACGCCCCGGTCGTGCCGCGCAAGAGTTATACATTCTGCGCTTGTTCGAACCTTTATTCCTTCAGCAAGGAAAATCTCGCGTATGGCTTCCGAGATATCCTCATCTTCTTTTGCTATAAGGCGGGGCGCCTTCTCGATGACTGTTACTTCGGCACCAAAGCGACGATAAATCTGCGCAAATTCCAGCCCAATGTAACTCCCGCCAACTACAACAAGATGCTCGGGGAGCGTGTCCATTCCAAGGATCGAAGTATTGTTAAGGTAAGGTACTTCGCCGATTCCCGGCATGTTCGGGACCACAGCGCGCCCGCCCACATTGATGAAAATGCGAGACGCACTCAGTTGTTCTTCTCCAACACTCACACGATCTGTGCCTTCAAATCGGGCATGACCTTCAAAGACCGTACAACCGCTCATTTCGCGAAGATACTTCTCAAGACCGGTGCGACTGTCCGTAACTACCTTGTCGGCGCGACTCTTTATCTTCCGCATGTCGACCGACACTTCGCCCTGAAACACAACGCCGAAGTCGGCCGCTCGGCGAGCGAGATGGGTAGCGTATGCGCTCGCGACAAGTGTTTTTGTCGGCATGCATCCTGTATTGACACACGTTCCACCGAAGAGCTTTCGTTCGACGAAGGCCACTGTCATGCCTGCAGCAGTCAGGCGTCCGGCAAGCGAAGGACCAGCCTGGCCTGCTCCGATTATGATTGCATCAAACTGTTTCATTGCAGTGACAGCCCGATCAATACTGCTCCCCCAATGGCAATAAGATCCTCAACAAGAGCCGCTGGACGATCCTTTCCAAAAGCCGATGCCAGACGCGCACGCAAAGCAGCGCCGCCGTAAGTACCTATTACAGCGCCAATGATTCCCAGGATCGCGCCAACTACCAATGAGCCGTTAGCTGCTCCGATCGCTCCGCCTGCGACTGCTCCCATGACGATTCGTGCTCCGAATTGCACCGGTACTTTGCGACTTGGAGTAGACGGGAGTTGATCAGTAATCAGCTCAACGATAGCCAGGATTGCCGTGATCAGGTGCACCCAGAAATTGCCGAGGAAACTTAGCCACGTCCCGTTCAGGTCAAGCCCACCGTGATAAGCGAGCCAGCTGACGAGCGCTGGCGCAGTCATCGCACGTAAGCCTGCAATAACACCAATCAATAGAGCAAGAACATAGAAAGTCATCGGGGAGTTCGTTTCCTTTCCAGTCAGGTTGCATAAAGCAAGACAGTATAGGGGCACACCGACGAAGCTGCTAAAGAAAACTGCGACACGTACGTAGTACCGCCTAAAGAAAGACGGAACCCTGGCTTTCAAAAAATTCCGCCTGAACGGGGCAGGGCGCTGAGTTCGAGACGGGGTTTTCAACTCGCCGGATGGTAGACCTGGAAACCAACCAGATGGTTGCCGAGTATCGCCCCTTTCGTTACGTGAAGGATGTGGGAAGCCGCCCGGTCCTTTTCATCGTTGCTGAAAAAGAAGAGCTTTTCAAAAACAGCGACAATGCCGGAGCAGCGATCGAATTATTGACGGGTCCCAAAAAACTTATCGTTGTTCCGGGCGTCACACATTTCGAGATGTACATTAACGGCGCATTTGAGATCCGCTCAAATGCGGCAGCGGGCTGGTTTCGCACTCATCTGGGAATAGAACAAAGCAAAGACACAACCTCACGTTGAGTTACGAGCGGCCGCTTGAATTTGATTTCGTTTTTGACGTGGATTCGAGGTTCAAAAGAAGTGCAAGCACGGCTGCTTCTTCGAGTTCAAGATGCTGTCGTCGGCGGCGCTTTTGTTCTTTTATCTTTTGGTCCATAAGATCCAGCAGCGTTCCGCTTACGTAGAGGTCCAGAATCGCTGGATGCACATATGACTTGCGGCATACCGCTGGAGTATTTCCAAGTCGCGTAGCTACAGCCTTCATCGCCTGAACAATATTACGCCGCGCTTCACTTTCGGACTTGTGCATTTCAAACTGGGTGAGGGCGAGTACGGCGTTCACGGTACCTGCCCACGTCCGGAAATCCTTTGCCGTAAAATCCTCGCCCGTAATCTCTCGCAGGAATTCATTCACATCAGCTGAATCAATTGACTGGCATTGCCCATCATCATCGAGATACTGGAAAAGTTCCTGGCCGGGAAGATCCTGACAGTAACGGATGATCCTTGCGATCCTGCGATCATTGACGTCTACCGAGTGCTTTATTCCGCTTTTGCCCTGAAACTGAAACCGCACCGTTGAACCTTCGATCCTGACGTGCCTGCCTCTCAATGTCGTTAGACCATAGGATCCGTTGGCACGTTGATATTCTTCATTGCCTATTCGGATCAGAGTCAGTTCAAGGAGTTTTACGATCGTCGCAAGGATTTTCTCTCGAGGTAATCCGGTTAATGAGAGTGCCTGGTCCAAACGCGCGCGAAGTGCCGGTAAAGCTAATCCAAACGCTGATAGTCGGTCATACTTTGTGCTATCCCGATATTCACGCCAGCGGGAGTGATAGAGGTACTGTTTTCGAGCTCGCGCATCACGTCCTGTAGCCTGAATATGACCACGCTCAGAGGGGCAAATCCAGACGTTGGTCCAGGCCGGAGGAATAGCCAGTGACCTGATTCGACTGAGCACATCAGGGTCTTTCAATCTGCCAGCATTGGCATCGAGATAGCGGAAACCTCTTCCGGATCGAAGCCGCCGAATCCCAGGCATTTCATCACTGACGTAGCGCAAACGCGCTGACTCCACCGTTTCTTTTGCTGCTGGATCGAGAATCATAGGATGGCGTGTTGTGGTATGTCGCTTGCCCGCAGTATCAGGAACGTATCACGAATCGCTAACACCGTTATCACGAGGAGGACAGAGTATGGCTCAGTGTGAAGTTTGCGGGAACGACTACTACAGATCCTTTGAAGTCATAGAAGCCGGCAAAAAACATATCTTCGATAGCTTCGAGTGTGCAATTCATGCTCTGGCTCCCGAATGCGCACATTGCAAGTGTCGTATCATAGGTCACGGAGTTGAGGCAGGTAGCAGCTTTTATTGTTGTGCAAACTGCGCTCGCCAGTCTGGTGTAACAGGAATTAAGGATCACGCCTGAATTTGAATTCCGAACCGCCTAGAACAACGGCTCCGGCTTGCGCTCTGGTACCGGTGTACCATCGGGTGCAATAACGTCGTTGTCAGACTCGCGTTCGGAGGGTTTGGGTGATGGCACGTGCTCATCACCGGTGGGTGGAGGCTGGGGGTATTCTTCATCAGAAGACTTGTCGTGCAGCGGTTTCTTTGCGCCTTGCTGCAATTTATCAGGGTTTTGGCTCCTCGACTGCTTCTTGCCCATTCTCTTTACTTCATTTCGGCCCATAAACTTGCTTTTGTTGAGACCGACCGCACTTCAGGCGCGTTTTCTTAGTGTCCTTCGGTGCGGCCAGTCATGATCCAGGGCGTTTACGAGTGAACACACTCCTATTTTCCAAGCTGGCCGCGAATAGCGCCGTTCGGAAATTCAGATGTATGGACATTCACGTAATAGTTGCTGGGGTTTTTCATGATGTCGTCAAGGATCGCCTTATCAACGGCCACACAACCCTTCCATGAGCCATCCGCAGCTTTCTTGAACGCCACCTTTACCGCTCCGGAACTACCTGCGGGCCCGGCATGAATGTGAGCAGCCGTGGGCGCCTGAATTCCTTTAACCGTTATGTCGTAGCAGATTTCGCTCTTTCCTGCATTTACCGTCAGCCCAACCGTCCCAGCGCCATCAGTATCACCGGGACCCGGCACTTCAGCACCACCCGATAGATCAATTTTCATCCCGTGATCCTGAGCTGCAGTGCCCCTGGCAGTTACGAAGAAGGTTGTCGCACACAGAGCCAGTGCGAAAATCGAAGCGAATATGGCTGTCCGTCTCATTTTCATCCTCCATACTTCAAGCAAAATTGACGCGTCGCGGTGACGATACCGCCACGAATTTTCTTCTGAACGTGCGAGCAACTGATGCAAATGGGGAGGCAAAATCCGCGCCACCGATGTCATCGCTTGCTGTTTGACCGCCTGCAGTTTCTTGACTCCGAGAGATTTCCGATCTTCGGCATAATGCTTGACTTGTAGTTTAATGGCCCCCCGACTTGTCACCGTATCGGTACTTGCAACTGCGTAGGCCGACGAAAATCTACACTCGTTGTACTCTATTGACTCATTCACTGTACCCGGCTGATACGCTCTGAAAATGAACGATCCAGATGTCGATTTAGCTTCTCAGCAACAGATTAGTGCTCGCCGTTTTGAAACACTGCGTCAACTTAGTCTCGTTGGCGAGGATCGGAATAACGTCGAAGGCGCATCTGAGGCCGTCGCACGAGCCTTCGCTGCAAATCCTCGGGACGTCCCTTTCGCTTCCTTGTACTTGACCAACAGGGCCGGCACGCATGCTCTTCGGTCAGCTCTTGTAGGGTTGCCGGAGGGTGCTGAACTCTTTCCATCAGCCATCTCTTTGGAAGAGTCGAGCGATCAACCGTGGCCATTCGCAGCCGCCCTCGAGAACCTGCAAGTTATTGAAGTCAATCTCACTTCAAAGCACATCCGGATTGACAGCACAATCTCGCCTGCCGAGTTTGTCCACCAGGCTTTCGTCCTGCCAATGGCGTCGAGCGTTCGGAATCGAGTTACCGGATTTCTGATAGCCGGGGCTAGTTCGCGTCAGGTTCTGGACCAACCATATCGAACATTCTTCAACCTCGCCGCGGAACTGATCGGGGGCGCTTTTTCGAAGGTGCGAAATTCTGAGGATGAGAAATGGCGCGCAGAAATGTTGTCAGAGATTGATCGTAGAAGAATAGCATTCTTTACGAACATCAGTCATGAACTTCGAACTCCTTTGACGCTCATGCTCGGCCCGCTGGAAGACGTGCTGGAGCACGCTTACGTTTTTTCACCTGACGATCGCGAGCGATTGCAGACAGTGCGCCGGAATTCAGTGCGACTCCTGAAACTTGCCAATACTCTTCTGGATTTTTCTCACATTGAAGCGGGAAGAGTTCGAGCGAGCTTTCAACCTACGCAGCTGGGCGACTTCACGACGGAACTCGCGAGTGTGTTTCGATCTACGATTGAAGCAGCAGGTCTGGAACTCCTCATCGATTGCCCGGACATAGATGAGCCAATCTGCGTAGACCGCGGCATGTGGGAAAAGATCGTTCTCAACCTTGTATCCAATGCTTTCAAATTCACGTTTGACGGGCAGATCGAAGTGTCGCTTCATCGTAGTGGCACTTCGGTAGTTTTCGCGGTGCGGGATACTGGAGCGGGAATTCCTAAACATGAACTTCCACTTCTCTTCACGCGATTTCATCGAGTGAAGAGCGTTGCTGGAAGAAGTTACGAAGGAAGCGGCTACGGGCTGGCGCTCGTGCAGGACCTTGTTAAATTGCACGGAGGATGCATTCGCGTGGAGAGTGAGCTTGGGAAGGGCTCCGTTTTCACGGTCGAAGTACCTTTGGGGTTAAAGCATCTGCCACCAGGTCAAATTGGTGCTGATGAGCCCTTGACCAGTCTGCAAAGAGGCGGGGCTTACGTTACCGAGGCGACTCAATGGCTGTCACCTGGAGCGGACACTCAAACTGCTTCGCCCAGGAGTGTAGGTGACAATTCTGCCGTTCGGCCTCCTCCCGTTATTCTAATTGCCGATAACAATGCCGACATGAGGAATTACGTCAGCCGTCTGCTAGGGGAGCGTTACGAAATAGTTGCCGCCTCAGATGGAGAGACTGCTCTGGAGATTGTGGGGTCTCGTTCGCCAGAGCTTGTCATCTCCGATATAATGATGCCGCGACTTGATGGTTTTGGATTTCTAAGAGCACTAAGACAGAACCCCCTTACAAGGACAATTCCAGTCATTCTTCTTTCTGCTCGAGCTGGCGAAGATCCTCTTGTTGAAGGACTTCAAGCTGGAGCCGACGACTACCTCGCGAAACCATTCTCCGCAAGAGAGCTGCTGGCTCGCGTTGATGCCGCGCTAAGACTCGCGCGCGTGCGTCGCGAAGCGCAGGAACGAATCGTTAATATCTGGGAAAGCATCAGCGATGGAATCGTAATCCTGGATCGAGATTGGCATTACATCTACATCAATTCAGCCGCCGGCAAGATGGGCCTGGATCGTAGCAAATTGCTTGGTAAGACCCTCTGGGATGCATTCCCGGAGCTGATCGGGACCGAAGTGGAAGGAAAATTCCGCTCCGCATCCATAAATCGCGAGCACGTTGAATTTGAGACTCACTTCGCGCCCGGCGACCGCTGGTTTAACAACCGTGTATTTCCATCGGAAGACGGCAACATAGCCGTCTATTTCAGGGACGTAACTGATAGAAAACGAGCCGAGGAGGAGCGTGCACAGCTCTTTGAAAGCGAACGCGAAGCGCGACGCCGTGCCGAGGAGTCGAGCCGTTTAAGAGACGAATTCCTGGCGACGCTTTCGCACGAACTGCGAACTCCGTTGAACTCCATTAATGGATGGGTGCATCTTCTGCGCAGCGGCAAACTCACTCCGGCTCAGGCAAGACGGGCGCTTGAGACAATCGAGAGAAGTGCGAAGTCGCAGAAACAGGTGATTAATGACCTTCTCGATGTATCTAAAATCATCACGGGGAAAATGCTTCTTGAGGTAACCCGAGTTTCCCTTTCCAGAGTCATTGAGTCCGAAATTGATATCGTTCGACCGGCAGCAGAGGCGAAGGGAATTCAATTCAATATTCAGCTGGATTCTTCGATTGCGCCCATACTTGGTGACGCAGAGCGATTGCAGCAAGTGGTCTGGAATGTGCTTTCGAACGCTGTCAAATTCAGCCCAATTGGCGGGCACGTAGATGTTTTGCTTGTGCGGAAAGATTCCGCTGTTGAGATCAGCGTCAGGGATGACGGGCAGGGCATCGGGCCGGAATTCCTGCCTCACGTTTTCGACCGGTTCACTCAGGAAGACTCCGGTACAACTCGGCAGCACCCGGGCCTTGGGCTTGGGCTTGCAATTGTACGGCACCTGGTCGAACTCCACGGTGGGACAGTCAGGGCCGAAAGCCCGGGCGAAAACCTCGGGTCTACATTCACGATTACGCTGTCACAGGGCCGTGCGGGCGCCGGAACCCCGGTTCGGAAAATCCGTGAGTTGACAGATTCAGTTCAGATGACGGGCCGCTATGAGGGACACGAACCTGCAAATGCGATTGACAAGGAAAGATTGGGGTAACCATTAGATGAACGTTCACTCTGGTTTGAACAGCCAGCCAATAACTCTGCACGGATTGCGTCTTCTCATCGTTGATGACTCAGAAGATTCCGTGGAGATGATTGGTCTTCTCCTCCGGCAGCAGGGAGCACATGTTACGACGGTAACTAGCGGCGCTGCCGCACTCGAATACGCTACCGATGGTCAGTTTGAGTTGGTAATCTCCGACATTGGTATGCCCGAAATCGATGGTCTGGAGATGATCCGTCGTCTCAGAAAGCAGACACGGCATGCCACAGTACCCGCAGTAGCTTTGACCGGCTTCACTACCGACGAAGACATTCAGGAAATTTACACCGCTGGATATACAGCTCATCTCCCCAAGCCAATCGACTTTGACCTCATGCTCAAGGTAGTAGCTAAAGCAGTCCACCCGAATCAATGAACTTCAGTCAGTAGTTCCTTAATTGCCTGAAAATGAACAGTCTCTTGAAGCTGTGGCATCAGTCTTGCAACTGAGGTCTACATCTGGACGGAGGTAATGCTGGATGTTTCGAACCTTTGGGTTCGACAATCTTGTATCGACTCTGACCAGTATCGTCTCGTTCCCTCGCACACAAGCGGGAACGAGACGATAGTGGTACTGAGCAAGAGCCAGTCAAAGCAAGGGAACAATTAAGCGAGAAGGAGAGAGTTATGGCAGCGCAAGTTGATCCTGTTTGTGGAATGGAAGTTGATCAGAACAAAGCGGCCGGTACTTCACACTACAAAGGTCAGGAATATTATTTTTGCTCCGCGGGTTGCAAGGCCAAATTTGATCAGAATCCGGAGCAATTTGTCGGTGGTCAGCAACGCGGACAAGGCCAGTCTCAAAGTGGCGGCGCCAAACGCTAAGTTGAGAGAGTAACCTTGACCGATTGACTCACCGGTACCGCACGTGGGAACGACAAGGGGCAGGACCTGGCGACAGGTGCACGTTTCCACGTGCGGACTTTAGTCTTAATGCACGGTAAATCGGCCCGAAAGACACGGCTCAGTACCTCAAACCCATTAATACAATCAAGTGGATTCTTTCGAGTCGGAACCGTATATTATTAGTACGCGCGATCTGTATTTCCAGCCTTTGCATAGTGCTTTTGTTGTATCGAATTTTTCTAGCGCATAGCTTTTTAAAGGCAGGGAAGTCAGGCCGACTGTGAAGTTCGATCATGCCAAAAGAAGGCGCTAATGAGCAACCGGCTC
>Ga0070669_100002576_pt1 | contig 13113 bp, 11 predicted proteins | sample KBSS53metaG_FD_64680 | JGI IMG/M metagenome (GOLD analysis project Ga0070669, IMG submission 64680) | Switchgrass rhizosphere microbial communities from Kellogg Biological Station, Michigan, USA - KBS S5-3 metaG | ecosystem: Host-associated > Plants > Roots > Rhizosphere > Soil ... | reverse complement strand
GATCGGGGCAGTAGCCCGACTGTCAAGGAGGGCTCAGCGACGTCGATCGATCGCTCAAGAGTGAGCCCTCCTTGACAGTCGGGCTACTGCCCCCGATGTTATATTGACACACTATGAAACCGCCGCTGCCCACCGTTGCAGGAGTTGGTCCAAGCTGTCAATGGCTTCCGCCAGGTCGCTGGAAAACTGTCCTGGAGTTTTTCAAAGAGCAATACCCCAGGGTCGCTGTCGAAACCTGGACCACGAGGATGACAAAAGGCGAAGTGATTGATGAATGTGGTCAATCGATACATCCACAGACCGCATATCGAGTCGGCGCCTGCATTTTTTATTACCGTGAGCTAGAGAACGAAAAGATCATTCCATTTGTTGAGCAAGTGATTTATCAGGATGAGCATATCCTGGTTGCAGACAAGCCGCACTTTCTGCCTGTGATTCCCTCGGGCAGGTTTCTCCAGCAAACGTTACTGGTCAGATTGCGAAACACCTACAACTTAGAAAGCCTGGTTCCCATCCATCGTCTCGATCGCGAAACCGCCGGAGTGGTGTTGTTTTCCGTCAACCCGAGAACAAGAGGCCACTACACATCTCTGTTTAGAAATCGGAAGGTGACGAAAGTATATGAGGCCCTCGCGCCAACAATTGACACGACGAGGCTTCCAACGATTCGGAGGAGTCGCATAGTGCCCGGCGAGCCCTTCTTTCGCATGAAGGAAGTCAACGGCGCGGCCAACTCCGAAACTCACATCACCTACGGACGCACAGTGGGACGCAATTCTGTTTATGAGTTGGTTCCACGCACCGGGAGAAAGCACCAACTCCGACTACACCTCGCTGCCTTAGGAATTCCCATCGTCAATGACAAACTCTATCCAGTAATAACACGCGGTAGTGACGACGACTTTTCCAATCCGCTCAAACTAGTCGCTAAATCGCTCTCATTTGCGTGCCCCTTAACCGGGCAACAACATTTCTTCGACAGTGGAATAAAACTATGAGCTCACCTCTTAACATGCATACCGCGCGCATGGCCCTCAACCGAGACCCGGAATTACGTCAGTGGGCCGAACAGTGGCTGAAGAGTAAGGAACGAAGCGTAGCTGCAAATATGACTGATGAGGAATTTGATAAGCATTGGCTCTATGTTCGTCCGGAGCGAATGCACGACGGCGCCCTGGAAGCCGTCACTGCGTATCAACAGGAACATCAAGGTTAGCGAAAACTGAAGTGGATACAGAGATGTAGCTGACTATGCGTCAATCTAGATTCAATGAATCGCATACAACAGCCCATCCGTACTGCCAAAATAGACCACTCCCTTATCAACAACTGGCGAAGACCAGATTGCCCCCACGGAGAACACTCGATAAAACGCAAGCACCATGTCCTGGTAATCACCGAAATAACGTGCATAGATCTTGTCATTGTTCAAACCGCCATCAGGGTTGAGCATCTTCATCGGATCAAGCTTCGACCCTTCAGTCTGAAAGTCCCACACAAGCTTGCCGGATTTAGTATCAACGGCGAGTAGGCGACCATTTGATACACCGACGTAGACCATGTCACCAGCCAAGGCAGGCGACGAGAACACGGCACCTTTTGTATCCAGCGTGAATTTCAATCGACCGGTTTTTGCGTCCAGCGCAAAGAACCGGTAACCGTCTGACGTTCCAGCATAAACAACACCGCCGCGGACCGCCGGCGTGCTATTGACCCAGCCTTTATTCGTTGGGTAGTCCCAACGTTTGCGGCCAGTCACAGCATCGACCGCGTACAGATGTCCATCGCGACAACCGACATAAACCATTCCGTCCACGACCGCGGGTGAAGATTGAAAGCCCTGTTGATTATGGATGTAAGTATCTTCACCGGTTTTGAAGCGCCATTTCTCCTGGCCAGTCTCCGCGTCGAGCGCATAGAGATAACTATCCCAGCTACCGATGTAGACGGTGTTGTTCGCAACTGCCGGGGAGGCATGCACGATGTCACCGGTCGCAAACTTCCATTGCAGGATTCCAGTCTTCGCATCCACGCAATAAACATTGCCGTCACCGCTGCCGATATAGACTCGCGAATTGAAGACTGCCGGTGACGATGTGTAGATGTCCCACGAATCCGGAATGGTTTGGAACCCAGACGGATAACCGTGCAACCGCTTGCCCTCGAAGCGACGCTCATACTCGGCGACAAAGGTCCACTTCATCACGCCGGTTTGAGCATCGACAGCATAGAGAATTCCATCGAAGGCGCCAAAGTAGACCAAACCATTGGCAACAGTTGGTGACGAGGTAACCTGGCGCGCGGCAAATGTTTTGAACTTCCACTTCTGAGTACCAGTTCCCTGGTCCACGGCATAGAGATTTCCGTCGGTGCTGCCAAAGTAGACTGTGGCGTTCGCAATTGCGGGCGAACCAATGATTGGACCATCAGTTTTGAAGGTCCATTGTGTGCCTTTTAGTTGCAGTGGTCCGTTGGTTTCGTAAACTCCGGTGCGCCCTGCATCACCGTGAAAGGTGGGCTCGGCCAAAGCAATCGGGATTGAGTGGGCCATCGTAGCAGCAAACATTAGTACGAACAGAACAGATATTCGGATCTTCGTCAAAGTACTCATAACGGCATCCTTCCGTGCGGCGACCTTAGGGTCTTCAAAAATGTAGAGTGAATCCGGAAATGTGAATCGATTGAAGGACTTGCGTCCTCAGTCAAGATATACGCAGCGTTTCGCAGATGGTTTCATGCGAAGAGATGCGTCGATGACACCACCACTCGCTTTAGTCCCAACCGCTCGGGATGGAGCTTCAACTTCGGTCTACAACAAACGTCAGCGAAAAACAAAAGACACCACCGCTAAAGCGCGTGGTGTCTATTCACTATTCCTGGCGCAGAGCTATCAAAGGATCAATTCTCGTTGCTCGACGTGCGGGCCAGTAACACGCGAGCAACGCAACGACAATCAATACGAAGGCTACACCGCCGAAGATCAAAGGATCCGTGGCGCTGACGCCGTACAGTAGATTAGTCAGTAACCGTGTAACCGCCCACGCCAGCAACAAACCCAAACCAATACCGCTGAGTGTCAGTTTCAGACCTTGCCGCATGATCAAGCTGAGCACATTGCGTCGCTCAGCGCCCAGCGCCAAACGAACGCCAATCTCCCGCGTACGTTCAGTGACAGAGTAGGAGATCACTCCATAGATGCCGGCACCTGCCAGCGCGAGAGCTGCGAGTCCGAATGTCTCGAAAAGGATCAGAGCAAAACGTCGCTCAGCTTCAGACGCCGCAAGCAGATCGTCCATCATGGCCACCTGCACAATCGGCTGATCTTTGTTTACTGACCAGATTGCTTCTCTGATCGCCGGCATGAGACTAGCTGTGTTGCCTGCCGCCCGTATCACCAGCGACATCGTGTTGTCACTGAAGCGCCACTGGTCAGGAGTTGTGTAAAACGCATGTAGATCGCTCGCTGCTAAGGACGTTTGCTTCACGTCGCCTACTACGCCAACAATGGTGTGCCATGGTCCATCCGACGGTCCTAGCCTCACACGTTGCCCAATCGGGTCTTGATCGCCGAACTTGTGCTTTGCCAGCGACTCACTTATCACCGCTGCCAACGGCGCTGCTGCCACGTCGTGACTATCGAGACTCCGACCACGTCGCAGCGGGATCTCCATCATCTCGAGGTAGCCGGGACTTACCGCATACCGAAACGAAGAGTAACCGACTTTTTGATTGTCGTTCTCAAAGTGCACGCCGTACTGGTCCACATCGCCGCTCAACGGCAACTGGCTCGTCAACTCGACTGCGGTAACTCCCGGTACTTGCCGGACGGCGTTTAGAGACTGCACGAAGAACCGTTGAGTGGCCTGCGTGTCGAAGCGCCGGGACGTTTGCACTCGAAGGGTCAACAGGTTTGACGCATTGAACCCTGCAGGGATCGCGAACAGTCGCTGCAGGCTGATCATGAGTAGTCCCGCACTCACCAGCAGCACCAGGGCCAGTGCTACTTCTGCAACGACGAGTGCTTGTCGGATCAATTGCTGACCACCGACGCTCTGGCGTGAGGTCAGCTTTAGACTGCCGACGAGGTCAGCCCGATACGCGTGCAGCGCTGGAATCAAAGCGACGACAATACCTATCAGCATGGTGACAACTATTGCAAAAGCAAACGCGGCAGCATCCACGCGAATCGCACTTGCGCGAAGCAGCCCTGGCGGACTTAGCGCAATGAGGGCGCGCACGCCGAATTCTGCCACTAGCATCCCGAGAGCGCCTCCGAGAAATGTCAGAAGCAGACTCTCTGTAACCAGTTGCCGGACCACCCGCAACCGTCCGGCGCCAAGGGCGTTGCGAATGGCGAATTCACCACGTCGTTGTGCTCCACGCGCAAGCAGCAGATTTGTAACGTTCACACACGCAATCGCTAATACGAGTAACACGGCGAAGAAAATGGCTAGCAGCGCCGGTTTGATGTCGCGTGTGATCTCGTCCTGCAGAGAATTTACGATTAAGCCATTTTTGAGGGCGGACCAGGCAGGTCTGGGAAATTCAGATGTTTGAGTGCGCGCGATAGCGTCGATATCTCGACTAACTTCATCCCTTCCGATACCTGATCGCAGCCGTCCAATCATGCGCAGGTGATGGCCCCACTCACGGCTCTCGAAGGTAGGAAGTGATGAGTCGTACTGCAAGAGTGTCCAGACGTCCCCCGAAGGAGCAAGGACATTTTCAAATGTGTTTGGCATCACACCGACGACGGTATAATTGTCATCGTCGAGGGAGATCTGGCGTCCGATAATTCCAGAGTCAGCACCGAACCGTCGCTGCCACAACTTGTCGCTAAGAATCGCAACCTTGGCGCCATTGGGCCGATCGTCGGAAGGATCGAAGATCCGTCCCAACGTGGGCATCACGCGCAAAACATCAAAGTAACTGGCACTCACGCGCTGCCCTTCAAGTCGTTCTGGCTCGGCTTGTCCGGTAAGCGTCGGCTGCCAGGGTCTCATTACTGTCAGTGACTCGAAGGAACGACTGCGCTCCGAGATTTCTCGATAAGTGCCGAAAGTTACCTCCTGGCGTGCGCCATCCGGGCCATGGTCCCACATCATCATCATTTGCCGCGCCTCCGGATAAGGCAACGATTCAAACAGAATGGGATTCACTGCACTGAAGATTGCGGTGCTCGCGCCAACTCCCAAACTGAGTATGAAGATGACGGTCAACGTAAAGCCGGGTCGTTTCAGCAACATTCGGCTGCCATAACGTAAGTCTTGAAACATTTCGTCCTCCCAACGTTGACGCTGTATCCATAACGCATCCCAGAATGCGCTGGTGCTGCGACGCATCAAGTCAAGCTTGTTGCGGAAATCGAGGCGGTCCCATCCAGCGAGCAGTTGTTCACGATGCTGCAACTCCGCTTCCCATTCCTGACGCCAGTCGGCGCGCAACCGAAGCGGCACAATGATGCCTAACAGCGCGATTAAGTGAAGGTGTGGTTTGGAGAGGAGTCGTCTCCACTGGATGATCAAAAACACTTCTGCACCTTACGCTCGTGACGGTTTCGGCCGACGTTGTTTGCGGGGCGGGGTTCGTTCCAACAATCGGTAACGCTTCACGGCTTCGGCCAGGATCTCGCGACCCGGTCGCGTGAGCTCGTAGTACTTGCGTTGCGGGCGCGGCTCAGCCTGCGCAATATTCGGCTTTTCCCATTGCGAGGACAGATAGCCGGCTTCTTCGAGGCGTCGCAGGGCGGGATAGACCGTTCCTCCCGGCAGGCCGGTGATGTCGATGATGTCGAAGCCATAGAGATAACCGCTGCTGATCGCCTGGAGGATGACGGTCGCCGCGTAAGACAATGATCCTTTGCCCATTCTTAATCGTCTCTCTGTGGACTAGTATTCTATTTAGCCAGCATTCTATATAGGGTAGGACAAAATGTAAACCACCAGCTGTTCATGATCGGCGCGTCAGCAATGAACTGTGTCTTCTGAGTGTTCCGATAGGTCGAAATTGACCGCCACCAACAGGAAGTTGGTGGTCTCAAGGAGAGGAGCTTGAGGTAGAGCGTCATTAACAGAACACGTCAACGCGCTTTAGGTTACATCTCAACAAAGTTAGATCATTCTTCTCATCTTTATCGTCACCGATATCGTCTCACTGCCGCGTTTCATCCTCAGTCTGTATTCGCGTCCTTCCACCTTCAACATTTGAACAATCTGTTCCAACGTCAATCGTGAAGCGGGCACATCGTCGACGCTCAGGAGCACATCACCCACACGCAATCCACCCTTTGCCGCTGGCGAGTCTTCAAGCACCTGATAAATTCTAAACGTTCTGAAATCATTCCCGTACGCACGAAAGCTGATACCACTCATGCCGTACTCAAGAGGTTCGTCGTAATGAGCATTTCTTTCCAGGATGAGCCGACGGTGTGAGTAGTCGAAAATTACTTTGAACCTCCTCAACACCTCGGTGCCGATCAGTCCGTCATATTCAGAACTCGCCAACGCGCCACCTTTGTCTTGTGACAAGTAGATTAAGGGCGCGCGAAGGACTGAACTGCCTAGCGTGAACGACGTTGCGCGGCCGACTAAAACCTTCGTTTCGCCGCCTAGACCCGACATCGAACGATCGAAGATCGTCTTTTGGTTCGGAGCAGGTAGATTGTTGGATTGTGCGAAAGGTGTGGTCAAAACAGCTGTTACCTGGTATCCGCCAGTATCAACCACAAACTCGCCGTTAAGTTGCGCCCCGCCGCGCAGCTCAACTTTCGCGGGAACGAAGAAGTGACCATCTCGCAACGCCAGTGGAATGCTGTCGCCGCTTCCTGAATACGTGAACGTTTGCGGGTTGTGGAGCCTGACCTTTTTATCTATGTAATCAACTTCGACTACGTAATTCGTAAACAGATCAATACCGACTAGCCCATCTATTGATCCGCCGAACTGTTCCTCAATCTCGGCGAGGGCTAAAACACCGACGCTTTGATCCTTGAACATCAAACCACTGAGGCTGATTGAGACTCCTTCCGCTTTGGCAAACTCATAGAAGTCGGGACCGGCCCCGCCGCTGCGCGAGAGGAACTGTTCGAGCTGTATTCCCAAAGCGCTAGCCCGTCGTTTATCGAGGATAAAGGCGGAACTGGCACCGCTATCCAGGTAGAACCACATTGGCTTAGAGTCATTAACGTGCGTTTGAAGAAGAATCCCGCCGTAGATTGTTATATCGGCAGAAAGCGTTATGCTCCGAACCGTCGACCGGCTCGGGTCGTTGCTTTGCGCAGGAACGGAGACTTGTGCTGACTGGAGTAGAGTCAGTCCGAGCGTGAGTACTAGAACAGCGAGTGACAACGTTAGACGAGTGATTGACTTCATCAGGTGAGTCGTTAACTTCATAAGAACGTTTGTCCGCTTGAGGTCGACGAACTGTGACAATGGTAGGTCGATCGTGCGCGTAATCAAAGTGTTTTTGACACCACCTGCTTTAGCAGCCGACTTTCAATTTCAGCCTCCTTGCTTGCAGTGGCCCGCTAAAGTTGTCTAGATCTTGCGGCCAGCCAGGCCGACCCCAGATCATCACTCGCAACTGGTCTCCTGACGGTAAAAAACCTGGCATACTCGACCGGCCTGCGAATGCAGGAGATAATTCTACTGCGAGATACAAGGTGAGCCGCCATTACTGATCACTGGTGAGGTCAATTCAGATGCGAAACAAGATTCTCCTTAGTGCCGCTATTCTCCTGTTGCCGATCATCATCAACGCTCAAACACCCGCTGGACAAGCTACCCAAGGCAATGATTCTGACGTGCGACCGCCGGTTACCGAAGTCGATCTAAAAATTGTGAAACGGGCGCGCGCGATACTCAATTCAGCATCGAAATGGAATCGGGTGGATAACCGCATCTGTCCGGAGACCGCAAAAACATTCAGCCTGTACTGCGCGTTGCAGGTCGCGACAACAGAGGTCACCGCTAAACCTGATCATCGCGGCGCAGCGTTGCAGGAGACGCGGTTTGTTGTGGATGAGATTACTTACGGTCGGAACTACGAGCACCGGCTGATGAATTACAACAACGATCCCACCACGACGTTCGAAGATATCCAGGAGGTATTAGCTATTGTCGAACGTCTAATCACTTTAAGACTGAAGACGGAAGTTACAACCAAATCCCCCTAACGCCAGTTAGGGATTATTGAAGTCCTACCTACAAACCCAGCATCAAACCAACTTCGACGCGCCGCGAACAAAACTTGAGCAGAACAGCGCAACTCCATTCGCGGCGCGTCAATCAGTGTCGTTGCTTTGTGTAGGTTGGATCTGAACTATCCACCGACTGCCGTCGGTGGTATTCGGCTACGAAATGGACTTGCTCCGATTTAGCAACACAATGTCAGTCATGAATCTACCGTGCGACGCCACCAGTTGCTTTCCATCGCGCGACCACGCAATCCAGTAAATCAAATCCGGGGTTGTATCGAACACTTGATGTGGTGGACCACCGCTGACAGGTTGCATCCAGAGCGCTGCGCCTCGCTTCTTATCTTCGGGAGCATGCGCGTAAATGAGGTTCTTACCGTCAGGAGTCCATCTAACAAAGCCGTGTGCTTCGATATCAAAATAAGTGCGCTTGGAGTCGCCCTCAATGGAGCGAACGACTATTTGCGTAATATTACGCGTTCGGTTGAAAGTCGAATAAGCAAGCTGTCCACCGTCTGGCGAAATATCAAAGAATGTTTCCCCAGTAACATCATCCGCAATTACCGATGGCTCGCCTCCATCTACTGAGATCCGGGCGAGCACTGGAAGTGAGCCCTGGTCCATCAGAAACACGATCGAACGACCATCTGGTGTGAATTGCGGTCGCCACGGAGAAAGCGCCGCTGGCGTTAACTGCCTGGCGTTCCGACCATCAATATCCATTACCCATAACGCCACGTTTCCTGTTCGCTTTGAAATAAAAGTGATCTGCTTGCCATCTGGCGACACACTTGGCTGCCGCTCGTCGATCGAATCAGGCGAAAGCTGTTGACGTTGGTTGCCATCAGCATCCGCAATCCACAGATGTGAACGACCATCATCCACAGCGTCATAGACGATGTGGGCATCAGGCGTCCAGGACAGACCATCTACCATGTCTCGGTCGATAATTTGACGACTGGTACTCGACTTCTCCCAATCGACCAACCAGATCTTCGATTGTCGCTCTACGTCTCCCGCCAAAATAGATTCGCCACCGACTGAGATGCTTGTGTAGTAAACCAGATCGTTGGTTATCCGATGTGTTTCGCCAGTCGGATATGTAACGTAGTAGAGTTGCGGGATCTTAGTTGCGGGATCGGTAGCATTCATGACGATGCCACGTCCTCCATCCGTCCATGCTACGAACCAAATCTTCCGAGGCGCTGGTGCGAGAATTGTTTTTGCTGGTCCACCCTCCGAAGGCATCTCACAAAGCGACCAGTAATTGCTATCTGCTCTCTTTTCGATTCGAAAGAAAAGCAGGCTACGACCATCGGGCGACCAACGAGTGCCCATGTAATCGGCAGCAGTGTTACTGCTCGCAATAATGCGTTCGTCGCTACCGTCGAATGCGTTCACACTAACAACCTCAATACCACCATCAGCAGTGAACCGGTGCAGCAATATGCGTCTATCATCAGGTGAGAGATCAGCGAACAAATGAATTCCATCCAGAACTTTTCGAGGGGTGCCACCAAAAATCGGTATTCGGAGAAGTGACTGCCGGCGTCCAGAATCGTCGTCGCTTTGTTGGCTGTAGTAGATCCAATTGTTATCGTGCGAAATAGTAGCTGGGCTAACTGGCTCGGTAGTCGGTGCAATCAGCTGTAACGCTTCCTTACTGCCAACCTTCTGTAGCCAAAGTGCGTATCGACTCTCCTCGTCGAGCGTCGAATACGCAATCAACTGTCCGTCTGGCGATAGAAGTCCGTAGACGACATTGCCGGATCTCGTAATTTTCCGCAGGGTTACGTTACTGACATCAAACGGCGGAGGATTGCGGCCCGCTACGTGACGAGGCCTGTAAAGCCCCCGGCCCAGCACCAGCACAGACACGACGACAACTGCCATAAGAGCCCACAAACCCAATTTGCGTGAGCGTGCTGATTTCCCTCTCGGAGCGCTTCCCACATCCGTTGCGACCGTAGCGGCGGCGCTTTCCTCAATAACCACCCGAGCTAGTGAATGCTCTTCCACTACCAAACTGGTCTCAGCCGGAGCTTTGACGTATCCAACAAAGCGATAACCTCGGCGCGGCACCGTCTGAATGTATTGATGACCATCGTCAAGCACCTTCCGCAGGATCGAAATGTTCTGCGTCAGGTTTCCCTCCTCAACGACGGTGTCGGGCCAAATCTCTTTCATTAGCCGATCTTTTTCGACCACCTGGCCCCTGTTCTCAATCAGCAGCAACAACAGATCGAACACCTTCTGTGTTAGCGGCACGGGTTGGCCCGCGCGCAACAGCACTCGTTCAACTGCGTCCAACTTAAAACTGCCAAATTGGTATGCGTCTTCGGGTCGAGACATCTGCTTTTTGAGGATTCTTTGAGAAATCCTCAGAACTTCTGAGGACTTCAAGACTTTGGCGGCAGTAACGTCGGCGGCGCTTTGGATGATGCTAACGATGTAAAGGGCGTCAAAACCTGACGTCCAGCGGCTGTGCAGCATTGTAGTGCGGGTTGTGGGCCAGAGCAACGGATTCCACAGCATGGACTGAGATGGGTAGACGAACCGAGATCACAATTGAAACTCACCGGCGCCTGATTGTTCGGCAGTTCGGGGGTTCGGTTTTGGGTTGGTGCAATGTCTGTTTATCTGAGGTCTTGTTGATTACGCCCAATGAAGCGGCGGCTGTCGCCGAGGTGAGTTCACGAACTATTTATCAATGGCTCGAAGAGGGCCTGGTCCATTTTAACGAGAACTTGGGAGTACTGATGATTTGTGCTGAATCACTAACGAATGAGAAGGGAGATCGACCGTGTATAAATTCAAAGAATCGCTGATTGCTGTGATTGGCCTAGTGTCGTTGGTCGCAATAGCGACCGTTATCACACCGCACTTGATTTATGGATCCAGTGGTCCAACGCCTTTTGCCGCTCCGTCCCAAACGCAAAATGTAAATGTGGTGAACACCCCAACGGTGAACGCGCAACAAAGCGGTAATTGGAATGTTGGTATTGATGCTGCTCACAACATCGTAACGGTCGACGACTCGAATCCCATTTCTGTGCGAGAAATGAACATTCCGGCATGGCAGCCCTATCAGGTTGCTGCGAATATTAGTCTCAATGCCGCCGAAGCAACAAAGACGGTGTTCGTTGATGTACCTGTTGGGAAAATATTTGTTATCGAATTCGCTTCCGTTGTTGGATGTGTTCCTTCGGGGCAGACCTTGCAGATTGCGCAAGTCCTAACGTCAGGTCCAGGACAGGTCGCGGGCGAACCTCCAGGCGCTTTTGCCGCCTCGTACGAGGTACCAATTACCGCAAGGGGCACGGACCCGTTCGCTTGTGGCGACAAATTCGCTGGTAGTCAACCGACGCCGTTGTACGTTAGGCCTGGCCTAGGCCAGCTGCGATTTTTTGTCCAACGAAGCGCCTCTGCGAATTCCGCATTGATAACGATGACTGTGTCGGGTCATCTGGTTGACACGCCCTAAGAATCTTCGAAACCAATCTACATTTAGTGCAACTTATCGGGAAGGAGATCGATATGTACAAATTCAGAAATGCCCTTATCACTTTGGTTGGTATGCTTTCTTTGGTCACGATAGCAACTGTTACTCTACCGCACCTAAGCTATGGGTCTAGTGGTCCAACCGCTGCTGCGCCTTCATCTCAACCGCAAAACGTAAACGTGGTGAACACGCCGACTGTCAACGCGCAACAGATCGGGACATGGAACGTTGGTATTAACGGCACACCAGTAGTCAAGATCGACAACGCATCTCCCGTAGTTACTCGCGACACTGAGAACCCTGCGCGGCAGCGGATCGTCGCGTCAAACGGTGCCTTCCTGCAAGACGGCCAGTGGGTCGCCGATAGCCCCATTTTCACAGTACCAGCAGGCAAGACCCTCGTTGTTGAATACGTATCAGTTGAGGCAAGACTGTCAAACCAACGACTGATTACGGCGAGAATTGGAGCGCGAGACAATCTTGATATTTTTAGGACTCACTTTCTTCCAGTGACGGCCCAAGGCGCCGATGTATTTGGCAATGAGGTTTTCACGTTGGGGCAATCACTACGCTTGTACTTCCAACAAAACGCTGATGTCTTCGTCGTGGCGGAACGCAACAGCACGGCCGGAAATACAAGCGTGTACTTCGCGATCTCCGGGTATTTGGTGGACAACTAATTTGCCAGGAGCCCTGATTGCTGCGGCGGACTTATGTCAGAAGTTCTTAAGTTACCAAGCTGATCTTTATTGAGGAGGTCTCGTATGAAGATTCGCATCAACACCGTTCTGAGCGGATTGATTCTGTTGATTGCTGTCTGCTCATTCCCCGGCTTTGCAAACGGACAGACGATCGACAAGTCATCAGTCCAAGTCCGAGTGCAGGTCCACAAGGGTTACAAAGGTGACCCTGAAACGTGGAGTTGGACTCCCGTCATAAATTTTCGAGTTAATGCTCCCTTCCCCGCGGGATCCGCACTCTCAGTGGAATACACCTCGCCGGGCAAGTCGTGGAGATTTGATTGTGCGTCGAACTACTACGGAGTTGGTTGGGTAGGGATCGGAGACTGTGGCCAAAATCCACCCGGCGATCAGTCGGTAACATACATTGGACCAGTCGACTTCAAGATCAACCTCCGCAATGAACTTGAAGGTAAGAATGCGACGCTCTTCTCCGGCAAGTTCAAAGTCGAGAAGTTTCACGAGGGCGTTGTTGATCTGCCCAAGTTCAAAAACAATGATGTCTTTTACGTCAACTACGATTGGGTGTTGCCGATCGCCTTCGTTTACGATGAATGGGTTTACAACTGGGAATATCGCGACAAGACGATCATGCCTCAACTGAGTCGCTCACACCTGATGGCGGCTTTCTGGCTTAAGGGAACGAACAAGAATCTGCTCTATGGAAAGGCAGCAGC
>Ga0070669_100002572_pt1 | contig 13130 bp, 14 predicted proteins | sample KBSS53metaG_FD_64680 | JGI IMG/M metagenome (GOLD analysis project Ga0070669, IMG submission 64680) | Switchgrass rhizosphere microbial communities from Kellogg Biological Station, Michigan, USA - KBS S5-3 metaG | ecosystem: Host-associated > Plants > Roots > Rhizosphere > Soil ... | reverse complement strand
AGGTGCAGTCGCAAAGATCTCCGGCAAGGAAGGTCTGCGTTTCACCGGCACTGCGCGCGTATTCGATGGCGAAGAACGCGCCACCGCCGCCATCCTCGCGGGCAAGGTGAAGCCGGGCGACGTGGTCGTGATCCGCTACGAAGGACCGCGTGGCGGTCCCGGCATGCGGGAGATGCTGAGTCCCACCGGCGCCATCATGGGGCGCGGATTGGGCGACAAAGTCGCGCTCATCACCGACGGAAGATTTTCCGGTGGCAGTCACGGCTTCGTGGTTGGACATATCTCCCCGGAGGCGGCCCTCGGCGGGCCTATCGGTCTACTTAGGGACGGAGACCGTATTGCGATCGATGCAATCAAACGGACACTGGAGATCGAATTGAGTGCGGCGGAACTGCGCAGACGCCGCGCGAAGTGGACTGCACCGAAGCCTTATGCGACGAAAGGGGTATTGGCAAAGTATGCACGCAATGTGTCAAGCGCATCGCTCGGAGCGGTGACGGATTGACAATGAACGCGCGCTTTACCGATAGCGTTACGAAGAGCCTGTCGCACAGACAGTTGTTGTCAGGCTTGGCCGCTGCGGGTAGAGTTCGCCGGCTTCGGACCGGCGCCGAAGCTAAAAACGTCAATCTGAATATTTTTTGTTGGTAGGCCATGCTCGCGCGCACGGAGCAGGCTTGGGGACGGAACGAACGAACGGTTGCACTGGTGGGAAAGCTTCGTTACTTTCCGCCACCCCGTTTTGACGCGCCGAACGTTTCACTCGCGACCACGGGAACACATGGCCGCTCAAGTACATGATTCGAGTTTCTTCACCCGCCGCGGCATTGTTGCCGCCGCGATCATTGGACTGCACATTCTGATGGCATGGGCGCTGGCCACCGGCCTCGCGCACAAGGTCATCGAAGTGCTGGCTCCGCCCATCGAGGCCGACATCGTCGAAGAAGCCAAGGACGACGAGCCTCCGCCGCCACCGCCGCCACCAGAGATGGAGCGTCCGCCGGTGGAAGTGCCGCCGCCTGAAGTGGCCATCGATCTGCCGATGGAAACCAATACGACGGCCATCCAGGACGTCACGGACAAGGCGCCGCCGGCTCCGCCGCCGCCAGTGCCGCGTGCCGCGGGTACTCCCGCCAAGATGAGAAGCACGGCGGACCCAGACCAGTTTTATCCGCCGGGAGCCAAGCGCCGCGAGGAGCAGGGGTCTCCGGTCGTCATGGCTTGCGTAGGAGCCAGTGGAAAACTCGTTCGCGAGCCTGTGGTCACCGACACTTCCGGTTTCCCGGAACTCGACGGTGCCGCCGTCAAAGTGGCCAAGGCAAATCGCTATTTGCCCGGCACTGATGGTGGCCAGCCGATGGCCGAGTCTTGCGTCAAGTTCAAGGTCAAGTTCGTAATCAAGGCCGAATAAATTTCACGGCGACGCGGCGCTAATAAGCGCCGCTTCGCTTTTTTGTCATCGAGGAAATCATGGAAAACGCTGCTGCTGACGCTGTTGTTGTCGATAATCCGTACGGCATTGAGGCGATGTGGGCCCAGGGTGACGGTGTCACTCGTGGCACTCTGATCATTCTGTTGATCATGTCCGCCGTGTCTTGGTACATCATCTTTTCGAAGCTGTGGGATCAGCGCCGACTGAAGGCCGGTGCCAAGGTCGTCGAAAAGCAGTTCTGGAGCTCGGGCTCCCTGAAGGAAGCGGTTGATCGCCTCCCGAAGGACAACGACTTCCGCGCCGTGGCCGAAGATGGTCTGCGCGCTTCCGCACACCATGAAGGTCGCCTCACCGATCGCATCGATCTGCACGAGTGGGTCACCATGTCGCTGCAGCGTTCGGTCGACTCGGTCAACAGCAAGATGAGCAATGGCCTCGCCTTCCTCGCGACCGTCGGCTCTACTTCGCCGTTCGTCGGACTGTTCGGTACGGTGTGGGGCATCCTGCACGCGCTCGTGTCCATCGGCGTCAGCGGCCAGGCCAGCATCGACAAGGTTGCCGGCCCCGTCGGTGAAGCTCTGATCATGACGGCGCTCGGTCTCGCGACCGCGGTTCCGGCGGTTATCGGCTACAACTGGCTGCTGCGTCGTAACAAGAACATCAGCGAGAGCCTGCGCAATTTCGCGTCGGATCTGCATGCCTACCTCGTGGGCGGCGCCCGCGTGTCACAGGGCACTCCCGTCGCAGGTGTGAAGAAGTAAAGACCTGGACCGCCAGGCTTTGCGTTTCACATTTAGAGGTATCACGACATGGCAATGAGTGTCGGTCAGGCAGAGGAAGAGGGCAGTTCCATAGCGGAGATCAACACGACTCCGCTCGTGGACATCATGCTCGTGCTGTTGATCATCTTCCTGATCACGGTTCCCGTGATCCAGGACATGAAGAAGGTCGAGATTCCGAAGGCCGTGAACATTCCCACGCAGACCAAGCCGGAGAACATCACCATCTCGGTGGATGCAGCGGGGCAGGTCTACTGGAATGCCGCGGCGATGCCGGACAAGCAGGTGTTCTTCCAGCGAATCGTATCTGCAGCCCGCGTCGTGCCGCAGCCCGAGTTCCACATCCGTGGCGACAGGAACGCACGTTACGAAGCTATCGGCCGGGTGATCTTCAACCTGCAACGCGGTGGCATCGTAAAGGTCGGCTTCATCACGGAACCGGACAAGGGTTCGATTCGCGTCACGCGCTAACGCTTCGAGGTAGTTCGTAATGTCAATGACAGTAGGCAGCTCCGAGTCGGGCGCACCGATGATGGAGATCAACACGACTCCGCTCATCGACGTCATGTTGGTGCTGATCATCGTGCTCATCATGTCGATTCCCGTCATGACGCACGCGACCAAGCTCGACATGCCGCAGACCAACAACCCGCCGCCGCCGGTGCGCCCCGAAGTCATTCAGATCGACATCGACTTCGACGGCACCATCGTGTGGAACGGTACGGTTGTCAGCGGCATCCCGCAGCTCGAGAGTTTCTTCCGTTCGGAACGCGACAAGGATCCGCAGCCGGAAATTCACCTGCGACCCGATCGTCGTTCACGCTATGAGACGACCGCCCTCGTGATGGCCGCCGCGCAGCGCAATCGCATGAAGAAGATGGGCTTTGTAAACATTGGTGATTTCCGCGAGTAGTCAAACCGCTGAAACGATTAGGAAACTTTCCGCCGTGCCGAGCATCCAATCTACAAGATGCGAGAGACAGCGGGCTAAAGCAGCAATAACACACGAGCCGCGGCCTTAAAGACCGCGGCTTGTTTGTAAGGAGCGTCAGAAGTGTCAAATCGATTTGGATTCGCGACTGTCGTCGCAGCTCTCCTCGTCTTCAGTATCGGTTCAGCTTTGCCGGCGTACGCCCAGGCACCTGAATGCGCGGACAAGAACGCAAAGATATCCAAGAAGATTGCCAAACCCATGGACGCCGCCATCAACGCTTTGAAGGCGCAGAACTGGCAGGAAGTGCTGACAAAGGTCACGGAAGCGGAAGCCGAACCCTCGCCCAAGGGCCTGTACGACACGTACTGGATCCACAACCTCAAGGGCAAGGCACACACGGGCCTCAAGCAGTACAAGGAAGCGACGCAGGAATTCGAGCAGATCAAAGACACGCCCTGCATGAGCGATGTGGAGCGAGGCGAATTCCTGAAGCTCATCACGAAGATCTACTACCAGCTCGATGATCACGCGAAGGTCATCGAACACGGCACCAAGGCGCTCGAGATGACTGGCGATCCTGACCTGCCGCTGTACCTGGGGCAGGCGTACTACCTCATGAAGGACTACCCGAACAGCCGCAAGGTCATGGAAGGCGTGGTCGCCAAGCTCGAAGAGCAGGGCAAACCGCCCGGCGAACAGAATCTCCGCCTCATTCACGGCGCTTGCCGGTCGATGGGCGACGACGCCTGCGAGACCCTGCAGTTCGAGAAACTCGTCAAGTTCTATCCGAAACCGGAGTACTGGCAGAACCTGGTCAACACGCTCTTCAACGACAAGAAGAGCACCGACAAGCAGCAGCTCAACGTCATGCGCCTCGCGACCCATGTTGGGGCTGTGAGTGAACCGCTGAAGTTCGAGGAGTGCGCGCAGATTGCAATCACGCTCGGACTTCCTGGTGAGGCGCAGTCTCTGCTCGAAGAGGCCTTCAACAAGAAGTACATCGTCGACGCGCGCCAGGCTGAACGGGACAAGAAGTTGCTGGCTGAAGCCAAGGCCGCGGCCACGGGCGACAAAGCCACGCTGGCGCAGCAGGAAACTTCCGCTCGCGCAAATGCGGCCGGCAATGCCGACGTGAAGCTCGGTGCGGCGTACCTGAGTTATGGCGACAACGCGAAAGCCATCGAGGCGTTGCAGCGCGGCATTGGCAAAGGCAGCGTGCGAGATCCTGATGAGGCCGGAATGTTGCTCGGAATCGCATACATGCGCTCGGGCAACAAGGAGGAGGCTGCGAAGGCCTTCAACACCGTGAAAGTCGACGCCACGATGGCGCGTATCGCAAAGTTATGGCTACTGACGACGTGAGATTTTTCCGCTGCGAGGATCCGATGTCGGGACATCCAGAATCCGCCATTCGGTACCTGCAGCGCCTTGCAAACAGCCGATACCGCTGAAACTATAGAGCGAGTCTGATGACTGCAAAACCTAAGGAGCGCCGCGTGTTGATTCGATCCGGATTTGGCGTCGCGATTGCCGCGATGGGATTCTTGGCACTGGGGCACAGCTCCCCGGCGCTCGCGCAGGCAGGAGTCTGCACGGGCAACAACAAGATTTCCAAGCAGATCGCGAAGCCGATGGCCGCCGCGCAGGACGCGCAAAAGGCGAAGAAGTGGCAGGAAGTCCTGGCAAAAACTCGTGAAGCCGAGGCGACGCAGTTTGCGAAAACCGCGTGGGACCAGCACTGGATGCACGAATTCCGCGGCTACGCCTATTCGCAGCTCGGTCAGTACCCCGAAGCCACGCGTGAGTACGAAGCGGGGCTCTCATCGCCGTGCTTGTCGGAAACCGCCCGAGTCGCGCGATACAAGACGCTCGTCACGATGTTCTACGCGATGCGCAATTACCCCAAGGTCATCGACTACGCCAATCGGGCGCTCAAGGGCGGACGCGATGCGGAGTTGCAGGTGACACTGGGCCAGGCCTACTACCTCACCAACGACAACAAGAACGCCCTGAAGATCATGCAGGACGTCATGGCGAGTATCGAGGGGAAAGGTCAGACGCCGAAGGAGCAAACGCTCCATCTGATCCGCGCCGCCTGCGAGAAAGTGCAGGACAACGCCTGCGTGACCAAGGTTTACGAAAAGCTGGTCCTCTTCTACCCGAAGCCTGAGTACTGGCAGAACTTGCTGCGTTCGCTCAAGCAGGGCGATACCAACGACAAGCAGAAAATCAATGTGCTGCGTCTGGCGGTGGCAGTTGATGTGCTCAAGCAGCCCGACGATTTCACCGAGTTTGCACAGATCGCGCTCGATGAGGGCCTTCCAGCCGAGGCGCAGTCGGTTCTCGAGCAGGCTTTTGAAAAGAAGCTCTTCAAGGACCAGCGCAAGATCGACCTGAACAATCGCCTGCTCGCGAAGGCGAAAGCCGAGGTCGCCGCCGAGAAGGCGAAGCTGCCTCAGCAGGACGCAGCAGCACGCGCCACGCCAGAGGGCGATGACGACGTCAAGGTCGGAGCTGCGTACCTGAGCTTCGGCGATTCCGCCAAGGCCATCGAAGCGCTCAAGCGTGGCATCACGCAGGGCAAGCTGGTCCAGGCTGATGAAGCGGGCATCCTGCTCGGCATCGCCTACCTGCGCTCGGACAACAAGCCGGAAGCGAAGAAGGCCTTCAACACCGTGAAGCAGGATCCGACCATGAAGCGTATTGCCAATCTCTGGTTGCTCAACACCTGAGAGCCGGTTCGCCAGGCCAAGTTGGCCAACGGATCAAGATGAAAGGCCGGATGCAAGCATCCGGCCTTTTTAATTGTGACTAGATCACGCCGCTGGCGCGATACGTGGCAATCGCCGTCGGCTCCATACCCAGCAGCTCGCGATAGATCTCGTCATTGTGCTGGCCGATCTCGGGCGCCGGAGTGCGGATCGAACTGGGGGTGGCTGACAGTCGAGGCGCGACATTTTGCATGCGCAAAGTACCGAAGCGCGGATGCGAAGTACTGACGATGGCCTCGCGCGCCGCGAAGTGAGGATCGTCGAGCATGTCGGCCGTGCGATAAATGAGCCCCGACGGCACGCCATGCTTCTCCAGCAACTCCAGCAACTCCCGTGTACCCAGCGTCGCGGTCCATTGCGCGATGATCGCGTCGAGTTCCTGCTGGTGCGTGCCCCGGGCCTCGTGATCCCTGTACCGAGTGTCGCTCGCCAGAGCAGGTGTCTGCATCGCCGTGCAGAGCCGCGCAAACACTGTGTCCTGATTGGCGCCGATCATCACGATGCCATCGCGCGTCGGATACACATTCGAGGGCGCGATTCGCGGGAGGATGGCGCCACTGCGTTCCCGCACATGCCCCAACTGATCGTATTCGGTGACCAGCGATTCCATCATGTTGAGTACCGACTCATAGATCGCGGCGTCGACCAACTGGCCGACTCCTGTTCTCTCGCGGTGGTGAAGAGCGGCGAGGATGCCCATGCATGCGTGGACGCCGGCGAGCGAGTCTCCGATGCTGATTCCGACGCGTGATGGCGGGCGATCGGGTTCGCCGACGATGTAACGCAATCCGCCCATTGCTTCACCGATGCCGCCGTAACCTGCGCGCTGCGAGTACGGACCGGTCTGTCCGTAGCCCGAGACCCGAGCCATGATCAGCCTCGGGTTCAGCTCCGAAAGGATCGTCCATCCACAATTCCATTTCTCGAGAGTGCCGGGGCGAAAGTTCTCAATTACGACATCAGATTTACGCACTAAGTCTTTGAAAACTATCTGACCGTCTGCCTGGCGAAGATCCAGAGTAATCGCCTTTTTGTTGCGCCCGATCACCGGCCACCACACCGACGGCTCACCACGCTTCTGAGGCCCCCAGGTGCGCATGGGATCGCCGTGGCCGGGCGCTTCGATCTTGATGACCTCTGCGCCCATGTCACCGAGCAGCTGCCCACAGAAAGGCCCTGCGATCAACGTGCCGAGTTCCAGCACTCGCAGGTCGGCGAGGGCGCCTGTCGGCGCGAGGTGGGTTTGATTCATGGCGGGCGGGTTGTACCGGCGACACTCGTGAGGGTCAAGCGTGGCCACACGACCCCAGGGCTTACAATCTGCGCCATGGATTCCCATGCCGTAGAGATTGTCGAGGTCGGGCCGCGAGACGGCTTGCAGAGCGAGTCACAGGTTCTGCCGACGCCGGCAAAGGTCGAATTCGTGCGCCGCCTGGAGCGCGCGGGACTGCGCCGTATCGAAGTCGCGAGCTTCGTCAATCCCAAACGCGTGCCACAGATGGCGGACGCCGAAGGCGTGCTCGCGGCACTCGCACCCGTGCCGGGTGCGCGTTACATCGGCCTGATACTGAATCGGAAGGGTTTCGATCGTGCGCGCGCGGCGGGTTGCGCAGAGGTCGGCATGGCGATCGCCGCCAGTGAATCTTTCAGCCAGCGAAATCAGGGTTGCAGTGTCGATGAAGGCGTCGGGACCTGGCTCGAGATCGCCGAGGCCGCACGCGACGCCGGTATCCGCGCGCAAGTCACGATCTCGACAGCATTTGGCTGTCCTTTCGAGGGCGAGGTGGAACCCGCAAGAGTATTGGCACTCGCCGAGCGGCTTTCGGCTGGCAATCCCGATGAAATTGCGATCGCCGACACCATCGGCGTTGCGGTTCCCACGCAGGTGACGGCGCTCGTCGGCGCTCTGCGGGTCTCATTGCCGCGCATGAAATTGCGCGCCCACTTCCACAATACCCGCAACACCGGTCTCGCGAATGCGTACGCAGCGATCGAGGCGGGCGTTCGCTCGCTGGACGCGAGCTGCGGCGGAATTGGCGGCTGTCCGTTCGCGCCGGCGGCCACTGGCAATGTCCCCACGGAAGATCTGATTTACATGCTGCATCGGATGGGTATCGACACGGGCGTCGATCTGCCCCTGTTGCTGGACACCACTCGATGGCTGCAGTCGATCCTCGACCACGCCGTCCCCGGCATGGTGGTCAAGGCCGGACTTTTTCCGGCTCGCAAACCGATGGAGAACGCGTGATCCTGAGTTACTTGCGCCCGGGCGCTTTGATGCTGGTGTTTCTGGCATTGACCGCCTGCGGCAAACAACCTATCGAAGCGGCCGTCGAAAAGAACGATCGCACCGCGGTTGGCGAAGCCGTCAAGGGCGGCGCCGACGTGAATGCCATCGTTTCGAATGGGGATACGCCGCTGCTGCTGGCCGCAAAGACGGGCCAGAGTAGTTCGGCGCAGGCGCTCATCGAAGCGGGCGCGGACATCAGGATTCACGACGACGCCGGCAATGGCGTGCTCCATTACGCGGCGCAGACCGGCATGACCGGCATTTGCGGGCTGCTGATCGATCGAGGCAGCGCCATCGACGAGAAAGGAGCGGGCGGTGCCTCTCCGTTGCAGCTCGCGGTGCTCGCCGCGCGACAGGAAACCGCGAAATACCTGGTGCGCCGTGGTGCCAGCCTCGACCAGAAAAACGATGCATCGATGAGCGCCCTCGATATCGTGGCGCGCAGCGGTGACACACGATTCACGAATGATCTCGAGCTCGCGGCGAAAATGCGCGGCAACTGATTCACAAAAGGAGTTATCAAATATGGCGATCAAGGCTGGCGACAAGATGCCTGCGGGCACTTTCAAGACGATGACGAAGGATGGTCCACAGGACCTGACCACTGATCAGCTGTTCAAGGGCAAGAAGGTGGTGTTGTTCTCGGTGCCGGGCGCATTCACGCCGACCTGCGATGCCAAGCATCTGCCGGGCTTCGTGGGCCAGGCCTCCGCCTTCAAGGCCAAGGGCGTCGACACCATCGCCTGCATGGCCGTCAACGACGTGTTCGTGATGGGTGCCTGGGGCAAACACTCGAATGTCGGCGACAACGTGCTGATGCTGGCCGACGGCAACGGTGACTATGCCAAGGCGCTTGGCCTGGAGATGGACGGCCGTGGTTTCGGCATGGGCACACGCGGCCAGCGTTTCGCCATCGTGGTGAACGATGGTGTCGCGGCGAACGTGGAAGTCGAAGCGCCGAAAGAATTCAAAGTCTCGACTGCCGAGAACATTCTGTCGAAACTCTGAGCGCTATTTTCTCGACTCGTCGATGAGCTTTTCCAGCTCGGGCACGATCGTGAAGAGGTCGCCGACAAGCCCTAAGTCGGCGACCTCAAAGATCGGCGCTTCGGCGTCCTTGTTGATGGCGACGATCGTGCGTGCGTCCTTGATGCCCGTGAGATGCTGGATGGCACCCGAAATGCCGATGGCCACGTACAGCTCGGGCGCAATGATCTTGCCCGTCTGCCCCACCTGCATGTCGCTCGGCACGTAACCGGCATCGACCGCGGCGCGTGACGCGCCTACCGCGGCGCCGAGCTTGTCGGCGAGCGCATAGATGAGCTTGAAGGCCTCGCCGCTGGCGAGTGCACGGCCTCCGGAAACCACTTTCGTGGCGCTTTGCAAGTCCGGACGATCTCCGCCGGCCGCGGCTAATGCCACGAATCGTGTATGAGTCGGGAGGGCCGCGGCGAGGGCGGCGGATTCGACCTTCGCGCTTCCGCCCCCTGCCACGGCTTCGAATGATGCCGTGCGGATCGTGGCGACGATCCTGGTTCCCGCTGCGACTTCCACGGTGGTGATTGCGTTGCCTGCATAGATAGGCCGACGGAAACGCGTCGGACTCTCGATGCTCATCACGTCGGAGACCTGCGGCGCGTCGAGTAGCGCAGCGACGCGCGGCATCAGGTCCTTGCCGAAGGTGGTCGATGGGCCGAACACATGTGTGAAGTCGGCGGCGAGCTCGGCAACCAGCGGCGCCAGGGTCGCGGCCAGTGCATGTTCGTGCGCGGCGTCGCTGACGTCGATGACGCGCGAGACGCCGCTCAGCTGCGCTGCCTGCGCCGCGACGCTCGATCCCGGACCGGCAAACACGGCCACCGCGATCTCGCTGCCGGCCAACGTGGTGGCTGCCTTCACGCATTTCGCGGTGGATGCATTCAGCTTCCCGCTCGCATGCTCGGCGATGATCAGTACCTTCGTCATACCAGGCCCCGCTTGTGCAGCTCGGCAAAAAGCTCGGCGGTGTCCTTGACCATGATGCCTCGTTGACGGCCGGGCGGCGGCTCGGTGCGGATGACCTTGATTCGGGGCGTGCCTGCACTGCCGACATCGTTCAGGGGGATGGTGGCGAGCGGCTTGCTCTTGGCCTTCATGATCTCCGGAAGCTTCACGAACCGCGGCTCATTGAGCCGCAGGTCGGTGGTGATGACCGCGGGAAGGTCGACTTCGAGAGTCTCGAGGCCGGCGTCGACTTCGCGCGTGACTTTCGCCGCGGTCTCGGAAAGTTCGATCTTCGAAGCGAACGTGGCCTGCGGGCGATTCCACAGCGCCGCCAGCATCTGCCCCGTCTGGTTGTTGTCGTCGTCGATGGCCTGCTTGCCCAGGATGACGAGGAACGGCTGTTCTCGCTCGACCAGCTTGAGCAAAATCCGCGTGATCGCGAGCGGCTCGAGCGGCGAGTCGGCGACCACGTGCAGTGCGCGCTGCGCGCCCATGGCCAGTGCATTTCGCAACGTCGCCTGACAGTCGGCGGGTCCGATGGTTGCGACCACCACTTCGTCGGCGCGGCCGCGTTCCTTGATGCGTAACGCTTCCTCGATGGCGATGGCGTCGAATGGATTGATGCTGAGTTTGACTCCATCGAGCACCACGCCTGAGCCGTCGGGCTTCACGCGGATGCGAACGTTGTAGTCGACGACACGTTTGATTGCGACGAGAATCCGTCGGGGACTTTGCTCTGCTTCCATCGCATCAAGTGTAGCGGGAGTTGTGAAGGTGTTCGAGGGCGGAAAAGGCTGATGCTCGCTTACGCGCTCCGGCGAATCGCCGGACTCATTCCTACACTGTTCGTGCTCGTCAGCCTGTCCTTCTTCATCATCCGGCTTGCTCCCGGTGGTCCTTTCGATCAGGAACAGGCGCTGCCGCCGGCGGTCCGCAGCAATCTGGACGCAGCCTATGGGCTCGATCGCCCGCTCGTTTCGCAGTACGGAAGGTATCTCGCGGGCGTCGTGCAGGGGGACCTCGGTCCGTCGTTCCGCTACAAGGACTTTCGCGTCACCGAGCTCATCGCCAGCGGCCTGCCGCTGAGTCTAACTATCGGGCTTGCGGCGGCAGTGCTGGCATTCCTCATCGGCGTGCCGCTCGGTGCCCTGGCGGCGTGGCGCGCCAACTCGCTGCTCGATCACGCCCTCATGAGTGTCTCGATGCTCGCAGTCGTGCTGCCGGCCTTCGTGGTCGGCCCCTTGCTCGCGCTGGTGTTCGGCATCTACTGGCCGATTTTCCGGGTGGCAGGGTACGAACCGGGTGAGCTGAGTTTCCTGGTGCTGCCGGTGATCACGCTGGCGCTTCCCGTGGCCGCGTACGTCGCGCGCCTGATGCGCAACAGCTTGCAGGAAGTCCTGCGCGCCAACTTCATTCGCACCGCGCGCGCCAAGGGATTGAGCTCGCGCGCGGTGTTCCTGCGCCACGCGTTGCGGCCCGCGCTCATTCCCGTGGTCAGCTATCTCGGGCCGGCGATCGCGTTCGTGATCACCGGGTCGCTGGTGGTCGAGTCCGTGTTTGGCCTGCCGGGCTCCGGCCGCTTCCTGGTCCAGGGAGCGATCAACCGCGACTATCCACTGGTCATGGGCATGATCCTCGTCTACGGCGTGGTGACGCTGGTCTGCAATCTCATCGCGGACCTGCTGTACGGCTGGCTCGATCCGCGCGTGCGGTTCACGTGAAGCGCCGTACTCGTTTCGCACTCGTGGTGCTCGGCCTGCTTGCCGCGCTCGCGCTGCTCGCGCCATGGATCACTCCGTTTAGCCCCGAGCACCTCGACTGGCAGCACCTGGCGTCACCGCCGCAATTCGAAGGTTCGCATTGGCTGGGCACGGATCGCCTCGGGCGCGACCTGTTCGCACGCAGCATGCAGGCCATGCGGGTGTCATTGCTCATCGGCGTGCTCGCGGCGCTGGTGAGCGTTTGCATTGGCGTTGCCTGGGGCGCAACTGCCGGCTATCTCGGCGGCCGGATCGACGACGCCATGATGCGGTTCGTCGACATCGTCTACGCGCTACCGTACGTATTCATCGTGATCATTCTCGCCTCGCTGTTCGAGCGCGGCAGCATTGCGGCGTTGTTCATCGCCATCGGCGCGGTCGGATGGCTCACCATGGCCCGCATCGTGCGCGGCCAGACTCTGAGTCTGCGCCGGCGGGAATTCATCGACGCCGCCATTGCGAGCGGCCTGCAGACCCCGCAGATCCTGTGGCGCCACATCGTGCCGAATGTCGCCGGTCCGGTGATTGCCTACGCAACGCTGACTATTCCGCAGATGATCCTCTTCGAAAGCTTCCTGAGCTTCCTCGGGCTCGGCGTGCAGGAGCCGTTCGCCAGTCTCGGCAGCCTCATCAACGAAGGCGCGCAGGAGATGGAGTCGTCGGCATGGATGCTGCTCGTGCCCGCCACGCTGCTGACGGCAATGCTGATTGCTTTCAACCTGCTCGGCGACGGACTGCGTGCAACGCTGGAGTCGCGCGATGACTGATGCAGCGCTGCTTCGCATCGAAAATCTTTCCGTCGCGTATGGCGCGACCTGCGCGGTCGACGCTGTCTCGCTCGAGCTGCACCCGGGTCGGTGCCTCGGTGTCATCGGCGAGTCCGGCGCCGGCAAGACGCAGGCGTTTCTCGCCATGATGGGTTTGTTGCCCCCACAGGCTCGCGTCAGCGGCCACGCGAATCTCGAGGGGGTCGATCTACTGGGCGACGCCGCCAGAGCCATGCGCGGTCAGCGTGTCGCGATGATCTTCCAGGACCCGATGACCTCGCTCACGCCACACCTGCGCATCGGCGATCAGATCGCCGAGCCGCTGGTGACCCATCGAGGCACGAGCTGGAAGGATGCGCGTGCCAACGCGGCCACTCTGCTGGACCAGGTGCGCATGAACGATGTGCCGCGCCG
>Ga0070669_100002559_pt1 | contig 13153 bp, 8 predicted proteins | sample KBSS53metaG_FD_64680 | JGI IMG/M metagenome (GOLD analysis project Ga0070669, IMG submission 64680) | Switchgrass rhizosphere microbial communities from Kellogg Biological Station, Michigan, USA - KBS S5-3 metaG | ecosystem: Host-associated > Plants > Roots > Rhizosphere > Soil ... | reverse complement strand
CGTTTCGTGGTGGTTGGCGATGGCGCTTTGCGTAACACGCTCGCGCAACAAGCAGCGGAACTCGGCTTGGCGGACGATGTCAGCTTCACCGGTAGCCGTCGCGATTTGGAGAACGTTTACCCGGCCATGAACATCGTCGCCCTGACCTCGCGAAACGAAGGGACCCCCTTGACGTTGATTGAAGCGATGGCCAACGCGCGGCCGGTGATTGCGACGGCGGTCGGCGGCGTGGTGGACCTTTTGGGACCGGAGGTTTCCCGGCAAGGCGATGGCGAATTTGTTGTTTGTGAGCGCGGGGTTCGCGTTCGCCCCGAACATGTCGGAGCGTTTGCCGCCGGGCTTCGCAAACTTATCGATAACGAGACGCTGCGTCGTGAAACCGGCGCGCGTGGTTTAGAATTCGTCACTGCGCATTATTCGAAAGAACGATTACTGGACGACATCAAACAACTGTACGCCGATTTGGTTAAAGGATAGCGAATTCCTAAATCTTAACATTCCAATAAGGAGAGTAGATGCAGAAGTGGGAATATATGACAGTGCGAGCCGACCACGACCGCGACGAAATAATCACGAGTTCTAGTGGGAATCGCATCGGAGTGAGCAACTGGCTAGATGGGCGAGGGGGTGACGGTTGGGAATTAGTGTCCGCCGTGTCTTGTAGCGATCGGGTGGATCAGGTTCGGCTGTATTTCAAGCGCAAAGTGGAGACTGCCACTTAGCCGCAGTTTTCAACTCAGGACACTACCTACGATACCTTCAACTTTTCCTATACTTAGCAGTTCTGCTATTCTCCAACCAGGATGAGCACTAGCTTGGATCAACTTACAGCCGGATGCGATGAAACTCTCGCTCCCAGATCGTGTCCAGCTTGCACAACGGCTGGTCTCGACTATTGATGAGGATTCGAGGCAGATACTGAAGCCTTGTGGTTTACAGAGGCTGAGCGACGATTGGACGAGCTTCGCAGCTGAAAGGTGAAGGGCATCGATTCTGAGGAGGCTTTCAGGACGGCGCGAGAAGCTCTCAACCGATGAAGGCGATTTTACATCCCGAAGCTCACGAGGAAATGATCGCGTCAGCAAGCTTCTACGAAGCAAAATCGGAAGGGTTCGGGTCAGATTTCCTCACGGCAGTCGCAGAAACAACACGCCGGATCGAACAGTTTCCAGAGGCAGGTCCAACCGAGAGAGAAGGATCTTCTGGTCCCGTTAGGGACCAAACGTATCTAGCTATTAGATTGTGTAAATGCTTTAAGCTCCGTAGGAGCTAAACGTTGCGCTCCTACGGAGCTGCAATACTTGGTAGAGGAGTCAACATATTGCGTGTATTAATCACCGGTGGCGCCGGTTTCATCGGCTCGCACCTCGCCGATGCCTATTTGCAACGCGGCGACGAAGTGCTGGTAATAGACGATCTCTCGACCGGCACGATCGAAAACATTCGTCACCTCAAAAAGAATCCGAAGTTTCATTACACGATTGACTCCGTTCACAACCAGCCAGTCACCGCCGAGCTGGTTGATCAGTGCGACGTCGTTTTTCACCTGGCCGCCGCGGTTGGCGTGAAACTGATCGTCGAAAGTCCGGTGCGCACGATCGAGACGAACGTGCGCGGCACCGAAGTCGTGCTGGCACTGGCTAATAAAAAACAGAAGCGCGTGCTGATTGCCTCGACTTCGGAAGTCTATGGCTTGAGCAGCGATGTTCCTTTTCACGAAGACGGCAATCTGGTGATGGGCGCCACCAGCAAAGGCCGCTGGAGCTACGCCTGTTCAAAAGCGATCGACGAGTTTCTGGCGCTCGCTTACTGGCGCGAGAAGAAACTTCCCACCACGATCGTTCGGCTCTTCAATACCGTTGGGCCAAGGCAAACCGGACGTTACGGGATGGTGATTCCTACGTTCGTTAAGCAAGCACTCGCCGGCCGGCCGATCACTGTTTACGGCGACGGCAAACAAACGCGCTGTTTCGGTTATGTGGGAGACGTGGTTGGCGCGTTGATCAAGTTGATGGATACCGACCAGTCGGTGGGCCAGGTTTTCAATATCGGATCGACCGAGGAGATTTCGATTCGTGACCTGGCGGAGAAAGTGAAACAGCTAACCCACTCGGCCTCGGAGGTTGTTTTTGTTCCTTACGATGAAGCGTACGAGGAAGGGTTCGAAGACATGCCGCGGCGCGTGCCTGACACGTCCAAGATTAACAAGCTCGTCGGCTTCAAACCGGAGATGACGCTGGATGGAATCCTCGAAACAGTCATCAGCTTCCATCGTGGCCGGTCGGCGCCCTTGGACGATTAAGCTCAGACCACCAACTTACGACTACGACTTGCTTGACGACCTCACACGGGTCACGCAGGATAATAATCGGTAGCAGCAGCTCGCTCTCACTTTCAATTGCGACTCATTGAAGCGTCTGATCTCGGCCGGGAAAGCGGCACCGTGACTTATCAATATGACAACAACGGCAACCTATAAGCTTGACGCTGTAGCAAAGCGACCTGCGAGTGTATCGGGAGTACAACCTCCCCGGTGGTGTCACTCTGCAAAGTGATCCGTCGCGCCCATTCAGTCACTTACAACATATCAAGCACGCCATTTCGGCGATAAAGACAGGCAAAACCTCGCGGTTATCGGCAACCTCGGCGATGGCCCTAACCTCGCCTACTTGCGCGGTATTAGCTACAGGCGCGTGGGCGCGGATGGCGCAGGAGCAACTTGGCACGGACGCGACTATCTACAACAAGCTCGCCTATAACTCGCGGGGCCAACTTGCAGCGATCAAAGCCAGCACGGCGGCAACGATAGCTCGTGGAACGTTCATCCCGACAATGAACAAGAACTCGAAGCTTCAACCTCCTGGTATCAGCAATACGATTACGACTCTTTGAACCGTTTGCAGCGGGCGCATGAATACACCGGCAATACTTCGCTCGACTGGCAGCAAGAGTTTGTCTACGACCGTTACGGCAACCGCACCGTACACCAGACAAACATCTGAGGCAGTAGCATTAACAAAAAAGCATGAACTCGGCGAATAATCGCCTGGGCGTGTCCCGCGGACAGACCGGCACAATGAGTTACGACAGCGCCGGGAATCTGACAACGGACGCTTACAGTGCGGTGGCACTCACTCGCGCTTACGATGCAGAGAACCGCATGACGGCGGGAGACGCAGGCCAATAATAACGTCGTGGGCAGTTATGTTTACGATGCCGATGGGCGGCGCGTGCGGCGCACGCGGGGTCAACCGTCGAGACCTGGCACGTCTATGGCATGGAAGGCGAGCTGCTGGCTGAGAATCCGCCCTACACAGCTCCCGGGACGCTGCAGAAGAGTATGGCTATCGCATGGGGCAGTTGCTGATTACTGTTGAACCGGCCAAGTAGCCCTGGCCAGTAACAGACCAACTCGGCACGCCGCGCGTTGTGTTTGCCAAGACGAGAGCGCTGGCGACGATAAAGCGTCATGATTACTTACTGTTTGGTGAAGAACTAAATGGGGTATCAATGCTTATGGACAACCGCGCTCGGCTATACGGCGGAGGGCGTGCGGCAGAAGTTCACGCAGAAAGAACGCGACAATGAACCCCGGTTTTTACTGGTATCAGGGTCGCAAAATACACGTGGGCACACAAGGCAGGTTCACGTCGGAAGATCCCAAAATACTAGGGTTAAACCCAATACGGTAACCCACAAAGGCGGAATCGATATCCATATGTCATGAACAACCCGGACAATTAACACTTTTGATACGGGATGAAGCAGAAAGAGTACGGGTATCGCAATGGGCAATCCTGATATGAGCTAGTTTTTTCACCACACTTGGAAATTTTCTAGAATCATGCCATTGAGTAGGTTCATAATCTGACGAGTGTCCTGTCCAGTCCAAAGAATAAATGTCTTGATGTTTGAGGCAGTTATGAACGTACAGACCGAAATTCCAAACCACCAATTGAGTCCAACGATCGAGCCAGACGAGATCGAGGAAGGCGACACCGAGCAGGCGAGCACGGAACGAGCGGACATTGAGCAAGCGGACAGAGAGCGAGTGGTTTCAGAGCCAGGCGACGCAGACCTTGGTGATACGGAAACAGGCGAAACCGAAAGAGGCGATACATCTCAATTAGTAACTTTTGTGAAAGTTGATATCCGGCGCGGACGCATTCCAGCAGATCCAATTCATCAAATCCCCGATCACGAGCTTGTTTCCGTCGCCAATGGATCACCCGAGTCGTGGCACTTCAGCCTGGCACTTGCATTGATATCTCTCGCTAGTGGGCTTGTCCTTTCATTAGTAACGACGCCGACAATGCCGCTCGCTCAAAAGATTTTCTTCATCGCTCTCGCCTCAGGCGCGTTTTGGTCTGGAATCTCACTTGGGATCGTTTGGTTGGGACGACGCGCGTCAACTCGAAGCCTGGTAGACAAAATTCGAGCTCGCCTAAAGTGATCGGTTTCATCTGGAGATTATCTAGTCCGCTTAGCAGTTTTCTTGCCAATGCATTCCAGACTTGCTTTGACTTCCAGTATCGATTAGTTTTCCTCTTACACTAACCAGTCCAAAGTTTTTCCAGTCTCGCTGTAAGTATGCCCTTTAGCACGTCCAATTTTCTGGCTGTCGCCGCGTCGGCACTGCTGGCACTCGCGCTCACGCCGCTAGTGCAAATGGCGGCGCGACGCTATGGCATGGTCGCTACGCCGAAGACAGATCGCTGGCACAAGAAGCCGACGGCGATGTTTGGCGGCGTCGCCATCTGGCTGTCCGTCGTTCTCAGTTACGTGGTTTTCATTCGACCGCTCACCGGCCAGGCCTGGGGACACTTTCCCGGCTCATTGGTAGACGTCGTCATCGGCGCCGCCACTTTTCTTTTCCTGGTTGGTCTGGTCGACGATCTGGTCCACACCAAGCCTTACCAGAAACTTATCGGGCAGGTGATGGGTTCCGCTTTCGTCGTTTACTACGGCTTGAGCCTGCCCTGGACCAGTTACTCCGCGCTCAATGTCGCCCTCACGATCTTTTGGCTGATTGGCATCACCAACGCCGTGAACCTGCTCGACAATATGGACGGGCTGGCAGCGGGCATTGCCACCATCGCCTCCGGTTTTCTGGCGCTCAGCTTCCTGGCAACCGGCCACATGGCCGAAGCGCTACTGATGATGACCTTCGCCGGCGCGCTGCTGGGATTTCTTATTTACAACTCCAGCCCGGCGTCGATTTTTATGGGCGACTGCGGTTCGATGTTCATCGGCTTCTTCCTCGCGAGCGCGGCGCTCGTGAACGTTTCCGGCGGCCGTTCCCGGAGTCTGCTGCCCGTGCTGGCGGTTCCGATCCTGGTTTTGTTCATACCGATCTTCGACACGACCTTCGTCACGATTCTGCGAAAACTATCCGGGCGTGCGGCCTCGCAAGGTGGCCGTGATCACACCTCGCACCGCCTCGTCGCGCTGGGAACATCCGAACGTCACGCCGTCTGGCTGCTCTACGGGTTAGCGGCGCTTTCGGGCGTGCTCGCCCTCCTGGTCCAACGCGTCAAGCTCGACGTGAGTTTGGCAGCGATTGCAGGGTTCACGATTGTGCTCACGCTGCTAGGCGTCTACCTCGCCGGAGTAAAGGTTTACGACGAGACGGAAGAGGCTTTGGCGGCGGGCAACAATTCGCTCTACGCGTTTCTGGTCGACCTGTCTTACAAGCGACGCATCTTCGAAGTGTTGTTAGATGTCGTTCTGATCCTGCTCGCATATTGGGCCGCGTACGCCGTGAAGTTTGGCGCGCTCTCGGGCAGCGGCGCCTGGAAGTTGTTTCTGCGCACGCTGCCCGTGCTGGTTTTCGTTAAGATGGCGGCCTTTCTGGTGATGGGTGTTTACCGCGGCATTTGGCGTTACACGGGTTTGGACGATTTAATTGTCTTCGCGAAAGCAGTGGTACTCAGTACGGTATTGAGTGTCATCGCGGTGCTTTTCGCGTTTCGCTTCGAAGGTTTTTCGCGCACGGTCTTTCTAATTGACGGCGTGCTGATGTTTATGTTTCTCGCCGGCAGCCGCATGGCCTTTCGCTTGTTCCGGCAGGTTATTCCGATAGCCAGGAGTGCCGGCGGCCGGAGGGTCTTGATTTACGGGGCAGGCGACGGCGGCGAGTTGCTGCTGCGCGAGTTGCTGAATAATCGCGCGCTGAAATATTCACCCGTGGGTTTTGTTGACGACGATCCGGCGAAGAGCGGCAAGCTGTTGCACGGTTTGAAGGTTTACGCCGGCAACGGCGACCTTTCTTCAATTTGCCGGCAACATGAAGTAGACGCAGTATTGATCTCGAGCTCGCGAATGTCGGAAACGCGCCTTCAGGAGATTCTGGAGTTCTGCCGGACGCAGGAAATTATGGTTAAGCGCATGCGCATCACGATCGAGGATCTGGGTTAGCACGTTATGCCTGATCAGTTGATGGAAGTTAAGGCGACCGCGCCGATGAAAGCGATCATGACGCTCATGATCCTGCTGATGTTGGTTACTACCTGGTTCGCGCTGCGTTGGTACGTCGGAAACACGATTGCCGAATACTTTCATCCTGAAGACCATCGCCTGGAAACGGCGCAGCTCGCTGTCGGCTTGGCACCAAACGATCCCGTGTCCCACTGGCGTTTGGGCAATCTGGCGCAGACCGAGCTGCCTCCCGATCAAATCGGCCTGGTCGTCACCGAGTACGAGAAGGCTGTCAGTCTATCGCCCAACGATTACCGCCTATGGATGGAATTCGGTGGCGCGCTGGAGCAGGCAGGCGATTTTGCCAAAGCTGAAAAAGCCCTGCGCGAGTCGGTGCGACTGGCCCCATCCTATGCTCAGCCGCGTTGGTATCTGGGAAATCTCCTACTGCGCACCGATCGCTACGACGAAGGTTTCGCGGAGCTGCGACACGCCAGCGAAGCCGACAGTAAATTTTTTCCGCAATTGTTCAATCTCGCGTGGCAGTTGTATTCGGATGACTTCGGACAACTGCAGGCCGCCGTCGGAGAAACGCCGGTGGTGCGCGCTGCGTTTTCAAAATACCTGGTGAGCCATGGACGTTACGACGAGGGCCTGCGGCTTTGGGGTAGTTTGACGGACGCGGAAAAGAAGGAGAATCGCGAGTCGGCTGACCCGATAATCAGCGGCCTGATCGCCGCGCAACGTTACCATCAGGCGATGAATGTTTGGAACGAAGTTGCGCCCGGACCTGCTTACGACGCGTCGGTGGGCCACATTCTCGATCGCGGCTTTGAAGACAACCTGGCGCATGGGCCAGGCGCGATTTTTGGTTGGCAAGTGCAGTCAAACTCCCAGGTGCAAATTGGCATCGACGCGGGAAAAGGTCATAGTGGCTCGCGAAGTTTGCGGCTTTACTTCCAGGTGCGTTCACACATCGACACGATCAACGTGTCGCAGCTGGTACCGGTGAAACCTAATACGCAGTACGACTTTGAATGCTACGTGAAGACCGAAAGGCTCGAGAGCGCGGAGACTCCGGTAATCCTGATCGTAAACGCGGCGGACGAATCCGGGCTGGCCAGTTTCGGAGCACCTAATGGAACCAACGATTGGCAACGCGTCGCCCTCTCTTTCAAAACCGGAGAAAAGAGTGAAGCAATCAGGGTGAAGATGGTACGAAACTCGTGCGCGGAAAGTCCGGTTTGTCCAATCTTTGGAACTGTCTGGTATGACGACTTCGATCTTAAATCCCGACAGTAGCGCGCTTGCTGCTCCTGAGGTGCGGGCGCCGCTCCTGCGGCCCACCGCGGGTTACATCACTTATCGCATCAAGCACACGCTGGCGAGCCGCTTCGCATTCTTAATCATCTGCCTGGCAATTATTCTCTCGGCCCTTGCGTACGGGACGGTGCACTACTGGGCGCTGGCGATCTTTTTCCTGGGCGCTACCACCATTGCGATTCTGTGGCTGATAGATAGTTGGAGGCTCGGCTCGTTTCGTATCAGCCGCAATGTTCTGCAGTTGCCGCTAATTGCAATGTTGCTGCTCGGCCTGGGTCAACTGTTGCCGCTGCGGCGTCCGCAGGACGTGGGCACACACACGATTCCGCTCATCAACACTCTATCGTTTGACCCTTACTCCACCCGCTTCATATTGGTCCAGGTTGCGGCCCTGCTGATCTACTTCGCGGCCGTGCTCGTTTTTGTCGACACGCCCAAACGCTTACGCCTGCTGGTCCGCACCATCGCCGTGTTTGGTTTCTTCCTGGCCATCTTTGGTCTGACACAGTCGTTCACCAGTCCCGACAAGGTTTACTGGTTTCGCGATATGCCGCAGAGCCAGGCCTTTGGACCATTTATCAACCGGCATCACTTCGCCGGTTACATGGAACTGGCTTTGGCGCTGCCGCTCGGGCTTGTTTTCACCGGCGCAATCGAGCGCGAAAAGAAATTCATCTATCTCTTCGCGGCGGGGCTGATGGCCGTGGCCCTGATAATGACAAATTCGCGCGGCGGCATTATCAGTTTGTTGGCGGAACTACTTTTCCTGGTTGCGACCATGGGCTTGCGCCGCCGCCACCGTCACCGCAAAGAATCTGAAGACCGACAACCACGCATCAAGAGCGCCGCGATGAAAGCCGGGTTGGCGCTGGCCCTGGTCATGGCGTTGTTTGGCGGCGTCGTATTACTGGGCGGCGAAGATGCGCTCACTCGCGTGGTGGGTTCGGTTAACACGGACGATCCGACCACTGGCCGCGCGCACTTCTGGAGCGTCACGGTAGACATAATTAAAACTCATCCATGGATCGGCACCGGGCTCGGCGCTTTTGGCGTGGTCTACACCGGTTATGATTCGCGCAATGGCACCTATCGGTTGGAACAGGCGCACAACGACTACCTGCAGGTTTTGTCTGATGGCGGAATTATCGGCGCGCTGATCGGGCTCTTCTTTGTAGTTAATTTGTTTCGCATGGGATTCATGCGACGAGACTCGCGCGACGATTTCCGGCGCGGCGTGGCGACTGGAGCGATGGCTGGATGTTTTGCCGTCCTGGTCCATAGCTTCTTCGATTTCACGCTGCATACGCCCGCGAACGCTCTGCTGTTTTTGGTGCTTGCGGCGCTAGCCACGATAAACGGCCGGGTTGAAGACGTGCAGTCGAGACGTAAGAAAAAGCCCCGCCGGAATTCGGAAGCCGAGGGAGGTCTCGCCGCGGTAGCGGCGACAGAAGGTAGCCAGACGTGAAACGTCTGGATGGCAGAGGTTCTTGAACACGCGCTGAAGGCGCGCCAGATATTCTTAGCGCGCCTCCAGCGCGCAAATGATGAGGGAGGTGATCGATCCAGAGGTTTCACCTCTGGCTACCCTCTCGTTGCCGCTCCGCGGCCCAATGATGGCAATCAAGAATTCAGGAGACGTGAACTTGGCTTCAACTGCTTCGGCAAAATCACAACTGAGTGAGGCGGGAGACGCAGCAAAAGTTTCTTCCGTGCCCGCGCTCTGTCTTAACGCCGCCTTGAAGCATGCCAAGCCGGACGCGTTGAATCACAAAAAGGGCGACGAATGGGTAAACATTCCAGCCGAAACTTTTGTCGAACGCGTGCGCAATGTTGCCCTCGGCCTCGCCGGACTTGGGATCAAGCCGGGCGACCGGATCGCGCTGCTCTCGGAAAACCGACCGGAGTGGTCGATCGCCGATCTTGCGATTCTTAGCCTTGGCGCGATTAACGTGCCGATTTACACGACGCAGGCTGTCGATCAGATTCGTTACATCCTTACCGATTCCGGCACACGCGCAATCTTTGTTTCCAACAAAAAGCTTTTCAAACACGCGGAAGAAGCCCTCAGCGGCCTGGACTTTCTCGAGAAGATTATTTTTTTCGACGAAGCTGGAACTGAAGCGATTGAGCGATCAACTACGCTCGACTGGCTGGAAAAAAACGGCGCCGAGCGATCGATAAATAAGCCTGCGGCGTTTGGAGCTTATCTGAAAGCGATTAGGCCGGACGATCTGGCCACGATAATTTATACGTCAGGGACGACCGGCGAACCGAAGGGCGTAATGCTAACGCACTCGAACTTCGTGTCTAACGTTCAGACAATCTCCGGCGGCTTACCCATCTCTTCGGCCGACATTGCGTTGTCCGTCCTGCCTTTGTCCCACATTTTTGAAAGAACAGGTTTCTACATCTTCTGTTACAGCGGCGTCTCCGTGTACTACACCGCTTCTTTTGATCAGGTCGCCGAAAATTTGCGTGAAGTGAAACCCACGGTGATGACGGCGGTGCCGCGTTTGTTCGAGAAGGTTTACCACCGCATCGTCAAAAAAGGATTTTCGCAAAAGGGCTGGAAGCGCCGCGTCTTTGAACGCTCGCTGCACGTGGGCCAGCGCTACGCGGAAGCCAAAGACAAACGAAAATTTGTCAGCCCAACGCTGGCGCTGCAACAGAAGATGGCCGACAAAGTCGTGTTTTCGAAATGGCGCGAAGGCGTCGGCGGGCGCTTGCGTTACTTCGTTTCCGGAGGCGCGCCGCTTTCGCCGGCGTTGTCCTACGCGTTTCTCGCAGCAGGTATCCCCATCCTGCAAGGCTACGGCGCCACCGAAACCTGCATCGTTTCCGCAAACCGGCCGGACAACAATCGCGTCGGTTCCGTCGGTCTTCCGTTCAACGGTATCGAAGTGAGGATCGCAGACGACGGTGAAATTCTTTTGCGCGGACCAAACGTGATGCGCGGTTATTACGGTCACCCGGAAGAGACGGCCTCCGTGCTGCAGGACGAATGGTTTGCCACCGGCGATGTCGGCCATCTTGACCAGGAAGGCCACCTCTACATCACCGATCGCAAAAAAGATTTATTCAAACTTTCAAACGGCAAATACATCGCTCCGCAACAAATCGAGAGTTTGCTCAAGCAGAGTGAATTCGTGAGCCAGGCAGTAGTAGTTGGAACTGGTCGTAAACAACCGACCGCCTTGATTGTTCCGGAATGGGAAGCGGTGAGACAGGCGCTGGCGGCTGCGGGCGAAGAGTTTCCAACTGAGCGAGCGGCGTTGGCGAAGTTTCCAGCCGCCGTCAAACTGGTACAAAACGACGTTGTCCAACTCACGCGAGAAGGCGCTGACTATGAACGCATCCGGAGAATTGCCTTGTTGCCTGAGGAGTTTTCGATCGAGCGCGGAGAACTCACGCCGACACTAAAAGTGAAGCGACGCGTGATCGATCAGAAGTTTGGCGGCTTGATCGAAGAACTTTATTCCTAAGTCACAATCTTCAGCCGCGGATTTTCACGGATCAACGCGGATCAGATAGTTTTCTGATTGGCGTTAATCCGCGCAGATCCGCGGCTAGTTCTTAGTCTTCAGCGGTATTGACCCAGTACCGACTCAGCCAAAACTCTCAAGTTAATAGGCAAGTCAGGCGGACGACCCTCGCCTTTGAGCGGATGGGTGTAGAAGGCCAGCAGCGGGAGTTCGCAGTAACAAAAATCACAACCGGCGAGGTGATGCTTTATGAGAAAGTCGATATCTGGAGCTAGCGCCTGCGACTGAAACGAGAGCAACAGGTTGGAAGAGGGACAGGCTAGTTTTTTTGTGAATGACTTAACGCTTGAGGCCTTCATCATTGCCCCCACAAATCGGGTCGAGATCAGATTAGAAATGTCCGCTTGAGCGTTGAGAGTGTAGCAAAGGGGCAAATTTGCGTCGGCCTCAACCAGAAGGAACGCCAGAGTCATCCCACTTGTTCAAGAACCTAACAGCGCTAATGCCCCTCGGATTCCACAAGATTCTTCATCGCGCCCGTGAGTTTTGTATTATGGAATCAATAACTTGCGGGGAATGTAAAAACATGTTGCTCATTCTTGTGAATCTTTGCTAAGATGCTCGCCGTCAAGTCAGGGAGCGCCTGCTCCCAGACGCTTCGTTCAAAGCCAGCCCACCTGTTTTCGCAGGATTACTCGGGCGAAATTCCAGAATGACTAGCCAAAGATAGCTCATCGTTCAAGGCTCTTGGAAGACCTCTAACTGTCGAATTACAAGTCTTTTGCCGCAAAGCTCCCGGGTAGCCTGAGCGTCCCATTCAGGCCATCGAAGAAATACAAGTTCCCGCCAAGGTTCGAGTCCCATCAACTCCGTAACGCAAAGAAAAATCCTTGTGAAATCTCTAAGTCACGAAGTCGAAAAACAAGCTGAGTTGACCCCTGCCAGTTCGGAGCCTCAAAGCGCCCGCGCTAAGCGCACGGCCGAGAGAATGGCGAAGAGTGGCAAGTGGGTCGAAAGCCTTCGGACCTCTGACGTGAATCGTCTCTGGTCTGAACTCCACCGCATCGTCTCTCACCATCCTCTCGTCAGGGCCTCACGCAGCGCCGGCTTGTTGGTGGAAGAGGGCGCCACCACCGCTTACACCGATCTGACCCAGGAACTTTTTGTCCAACTCCTCAGCAAGAACCGCTTCGAGCACTATCTCGACACCGAGATGACGGATTACGAAATCGAGTGCGAGATAGGCCAGATCGAACTCACCAACCTGCTGACCGCTGAACTGCGAAAGCGTCACCCGGAAAGCTATCGCCTCGCCCGCCGCATTTCCACCCTCATTCAGTCAAGCGCAAACTTCCGCCGCTTCGATTCGAGCGGCAGTGGAGACGAGCCTCATCGTCGCCTGGCTGATCGTATTTATGGCCTCAGTGAGTGGGCCGACGGAAAACGCCGGCGCGACTCACACGACGTCGAGCAGCGTGTTCACATCATTCCGGTTCGCGCTCGCGATACGCGGATGGTGGGCTGCACCGGAGACTCACAAGTCGTCATCAGTAACTCCGATCTCGAAGACCTCATCGTTTCCGTGTTGGACGCAGTCGATTCACCTGTTGACGTCCGCGCCCTTCGCAGTCTGGTCATGTCTCGCCTGCCGGTGATGGATATTTATCTGGTGCCTTTAGACGGCGACGACAACGACGGCGAAGGCAATCATTTTCAACCGGTGGATAAAGGCGACGATCCCGAGCAGGGACTGCTGCGGCGCGAATCGGAAGACGAAGCTGCGGGGTCGGTCGAACATTTCCTCAGCCACCTGCAGGAAACTGTTCGCGGCAAAGTCAAACAGTACAACCGCATTCTGGGAGTCTTGTGGCATTGCTATCTCAGCCCGCAGCATTCCACGCAACTGGAAGTCGCGGCGGTGTTGGGTGTGT
>Ga0070669_100002555_pt1 | contig 13158 bp, 9 predicted proteins | sample KBSS53metaG_FD_64680 | JGI IMG/M metagenome (GOLD analysis project Ga0070669, IMG submission 64680) | Switchgrass rhizosphere microbial communities from Kellogg Biological Station, Michigan, USA - KBS S5-3 metaG | ecosystem: Host-associated > Plants > Roots > Rhizosphere > Soil ... | reverse complement strand
CAAAAAGTCATGTTGCACATCGTTTAACAGCTGGGTTCCCGCTTTCGCGGGAATGACGAAACCATGATGTTCGCTTCCCAGCTATTGCGCCAGCTCATCGCCCCAAAATTTGGTCGGCCAGTTCGCGCAGGCGGTCGAACCGCGCCAGCGATATGCCGCTCGGACCTTCGGTCCCCTTCGGCACCCAGCCCCGGCCGAAGCCAAGTTTGGCCGCCTCCTTGAGGCGCAGCGCGGCATGGGCCACCGGCCGCACTTCGCCCGACAGCGCGATCTCGCCCATCACCACCGCTTCCTGGGGAACCGGCCGTTCGCTCATCGCCGAAACCAAAGCGGCGGCTACCGCCAGGTCCGCCGCCGGATCGCTCAGCCGATAGCCGCCGGCGATATTCAAATAGACCTCGGTCGTCGCAAAGCTGATCCCGCAGCGTGCCTCGAGCACGGCCAGGATCATCGCCAGCCGCCCGCTGTCCCAGCCGACCGCGGCTCGGCGCGGGGTTGCGCCGCTTGCCAGCCGCACCGTCAGCGCCTGGATTTCGACCAGGACCGGCCGAGTCCCTTCCAGCGCGGGGAAGACGCTGGTGCCGCTGACCGGCTCGCCGCGCTGGGTGAGGAACAGGGCCGACGGGTTCGGCACCTGCTTGAGGCCCCCGCCCTCCATTGCGAACACGCCGATTTCGTCGGTGCCGCCGAAGCGGTTTTTGGCGGCGCGAAGGATGCGATACTGGTGGCTGCGCTCGCCTTCGAAGCCGAGCACCGTGTCGACCATATGCTCGAGCACACGCGGCCCGGCGATCGTGCCGTCCTTGGTGACATGGCCGACCAGCACCACGGCGGTACCGCGTTCCTTGGCGAAGCGTACCAGTTCCTGCGCCGAAGCGCGGACCTGGCTGACTGTGCCCGGCGCGCCTTCGATCAGGTCGCTGTGCATCGTCTGGATGGAATCGATCACCAGCATGGCGGGCGGCTCCCCGGTCGTGACGGTGGTCAATATGTCGCGCACCGAGGTGGCCGCGGCCAGCTGCACCGGTGCTCCTCCCAGGCCCAATCGGATCGCGCGCAGCCGGACCTGGTCGACGGCTTCCTCGCCCGACACATAGACGACCTTCCTGCCCGCGTTGGCAAGCTCGGCCGCGACCTGAAGCAGCAAGGTGGACTTGCCGATGCCCGGATCGCCGCCCAGCAGCATGGCCGATCCCGGCACGATGCCGCCTCCGATCGCGCGGTCGAACTCCTCGATCCCGGTTCGCATCCGATCGGGCAATGCGACGACTGCGTCGAGCCCGACCAGGTCGATCGCACGGCCGCCGCCGCTGAGGTCGTGGCGGGCGGCAAAGACGGTCGAAACACTGGCTTCCTGCACCAGCGTGTTCCACTCGGCGCAGTCGGGGCACTGCCCCTGCCAGCGATGCTGTTCGGAGCCGCACGCCTGGCAAACATATCGCGTCTTGAGCTTGGCCATGCGTGCAGCTTACCGGAACAAACAGGGAACGTGAAGCGCTAAAACACCGCCTCGGCCTTGCCGCCCATCATTTGCTGCCGGACTAGCGGGATCGGCGGGCCGCCGTAGCTCAGGAACTGGTCGTGGAACGCTTTCCACGCCGTTTCCCCGCCGCGGCTGGCCGACCAATCGTCGCGCAGCTTCCTGATCATCAGCTTGCCCATCGTATAGTTGAGATAGGCCGGATCGTAGGTCCCGCGGGCCGACTGCTGCCGGGCGTTGCCGGAATCCTGGTAGCATTGCTTCTGGAAGAGATCGTAGCTCTGCGCCTGCGTCATCGATCCTGTGTGCATGCCGATCGCCGAGAGAAAGCGGCAGTCGCGGAGCAGGGCGTTGGACAGCTGGCCGATCAGCGTCTCATCCGTTCCGCCACCGACGCCTTTCACGCGCATCATCTCTTCGGTGTAATGCGCCCAGCCCTCGGCGAAGGCGTAGCCGACGAATACCCGGCCGAACATGTCCTTCGACCGGTTGGCGTGCAGGAAGTTGAGGAAGTGGCCAGGCCACACTTCGTGGACCGAAGTGAACAGCAGGTCGGCCTGTCCGGGCACGAACGCGTCCTGTTCCGCCTTGGGCCAGCTCGGGTCGGCCGGCGCGATGTAATAAACCGACGGCAGGCCCTTCTCATACGGCCCGGGGATATTGATGTAGGCGAAGTTCTGCCGGTTATATGGCGGCGCTTCCTCGACCTTTGCCTCCTCGGGTCCGGGGATCGTCACAATGTCGTTCTGCTGGATGAATTGCTTGAGGCCGGCGAGCTGCGCCCGTGCACCGGCGACCGCCCCGCCCGTCGGCTTGTTGGCCGACATTTTGAGCATGCAGGCATCGATCGTCTGGCCGGGCGCATAGCGCGAGCATGCCTCGCCCAGCAGCTTCTGGTTCGCGGCGAGATCGGCGCGCCCGATCTGCTCGAGTTGCTCGACCGGCGTCGTCACCATTTCGGTGTCGGCCAGCATCCGCTGGAACTTCTCTTTGCCGAGCGCGAAGTTGGGCTTGGCCGACGCCCGCTGGCCTTCGACCCAGGCCACGGTATCCGTCATGGCCTTGACCGCATTGTCGGTGGCGAGTTTCAGCGCCTGCTGGTCTTCGGGCGTGCCGATGCCCTTCCAGGCAGCCATTCCGTCGCCCGGATAATATTCGACGAAGCCGCCGAAAGCGGACTTGGCGTAATCGACAAAGCTGATCGCCATTGGCGTCTGGATGTTGGCGCGCATCTGCTCGACCGCGCGGGGCACGTTCTGGAGGAACTTGATGTACGACTTCAGCCGCTTTTCCTTCGGCGCGTAGGGCACCGTGATGTAGACCGAAGGATCGACATAGCCGAGATAGGATTGCGGATTGTGGTGAAGCTGGTCCGCTCCGGTCGGGTCGATCCAGAACAGCTGTCCCTTGGCGACCGCAACCAGATAGTCGCGTTGGTAACGTTGCTCGGGCGTCAGCTTGTCGTCGGCAAAGCCTTGTGCGTCGGCGATTGCCTGTTTCAGCCGTTGAACCTCGGCATCGATGCCAGCCTGCGACAGGTCGTTGATCTGGCCGTCATACTCATGCCGGCCCTGCGACACGGCGAAACCCGGATTGGCCTTAAAGCTCGCTTCGATGAAGCCGTTGACGAAGCCCGGCCAGTCACCTTGCTGGGCCGTCGCAGCCGTGCCGTTTTCCGGGGTTGTTGAAACCTTGCAGCCGCCAGCCGCCAGCGCGAGCGCCATTGCCGAAGCGATTAAAATGGGACGCATGCCTCTCTCCTCTTCCGGCCAGACGAGGATCGGTAGATCGCCGGCTGTCTACCGGCAAGAGACGAACAGGCGGACCGCTTCGACGAGTGCTTGAGCGGCTTGTCGAGCAGCACCTTGCCCGCTAGGCGCGAACGCCATGTCGCTCCTCCCCGAACCGCTGCGGATCCGCGATTTTCGATCTTTTTGGCTGGCGCGGCTGACCACCACCATCGGCCAGATGGCGATGGTCATCGTCATCGGCTGGCAGGTCTACGATATCGCCCGCGCCACGATGGACATTCGCGAGGCAGCCTTCCAGCTGGGACTGATCGGGCTGGTCCAATTCGTTCCATTATTCGTGCTGACGCCAATCAGTGGCTGGACCGCCGACCGCCTGGACCGGCGCCACATCGCGCGGGCGGTCGTTCTGCTCGAGCTCGGCTGCGCGCTGATCCTGCTCACCGCGACCTGGGGCGGCTTCATCAGCCTACCCATCCTGTTCGGGGTAGCGGCGCTGCTCGGCGTCGCGAGGGCGTTCGCCGGACCGGCCCTGGGCGCAATGGCTCCCAATCTCGTCCCACGCGAAATTCTGCCCAACGCCATCGCTCTGAGCTCGACCGCCTGGCAGGCCGGTGCCATCGTTGGTCCGGCCCTCGGCGGCATCCTTTACGACGTGACACCGCACCTGCCCTATGCGCTGAGCTCCTGCCTGTTCGCGATCTCGGCCATCTCCCTGTTCACCATCAGGCCGCTGCCGCGCGCCGCGCTCAAGCCAGGCAGCCCATTGAGGCAGATGATCGACGGCCTGGTCTATGTCCGGCGCAATCGGCTGGTGTTCGGCGCCATCACCCTCGATCTGTTCGCCGTCCTGCTGGGCGGGGTGACTGCCATGCTGCCGCTTTATGCCCGCGACATATTGCATGTCGGAGCGGATGGGCTGGGCCCGCTCCGCGCGGCGCCCGCCGCAGGGGCTACTCTGACTGCGATCTTTTTCTCCTTCCGCCCGATCAAGACCAATGTCGGCGTGAAGATGCTGACCGCGGTGGTCGTATTCGGCGCCGCCACGGCGGTGTTTGGCCTGTCCCAAATCTATTTGCTGTCGCTGGCAATGCTGGCGCTGCTCGGAGCGGCCGACATGTTTTCGGTCTACATCCGCCAGTCGCTGATTCAGCTTCACACGCCGGATGAGATGCGCGGCCGCGTCGCGGCTGCATCGACACTCGCCATTTCCGCCTCCAACGAGCTTGGCGAAACGCGTAGCGGCTTTAGCGCGGCATTGTTGGGGCCCGTTACCGCAACGGTGGCAGGTGGCATTGCCGCGATCGTCGTGACTCTGGCCTGGGCGATGCTATTCCCCGAACTGCGCCGCGCCCGCACATTTGAAATGGGCGAGCCGCCGCCTGAAGATGCCGTGATAGCTGGCGGCGCCTGACGCCAGATTGAACTTGAAGGAGATCGAACCATGAAGGCTGCGAACATCCTCGAGACGATCGGCAACACTCCGCACGTGCGCCTGCACCGGCTGTTCGGTGACCGGGCCGAGGTATGGATCAAGCAGGAACGGGCAAATCCAGGCGGATCGATCAAGGACCGCATCGCCCTGTCGATGGTCGAGGACGCGGAGCGCAGCGGCAAACTGAAAGCCGGCGGGGTGATCGTCGAACCGACAAGTGGCAACACCGGCATCGGCCTGGCTATGGTTGCCGCCGTAAAGGGCTATCGGCTGATCCTGGTCATGCCGGACAGCATGAGCGTTGAGCGGCGGCGGCTGATGCTCGCCTTTGGCGCCGAATTCGAACTCACCCCGCGTGAAAAAGGCATGAAGGGGTCGATCGCCCGGGCCGAAGAGATTTTGAAGGAAATACCGGGCTCATGGATGCCGCAGCAATTCGAAAACCCAGCCAATCTTGAGGTGCATCGCCGCACCACTGCTCAGGAGATTCTGCGCGACTTTGCAGACGGCCCGCCTGACGCCCTGATCACCGGCGTCGGCACCGGCGGCCACATCACGGGCTGCGCCGAGATGCTCAAGAAGGAATGGCCTGGCCTTAAGGTCTTCGCCGTCGAACCCACTCTGTCGCCGGTTCTGTCAGGTGGCGAACCGGGTCCGCACCCCATCCAGGGCATCGGAGCCGGCTTCATCCCGGCAATCATGAACACCAGCCTTTTGGATGGAATCATCAAGGTCGCACCCGAAGATGCCAAGGAAATGGCGCGCCGGGCTGCGCGCGAGGAAGGCATGTTGATCGGCATTTCTTCCGGCGCAACGCTCGCCGCCATCGCCCAGAAATTGCCAGAACTTGGTAAAAATCCGCGGATTCTTGGCTTCAACTATGACACTGGCGAGCGCTATTTGTCTGTCGCGGAATTTCTTCCTGAAGAAGAGGGTTAAGTCCATCAAAACCCCCTCTATTTGACCGTACGTTAATCCTTTCCCGTTAACTCCTGATACTCGAAGGAGTGTATCAGGGGATGCGTAGGGCGAGGTTCGCCGTTTCCGGCGGCGACGCGATCAGTGATCGGGCAACGATTCAGGACGCACTCACGTTCGATCTGAGGGTGCCCGAGACGTCCGACGACGATAATCTGGCGGCGCAGCGCATCGCCTTGTTCGAACTTGCGCCCGCACTTCTCGGAGCGACCCACCTCGTCTGGGGCCTGGCCTGCTTCCTGATTCAACCTATTTCGCTATTTGCACCATTGAGCTGCAACCCGCTGATCCCCCTGATCTCGGTTTTGGCGCTCGACGGGCTGGCCTTTGCCGGACTGTGGTACCGTGACAAATTCCGCCTTTCGCCGCGAACCGTCTCTGCGGGGCTATGCGCGTACATTGGCATCAGTGGCGCTCTGTGGATGGCCTATGGCCTGACGCTGACCTGCACCCTGCAAGGCTCGAACATCAGCTTCATCGCCCTGGCGTTCGGTGCCGGACTTGGCGCGGCGACGATTGTTTCAATCTCCTCGCCGCCCGTAGCCATCGTCAACGCCCTGGTTGCCATGACCGGCGCCCTGGCCGTGTCACGTCAACCGGAAGTTCTCGCCGGCATCACCTTCCTGGCGATCATCAACACCGCCTACAGCGTCGCCAGCGCGCGGACCGTCCTGACCAATGCCCGGGCGCGCCTTGCGCTCGAAGCCCAGGCTCGCAAGGCGCTGCAGTTCGTCGACGAGTTTGAAAATAGCGGGCGCGGCTGGTTCTGGGAGACCAACAATCTCGGCACTCTTTCCTATGTCTCCCAGCAGCTGGCCGACGATTTCAAATGCAATCCCGAGGATTTGCTCGGACGCCAGTTCACCGACTTGCTATCGGTCGACAGCGGTTCGCCGGACAGTTTGCGCGAAGAACGTACGCTCGGATTTCACCTGTCGGCGCGCTTTCCGTTTAGCGACGTGATCGTCCGCGCCGCCAGCGACGAAGACATTCATTGGTCGCTGTCGGGTAATCCTCTATTCGACAGCCGCGGCCGTTTCCTCGGCTTCCGCGGCATCGGCACCGACCTTACCGAACAACGCCGTACCGAGCAGGAAGTCGCCCGCCTTGCCCGGTTTGACTCGCTGACCGGCCTGCCCAACCGCGCACTCATGCGCCAGACGCTCGACGAGGCGCTGCGCAACGCCACGAGCCGCCGCAAAGGCTGTTCGCTGTTCCTGATCGATCTCGACCGCTTCAAGAACGTCAACGACACGCTTGGCCACCCGATCGGTGACGCGCTCCTTCGCCAGGTCGCGGATCGGTTAAAGTCGGTCATGGGCGACCATGGCCAGGTCGGCCGCCTCGGCGGCGACGAGTTCAAGGCCGTCCTCCCAGGCACGGTCGAGACTGGCTTGCTGGAAAGCCTTGCAAGGACCCTGATCGAACAAGTTTCGCGGCCTTACAGCATTGAAGGCCACCGCGTGATTATCGGCGCTTCAGTCGGCATTGCCATAGGCGACCCAGGCCGGAGCTGCGCCGACAGCATGATCCGCAACGCCGACCTTGCTCTCTACGCTGCGAAGGCTGCCGGCCGAGGCAAGCATTGTTTCTACGAAGCAGCGATGCACAGCGAGGCGACCGATCGCCAGCTGCTCGAGCATGACCTTCGCATCGCGCTCGAGCGGCAGGAAATGTACGTTACCTATCAGCCGATCGTCCTCGCCGCCGGCGAGGAGATTTCGGGCTTCGAGGCACTCGTACGCTGGAACCATCCGTCCCGCGGTCTGATCTCGCCGGACAAATTCATCAGCATCGCCGAAGAATGCGGCATGATTGGCAAGATCGGGGAGTTTGTTCTCCGCTCAGCCGTTGCCGAGGCAGCCCACTGGCCCGAACAGATCCGGATTGCGGTGAACCTGTCGCCCATCCAATTCAACGATCCGCACATCTCCGATACGATTGCCGCGGTGCTGAGCGATTACGGTCTCAAGCCCGGCCGCCTGGAACTGGAGATCACCGAGGGCGTCTTCCTGGCCGACAGCGATGCAACCGACGGCACCTTCGCCCGCCTCAAATCGCTTGGAGTCCGGCTGGCCCTCGACGACTTCGGTACCGGATATTCGTCGCTCGGCTATTTGAAAAAGGCGCCGTTCGACAAGATCAAGATCGACCAAAGCTTCGTCCGCGGCGCGGCGTCGACCACCAAGCGCAACGGTGCGATCATTCGCGCCATCGTCACCCTGGCTGATAGCCTCGACATGGATACCACCGCCGAGGGCGTCGAAACCCATGACGATCTATTCCTCATCCGGGAGCTCGGCGTCAGCCAGGTGCAGGGCTATATTTTCGGCAAGCCGATGCTAGGCGAGGAAGCGCGCAAGCTGGCCAACAGCACCAGGGTCGAAGCAGACGGTTTTCAGTGCATCCGCGAACCGCGCCAGCGGTTGATGCGCCGGGCCATCGCCGCGATCAACGGCCAAACCACGGAAATCCGGTTGCGCAACATTTCCGCGATGGGCGCGCTGGTCGAGTGCGACCAAAACGTTGCGCCGGGTCAGACCATGGCGATCGATATCGTCGGCGTCGGTCCGGTGGTGGGCACAGTCCGATGGGCCCAGACCGGCAAGTTCGGCGTGCAGTTCAACGAGCAGTTCGACCTGGGGCGGCTTTCGGCGAAGCGGGCCAAAGGCAACGATGTCACCATGCTGCAGCCCTGGTACGTCAACCAGGGCCCCACCAAGGCGGCCAGCTAACGCCTCAGAATGCTTCGACCGGCAATGCCATCAGGCTGCCGGCGCCGGCCTCGACCTTGCGGCGATACCCTCCAGCGCTGACCAGCTCACGCTCGGCAAAGAAGCGAGCGGTGGCGATCTTGGTGTCGTGGAATGCCCGGTCCTCGCCTGCCGCGTCGCGCAGCTTGGCCGAAACAGTCGCCATCTTCAGCCACATCCAGCCCAGCGTGACGAGGCCCATCAGCTGCATATAGGCATAGGCCCCGGCACCGGCGTTGTCGGGGTCGGCCATGCCGTTCTGGGCCAGCCACATCGTCGCGCCCTGAAGGTGGCCGAGCGCCTTTTCGAGCGGGTCGGCGATGCCTCCCGGATCGCCGGCCGCTTTGGCCGCGGCGATATCACCAGCAATTGTCTCCAGCAGGGCGCGGACTCCGCGGCCGCCGTTCAGCGCCAGCTTGCGCCCGACCAGGTCCATCGCCTGGATCCCGTTGGTGCCCTCGTAAATCTGGGCAATTCGGGCATCGCGGACGAACTGCTCCATCCCCCATTCGCGGATATATCCGTGACCTCCGAAGACCTGCTGGGAATTGACCGCCACTTCGAACCCGCGATCGGTCAGATAGCCCTTGATCACGGGCGTAAGCACCGAAATCAGGTCGTCGGCGGCCTGCCGTTCCTCTTCGGTCTGGGCTTTGCGGCTGAGATCGACCTGCAGCGCGCCCCACAGGATCAGCGCCCGCGCCGCTTCGTTGAACGCTTTGCCTTCCATCAGCATCCGGCGAATATCCGGGTGAACGAACAACGTATCGGCCTTGGCGTCGGGATCGCGGTCCTCGGGCTTGAGAGCCCGGCCCTGGCGGCGGTCCTTCGCATAGGCGACTGCATTCTGATAGGCCACTTCGCCTTGCGCCAATCCTTGCAAGCCAACGCCTAGTCGCGCCGCGTTCATCATGATGAACATGGCAGCGAGCCCTTTTTCCGCTTCGCCGACCAGCCAGCCCTTGGCTCCGTCATAGTTGAGCACGCAAGTGGCGTTGCCGTGGATCCCCATCTTATGCTCGATCGAACCGCAGCTCACGCCGTTGCGTTCGCCGAGCGAGCCATCCTCGTTGACCAGGAACTTGGGCACCAGGAACAGCGAGATGCCCTTCACATTGTCAGGCGCGCCCGCAATCTTGGCGAGGACCATGTGGATGATGTTCTCGCTAAGGTCATGCTCGCCGGCCGAGATGAAAATCTTGGTTCCCGTGATCGAATAGCTGCCATCGGGGTTCGGATCGGCACGGGTCTTGAGAAGGCCAAGGTCGGTGCCGCAATGCGGTTCGGTCAGGTTCATCGTTCCGGTCCATCGCCCGGAAACCATGTTGGGCAGATATTTGGCTTTCTGCTCCTCGGATCCCTTGACCAGGAGGGAGGCCATCGCGCCCTGCGTCAGGCCGTTATACATCTCGAAGCTGTGGTTGGACGATCCCAGATATTCCGCGATCGCGGTTGCCACCACTGACGGCATCCCCTGCCCACCATATTCTTGCGGGGCGTGAAGCGTGGTCCAGCCGCCGGCCACGAACTGGTCCCAGGCCTCCTTGAAGCCCGGCGGCGTGGTCACCGACCCGTCGTCATTGCGCTTGCAGCCTATTTCGTCGCCAACCCGATTGAGCGGTTGAAGCACTTCCTCGCAGAAGCGGGCGCCTTCCGTCAGGATCGCCTCGACCAGGTCCGGCGTCGCGTCCGCGAAACCCGGCAGGTTGGAATAATTCTGGATGCCGATCACATGATCCAGCACATATTTCGTGTCGCGAACCGGCGCGGAATAGACGGGCATGTTGTTATTTCTCCTGCGCGGATTGGCCGGAATCCTGGGCCTTCACCAGGTGGATAAAGCCCTCGAGTTCCTTGATCGTAGCATCGATATCGATTTTCTGGCGCTTGAGGCTGTCGACCCGCGCCTGGCAGCGCTCCACGGTCTTGAGGCGCTGGGTTCGCCGGCCGTCGCCAATGTCGTAGAGGTCGAGCAGTTCCTTGATCTCCGCGAGGCTGAGGCCAACGCGCTTGCCGCGGAGGATCCACGCCAGGCGGGCGCGATCGCGGTCGGTGTAGAGCCGCTGAGTCCCGCGCCGTTCCGGCGCGATCAGCTCCTCATCCTCGTAAAAGCGAAGCGCGCGAGCCGTCACCCCAAATTCGTCGCAAAGCTCGCCGATGGAATAGTGCGACTTGTGCTGAAGCATGAAGCGGCACTTACTTTACGTTTCCGTAAAGGTCAAGTGACCTCGAGACGTCCTAGCACAGCGGATCGCCGGCCAGGTCGACAGCCTTCGCTCCCATATCGGCCCGCTGGTAGGTCTTGCCGGCAATCGTCGCGCCCGGCCCGCAATAATAGTCACAGGCTGCCGGCGGCCGGCCGATTCGAACAGAGTTCCCGTCAATCGCCAGAGGGATGCGGCAATCGCCTTCGCCCTTCGGGATCAGGGCCCACTCCTGCCCCACCCTTTGAAGGCTGCCCGATGCCGAGCAGTTCACGTCGCCGCGACCGTAAGCGATCAGCCCCGCCCGTAATGCACCGGCTTCACCGGCGATGCACAGCCGATCGCGGCCCTCCCCCGCAAAGGTCCCTCCAGTCAGGCCTGGTTCGGCGGGCTGCTTCGAACAGGCGGTGAGGAGCACCGCAAGCGCCAAAAACATTCTCATACCGCCACTTTGCTTCAGCTTGGAGCAAGGCGGAAGGCGACAAATGCGCGCCGCTCACCTATATGGCGCCAAACACCGGGGATTCGGGCGAAAAATGCTGACCACCAATCCATTCGACGACGACAAACTCCGCGAGGAATGCGGCATTTTCGGCATCTGGGGCGCGGATACCGCCTCCAGCTTCGTCGCGCTCGGCCTCCATGCGCTACAGCACCGCGGGCAGGAAGCAGCGGGCATCGTGAGCTTCGACGGCACCAACTATCACGCCCATCGCGCCATGGGCCATGTAGCCGGCAACTTTGACCGCGACGACATTATCCGCAAGCTGTCGGGCAAGATCGCTATCGGCCACGTCCGCTATTCGACCACCGGCGAAACCGCGCTGCGCAACGTCCAGCCACTGTTCGCCGATCTGGCCGAAGGCGGGTTTGCCGTGGCGCACAATGGCAATCTATCGAATGCCATGACGCTGCGCGCCGCGCTGATCCGCCGCGGCTCCATCTTCCAGTCGACCAGCGATACCGAGGTAATCATCCACCTCGTCGCGACCTCCAGCTACTCCACGCCGCTGGACCGGCTGACCGACGCGCTGAGCCAGGTCGAGGGTGCCTATTCCTTGATTTGCCTGACGGCCGACGGGTTGGTGGCCTGCCGCGATCCGCTCGGCATTCGTCCGCTGGTGATGGGCAAGCTCGGCGAGGCGACCATCTTTGCCTCGGAGACCGTAGCGCTCGACGTGATCGGCGCCAGCTATCTCCGCGACGTGGAGCCAGGCGAACTGATCATCGTCAATGGGACTGGCGTTCGCAGCTTCCGTCCGTTCGCGCCGGCCAAGGCCCGGCCGTGCATCTTCGAGCATGTCTATTTCTCGCGGCCGGACAGCATCATCGAAGGCACTTCGGTCTATGAGGTGCGCAAGAACATCGGCGCCGAGCTTTCCCGCGAATCACCGGTCGAGGCCGATTATGTCGTGCCAGTGCCCGACTCCGGCGTTCCGGCGGCGCTCGGCTTCAGCCAGGAATCGGGCATCCCCTTCGAACTGGGGATCATCCGTTCGCACTATGTCGGACGAACCTTCATCCAGCCCAGTCAGGACGTCCGTCACCTTGGCGTGAAGCTCAAGCACAATGCCAATCGCGCCCTGATCGAAGGCAAGCGGATCGTCCTGGTCGACGACAGCATCGTCCGCGGCACGACATCGGTGAAGATCGTGCAGATGATGCGCGATGCCGGCGCCAAGGAAGTGCACATGCGCATCGCCTCCCCGCCAACGCGGCATAGCTGCTTCTATGGAGTCGATACGCCGGAACGAGCGAAGCTACTGGCGGCACAGATGAGCGTCGAAGGCATGGCCGACTACATCAACGCCGACAGCCTCGCCTTCATCAGCATCGACGGCCTCTACCGCGCGCTCGGCGATCATCGCGATTCGACGAAGCCCCAGCGCTGCGACGCCTGCTTCACCGGCGAATATCCGACGCGCCTGACCGACGCCGAGGAAAACGATCCGGGTTCGACGCTGTCTTTGGTCGCCGCGCGCTAGCAGCTACAGGCCCGTCCCATGTCTGATTCGAAACCGCTCGCCGGCAAGCTCGCGCTTGTGACCGGCGCAAGCCGCGGCATTGGTGCCGCGACCGCCGAAACGCTCGCCCGCGAAGGCGCCCACGTGATCCTCGTTGCCCGTACCGGGAAAGCGCTGGAGGAAGTCGAGGAGCGCATCCACGCCGCCGGCGGCAGTGCGACGATCGCGCCACTCGACCTGACCGACGGCGAATCCATCGGCAAGCTCGGCGCGGCGGTGGCCGAGCGTTGGGGCGCGCTCGACGTGTTGGTGCTCAACGCGGCGATGCTGGGGTCGTTGACGCCGGTCGAGCATATCGATCCCAAGGAATATGCCCGGGTGCTGACGCTCAACGTCGGTTCGAGCCAGGCGCTGATCGCAACGTTCGACCGCCTGCTCCGCAAGTCGGAGCGCGCGGACGTCATCGGCATCACCTCCAGCGTCGGCCAGAAACCGCGTGCCTTCTGGGGCGCGTACGGCTCCTCCAAGGCGGCGTTCGACAATCTCCTCGGCGTCTATGCCGACGAGATCGAGCACACCGGCCGGGTCCGCATCCA
>Ga0070669_100002554_pt1 | contig 13159 bp, 11 predicted proteins | sample KBSS53metaG_FD_64680 | JGI IMG/M metagenome (GOLD analysis project Ga0070669, IMG submission 64680) | Switchgrass rhizosphere microbial communities from Kellogg Biological Station, Michigan, USA - KBS S5-3 metaG | ecosystem: Host-associated > Plants > Roots > Rhizosphere > Soil ... | reverse complement strand
CGCATCGGGATCGGTGTCTACAATCGGCCGGTGCGATCGCGCACGCCGATGCCGGAGCCCTCGTGCCGACCACGCGCCGCCTCAGCCTCAAGACACCGGAACAGCCGGCGTTGGAGGAGGGCCTCGTCGAGATCCAGCGCGCGCTCGACCTGCCGGCCGCGTTTCCGCCCGAGGTGGAGCGCGCCGCCGCCGACGCCGCGGCGCACCCGCGCCTGCCGGACGAGGACCGCAGCGATCTCGCGCTGGTCACGCTCGATCCGGCCGGCGCGATGGACCTCGACCAGGCGCTGCACGTCGAGCGCAATGGGGCCGGTTACCGCGTGCATTACGCGATCGCCGACGTCGCCGCGTTCGTCGCGCCCGGCGATCCGGTCGATCTCGAAGCGCACCGCCGCGGCGAAACGCTGTACGGCGCCGACCGCAAGATTCCGCTGCATCCCCAGGTGCTGTCGGAAGGCGCCGCGTCGCTGCTGCCGGACCAGCTGCGGCCGGCGCTGCTGTGGACGATCGATCTCGACGCCGCCGGCGAGATCGCCGCGATCGACGTCCGCCGCGCCCGCGTGCGCAGCCGTGCGCGCTACGACTACGACGGCGTGCAGCGCGCGCTCGACGCCGGCACCGCCGAACCGTTCTGGGACGCGATGCGCGCGGTCGGCGAACTGCGCATGCAGCGCGAACGCGCGCGCGGCGGCGTCAGCCTGCCGCTGCCGGAACAGGAGATCCGCGTCGAGGACGGCGCATGGTCGCTGGTGTTCCGTGCCCGCCACTCGATCGAGGACTGGAACGAACAGCTGTCGCTGCTGACCGGCATGGCCGCCGCCGAGCTGATGACGCGCGGCGGCATCGGCCTGCTGCGCACGCTGCCGCCGGCCGATCCGCGCGACCTCGCGCGCCTGCACCGCACTGCGCACGCGCTCGGCATCGACTGGCCGCCGCAGCTCGGCTACGCCGACTTCATCCGCAGTCTCGATCCGGCCGATCCGCACCACATCGCGATGATGACCGCGTGCACCGTGGTGCTGCGCGGCGCGGCCTATGTCGCGTTCGACGGCGACGTGCCGGCGCAGTCCGAACACGCCGCGCTCGCCGCGCGCTACGCGCACGTGACCGCGCCGCTGCGACGCTTGGCCGATCGTTATGCGAGCGAAGTCTGCGTCGCGCTGTGCGCGGGCTCACCGGTGCCGCCGTGGGTGCGCGATGCATTGCCGGCGTTGCCGGCGACGATGCAGGCGTCCGCGCAGCGCGCCGGCCGCTACGAGCGCGCCGTGCTCGATCTCGCCGAAGCCGCGACGCTGGCGCCGCGCGTCGGCGAGGTGTTCGACGGCGCGATCGTCGGCATCAATCCGCGCGACGGGCGCGAAGGCGAAGTGATGCTGCGCGATCCGGCGATCCTCGCGCCGGTCGTCGCGAAGCGGCCTCTGCCGCTCGGCGAACGCGTGCGCGCGCGCCTGGCGCTGGCGGATCCGAAGACGCGGAAGATCCGGTTCGAAATCGCGGATTGAGTTCGGTCTGGGGCGAGGGTAGGAGCGAAGGTAGGAGCGACGACAGTCGCGACGAGGCGTTCATGGGAAAGCCCGGTCGCGACTATCGTCGCTCCTACCCAGCCCCTACTAGAGCAGACTCCGCTTCGCTCACTGCCGGTGCTCGTGCGCCAGGTAGTCCGTCGACTGCATCTCGATCAGCCGCGACGCGCAGCGCTCGAACGCGCCGGTCATGCGCTCGCCGGTGTACAGCGCCGCCGGCGCGGCGGCGGCCGTGCAGACGAGATTGACGTGGCGGTCGTAGAGCTCGTCGATCAGCGTGACGAAGCGGCGCGCGGCGTCGTCGCGCCTGGCGTCCATCATCGGAACGCCGCCGAGCAGCACGGTGTGGCATTCGTGCGCGATCTCGATGTAGTCGCTGGCCGAACGCGGGCCTTCGCACAGGGCGTCGAAATCGAACCAGGCCATGCCCTTGCTGCGCGCGCGCACGGCGATGCGGCGGCCTTCGATGTCGAGGCCGGCGTCGCGGTGGGCGTCGTCGCCGCCGAGTTCGTGCCAGCGCGTCTCCAGCCACGCGTCCGACTGCGCGTCGAGCGGCGCGCGGTAGACCGGCGAGCGGGTCAGCGCGCGCAGGCGGTAGTCGGTGTCGCTGACGAGTTCCAGCACGCGACAACGTTGTTCGATCAGCGCGATCGCCGGCTCGAAGCGCGCCCGCTGCAGGCCGTCCTTGTACAGATCCTGCGGCGCGCTGTTCGACGTGGTCACCAGCACCACGCCTTCGGCGAACAGGCGCTCGAGCAGGCGCGCGAGCAGCATCGCGTCGCCGATGTCGTTGACGAAGAACTCGTCGAGCACGAGCACGCGCAGGCGCTCGCGCCATTCGTGCGCGATCGCGCTGAGCGGATCGCGCGTGCCGGCGTGGTCGTGCAGGCGCGCGTGCACCTCGCGCATGAAGCGGTGGAAATGCGTGCGGCGCTTCTGCGCGATCGGCAGGCCGTCGTAGAACAGGTCGATCAGGAACGTCTTGCCGCGGCCGACGCCGCCCCACAGGTACAGGCCCGGCGGTGCGTCGTCGCTGTCGCGGGAGAACCAGCGGCCGAGCAGGCCGCGCGCGGCCGGGGCCAGCAACGCGGCGTGCAGGCGGTCGAGTTCGGCCAGCGCCGGATGCTGGGCGGGATCGTCCTGCCAGTCGCCGCGTGCGACCCCGGCGGCGTAGCGCCGGCTCGGCGCGTCCTCGGCGGCGGCGGCCGCGGCGTTCGCTTCAGTCATGCGCGCCCGCGGCGTACGGCGGCTGTCCGGGCGCCGACATCAGGCGCACCGGCGTCGCGGCGAAACGCTGGCGCCACGCGTCGAGCGTCTTCGGCAGGCGCGCGGCCCAGACCGGATCGCTGGCGTAGTAGCGCAATTGCGGCTGCCCGGCCGCGTCGAAATCGAGCAGGCCGACCCACAGCCGGCCGTCCTCCGCGCGCATCAGCAGGCCTTCCTGCAGCGTGAACAGACCGCGCACCGCGGTCTCGACGACATCGCCGCCGAGGCCGTCGAGATCGCGCCCCGGCTGGATCGTGTTGGCCGTCGCGACGAACGCGGCGTAATCTTTCGCGCCGAGCAGCGCGCGCAGGCGGGCGTCGTCGGCTTCCTGCTTGACGATGCCGAGATTGAGCAGCGTCCACGTCACCGCGACGCGGCCTTCGGCGCCCGGCACATAGCGGCCGGCGAACGACACGCCGGCGCCGGCGCCACAGTCGTCCTGGTTCTGCTCGATGTCGATCAGGCGGCCGTTGCGGTGCAGCGACAGGCGGCAGCCGGGCGCGCCCGGCGGATGCTGCAGCACCAGCGTGTCGGTCCCCGCCGTCGTCTCGCCTTCGAGGTTGCCGGTGTTCGCGCCGGCGCCGGCGTCGAACGCGAGCCGGTAGCGATGGCCGGCGACCGCGATGATCTTCAGCGAGGCCTCGTCGCCGTTGCCGCCGACGCGGGTCCAGGTGCCGGGCCAGCGGAACGGCGCGCCGGCACTCCCGCTCAGCTCCGACAGGCGCCGCGCATAGGCCGGCCGCAGGCAGCCGAGATCGGCGCCGCAGGCGTCGCGTTCGCGCAGCCAGCGCTGCTGGTCTGCGGTCAGCGCGTCGGCGGTGTCGCGATCGGCGCGCGCGCGGGTCCAGTCGGCGGCGAGTTCGGCGTCCATGCGCTGCAGCACCGGATCGGCGCAGATCGCCTCTTCGGCGGCGTTGCTGGCCAGATCGCAGTCGATGCCGTCCGCATACGCGGCGTCCGCGCACAGCAGCAGGGCCGCGGCGGCGCCGTGCGCGCGCCGGACGCGCCGCGCGCTCAGGCGCCCGCTCCGGGCAGATACGGCTTGACGCCGTTCTTCAGCGCGCCGCGCAGGTCGATCAGCTTGCGGTGGAAGAAATGGCTGGTGTCGGGCATGCGCACCAGTTCGGCCTGGGCCTTGGATTTCTCGAGCCAGTGGTAGACCGCGTCCGGGTCGACGATCTCGTCGGTCTCGCCCTGGATCACCAGCCACGGCATCGTCGGCAGCACGAGGTCGGCGAAATCCCAGCGGCCGACCGGCGGCGCGATCGTGATCAGCACGTCCGGCGCCAGCGTCGCCGCCGCGCGCAGTGCGACGTGGGCGCCGAAGCTGAAGCCCGCCAGCCACAGCGCCGCGTCGGGACGCCCGGCGCGCACCCAGTCCGCGACCGCGCGCAGGTCCTCGGTTTCGCCGCGGCCCTCGTCGAACGCGCCCGCGGACTGCCCGGTGCCGCGGAAATTGAAGCGCACGGTGGTCGCGCCGAGTTCGCGCAGCGCACGCGCGGTCATCGTCACGACTTTGTTGTGCATCGTGCCGCCCTCGGTGGGCAGCGGATGGCAGACGATCGCGACCAGCGGCAGCGGCGCGACGTCGTCCTCGGGCAGGTCGACGGCGGCTTCGAGCGCGCCGGCGGGACCGGCCAGCGTGAGCGGCGCCGAGGCGCTGGGAAACGGGGGCGAAAGGGCCATGGCGCGCATGATAGGCGGTCGCCGTGATGGGGCGCGCGTTGCGGCGGCGGCGCGCGAGGCGCGTGTGCGGCGAGCGCGCGGCCGGACTCCGCCGATCCGGACGCCAATTCGGCGGATGCAAGGAATTGCAGATATTTTCGTCGACGATGCCGGCATCTTACAGATCCTCGGGTTTTCGCTGCGCACAAACGACAACGCCGCCCGAAGGCGGCGTGTGAGCGGCGCGTTCGCGCGGTCGCTTACTTGATCTGTTCGAGCATCCAGTCGACCGTCGCCTTCACCTGCTCGTCGGTCAGCGCCGGATTGCCGCCCTTCGGCGGCATGATCCCGCCGTCCGGGCCGGTGTAGCCCTCGATGGCGTGCTTATGCAGCGTGTCCTTGCCCTCGGCGATGCGCGCGGTCCAGTGCGCCTTGTCCAGCGTCGGCGCGCCGCCCGCGCCCGAGGTGTGGCAGCCGGTGCACAGGTTGTTGAAGATCACCGAGCCGTCCTTGGTGCCGCCGTAGGCCACCTGCGACGCGGCGGCGGCATCGGCGGCGGCCTTCGCCGCGGCCTGCTGGGCCGCGCCGGTGGTGCCGGCATAGACGTCGCCGGCCGGCGCGATGCGCGCCTCGGTGTTCTGGATCGCCAGTTTCGACACTTCGCGCGGGAACGAGTCGTGCAGGTGCAGGGCGAACAGGATCAGGCCGACGGTGACCAGCACCAGGAAGCCGATCACCATCGAGAAATGCTTGAGGAAGTCGAGATCGTAATTGCGCACGTATCACCTTTGGCCCGTGGCCCCGGGCCACAGCTAGCGCGGAAGTATAAATCAGGCGTCGCGTGCGTTGGCAGCGCGGGAGGCGACCCGCGGGCCGCGCGCGACCCCGGCACGGTCGCCGGCCGGTTGGGCCGGCAACGATCCGATTTACAAGGAATACGCATCGGCCTGGCGTTGACGGGCAGCGGGTCGCACGTCGTCCACCGTCGTGCCGCGCCTGGGCCGGACACCGACGGCGCGGCGCGGCCATCCCCTCGCCGATTCCGGGCCTGATGCGACCGCGACCGAAGCCCACGCGCGGACGGGCCGACCGTTGCGGCCATGCGGATGCGATGGCAGCAACGGCTCCGGCCGCGACCGGATCGGTCGGCGCCCGCTTGCAATCGCGCGTCGCCGCCGACGCCCGTCGATGGCAGCGCCACCACGACGTTGGCACGCATCCGGGCATCCGCGAAGCGCTCGAAGTCCCGGCGTCCAGAACCGCGAACGCATTTGGCAGATTCCGCCCTCGAGCGGGCCGATGGCCACGGCCCGCGCGCCACGATTCACGGCAACGTGGCCGCGCATTGCATGCACTCGCCGGCGAGAAACACGGCGAAACGCAGCAGCGTCGCGACACCGTCGTGCTGACCAACCACGGCGAGCACATCGAGCGCACCGGCCTCGACCAATTCCTGCGCCGCCCGACCCTTCGACCCACCCTTCACGATGCGCCGACCATAGTCGGATTCTTTGCGGGGACCATTCGATGACGCAGTCGCTCGCCGGACGCCATGTGCTGATCGTCGAGGACAATGCGCTGATCGCGGAGACGATCGAGGACGTGCTGCTGGACGACGGCGCGGAAACCGTGGTCCACGCCAGCAGCGTCGCGCTCGCGCTCGCGGCGATCGACCGGCAGGCTTTCGACTTCGGCCTCCTCGACGTCTCGCTGGTCCGCGAGGAGTCGTGGCCGGTCGCGGCACGCCTGCGCGAGCTCGCGATTCCGTACCTGATCATGACCGGTCACGGCGAGATCGCGCAGCACGAGCTGATCACGCATCTGCTGTCCAAGCCCTACGACATGCACCAGTTGCGCAGCGCGATCGGGACGCTGCTCGCGACGCGATCCGGACGACCCGATTCCATTCCACGCACCGAGAGATCGTCATGACGCCGGAATCCGCCGAGCGCGGCATCGACAAGAACGGCCGCATTTCCACCGGCAACCGCGGGCTCGACCAGATCCTGGGCGGCGGACTCGATCCGGACCGCATGTATCTGTACGAAGGGCGCCCCGGCACCGGCAAGACGACCATCGCGTTCCAGTTCCTGCTCGAAGGCGTCAAGCGCGGCGAACGCGTGCTGTACGTGACGCTGTCGGAAACGCAGCGCGAACTCGCGCTCGTCGCCGAGCGCCACGGCTGGTCGCTGCAAGGCGTCGACGTGTTCGAACTGGTGCCGCCGGAAACCACGCTCGATCCCGACCGCGAGATCACGGTGCTGCATCCGGCCGAGATCGAGCTCAGCGAAACCACGAAGCTGATCCTGGACAAGGTCGACGAACTGAGCCCGACGCGGGTCGTGCTCGACAGCCTGTCGGAACTGCGGCTGCTGGCGCAGAGTTCGCTGCGCTACCGCCGCCAGGTGCTCGCGCTGAAGCACTTCTTCGCGGCGCGGCAATGCACCGTGGTGCTGCTCGACGACCTCACCTCGCAGGAAAAGGACCTGCAGCTGCATTCGATCTCGCACGGCGTGGTCAACCTGGAGCAGCTGGCGATCGAATACGGGTCCGAGCGGCGCCGGCTGCGCGTGGTCAAGATGCGCGGCATTAATTTCACCGGCGGCTACCACGACCTGACGATCAAGAAGGGCGGCCTGGAAATCTATCCGCGCCTGATCGCGGCCGACCACCACACTCCGTTCGACAACACGTACACCGCCAGCGGCAACGCCCAGCTCGACCAGCTGCTCGGCGGCGGGCTGGAGCGCGGCACCAACGCGCTGCTGATCGGCGCGGCCGGCGTCGGCAAGTCGTCGCTGGCGCTGACTTACGCGATCGCTGCGGCCGAGCGCGGCGAGCATTGCGTGTTCTTCGCGTTCGACGAAGGCCGCGGCACGGTCGAGGCGCGCGCGAATTCGCTCGGCCTGAACCTGAAGCCGGTGCTCGATTCGGGCCACGTCCGCTTCCAGCAGATCGATCCAGCGGAAATGTCGCCGGGCGAATTCGCGTCGATCGTGATGCGCAGCGTCGAGGTCGACGGCGCCAAGATCGTCATCATCGACAGCCTGAACGGCTATCTGAACGCGATGCCGGACGGGCGCTTCCTGATCCTGCAGATGCACGAGCTGCTGAGCTATCTCGGCCAGCAGGGCGTGCTGACGATCCTGGTGCTGGCGCAGCACGGCCTGGTCGGGCCGATGGAAACGCCGCTCGACATCAGCTACCTGAGCGACGCGGTGATCATGCTGCGCTACTTCGAATATTCCGGCACCGTGCGGCGGGCGATGTCGGTGGTCAAGAAGCGCAGCGGCGAGCACGAACCGACCATCCGCGAATTCAAGCTGACCCCGCACGGCATTTCGGTCGGGCCGCCGCTGACCGGATTCCAGGGCGTGTTCTCCGGCACGCCCGTCTACATCGGCGACAGCACGCCGCTGATGGCCGACGATCCTGACCGCTGACATCGCCAGCGACGCGCAGCCTTCGGTCGCCATCCTGGCGCCGATCGGACGCGACGGCCAGGCGATCGCCGGCCAGCTCGCGCGTTCGAGCGTGCATGCGCGCGTGTTCGACGGCTTCGACGACTTCCAGGCGAACATCGGCGCGGCGGACGCCGCGTTCGTCACCGAGGAAGGCCTGTTCGGACACGACCTGCAGGCGCTCGCCGATGCGACGATGCGCGACGAGGTGTGGTCGGATTTCCCGTTCATCGTGCTGACCAGCAAGATCGACCAGCCCAAGGTCGTGCGCTGGCGCGAGCACGTCGTCAGGACCCTCGGCAACGTGACGCTGCTCGAACGCCCGATCCAGCCGATCTCGCTGGTCAGCGTCGTCGAGACGGCGCTGCGGGCGCGGCGGCGCCAGTATCAGGTGCGCTCGCTGATCGTCGCGCGCACGAAAGCCGCCGCCGAGCTCGAGGACCTCGTCTCGCAGCGCACGTCGGAACTCAAGGAAGTGAACGTGCAGCTGCGCCGCGAGATGGCCGAGCGCCTGCAGATCGAGGAAACGCTGCGGCATTCGCAGAAGCTCGAAGCGGTGGGGCAGCTGACCGGCGGCGTCGCCCACGATTTCAACAATCTGCTGCTCGTGATCACCGCGGGCCTGGACATGCTCGAAAGCCACGCCAGCCCCGAACGCCTGCAGCGCACCCGCGACCGCATGCGCCAGGCCGCGCAGCGCGGCGCCAGCCTGACCCGGCAGCTGCTCGCGTTCTCGCGCCGGCATGCGCTGCGTCCGGAGGTGCTCGATCTTTCCCAGCATCTGGACGGCATGCAGGAACTGCTCGACCGCAGCCTGCGCGGCGACGTGCACGTCGCGGTCGATTTTCCGGCGAGCCTGTGGCCGGTCGAGGTCGACGCCGGCGAACTCGAGCTGGCGCTGCTCAACCTCGCGGTCAACGCGCGCGACGCGATGCCGTCGGGCGGCGATGTCTGCATCAGCGGCGAAAACCTGCCGGACCACGACGTCGAGGGGTTAAGCGGCGACTTCGTGCGCATCCGCGTCAGCGACACCGGGACCGGCATGTCGCAGGACATCGCCGACCGGATCTTCGAGCCGTTCTTCACCACCAAGGAAGTCGGGCGCGGCTCCGGGCTGGGCCTGGCGCACGTCTACGGCTTCGCCCACCAGTCCGGCGGGCGCGTCACCGTGGATTCGCGCGTCGGCGAAGGCACCACGTTCGACCTGTACCTGCCGCGGGCGGCGCCGACCGCCGTGGACGAACAACGCGTGGCCGACGCCGACGCGGTGCAACCGATGCGCGGCGAAGTGTTGCTGGTCGAAGACGACGACGCGGTCGCGCCGATGGTCATCGAGATGCTGGAAGCCGTCGGCCTCGACGTGTTCCGCGCCAGCACCGCCGAGCAGGCGCTGGAGACGCTGAAGGCCTCGGAGCGTTTCAGCATCGTGTTCTCCGACTACATGATGCCCGGCAAGATGAACGGCATCGAGCTGGCGCGCTCGGTGCGGCAGCGATCGCCGGCGCTGCCGGTGCTGCTGACGAGCGGCTACGCCGAAGCCGCGCGCCACGACGCGGCCGCACTCGGCGTCGGCATCCTCGAAAAACCGTATTCGCTGTCGGAGCTGCGGCAGGCGCTGATCAAACTGCTGGGCTAGACATCGTGCGGGCGAGCGATGCGCGTGTCGCGACAGGCTTGCGCGCCGCGCGCAGATTGAGTGCTTGGCCGCACGCGACATCCTGCCGTTCGCAATCTTGGGGCATTGGGCCGACCGGCACAGCGGCGTCTCACACGCCACGGAGCAGTGAAAATGCCGCCGATCGGTCGAGGCGGCGCGTAGGCGACATCAGCGAAATCTCTTTGCCCGTCGCCAGCGCGGCTAAGCATTTGCTTCCGGTGGCTCGCTCACCGTTCCGGTAGATTTCCCACGCACCGGCGAGAACCAGCACGCCAGCCGCTCGGCTGGCCGGCCCGAACGAAAACAACCGCATTGGCGCGCCCGGAGGGATTCGAACCCCCGACCAATGGCTTCGGAAGCCACTACTCTATCCGGCTGAGCTACGGGCGCACGGGGCGGCTATTGTCCATGATCGTGCGCAGACGTGCGAGTCGCGTACGCTTTCCGCCCATGGCCTACGAACGTTTCGAGCCGACGCCGCCGACGCCGCGCGCGCGGCTGGCGCAATACTGGAAGCTGGTCCGCGGCGATCGCCCGATCGGCTGGCTGCTGCTGCTGTGGCCGACCTGGTGGGGCCTGTGGATCGCCGCCGGCGGCGTGCCGCCGCTGTGGACGCTGATCGTGTTCACGGCCGGCGTCTGGCTGACGCGCTCAGCCGGCTGCGTGGTCAACGACTACGCCGACCGCTGGCTCGACGGCCAGGTCGAGCGCACCCGCGACCGCCCGCTGGCGACTGGCGCGATCCGCGGCCGCGAGGCGCTGGCGGTGTTCGCGGTGCTGATGCTGGCGGCGTTCGCGCTGGTGCTCACGATGAACCGGCTGACGGTGTGGCTGAGCTTTGTCGGCGTTTTCCTCGCCGCGACCTATCCGTATCTGAAGCGCCACACCTATCTGCCGCAGGTGTATCTCGGCATGGCGTTCGGCTGGGGCATCCCGATGGCGTTCGCGGCGGTGCAGGGCACGGTGCCGCCGGTGGCGTGGCTGCTGTACGCGGCCAATATCTTCTGGGCCACCGCGTACGACACGTGGTACGCGATGGTGGACCGCGACGACGACATCCGCGCCGGCGCGAAGTCGACCGCGATCCTGTTCGGCGAGCTCGACCTGGTCGCGCAGGGCGTGCTGTACGCGCTGACGTTCGCGGCGCTGGCGCTGGCCGGGCATCGCGCGGAACTGGGCGTCTGGTACTGGGCCGGGCTCGGCGTCGCGATGCTGCTGGTGGTCTACGAGTTCATGCTCGCGCGCTACCGCGACCGCGCGGCGTGCTTCCGCGCGTTCCTGCACAACCACTGGGTCGGCGCGGCGATCTTCGCCGGCATCGCGCTGGACCTGTTCCTGCGCGCGCGCGCGGCGACGGCATGATCAGAGCGGGACGCCGGCCGCGGTCGTCGCGATGAGCAGTCCGAGATTGCCCAAAAACACCAGCAGCGTCGCCAGCGCCAGCGTGCACGCGGAGAAGGCGATCGACAGCCAGAGCAGGCGCTTCGGCGTGAGCCGTCCGAAGTCGTCCGCCAACCGCTTCCGCGTCCAGAACAGCCAGCCGGTCGGCAGCGCGATGCTGGCCAGCACGATCAGCCAGGACGACCGCAGGGACGGAACGTCGCGCACCAGATAAGTCGACGCCAGCGAGAGGGAGGCGATCGCCACCGCGCTGCGGACGCAGACCCGGCTGAGCCGCGACATCGCGGTCGGCGGCTGGCGGTCGACGATCGACGCCGACGGCGGGGCGTAGAGATTGTCGTCGGGCGGTGGCGTCGTCATGGGTCGGGAAGGCCGGGTGTCGGGGCAGGGCTCAGCGTAGTTGCGCACGCGCCTCGGCGCGATGCGTCCGGTGACGGATCCGTCGGCGGCGCATCAATCCGATATCCGCACGAACCGCCACGCCGCGCCACGGCGGCAATGGGCGACGGCACTGGATTCGACGGCGCCGACCACGGCGACGGCGTGCGGGCAACGCAACGCCGACGCCTCGCCCGGTTCCAGGCGTTCCCCGGCGAGCGCCCGCGTGCGCGAGAAGCGGCCTGCGGGCGACACGTCGACGAACAAGCGGCCGCGACCGTCGGGCCAGGCCTCCAGGCGTTCCACGCGCCAGCCCGCACCGCGCCGCAATGCGGCCACGACCATCGCTGCGCCGGAGCCGTCGCGCGCGGACAGGGCGATCACGACGTCGCCTTTGCTGTCGCCGTCGAGATCGCCGCGCGCGATCCCGAGACAACCGCTGCCGTGCCGGGACAACGCCGATGCGATGTCGTCGGCCGCGTTGTCGTCGGCGTTCGGTGCGCGGAATTGCGGATACGCGCGCGCTGCGGCGGCGACCGCGCCCGCAGGCGACAAGCCCGCGCAATGGTCGGTGCCCGCGTGCGCCGCGGTCGCCGCCGACCACAGCAGCATGCACGCGACGACACGCGCCACGCGCAGACCGCGACGCCGCAGCGAACGCGCCATCAACCGCCTCGGGTCGCGCCGTTGTTCGGCGTGAGGCCGAAATACGCGTACGCCGCCGACACCGCGAGCCCGAGCCAGGCCTGGCCATGCGTGGTCAGCGTCGGCAACGCTTTCGGATGGTAGAGGCCGACCAGGAAGGCGGTGAGCCCCGCGCCGATCCACACCAGCACGTAGCAGACGGACACGATCGTGACGGTTTTGACCGCGCTCGCCGACGCGTTGGCGGCCAGCACGCGCGCGGCGGGTGGCTGCCCGGGCTTGGAAATGGCGAGTTCGGCGATGACCAGCGCCGACACCAGGCCGCCGATCACCGACAGCGCCTGCGCCATGCCGTCGTTGAAGAACGCGGCCTGGTATTGCGTGGTGCATGCGGCGGCGCTGACGCAGTTCACCACTTTGACCGCGACGACGATCAGGTGCACGTAGATGGCCAACAGGATGACGGACACCAGTCCGCCGAAGAACAATTTCATTTCCTTATCTCCCCGGTGTGGTCGTTCGACGGAACGAGAGGCGGTCCCCGGCACGCGGCCGTGCCAGGATGTTGCGCGCGGCCCGTGCGTGCCGTCAACGCGACAAGCAGCGCGTTCGGCGTGCACAAAAAAGTTTCGCGCAGGCCATCGAAAAAGCGCCAACGCGTTGTCGGCGCGTTGCCGGCCACGCCCTTGCGCGTCGCCGCGCGCGCGCGACAATGGCCCGTCGCCTCACGAGTTCCGACGATGACCGCTACTGTCTCCGCTTCCCGTCCGCCGTGGCCGGTGCGCGCCGCGTTGCGCAGCGCGGCGTTCGCCGAGCGCTGGTTTCCCGACGCCTACGTGTTCGCCGTGCTCGGCGTGGTCGTCGTGGCCGCGTGCGCGATCGGGTTCGGCGCGGCGCCGGCGAAGACCGCGGCGGCGTTCGGCGAAGGCTTCTGGAGCCTGATTCCGTTCACGATGCAGATGGCGTTCGTCGTGATCGGCGGCTACGTCGTGGCGACCGCGCCGGTGGTCGCGCGCTTCATCGATTTCCTCGCGCGCGTGCCGAAGACCGGGCGCGGTGCGGTGTGCTACGTCGGCCTGGTCGGCATGCTGACGTCGCTGCTGTCGTGGGGATTTTCGCTGGTGTTCGCGGGCCTGCTGGTGCGCGCGCTGGCGCGGCGCGAA
>Ga0070669_100002551_pt1 | contig 13162 bp, 6 predicted proteins | sample KBSS53metaG_FD_64680 | JGI IMG/M metagenome (GOLD analysis project Ga0070669, IMG submission 64680) | Switchgrass rhizosphere microbial communities from Kellogg Biological Station, Michigan, USA - KBS S5-3 metaG | ecosystem: Host-associated > Plants > Roots > Rhizosphere > Soil ... | reverse complement strand
GCTGCGTCGGAGGTATCGGCGGCCTGCTTCTCGGCTACTGGGCAATCGCGCTGCTCCTTGCGATTATTCCGGACGGAATTCCGCGGGTCGAGCAGATCGAGCTCGATTCGCGTGTTGCAGCCGTCACGATCGCAGCTGCATTCGTCAGTGCCTTGCTGTTTGGCGCGATTCCCGCGTTACAGGCGTCGCGGGCAGACGCGTCGCTGGTGTTGCGTGAGGCGGACCGCACCACGGCTGGCGGTCGACGCCGAGCCAAAACGCGCGCCATCCTGGTGCTCTGCGAGATCGCCCTGACATCGATCCTCCTCGTCTCGTCAGGCCTCCTGCTCAACAGCCTGATACGCCTCCAGCACGTGGACCCAGGGTTCAGAAGCGATCAGGTGACGTTGATTTCGTTGCCGCTGCCGTTAGCGCGTTATCCGGATGGAAAACGCCAGGCGGCGTTTTACCGACGGATGCTCGAGGCGCTGGAAAGTCGATCGGAAACCCAGTCGGCCGCGATCCTGTTTCCGAACCCGCTTCAAGGACGCAACGCGCAGGGAACCTTCACGATAGAAGGGCAGCCGCCGAGGCCACGGGCCGATCGTCCCTTCAGCGCGCTCGCCTCCGTTTCGAAAGAGTACTTCCGCACGCTCGGGATTCCGCTGATCACCGGGCGCCCGTTCACCGATCAGGATCGTGACCCAGCGCCGGCGGTTGCGATCGTCAACACGACCTTCGCCCGCAAGTACTTCGCGGGTCAAGATCCGCTCGGTCATCGCGTGCGTTTCGGAGACAGCGCAGACGACTGGATCACCATCGTCGGCGTCGCCGGTGATTCGCGGAACATCGGACTCAAAGATCCACCGACTCCCGTGCTCTATCTTCCGTATGACACGTTTCCGCTTGCGTTCATGTCGATAGCGGTTCGCAGCACCGCCGGACCAGGGGTCGTCGCCTCTACGGCACGACGCGAGGCCAAGAACATCGATCCCGACATCGGCATCGATCGAATCATGCCGTTGAGCGACGTCGTTCATGAGTCGGTCGCCGAGCCGCGATTTCGGACGCTTCTTCTGTCGGCATTCGCGGTGATCGCCCTGGTGCTTGCTGCCGTGGGGATCTTCGGGTTGATCAGTTTCACGGTCGCCCAGCGCACGCGCGAGATCGGTATCCGCATCGCACTCGGCGCTCGCCCCGACCAGGTGGTGGGCTCGGTTGTCCGTGAAGGGCTCGTCCTCGCCGGCGCCGGCCTCGCGCTCGGCATCGCCGGATCCCTGGCGGCGACACGAGTGCTCGAGACGTTTCTCTACGACGTGCACGGCACCGATCCGCTGACCTATGCCGCCGTGGCGGTGGTTCTGATTGGCGTCGCGTTGATGGCCACCTACATTCCGTCGCGACGCGCGGCTCGCGTCGATCCTGTCCATGCGTTGAGGGCCGAATGAACGACATCCGTTACGCGCTGCGAACACTGCTACGCACGCCCGGGTTCACCATCGTCGCCGTCCTGACCTTGGCACTCGGAATCGGCGCGACCACGGCGATCTTCAGCGTCGTCAATGCCGTGCTGCTGCGGCGACTGCCGTTCGCGGATCCCGATCGGCTGGTCCTGACGCGCGGCTCGCTCCAGGACCTCCGCGATCTCGAAGCATCGAACCAGTCATTCGAGGAGATCGCCTTCTGGGCTTCGAACATGTACAACCTGCGGATCGGTGGCGATTCGGAACAGGTCGTGGCCGGGCAGGTCACCCGTAATCTTCTTCCGCTCCTCGGCGTTCAGCCACTCATCGGTCGTAATTTCACCGCCGAGGATGATCTCCAGGCCACCGTGATCCTCGGTTATGGCCTCTGGCAACGTCGGTTCGCGAGCAATCCGCAAATCATCGGCACGACAATCAATTTGAGCGGCACGACCTTCACCGTCATCGGGGTTACGCCGTCGTGGTTCCGCTTCCCCGATGCGACGTTTCAGCTGTGGGCGCCGCTGAGCATGATTGACCGGCAGTCGCCTGCCCAGGCGAAGAATCGCGCGTTTCGGATTTTCCGGGCGGTCGCGAGATTGAAACCGGCCGTGACGTTCACCCAGGCACAATCGGAAGTCCGTTCGTTCAGCGAACGACTGGCGCGCGAATTCCCGGCCACCAATGAGGGCGTCACCTACCAGGTCGATCCGCTGTACGAACAGCTCGTCCGAAATGCGCGGCCCGTTCTTCGCGTTCTCCTCGGAACAGTGCTGCTACTCCTCTTGATCGCGTGCGCCAACGTGGCCAACCTGATGCTGGCGCGAGCGACGGTCCGCGAACGGGAGATGGCGATACGCGCAGCACTCGGAGCTGGCCGCGCGCGACTCGTTCGTCTTCTGGTGATCGAGAGCCTCGCGCTCGCCGCCTGTGGCGGACTGCTCGGATTGCTCGTGGCGATGTGGGGAGTCGACCTGTTGCCATCGGTGCTCGACGTGCGAGTACCTCGCGCGGATGGAATTCGGATCGACGCGACCGTCCTCCTCTTTTCCGCTTGCGCGACGTTGATCACCGGCCTGATCTTCGGATTGACGCCGGCGTTACAAACCGCACATGGGCATGCCGAGTCTCTCAAGGACAGCGGCCGGAGCATCACGGGAACCATCCGCGGCCGGCGCTTGCGTCAATCGATTGCGATGGTAGAGGTCGCGCTCGCAGTCGTGGTCTTGCTCGGCGCAGGATTGCTCGTGCGCAGTTTTCTGAAGCTGAGTGGAACCGATGCCGGTTTCGCTCCCGAACACCTGCTCTCTTTCAACGTTCAATTCATTGCGTTACCTGACGTAGCGGCTCGCGACCAGGTCGCCGCGAGGTTGATCGACCGGCTGACACAGGTGCCCGGCGTCGAAGCCGCCGGTGCGGCGACCGGCTTTCCAACAGTGACACCACAGCGTGGAACGCGTTTCGCGATCGATGGCCGAACGCTGACGGCGGGCGAAGACTCCGCATACTTCATTGCCGCCACACCCGGATATTTCAAGACGCTCCACACGCCCATCCTTCAGGGCCGGGCGATTGATGCGAGCGACCGCAAGGGAAGCGAACCGGTGGTGGTCATCAATCGCGAGCTCGGGTCGCTCCTGTTTCCGTCAGGCGACGCTGTCGGTCATCGCCTGCGCATCATCAATCCCGAACAGTCACCCGAGTGGCGAACCATCGTCGGTGTTGTCGGTGACGTGAAATACCGCGGGCTCGACGAAGATACGCCGGCCACTCTGTATACGCCCTTCGCTCAAACACCATTCATGTGGCTCTACGTCATGGTGAGAACGCCCGGCAGGCTCGACACACTGTCCACGTCATTGCGGTCACTCGTTCCGGGCGTCGAACCGTCGCTGACCGCCAGCAACATCCGTCCGATGGTCGACGTCATCGCCCAGGGCATTTCGGGGCCGCGCTTCAACATGCTCCTCGTCTCGGCGTTCGCCGGCCTCGCGTTGCTTCTTTCGTCCATTGGTATCTACGGCGTGATCGCGTATTCGGTCGCGCAACGCCATCAGGAGATCGGCGTTCGCATGGCCCTCGGCGCAGGACGACGGGAGATCCTGCGCCTCGTGCTGCGTGACGGCTTCATGATTGCGCTCGGCGGCATCGCGCTCGGCCTCGCCGGATCGTTCGCGCTGGCGCGTGTGATGGCTGGGTTAGTCGTCGGCATCTCGACGCGCGATCCGCTCACATTTAGTCTCGGCTCGCTCGCCCTGTTCCTGATCGCGCTGCTGGCCAGCTATGCGCCTGCCCTGCGCGCATCGCGGGTCGCGCCGTCTGACGCGCTTCGGTCGTAGAAAGGGAAAAGGGAAAAGGGAAAAGGGAAAAGGAAAGGCAAAAGGATTAAAGGCAGAAAGTGCGACGGCATGCCATCGTGAACGTCGCAAGTGATGCCACGCGGGCTGACGGATCGTTCGGATTACTCAGAATTATCGTACGGAATGCCACGTGCACAATCGTTCGCCATGGCTCATAAACCTTACGACTTTCGGAAACGCTCCTTCCTGTTCGCCTGCGATATCGTTGCGTTCGCTCGCATTGTTGCCGATCGGGGATACATCCTCGGTCGACTCGCCACACAGTTAGTCAAGTCTGGCGCATCCGTTGGCGCGAATCTCGAAGAGAGCGCCGACGGACAGTCGAAACCCGACTTCATATCGAAGCAGTGCATCGCATTGAAGGAAGCGCGCGAAGCTCGATTCTGGCTTCGCCTGATCGCCGCAAGCGAAGCCTCACTCGCTCCCCGCGCTGACCCGCTCATCACGGAAGCATCGGAGTTCGTCGCGATGTTGACGGCCTCTGTGAAGACCGCCAAGTCCAACCCGTACCGAGGCGCAAGTCAAGGTGCAGCCTTTTGTCTTGTCCTCGTTGTCATCCTTGTCATCCTCTGGCGATGAGCTGATTCCTGCCCTTGTCCCTTGTCCCTTTTCCCTTGTCCCTTGTCCCTTGTCCCTTGTCCCTTTCAAAAGCGCACGCCAGCCGCGACGAGCAGCGTGCGTCCACCGTCAAGGCCAGGCCGTGGACGCGGGTAGCTTCCAGGTCCGGTGGCTGTTCCGAATGTGGCTGACTTCACATAGTTCACGGGCAGACCATTCTCGTCCTTCGGACCCGACGCATCTGCGGTGATCGACGTGTTCCAGCTCACCAGCTTCTGATTGTTGAAGGCATTGAGAACCTCGAGCTTCACCCACGGCCGCAGTGATTGCCACACCGGTACCGAGTAAGTGGCCGCGAGGTCGACGAGGTGAAAGCCCTCAAAGCTTTGCGAGCCACGGTCGCCAAAGAAGATCGACTGACTGGTTGGAAGCCGCGCGTAGCCAGGGTTTCTGGCGATCTGCTGCGCCGACAACGCAACGCCTGTCGCGACGAGGCTATAGGTACGGCCGGAGTTGTAGCGATAGAGCGGCGCGACATCGACGGCGCCGAAATGTCCGAGTGTGAACTGATAGGTCGCCCAGACGCGAACCTTATTGCGCTGAAAATCATCGAGCCGGCCGGTCGGGAAATTACGTGCTGGGACGTAGATCTCCGGGTAGTCGGCAATCAACGACGGCAAGGCCGGCCCGCTGGAGCTCTCGCCTTCGAACGTACCGTCGTTTTGCAGTTGAACAGTCCAGTGACCATTCACCGACAGGCTGGCGGTTGGGCGGTACGCGCTTTCGAACTGCAGCGCCTCATAGTCGCGCGTCGGCAGGTCCGTATTTCGATAGACGGCATTGTCGAACGCGCCGAGGTTGACGCCGCTCTTCGACACGACCGTCTGCCCTTCTGCCATGGTGATGAAATCTTCGACGAAGTTCGTGGCGTGCCGTTTGACGTAGGTCGCGCGTGCCCACCCGCGATCGCGAAGCTCCCGCGCCACACCGAGCGTGAATTCGCGCGTCAATGGTGATTCCAGCCCATCTTCAAAGAACACATTGGCGGTCGGGAACGTGCCAGTGAACGTCTGATAATTCGCCGGATCGAAACCGGCCGCAAAGTCGCGTCCCTCACCCGCCGGTCCGATGTAGTTGCCAGTGATTCGATCGGCGTTGCCGACGTTTGAGTTGCGCGAGAACTGCACGTCGTTGTACTTGCCGGCGTAGTGGCCGTAGGTTGCGTGAACGACGGTACGGCCGTCGGCGGTCAAATCGTAGGCGGCGCCGAGACGGGGCACGATCGTGCTGCCGTCGGCGCCAGAAATGTTGCCGGTCGCCGTGCTGCGCGCGCGTTCGTATCGAGCACCAAGATCGAACGTGAAACGGGAGCCAGCGGTCCATCGATCGTTGACGAACGCAGAAGTCGTCGTCACGTCAATCGACGATCCGCGAAGCGGCATCCAGGTCTGCAGGCGCGACGTCCCTGGCACGAACCGCGGGATCACGCGACCGTGGGCGTCCAATTCCGGACGTCCATCGGAGCCCACCTTGTAGTCGGTCTGAAAGACGTAGCCGCTGAGGCTCTGGGAATTGCCGCCAACGCGGGTCGAGGTGAACGATTCGAATCCGGTCTTCAACTCGTGCGTCCCGAGCCTCCGCGAGGCAAACGTTTCCGACACGCTTGCCGTGAACTGCCGATTGTTCCGTTCTTCAGGATCGGTGGAATCGAAGTACGGTCCGTTGTACTGAAGATTTGCCGGCATCCCGGACACGCCGCGGGTCAGAAAGGGTGAATCCACGATCGCCGCACTCGTGCCGCCGGCGTTCTCGAGCGTCCACGTCTTCTGCGAGAACTGCGCTTCGACGAACATCCGTCGCACCACGCCGCGCCACGTCGCCGCCGCGATCCGGTTGGGTGTCGACGGCGTCGTCATCGTCGCCGGATCGATGCTGGATCCAAGCGAAGGCTGGCGCAGATCCGTGTGGTTGTCGATAAGAGTGCCCTGCACGGTGTGACCGGGATGAACCGTAGCTGTCAGCTTTCCCTCGTACCGCGTGTTGTCGTTGGTTGCGGTGTAAGGAATTCGCGTCTGCGCGAAGGCACTTTGCGTCGTCGTTCGCTCGACCCGCGCGGCACCGAAGAACCACACGCGATCACGGCGCAACGGTCCGCCCGCCGTCGCTTCGAACGTCGGCGAATACTTGCTCGCTCTCGAGATGGCGGCCGATTCTTCAAACGGCGTCTCGGCGCTCCACGCCGGGTTCGTCAGGTTCACACGAAACGCACCGGACAGCGCGTTGCCACCGCTGCGCGTGATGATGTTGACGACCCCGCCGCTGAATCGGCCGTATTCGGCTGAAACGGCCGACGACAGCACCTGCGTCTCCTGGATGGCTTCTTCGATGAACAGATTATTTGCCGTGCCGAGAACGTTGTCGTTGATGTCGACGCCGTCCATCAGAAACACGTTGTCGTAGGCAAACGCGCCGGAGATGGTGATTTGCGAGTTGCTCGGCGTGTTGTCGGTCACGCCGGGAGTGAGTTCGGTCATCAAGAACGGCGTCCGCCCGACCGGCAACTTCGAGAGATGAGACATTTCCAGGTTCGTCGTCCCACGCGATGTCACCGGCGAAGGTGTCGACGCCCGGACCTCGATCGATTCCTTGACCGGCACGATCGCGAGCTGCTGATCCACGACTGACACGGTGCCGAGACTGACAACCGCGCGACGCTCGACACTCGTCATCCCGTTCAGTTCGAATTTGAGGAGGTACTGACCAGGCGTGAGGCCCGGCAGCGAATACACACCATTGACGTCAGTGATCGCGGAGCGCGTGCCCTGCAACGCATCGGACGTTGCCGTGACGGTTGCACCGGGCAGCGGTGCGTTTTCCTGGGACGCCACGCGTCCGCTCACACTTCCATACTGCTGTCCTTGCGCCAATGCACCGACAGCATTCAGCGACACGATGGCAATGGCGAAACACGCGATGCGCCTCATGACGTGCGACTCCTCACGCTATGTGAACACCCTGGGATGACCTATTGAATCGTCGAGGACTGCTCGCAGCACGGGACGTACCGGCGCCACTGTGCGCACTCCGCACGCATTAAAGCGTTCGAACGCAGCGCCGTGTGCCAGAGTGGCACACCGCAGAACAGGATTGTGGGGAGCAGGGAAGTTTGTCGAAGACGTCCAGTCTGGGACGAACCGCCACCAGCCAGGGACGAATGGCCCCTAGGGCCGAATAGCGACTTCGTACGACGCGACGTCGGCCGGACCGCTACCAGCGACGAGGAGCGTCAGCGTGACCTCGTAGGCGCCCGGTGCGAAGACGTCGCCGGTGATGAAACTCGTCACCATCCGCTTGTTATCTACGGTCGTCATCGCCAGACCGGTGCGTGTCCACACGGTGTCGCCGCCGCTCCAGGAGCGAATGATGATCGCGTAACGCGCGTCCTGTGGTTCGGTGCGGCCTGGAAGGAGAAGCCGCAACTGGATCGGCTGATGATCTGGCGGTTTTGCGACTGTGGGGTCGGGGGGTTGAGCACCTCGCTTCACTACTGGAGAGAGCGTCAAGGTTGGTTGCGCCATGGGCGCGGCGGCGCCGCGCTGTCGCGCCAATTGAAGCGAGAAGGCTTCGCGTGCCGCCCGCTCGCGAGCGGCTTCAGCGCTCAACTTCTCAATCTCAGCCCGCGCACTCAAATCGGCAGCGCGCAACGTCGCAATCTCGGTCCGCGCCTGCTGCAGCCGAACGCCCTCTGCTGCGGCAACACCAATGAGCACGATCCCCAGACCGATGAAGAGCCACTGAAGGCCGGGGCGGTCGAAGCCCCTCACGGGACGCATGACGCCACACGATATACTGTTCCCCGCCTATCCCCAATGCTTCCGCAACTGTTCAATGCTCACTGTTTAATGTTCCGCATTGGCCGAGCCCCATTGAACATTGAACATTGATCAATGTGAATCAATCTCACCGAGGTACGGTCTGCATGTTCGAGATCCGAAAGATTTCAACCGCGCTCGCGTTGACCGCGGCGCTTGGCGTGGCGGTTCTTGCGCAGGAGACACCCACTTCTCAGGCAACCCAGAGTACCGCTGACAAAAATCAGGGGACGACGCCTAAGGAATTCAAGGCACTCAAGTATCGAGCGATTGGACCAGCAGCGGGCGGACGTGTCTCGCGCGCGGCAGGTGTGCCGGGCGATCCGGCTACCTACTACTTCGCTGCCGCCTCGGGCGGCGTGTGGAAATCGACCGACGCAGGCGCGAGCTGGAAATCGATCTTCGACGATCAGCCAATCTCGTCGATTGGATCGATCGCCATCGCACCCTCCAATCCGAGCATCGTCTACGTGGGAGCGGGTGAAGCCAACATTCGCGGCAACGTCGGGGCTGGCAACGGTATCTACAAATCGTCGGATGCCGGTAAGACGTGGACGCGCGTCTGGAACCACGATGGCCAGATCGGCAAGATGGTCGTTCATCCGGAGAATCCTGATATCGCATTTGCGGCGGTGCTGGGACACGCGTTCGGTCCGAACGCCGATCGTGGTGTATATCGCACAAAGGACGGCGGGAAAACCTGGACCCAGGTTCTTAAGAAGGACGAGCACACCGGAGCATCGGATGTCGAAATGGATCCATCGAATCCACTCGTCATCTTTGCCGGCTTCTGGCAGGCGCGGCGGCTGCCGTGGGATCTCGTCAGCGGCGGCCCTGGCAGCGGACTTTACGTGTCGCGCGACGGCGGTGATACGTGGAAACAACTCAAGGGCGAAGGCCTGCCTGAAGGCATCTGGGGGAAGATCGGTATCGCGATCGCGCCGTCAGACAGCCGCCGCATCTACGCGCTGATCGAGGCTGAGAAAGGCGGACTGTTTCGTTCCGACGACGGAGGCGCAACCTGGCAGTTGGCGAGTCCGGCGCGCGCGCTGCGTCAGCGCGCCTGGTATTACTCAACGCTGACCGTCAATCCCGCCAATCGCGAGGATGTGTGGTTCCCGCAAGTGTCGATGCTCCATTCGATCGATGGCGGGAAGACGATTCAGTACGTCAAGGGCCTGCATCACGGCGACCATCACGATGTGTGGATCGACCCGAAAAACCCGAAGCGCATGATCGCGGCCAACGATGGCGGGGTGGATATTTCGACAAACGGCGGCGAGTCGTGGTTCGCACCGCCGCTGCCGCTCGGTCAGTTCTATCACGTGTCGGTCGACAACCGGACGCCGTATCACGTCGCCGGCGCGATGCAGGATCTCGGCACCGCGCAGGGGCCGAGCGAAACGTTCGGTCGCAACATCGCCTTATCTGACTGGCACGACGTCGGCGGCGGCGAGGCCGGCCACGTCGTCTCCGACGCGAGCGATCCAAACATCGTCTACGCGGGAGAGTATCTCGGCATCATTACGCGATACGACCGTCGCACTGGCGAGTCACGCAATGTCAGCGCCTGGCCGGAGAATCCGTCCGGCCACGGCGGAGAGGACATGAAATATCGCTTCCAGTGGACGGCGCCGATCGCCGCGTCGCCGCACGATTCGAAAGTGATCTATCACGGCGCGCAGGTGATCTTCCGCACCACCAACGGTGGTCAAAGCTGGGATGTGATTTCGCCGGATCTCACACGCAACGACAAGGCGAAGCAGAAATGGTCGGGCGGACCCATTACCGGCGACAACACCGGCGTCGAAACCTACTGCACCGTCTTCGCCCTCGCTGAATCGCCGATGCAGAAGGGACTGATCTGGGCGGGAACCGACGATGGGCTCGTTCATGTGACCCGTGACAGTGGCCAGACCTGGACCAACGTGACGGCCGCCATGACCGGCATGCCCGAGTGGGGAACGGTCAGCATGATCGAGCCGTCGCCGTTCGATCCATCGATGGCCTACGTCGTCGTCGACGCCCATCGCCTCGATAACATGCATCCGTATCTCTTCAAGACCACCGACTACGGCCAGACGTGGAAGCGAATCGATGCGAAGCTGCCGCAGGACATCTACCTTCACGCCGTGCGCGAAGATCCGAAGAAAAAAGGGCAACTGTATCTGGGCACCGAACGCGGCGTGATGTTTTCGACCGACGGCGGTGAAACCTGGCGCGATCTCAGGCTGAACCTGCCGACCGTGGCGGTGCACGACCTCGTCGTGAAAGATGACGATCTCGTCGTCGCGACTCACGGTCGATCGCTCTGGATCTTCGACGACCTTCGGCCCATACGCGACTTCAACGCGGCAATTGCGTCGACCGCCGCTCACCTCTTCCCGGTGGCCGATCCGATTCGTTGGCACTTGAGCAGTGACGCGTACGGGGCGAAGGCTGCGGGGTTTTCAAACCCTCCGAACGGTGCGTCGATTTCCTATTTCCTGAAAGACAAAGCGAAGGGGGAAGTGAAGATCGAAATCCTCGATGCTCAAGGCACTGTTGTGCGAAAACTCAGCAGCGTTCCGCGAGAACCAGATGGCAGCAGTGATAACGAGGATCCCGAAGACCTCAAGAAGGCCGCGCTTGCGACCGACGCGGGCGTGCAGCGCACGTCCTGGGATCTCGCCTGGGAAGGGGCAACAAAGATCAAAGGGGCCAAGATCGATACCGGCGATCCATTCGAGGGGCCTCGTGCGGTCCCGGGGCCGTACTCAGTGCGTCTCACCGTGGACGGCAAATCACAATCGACGCCGCTCCAGATTCTGCCCGATCCTCGCGGCGGCGTCAGCCAGGCTGACCTCGAAGCACAGCTGGCACACGCCCTGCGCGTGCGCAACGACGTGACGAAGCTGACCTCGCTCGTCAACGATCTTCGCTCGGTCAAGGAGCAATTGACGGCGCGCTCGAAGGCGCTCGAGCCGCGCAAAGAAGAATCAGGCGTGACTGAGCTGCTGAAAGCGTCGGACGAAGTGGTTCACAAGGCAGACGCGTTGGAAGACAAGCTGCACAATCGGACGGCGGAAGTCGTCTACGACATCCTCGCGATGCGCGGCGGCACTCGCTTGTATTCGCGCCTCGCGCCGCTGCAGATGTGGGCGGTCGAAGGGGACGGACCTCCGACAACCGGCATGGTTCAGGTGGTGGAAGTGCAAGAGAAAGAGCTGGCCGAACTCGAGCGTGAAACACGCAACTTCATCGACGAAGAAGTCGGCACATTGAACGCCACTGCGGTGAAACTCGGACTGTCGTTCGTCATTGTGAAGTGAAGGGTTTCGCAACAGCCTTTGCGTTGCTGAGCTAGCGAACCGCCGAAAGTCGAGGCCAATTCCACCCTCGCGCCGGTGGTGCGATTGTTGCTGTCCTCCTGTATTGACACGAGTGATTTTCATACGTAGGAGGAATACGCATGAGCTTTCGAACCTGGGTTGCGGCGCTCGCACTTGGTGCCTTGACGGTTGCTCCGGCAGCTTCGGCGCAAACGAGCACGGCCGCGAAAGTCGACGACAGCACAATCAAGAGTCGGGTGGAAACTCGGTTGAAGAATGATGCGACGCTGAAGGGAGACAACATCGTTGTCTCAGTCGACAAGGGCGTCGTGACATTGAGCGGAACTGTTCACAGCAACGCGCAGAAAGATCGGGCCAAGGAGCTGGCCAAGGTCTCGGGTGTGACCGACGTGGACAGCAAGCTCGAAGTGGAAAGCACGGGACCGAGCACAGTCGACAAGGCAGAGGCCAAGACGAAGGACGCCGCCAAGGCGACCAAGGACGCGACGAAGGACGCCGGCAAGGCGACCAAGGACGCGACCGTGAAGGGGGCTGAGAAGACGAAGGATGCAGCCGCCAAGACCGGCGAGAAGACCAAGGACGCGGTTGCCACGACCGGTGAGGTGATCAACGACGCGTGGATCACGTCGAAGGTCAGCACCGACTTCGTCAATGAAGACACCCTGAAGGGGAGCGACATCAACGTCGACACGAAGGACCACGTGGTGACGTTGAAAGGCACGGTTGTGTCGGCGGCCGGAAAGGCTCGCGCGGAAGAGATCGCGAAGACGACAAAGGGCGTCAAGCGAGTGGTCAACACGCTGACGATCGGACCGAAGAAGTAGTTCGCGATCTGTAGAGCACCGAATCAGGCCGCACGCTTTCGGCTTCGCGAAACCGCAAGCGACAGCACGATCAAACCCCAGGCGGCAAGCGCTGCCGCCTGGGGCCATAACAGATCGAGCCCAATCCCTTTCAGAAATATTCCCCGCACGATAATCAGGAAATACCGCAACGGGATCAGGTAGGTGAATACCTGAATCACTGCCGGCATGTTTTCGATTGGAAAGATGAACCCCGACAAGTAAATCATCGGAGTCAGGAAAAAGAACGTCGCCGTCATCATCGCCTGCTGCTGAGTGTCCGAGATCGTGGAAATGAACAGGCCGAGCGCAAGCGTGCACAACACATAGAGCAGGCTCATGCCAAACAGCAGCAGGAAACTGCCGCGCAGCGGCACCTCGAACCAGAACACGGCCACCGCAACGACAAGCACGACATCGATCATCGCGATCGCTCCGTAAGGAAGGAGCTTTCCGACGATCAATTCCCACCGGCGGAGCGGTGTGACGTTGAGCTGTTCGAGCGTGCCGAGTTCCTTTTCGCGCACGATCGCCATCGACGCGAGATTCGCGGTGACAACGAGCAGCACGAGCGCCAGTACGCCGGGAATCATGAAGTGACGGCTCTCGAGCTGCGGATTGAACCAGATGCGAATCCGCGGCTCGATGCCACCAGGCTGAACAACGAGAGCGGTCGACGGATCCCGGGCGAGACGTTCTTCCACAATTTCCTGCGCATACGCGCCAATAACGGTCGTGGCATAGCCGAGCGCGACC
>Ga0070669_100002550_pt1 | contig 13165 bp, 15 predicted proteins | sample KBSS53metaG_FD_64680 | JGI IMG/M metagenome (GOLD analysis project Ga0070669, IMG submission 64680) | Switchgrass rhizosphere microbial communities from Kellogg Biological Station, Michigan, USA - KBS S5-3 metaG | ecosystem: Host-associated > Plants > Roots > Rhizosphere > Soil ... | reverse complement strand
GATGGCTTCCTGCGGTCCGACACGATCGAGTGCGCCCTGGTCGTGGCGAGCGATGCAGACCCTGGACGCGGGCGCAGCGAGCGCTTTCCGTTCTCCCCCGTCGGCGCGGCTCTGCTGTGCCGTTGGGCCGACGGAGACAGCGGTCTCAGCCGCGTGCACTGGGTGAACCTGCCCGACGACGGCGAGAATTTCCGTGCGACAGTGGGATTCGAAGACTCACGCAACGTGCTCAGGTTCGTCGCATCGGACACCATGGACGAACGCTTCGCCGCCGCGGCCGCACAGGCAGTACGGCACTGCATGGCCGATGCCGCACTCGAACTCTCCGACGTCGACGCGATCGTCGCGGCGCCCGCCCACCCCGCCTACCGCGCCGCGTTGGCCACGCACCTAGGGGTTCCGGTTGGCCGGATCGCCGTCGCCGACGACGAGCGGATGCACACCGCAGCCCTCGTGGCCGCCCTGCACGACGGCACCGACGAACTCCCGCCGGGCAGCCGTGTGCTCCTCGTCGCCGCTGGCGCGGGAGTCACCGCAGGCGCGGCGATCTACCGCACGCCGCCCCCAGGGCCATAGAAGCCACCGCACCGGATCCGTCTGGCGCAGAACGGAAGGAGCAAACGATGTCGATGACCATCACTGAGCCGGGGGTCGTCGTCGGCGTCGACGGCTCACCAGGCTCGAAGTTTGCGCTGCAGTGGGCAGCACGCGATGCGGAACTGCGCGACGTACCGCTGACACTCGTACACGTCGTGCCGACCACGGCCGGGCCGTGGCGGGAGTCGGCGGCACTTCCGGAGTGGGCGCGCAGGCATCGCGACGACGGGCACCGCGTGCTCGACGAGGCGTACGGGATTGTCGACGAATGCACCGAGCGGGGCCTCGACCGCGTCTCCTGCCACATGCCGGCCAAGCACGTCGTCTCGGCACTGGTCGATCTGTCGGAAACCGCCGATGTGGTGGTGGTCGGATGTCTGGGGACGGGCACGCTGCGAGGTCGTCATCTGGGCTCGGTGAGTTCTGGCCTGACCCACTACGCGCATTGCCCCGTCGCCGTCATCCACGACGGCATCTCCTTGAACGTCGATACGGCTCCCGTACTCGTCGGAATCGACGGCTCGTCAGGATCGGACGCGGCGGCCGCAACCGCGTTCGAAGAAGCAGCGCGCCGCAACGTCGGCGTCGAGGCATTGCACGCGTGGCAGGACGTCGGCGCCTTCGACACGGTCGTCAGCTTCAAGGGCCGCGGATGGCCCGCTCTGCACGCGGAACAGGAGGAGGCCCTGGCCGAGCGACTGGCCGACTGCGTCAAGCGCTACCCCGACGTACCGGTACGCCACCTGGTCGTGCGCAGCGACGCGGCCGCCTCGCTCATCGACCAATCGCGTTGCGCTCAGCTCGTCGTGGTCGGCAGTCGTGGCACCGGTGGGTTCACCGGAATGTTGTTGGGGTCGGTCAGCGCGGCGGTGGTGCTCCTGGCCAGGGTGCCGGTCATCGTGGCACGGGGCCGCTGAACAGGTCACGCGGTTTGGGCGCGGGATCACGGCCGCAGGTACATCGCCGAGAAGCGGGGATGGATCGCATGACCTCGTCGGCGTGCTGGCCGCAGCCCGCCCACCCTGTCTTGCCGCATTTTGGGCACCTATCGGGGTAGCACATGGTTTCTCCTGTGAGCGTTGGGGTTTCGGGTCAGGACGTCGAAGCGGCGATTTTGGCGTGCACGTCGGTCATGTCGAGTGCCTTGATTCTGGTGATGAGGTCTTCGAGGGCGGCTGCGGGCATGGCTCCGGGTTGGCGGTAGACGAGGATGCCGTCGCGGAATGCCATGATCGTCGGTATCGCCTGGATCTGGAGAGCGGCGGCGAGTTGCTGCTCGGCCTCGGTGTCGACCTTGGCGTGCACGACGTCGGGATGCGACTGCGACGAGCGTTCGAAGACCGGGGCGAAGGCGCGGCAGGGTCCGCACCAAGAGGCCCAGAAGTCGATGAGCACGATGGGGTGCTCGGTGATCGTGGTCTCGAAGTCGGCGGCGGTCAGGTTGATGGTCATTGCGGTGTCCTTTCGTTGTGTCGCAATCGAATTTGTTAGGCCAGGCCCTTGAGCATGAGGTTCCAGTACATGAACGGCAGCCCGTACTTCTTGAGGTACCAGTAGGCCCGGTGCGGCGTCGTCGGATTCAGCAGGGGGAACGTGGGTTCCAGATTCAGGTCGTAGTCGAACTCCGCCAACAACATCGAGTGCGACGAGGTGACGATGGGGCACGACGAGTACCCGTCGTACGACGCCCGCAGCGGCCCGTTGTTCAGGAACGCGTCGACGTTGTCGACCACGACGGGGGCCTGTTTGCGGATCGCGGCGCCGGTCTTGGAGTTCGGTGTCGAACCGGCATCACCGAGGCCGAACACGTTGGGGTACCGCACATGTTGCATGGTGTGCTTGTCCACCTCGACGTAGCCGGCTGCGTCGCCGGCCGACAGCGGACTGGACTTGATCCAGTCCGGCGCCGATTGTCGCGGCACGGCGTGCAGCACGTCGTAGGGCAGCATGACGTCGCTGCCGCCCTCGTTGAGGCTGGTGACGGCGACCTTGTGCGACGCCGCGTCCACGGCGGTCACCTCGGAGTTGGTGTGCAAGGTGATGCCGTAGTCGGCGATGACCTCGTCGAGGCTGTCCGCGATCGCGGGGATGCCGAACGGCCGCGCCCCCGGCATGACGAGGTGGACGTCGATGTCCTTCAGCACGCCTTGGGTGCGCCAGTAGTCGGCAGCCAAGTAGGCGATCTTCTGCGGCGCGCCTGCACACTTGATCGCGCCGGAGGGCACTGTGAACACCGCGGTGCCCGAGCGCAGGTTGCGGATGTAGTCCCACGTGCGTGGGGCGAGGTCGAAGCGGTAGTTCGACGACACCCCGTCGCGGCCGAGCGTCCCTTCCAGGCCCTCGGTGCGGTCCCAGTCCAGTTGGATGCCCGGGCAGACGACGAGTGCGTCGTACTCGTAGGTCGCCCCGTCGACGCAGGACACGGTGTTGTTGTCCGGATCAAAGCCGTTGGCGGCGTTGCGGATCCAGGTCGCCCGCTTCGGCATGACGGAGGCTTCGTCGCGTTCGGTGGTCGAGGCCTTCGCCTGGCCGCCGCCGACCAGCGTCCACAGCGGTTGGTAGTAGTGCTTGCTCGACGGCTCGATGACCGCGACGTCGGTGTAGCCCTTGCGGAGCATCCGCGCCGCGACGGTGATGCCTGCGGTTCCGCCGCCGACGATCAGGATCTGGTGTTTGGCCGTGATGGTCATGGTGTGTGATCTCCCTTGATCGTTCAGGCGTTCTGGTGTGCTGATGCCTTTTGAACTGCTTGGTCCCAGGCCCCGTAGCCGCCCAGGATGTCGCTGACGTCGGTGAAACCGTTCTGGCGCAACAGACTTGCCGCGACCGATGACCGGTAACCGCCTGCGCAGTACACGACGGTCGGCCTGGTGGGGTCGAGTTCACCCAGCCGTGCGGGTAACTGACCCACCGGGATAGCGATCGCGTTGGGGATGGCGCCCGCTTCGACCTCGCCCGGGTTGCGGACGTCGACGACCTGCAGTTCGCTGATGCGGGCCGCGCGTTCGTCGAATGCCTTGGCCGTCAACCGCGATGCCACTGCGACGTCGTCGCGGTGGGCGAACATGACCGCGTACGGCTCGGCGAGATAACCGATGACACGGTCGAACCCGATGCGGGCCAACCGATTCTTGCCCTCGAGCTCCCGACCGGGTTCGGTGAACAACACGACGTCGACGTCGGATGCCAGCACCGACCCGGCGAACTCGGCGTACCGGCCCTCCAAACCGATGTTGATCGCACCGCGCAGGTGACCGAGCGCGAACTCCTCGGGCGTGCGGCCGTCGACCAGCACGGCTCCCCCATCGATTGCGGCGCGGACCTGGTCATAGGTCATCGCCTCGGGCATCTTGGCCTCGTCGAGTAGGTCGCGGTCCTTGCGGTTGAGGATGGCGTCGTAGACGAAGTAGCCCGGCGCGGGTGGCTGCCCCTCGGTGACCAAGGTCATGAAGGTCGCCTTGTCCGGCGCTCGCAGCGCGTAGTTCGTCGTCTTCTGGTCCCCGATCGTCGACCACAGGTCGGTGGACAGGTTCTTGCCGCACGCCGACCCGGCACCGTGCGCGGGATACACCCGAGTCGCGTCGGGCAGTGTCATCAACTTGCCGTGCAGCGAGTCGTACAACTTGTCGGCGAGTTCCTCGCGGGTGAAGCCGATCGAGGCCAGCAGGTCCGGGCGGCCCACGTCACCGATGAACAGGGTGTCGCCGGTCATCACGCCGTACGGCACGGCGTCATCGGCATGCTCGTAGACCACCACGCTGAGCGACTCCGGAGTGTGTCCGGGGGTGTGGCGGAACTCGAGGGTCACCTCGCCCAGTGAGTAGCGCTGGCCGTCGGCGACACCCATCGACTCGAACTCGGTCTTCGCGACCGAGGAGTAGACGATCTTCGCGCCGGTGGCCTTCGCCAGCTCCAAGTGACCGGAGAGGAAGTCGGCGTGGAAGTGCGTCTCGATGACCAACTCGATGGTCAGGCCCTGTTCCTTGGCGTCGGCCACGTACTCGGCCACGTCGCGCTGAGGGTCGACCACGACTGCGCGGCCGGTGGTTTCGTCACCGATCAGGTAGGAAGCGTGGGACAGGCAGTCCAGGTAGTACTGCTGAAGGATCATCGTCGTCTTCTTTCTCGAGGTGTCGGTATCACCAATACTGGTGATACCCCCATGGGTATGTCAAGTACCCTAGGGGGTATCTTATTCCGATCTTGACAATACCCCTATGGGTATGACTATCATCGGTATGAAACATACCCCCGGTGGTATACGTGTCCTAGAGACTTTCGTCACCGCCGGCCGTGCCGGAAGGACCGTGATCACCATGACCGCTGCTGTCACCATCGACGCGCAGGATCTCCGCGAGCGACTGAGTTCGGTTGCGCCGCCACGAATCATCGACGTCCGTACTGCAGGCGAGTTCGAGACCGCTCACATCGCGGGCGCCTACAACGTGCCATTGGACCTGTTGCGCGAACACCGCGACGAGATCGTCACCCACCTCGACGAGCACGTGGTGCTGGTATGCCGCTCCGGTCAGCGGGCAGAGCAGGCCGAGGAGACCCTGCGGCAAGCCGGGCTGGCCAACGTCCACATTCTGGAGGGTGGTATCACCTCTTGGGAGGCAAGGGGATTCGCCGTCAACCGGGGTGCCCGACGGTGGGACCTCGAGCGCCAGGTGCGGCTCGTCGCCGGCTTGATCGTTCTCACCAGCATCCTGGGCAGCGTCGCCGCACCCAAGCTCAAGTGGCTTGCCGCCGCGATTGGCGGCGGACTCGTCGGGGCGGCACTCACCAACACCTGCGCGATGGGAATGGCGCTCTCCAAACTGCCATACAACCGCGGTGCCACGTGCGACGCGCAGACCGTCGTGGCCCAACTCGTCGGCTCACCTGCCTGTCAGTCTGCGAGCACGCAGTCATGATCGCCTTGACCGTCGCCCTCGCTGTCGTGGTGGGCATCTCGCTGGGCCTGCTCGGCGGCGGTGGGTCGATCCTCACCGTCCCCCTGCTGGCGTACGTGGCGGGCATGGAAGCAAGACAGGCCATCGCCACGTCCCTGCTGGTCGTCGGCGTCACCAGCGCGATCGCGGCAGTCACGCACGCCCGTGCTGGCCGGGTCCGCTGGCGCATCGCGGTCCTGTTCGGCCTGGTGGCGATGGTCGGCGCCTACGCGGGCGGCCTGATCGCTCGATTCATCCCCGGCACCGTACTGCTGGTCGCATTCGCGTTCATCATGGTCGCCGCCGGAGTCGCAATGCTGCGCGGCCGAAAGGAATGCCAGAGCAACTCCAACGCGGCGGTACCCGTGGTCAAGATCGGCCTGCTGGGCGTGGCGGTCGGGCTCATCAGCGGACTCGTCGGGGCCGGCGGCGGATTTCTGTTGGTCCCTGCGCTGGCGCTGCTGGCCGGCCTGCCCATGCCCATCGCGGTGGGCACCTCGCTCGTCGTCATCTCGATGCAGTCGTTCGCCGGCTTCGCCGGACACCTTGCACGTGAACAGATCGACTGGCGCCTAGCAGCTTTCGTCACTGCCGCAGCCGTCGTCGGCGCACTGATCGGCGGCCGCCTCATCGCGTTCGTCAACCCCGCCACCCTGCGTCGAACGTTCGGTTGGTTCGTGCTGCTGATGGCGTCGGTGATCCTTGCCGAAGAGGTCAACCCCGAACTCGGCGCCGCGGCCGCTGGACTGACCGCCATGGCCGCCGGGATCTCGTTCGCCTGCACCAGATACGCGCACTGCCCATTGCGCCGACTCGCAGGCCGGCACTCGGCCTCGGCATCCGCGGCGTGACGTTCAATACCGCCGGGCATATACCCCCACGGGTACAGTGTTGCAGCAGCTGATGAGCGAAAGGAACTCCAATGGTTGGGGACGAAGACAGCATCGTCGCAGTACTGAACCGACTGCGTCGCGCGCAAGGCCAACTCGCGGGCGTGATCTCCATGATCGAGCAGGGACGCGACTGCAAGGACGTCGTCACCCAGCTGGCGGCGGTCTCGCGCGCTCTGGATCGAGCCGGATTCAAGATCGTCGCCACCGGACTCCGAGAGTGCATCGCCGGGGCAAATGCCGATGGCTCGGCTCCGATGACCGAAGCCGAATTGGAGAAGTTGTTCATGGCCTTGGCGTGAGAACAACTTCTCTAGCCACGTCAGACTCGCGGAGCCGCGGGCAGCGTCAGCGTGAAAGTCGCTCCCCCGCCCGGTGTCTGAGCAACGCTGACGTCCCCGCGGTGGGCCAGTGCGGTTTCGCGGACCAACGCCAGACCTATGCCGTAACGTTCGCGACCCGCCGTCGACGTATGAGCTTGGCCATGCGAGAAGCGGTTGAAGAGAGTTGCCACGGCGTCGGGATCGACGCCAACTCCGTCGTCGCGGACCGCGATCGCCACGTCCGCGTCGCGCCGCGTGACGGCAATCGATATCGAGCCACCGGCGTGCTCGTGCGCGAGTGCGTTGTCGACGAGGGAGGTTATCGCGCGTCGAAGTGCAGTGCCCGACCCGATGACGGCGAAATCCGCTTCCGCTCTGGACCGGTCGCGCTCGACGACGAGGCTCACTCCGGCCGACGCAGCATGCTCGGCCATGCTGTTGCGCACCGCCTCGGCGACGGCGTACACGTCGACGCGTTCACTAGCGACGCCATCGGTAGCCATCGACGCCGACGCTAGTAGGTCGTCGACCACCTCGCCGAGTGCCCGTGTGTCGGCGGCCAAGGCGTCGATCTGTTCCTTGGCCTCGTGCGGAGCGCCGTCCTCGAATCGGCGCCCGAGCAACTGAATTCGGGTGTGCAGCACCGTCAGTGGCGCGCGCAGTTCGTGCGACGCATCGGCAACGAACCGGCGCTGCATTGCCAGCGCTTCAGCGAGCGGTCGGATGGACCGTCGTGTGAGCATGACGACTACCGCGACCGATGCCAGGATCCCTGCCAGCTCGGCAAGTCCGAGCGAGACGAGCATGCGGTTCCGAGAAGCGTCGTAGGAGTCCAGCGCAAGCAAGACCACGACTCGTCCTTCGGGCCTGTCGTCGACGAGGCCGCGGTACGTGCCGCCCCCAATCCGCACGTCGAAGAATCCATCCGGACGGGACAGCAGGTCAGTTAGCGGGAGTCCGTCAACACTGGCGTCGACACGTCCGGTCAGGTCACGAAGCACGAGGATCATTCCCGGTGGTGGATCGCCCGCATCGTCGGCAGTCAATGCCACCGAGGTCAACACGGCTGCGATCTGCCGGCTCTGGACGCGGACGTCGACGATGAAGATCACCGCGCCGACGACCAACAGAACTCCGGCCAGCGCAAGCGAAGCCTGCAGCGCGGCCTTCCTGCCTGCACGCCGAACAACTGCGAGATCGCCGTCGGTCGTCATTCGACTCCGAGTCGGTAGCCCGTGCCATGAACCGTTCGCACTATGTTGCGGCCTAGCTTGCGACGAAGGTAATGGACATAGGTATCCACCGTTCCAGGTGTTCCCGCGCCGTCGAATACCGAGTCGAGGAGCTGGGCACGCGTGTGAATCAGTCGCGGCGCAGACATCAGCACGCTCAGCAGGGTGGCTTCACGCTCCGAAAGCTCGACGGAGGCGGCCATCGTGGGACTGGTCACGGTGCGGGTGACGCGGTCCAGGCACAACCCATTTACCTGTATTCTCGAGCCCCCGTCGGGACGTCGCAACAGCGCCCTCATCCGCGCGAGCAGTTCTGGCACCTCGAACGGCTTCACCAGATAATCCTGTGCGCCGGCGTCGAGCCCGCCGACGCGGTCTTCGAGCGTGCCGCGCGCGGTCAGCAGGAGTATCGGTGTGATGACGCCGCGCGACCTGAGCACCGCCACGAGGTCAATACCGTCCATGATCGGTAGCCCGCGATCGACGATCGCGGCGTCGTACCGCCGGGTGAGACCGAGATGCAGCCCTTGCTGACCGTCGCAGGCGACGTCGACGGCGTAGCCCTCTTCGGTGAACAACCCCGAGAGCATCGAGCCGAGAGCACGGTCGTCTTCCACGATCAGCAGCTTCGGAGCTGTGAGGTCGGCCACTTGACGAGCGTGCCACGCGAATTCTTCGAACGCTCCAAGAACCGACTGCCAGCATCGGCGGCATGGACTCACCTCGATCGGGATTCCGGCGCGCCAACGCGGCTTCTTGGCTGTTGGCAGGTCTTGGCGTGGCGGGCGTCGCGGGCGCATCCGCCCTCGCCTACGCAGACACCTTCAAGCCCCCAGCGCCTGATGCCGTCGTATATGCCGACGAAGCTCCCGCCCCTGAGCCTGCGCCGGTCGCCATCCCGAACCAACCGCCACTGGACGTCGTCGGCACCCCCGCCGACGTGCCGCCGCCTCCGCCACCGCCACCACCGCCGCCAGTGACTACGGCGGTGGCGACGCCCGAGTTCGTCCCGCGACAGGCCGTCCAGCAGACCCGTACTCCGACGACGCAATACGTCCCGCCGCCCGCCGCGACGCCTACCACCGTTGCGGCGCCCCGTCCTACTACCCAGCGGCGCCTCACACCAGTGACGGTGATGCCCCAAAAGTTTTCAGCCCGCGTCACATCCCGCGGTTCATGACGGTCGATACGACGGCCGTCGCGCAAGTCCCCTGGCAGCGATGGACCACGGACATGGAGATCGTCGTGCTCGATCCCGGCTCGCTTGCTGCCGCCCGCCGCGAGGTCGACGACGAACTCGACGCGGTCGAAGCGGCTGCGTCGCGCTTTCGGCCGGACTCCGAAATCTGCGCACTCGCAAGGGCTGGCGGTCGCCCGACCAAGGTGAGCAAGACCTTCGCGAACCTATTGGATGCAGCCTTGACGGCCGCGAGCCAGACCGATGGTGACGTCGATCCGACCGTCGGCGCTGCGCTTGTCGCACTCGGGTACGACCGCGCCATCGACGACATCCGGTCGCCCAACACGTCGGTTGCCATGGCAGCGAACTGGTCGATGGTCGACTTCGATGGCCATGTGGTGACCGTGCCCGACGGGGTGCTGCTCGATCTCGGGGCGACGGCGAAGGCGGTTGCCGCCGACCAGTGCGCCGAGCGCGTGTACCACGCGACCGGCAGTGGCGTGCTGGTCAATCTTGGCGGCGACATCGCGACGGCGGGCCCAGCACCCGATGGCGGCTGGCACGTCCTCGTCCAAGACGCCGACGACGATCCCGCGACCGTCGTGGCATTGCCGTCGGGCGCCGCACTGGCCACGTCGAGCACCATTCGTCGCCGGTGGCGCAACGGCGACGACCTGTTGCACCACATCCTGGACCCGCGGTCGGGACGCCCTGCAGATCCGGTCTGGCGTACCGTCAGCGTCGCCGCTCAGACCTGCTACGCGGCCAACACCGTCGCCACCGCCGCCGTGGTACGCGGGTGGCGGGCGCTGGACTGGATCCGCGACCTGGGCATGGCGGCGTGGCTGGTCGACCGCGATAGCGCCGTCCACACCATCGGCGGATGGCCGTGTTGACCAACGAGGCCCTGTGGGCGCTGGGCCGCGGCACGGGAATCACCGCGCTTGCGTTCCTCACGGTCTCCCTCGCACTGGGAATCGCCACCAGGTCGGGCCGACCACTCTTGGTCCTGCCTCGCTTCGCCGTCGCCGACGTACACAAGTTCGCAGCGCTGGCGGGAACCTTGCTCGTCGCGCTTCACATCGGGCTGTTGTACTTCGACCCGTACGCCCAGCTGCGGCTCGTCGACTTCGTGGCGCCCTTCCTCGGTGCCTACCGTCCGTTCTGGCTCGGCCTTGGCACCCTCGCGTTCGACGTGCTGATCGTCGTCATCGTCAGCAGCGTCCTTCGGCACCGCCTGGGATTGCGCGTCTTTCGCGTCTTGCATTGGACGACATATGCGTTGTGGCCCACCGCTTTCGCGCACGCCCTTGGCAACGGCACCGATTCCGGGCGGCAATGGTTTCTGGTGTTCGCGGGATGCTGTGCGGTCACCGTCGCCGCGGCACTGATTTGGCGGCTTCGTTCCGACTACGCCGAGTATTCCGACGCACGATCCGCGGGGCGACGATGAACACACTTCGATTGTTGGCCGCAACGGGCCCGACACTGGCCGATCACCACGATGAGTTCGGCCCTCTTCCGAAGGCGACCGCAGAGACGGTGCTCAAGTCGCTCCAGCAAGCGGGCCTCACCGGCCGTGGCGGGGCGGGCTTCCCCACCGGCCGCAAGTTCGCGTCGGTGACCGGCCGCAAGCCGGTGGTCATCGGCAACGGTGCAGAAGGTGAGCCGCTCAGCGAGAAGGACGCGGTGCTGATCGCCCGAGCGCCGCACCTGATCCTCGATGGTCTGCAGATCGCCGCGGACACGGTTCGGGCCGACAAAACCTTTCTCTACGTTCCGGCCGACGCCGTGACAACCGTTCGGCGCGCCATTGACGAGCGCGTGGCGGCACGGCTGGACCGTCATCGGGTGACCGTCGTCGAGGCGCCCGACACCTTCGTCGCTGGAGAGGAATCTGCCGTGATCCGGCGCGTCGAGGGTGGCCCCGGCCTGCCACGCGACAAGAAGGTCCTCACCAGTGTGTCGGGGCTCAAGGGTCGACCGACGCTGGTCAACAACGTCGAGACCTTGGCGCACGTCGCACTGATAGCCCGCCACGGCCCAAGCTGGTTCCGGTCGCTCGGAGACCCTGCCGACCCTGGCACGATGCTGATCACCCTCTCGGGCACGTCGGCCAAGAGACGCGTCCTCGAAATCCCCACGGGAACTCCGCTCACCGACGTGATCGCGCGTGGCGGTGTTACCGACCTCGGCGACGTGGGAGCAATTCTCGTCGGCGGCTACCACGGCAACTGGATTCCAGCCAGTGCGGTGGCGGGTGTCGCGCTCTCCCGTGCCGGCCTCGCCGAGTTCGGCGCTTCCCCCGGCGCGGGCATCGTGCACGTACTCCCGATCGGCGAGTGCGGTCTCGCGCGTACCGCGGAGATCGTCGCCTACCTTGCCGAACAAGGGGCCCGGCAGTGTGGTCCCTGCCGCAACGGCCTCCCCCGGCTCGCTGCGCTCTTCGACGACCTCGCTTACGGGCGGGTGGACGACGGCTTGCTCGACGACCTGCAGAGCATGCTCGGCCTCGTCGACGGCCGCGGCGCGTGCCGCCACCCAGACGGCACCGTGCGGCTCGCACGAAGCGCGCTAGAGACGTTCGCCAGCGACGTCGCCGCGCATCGATCCGGCCGTTGCAACGCCGCGTTGGCGGCGCCCTCGACCGACGCGCCACGAAACCGGCACAGCGCATGAGGACACCGCCCGAGCAGTTCCGCCTGCACATCGACTGGACGCGGTGCGACGGACGCGGTCTGTGCACCGAGCTGCTTCCGACGCTTCTTCGCAGAGATGACTGGGGTTATCCGTTGGCGCGCAACGGCGCTCGCGAACCGGCGATCCGAGGCCGCGACCTGCCCGAGGCGCTCGCCGCTGTGGACCGATGTCCTCGCCTCGCGCTATCGCTGATCAAATCAACCAAGAAGGAGAAGACTTCGTGACGACGGTCAGCGGGCTGCCAGCCCACGCACTCTTGGTGCACTTCATCGTCATCTTGGCGCCGCTCACGGCCGTCCTGGCCATCACGTCAGCCGTCTGGCCAGCGGCACGAAAACGCTTGGTGTGGTTGATACTTGGCCTCGCGGTCACCACGGTAGTGCTGACTCCTCTGACCACCGGTGCTGGCGAGTGGCTGGAGGACCAGGTCGGCCGATCACCGACGCTGCACGAGCACACCGAGTTGGGCGACACGATGATCTACTTCGCCATTGCCATGCTCATCGTCGCAGCGCTGCTCGCGTTGATTCACGTGCGCGAGCATCGAGGCAAGCCGCTCAATTCGGCCATGTCGTGGGCACTCGCCGCGATCATCATCGTGTTCAGCGTGGCGACGTCGGTTCAGGTGTACCGGATCGGCGACTCTGGGGCCAGGGCGACGTGGAGCAATGTCGGGTCAGCCAAATCGGGCTGAGTAGCCATGTCACGGCCACGTTGGCCTGCGAGCCGCTCGGCGAGGAGATCGTTGAACAACGCGTCGGGACGCGCCGACTCGTTGGCGCGATGGGCCGCCACCCAGCGGGCTGTGTCCGAGACGTTGGCGGCGCAAGTGTTGGCCGAGTCGGGTCGTGAGCGTCGGGGTTCATCGCCTCCCACCCTAGCGTCGACCGTGCGGCAGCCCCGTCAGCCCGTCTTTTCCGAGGATGTGTGCGATCCTGCGACGCTGGAACGGAGTTCGTGGTCGACGGCCGGCTGACGAACACGTGGCCGCGACCGTCTAGAAGTCCCAGTCCTCGTCTTCGGTGTTGACGGCCTTGCCGATCACGTAGCTCGAACCCGACCCCGAGAAGAAGTCGTGATTCTCGTCGGCGTTCGGCGAAAGTGCCGACAGGATCGCAGGATTGACGTCGGTCTCGTCCTTGGGGAACAGCGCCTCGTAGCCGAGGTTCATCAGCGCCTTGTTGGCGTTGTAGCGCAGGAACTTCTTGACGTCCTCGGTGAGACCGACGCCGTCGTAGAGGTCCTGCGTGTACTCGACCTCGTTGTCGTACAGCTCGAAGAGGAGCTCGAACGTGTAGTCCTTGAGCTC